>Ga0335072_10001451_pt1 | contig 38610 bp, 34 predicted proteins | sample Lox_Sample_21_FD_206725 | JGI IMG/M metagenome (GOLD analysis project Ga0335072, IMG submission 206725) | Soil microbial communities from Loxahatchee National Wildlife Refuge, Florida, United States - Lox_Sample_2.1 | ecosystem: Environmental > Terrestrial > Soil > Wetlands | place: USA... | reverse complement strand
TCAATCACGACCTCTTCGACAACCACCGGAATATCTTCATGCGCTTCGTGTGGAAGCACCTGTCGGAACCAGCCCACAGCACCGACCAACGCGAGGACGATGCCCAGAATGCTGATGCCGCCATTGGTAACGATTCCGGCAAGGCCCAGGGTCACTCCAAACGCCATTACGATGGGCCACGCGGTGGGAGCAGGCAGATGTATGGTCTCAACATGCGCAGTGGATTTCTTTTCTTCGCTCATAGTCCCTGTCGCCCCCTTTCTATCGTCCCAGGATGTACACCACGGTGAAGACGACGACCCAGACGGCGTCGACAAAATGCCAGTAGAGTGAGAGCACCTGGATGCGCTCGGAATGCTCTTCGCGAATCTTGCCCGCAAGCGCAAAGGCCAGCACAACACTCAAACCGATGAGTCCGAAGATGACGTGGGTGGCGTGCAGCCCGACCAGCGAGTAAAACGTGGTTCCGAAAAGATTGGTGCTGATGGTCAGGCCCTTCTCGTAGATCAGCTTGTGCCACTCAATCCCGGTGCCGACAAGAAAGATGGCTCCCAGCGTCAGCGTGAGAGCCCACCACGCTCCAAACAGCTTAATTTTGTTGCGCTCCAGGCTGCGCTCGGCAAACCAGATGGTAAGACTGCTTGAAAGTAGGCAGATGGAGTTAAAGATCGGGACTTCAAGTACCTGCTTCGGCGTGGGCCCATACAGGCTGCGGCCGATGTAATAGATATAGGCAACGACAAAGATGATGAAGATAGCCGACTCGCCGACGATGAGACAATACATGGCCACACGCCCTCGGGACGGCGGATTCCATGGCTGCTCCGGGACGCTGACTGTATTGGGAATGAGAGTAGTCGTGCTCATTATTCGTACTTCCAGTCGGGATCTTCGGGATGCTTCAAATCCCACAGCGGCCGTCGGCTCTGCACTGCGGGATCAATTGGAAAGTTATAGACAGGCGGTGGCGAGGCGGCGGCCCATTCGAGCGTCCAGGCGTCCCACGGATCATTACCCGCGACCTTGCCGCGATAGAGCGACCAGACAAGATTTGCCGCAAAAATAAGGATGGAAATGCCTTGGATGAACGCTCCAATGGAGACAATCATATTCAAGTGATTCCAGCCGCGATCTGGTTCGTACGTGTAAATCGAGCGCGGCATACCGAGCAACCCGACAAAGTGCATGGTGTCAAAGGTGAGATGGAAGCCGATGACGAAGAGCCAGAAGTTCCACTTGCCCAGCGTCTCATTCAACATCCGGCCCGTTGCTTTCGGGAACCAGTAGTACAACCCCGAGAAGATCGCAAAGAGAATCGCGCCAACCAGCACATAGTGAAAATGCGCGATCACGAAGTAAGAGTTGTGCAGCTGCCAGTCAAACGGCGCAACCGAGAGCATAATGCCCGTTAATCCAGCGATGAGAAACTGAAAAACGAAGGCGGTGGCGAACAGCATCGGCGTGGCGAAGCGAATCTTGCCTCCCCACATCGTAGCCAGCCAGTTGAAAATCTTGATGCCCGTCGGGATGGCGATCAGCATAGTCGAGAGAGTGAAGAAGGCATTCGAAACCGACGTCATGCCGATAGTGAACATATGGTGCGCCCACACGCCCATACTGATAAAGACAATCCCGACCGAAGCCGCGACCATGGCCGGATATCCAAAGATGGCCTTGCGCGAGAAGACCGGAATCACTTCATTGGCGATAGCAAAGGCCGGCAAAACCAGCACATAGACCTCAGGATGTCCGAAGATCCAGAAGAAGTGAATCCAGATGACGGCCGAGCCTCCGGCCTGGGTGTCGAAGAAATGGCCGCCGAGATAGCGGTCGATCAGCAGCATGATCTGCGCGGCGGTCAGCGGTGTGATGGTGACCAGCGTAAGGCCGGAGACCGCCAGGTTGAGCCATACGAACAGCGGCATCCGGAGGAGCGTCATGCCCCTGCAACGCATGGCGAGCGTGGTGGCGACGATGTTGATGGCTGTGCCGATGGTTCCAATGCCGCTCACGATCAGCGCCAGGGCCCAATAATCCGTCGCATTGCCGGGGGAAAAGGCGCGCGCGGTAAGCGGCGCATAGGCGAACCACCCTACATCAGGAGCATTCCCGACTCCGTAAAGCCCGCTGCCGCCAAGGAAGCTGTAATAGAGCATCAGGCCGCCGAAGGCCGTCATCCAGAAGCTAAAAGCGTTCAGGCGCGGAAAGGCCATATCGCGTGCCCCGATCATTAACGGGACAAGGTAATTGGCGAAGCCGAAGATCATCGGCATGCCCACGAGAAAGACCATTGTGGTGCCGTGCATGGTAAAGAATCGGTTGTAGACCTCGGGCGAAAGAAAAGTGTTATCAGGCCTTGCCAATTGCACGCGAATCGCGAGCGCCTCCGCTCCACCGACCAGCAGGAAGAAGAGCGCGTAAACGACGTATAGTATGCCCAGCTTTTTGTGGTCTACCGTGGTGACCCACTCGTGCACCGTCTCAAGCCAGGTATGCTCGCGAGCGCGTGGCGGCGTGAGATCCAGAGTGCCTTCAATTGGAAACGTTCTGTCTGCCATCGCTCGTCTCTACTTCAATGTCTCTAGGTAGGCGGTTAGCTGATCCAGCTCCTGGTCGTTCAGCTGCATGGCTGGCATCAGGGAGCCGGGTTTAATGCTGTCGGGATCTTCAACCCATTGGCGCAGATTCTTCGGTGTATTCATGGCCGCACCCGAGGCGATCGTGCTGCGGCTCATTAGATGCGTCAGATCGGGACCAAAGCGCCCTGTCGCCGCGGTGCCGCGAATGGTGTGGCAGTTCATGCAGGCCTGCGTTTCAAAAATGCGCCGCCCCGCGGCCACATCCGGGTCCTGCACGCCCGGCTGTTGTTGATCCTTTACCCATGAGGCAAACTGCGCAGGGGTGTCTACATAGACGCGCAGCAGCATCTTGGCGTGCTCCACACCGCAGAACTGCGCGCATTGACCGACATAAAGGCCTGGATGTTTCGGGTTGATCCAGGTTATATTTTCGTGATTCGGGATCAGGTCGGTTTTACCGGCCAGTTGTGGCACCCAAAAGCTGTGCACAACATCGGCGGAGAGCAACTTCAAGTAGGTCGGTTCGGGCTGGCTATCGCTGCTCAGCGGCACGTGTAACTCATTCGCGGTGACAATACCAAGTTTTGGATAGCGGAACTCCCACCAGAACTGATGGCCGACAACTGTCACGTCGAGCGCGTCCGGAGGTTTAGGCGCATCCTGGATGGCAAAGATCATGCGCGCCGTGGTGAGAAACAACACCACGACAATAAGTATAGGAATCACTGTCCAGGCAAGCTCAATCTGCGTGCTGCCGTAAATTTGCGCCGGTTCGCGGTCATCATCCTGGTCCCCCCTGTCCCGGAAGCGGATGATGACATAGACCAGCAGCCCGCCGACGACAACGAAAATGCCGCCGGTAATCGCGAGAACGAACAGCGAAACGCTGAAGATGTCGGAAGCTGGGGTCGATGCAGGCGCAAAAATGCTGGGCACGGATTGTGGGCCATCAGCAAAAGCAAGGCCGGGAAGCAGCAAAAAAAATACAGTTGCTTTTCCCGCCCTCCATACTGCCCGCAACCATTCCCGATTCATAGTTTTCCTTTCCCGGGAACTGCGTTCCAGCGTGTTGGTGAGTGACGAGGCGGATAAAGGATAACGCGAAGCCCTAGTTTATCAGGGTTGCGCGCGAAATTCCTCTGAGTGTGAGGAACGGGAACGTTACAAAGTGTAGCGCCGAGTCATGTGCACGACAAATGCGAGAAGCACAAAACTATTCGATGGCCGTCATAGGAACACGAATCAACGCGCGATAACGGTCGCCGCGATAGCGTGAGCACGCTGCTTCAATCGGCGTCTCCTGTGTGGTAAGGATGATGCGGCTGATGGAGAGAATGCTCGCTTTATTGGGAATGGTCAGCAGCTCAGCGTCCTCGCGGCTGGCGGGGAGAGCTTCGATTGTCTCGTCGGCGTAACCGACGCGCACACCGTATCGCTCACGTAGAGTTGCATAAAGTGAGTTCTTAGCGAAGTCGATGCGTTCGAGTCCAGGAAATTGCCGCAGCGGAATATGCGATTCCTCGATGGCCATAGGGATGCCGTCCGCCAGGCGCAGACGGCGCAGTCGCATGACCTGATCGCCGGGATTGAGCCTTAATTTTTCCCGCAGTTCTTCATTCCCTGAAATAGCAGATTGTTCAAGGAGCCTGGAGCTCGCTTTCATGCCCCGTTGCCGCATATCCTCGGTGAACCCCTGTAGGTGCATGATGTTTTTTTCGAGTTTGGGCCGCGTAACAAACGTTCCCCGTCCTTTTTCGCTGAACGCATAGCCGTTGGCCTTCAGTCCGTGCAAAGCCTGACGCGCCGTCATGCGGCTCACCTGGTAGGTGCGCGACAGCTCCTCTTCTGAAGCCAGCGGATCGCCCTCAGAGAGCGCACCTGACTGAATCTTCTCCATCAGCGCGCGTTGAATCTGGTAGTACAGCGGAATGAAGCCGTTTTTGTCGAGCGGTTGCACGACATTCTCCCGTGAGCGGTTGTTCACACTACTCTTGGACACGTGGATTCCTCATCCCTTCATTCTTTTGCAATTGTGCGTACCGATGAAATGGGCTTTCAATGCCAGCACCCATTAATATTGGCTATAGCAAGTTTTGTAAATGGAGGATCGAGCCAGACGTGACCGGCCTGCCTTTTCCCGCTTCGCTCATGGGCAGACTGATCGTCTCCTGCCAGGCTGCTCCCGGTGATCCTTTGGACAATGTTGATACCCTGACCCGCATTGCCACATCGGTCGTGCGCGGTGGGGCCGGAGGTTTGCGTGCCAACGGCGTCAGATGCATTGCCGCCTTTCGCCGCGAAACGCCGCTGCCGATTCTCGGGATTCACAAACAGAAAATCAGCAATCAAGTTTCGATTACTCCGGACTTTGCTTCGGCACAGGCCATCTCCGAAGCGGGAGCGGACGTGATCGCGCTTGATTGTTCCGCTGCTCGTCACGCCGAAGCCGAGCCGTGGCCTGGACTGATCGCCCGCATCCATGCAGAACTGGGCAGGCCGGTGCTGGCCGACATTGCAACCTTCGAAGAAGCTCTTGCGGCCGAAGCTGGCGCCGCCGACGCTGTGGCAACGACTCTCTATGGGTTTACTCCGGAAACAGAGCGAGCACGGACAGTGAACTGGGAGATGGTCGAAAGATTGGCGGGAACGCTGCGTATTCCCCTTATCGTAGAAGGACATATCTCGCAGCCTAACGAGGTACGACGGGCGCTCGATCTCGGCGCGTTCTCCGTAGTTGTAGGATCGGCGATCACCCGCCCGGAATCGATCACTGCCCGGTTTGTCGACGCTATCCGGTAGAAGGCGCATTTCCATCAGCCTGTTCGGCCAAAGTATAGTCGTATATACAAGCATTTGGAAACTAAAACAGAGAGTTTGCTGAGAGATGATAAAAGCAGCCATGTCGCCAACTAAACACGAGCGTGTCTTTCCGCACGCCATGCTTCAGGAAATCTATGAACAGCCAGAGGCTCTCTCCGCAACCATCGAACGCTATGCTCCGGGGGGCTCACTGAGCGCCGACGCCTTTCCGAATATTGCAGAGATTCTGCGCGGAAGGCAGCGGCTGGTAATTGCCGCGAGCGGATCGAGCCGCCACGCCGGGCTGGCTGGGGAAATCATGCTGGAGGATTATGCTGGCATGGCCGTAGATGTGGAGTATGCCAGCGAATATTGTTATCGGTCGACGCATACGCTGCACGATCCCGGTGTGCTGGTGATTTCACAGTCGGGGGAAACTGCAGACACCTTGGCTGCCCTTCGGGAGGCGCGCGCGCGCGGACTGGCGACCGTGGCAATCACAAACAACTCAGCTTCGACCATGGCGCGCGAAGCCGATTCGTCGCTGCCGACAATTGCCGGAAAAGAAAAGGCCATACCCGCGACGAAGAGCTTTACCACGCAATTGACTGTGCTGTATCTCCTCACCCTTTATCTGGCACGGCTGGGAGGACGGATGACGGCTCAGACCGTCTCGGCGCATTTGGAGCACCTGAAAGTGTTGCCACAGCAGCTTGAAGCGTCGCTCGCCGCGTGGGAAGAGCAGATCAGCGGAATTGCGAAGCACCTGCATAAAGCGAAGGGTTTCCTTTACCTCGGCCGCGCAATTCATTATGCGATCGCCCGTGAAGGAGCTCTAAAACTGAAAGAGTCCGCATACATGCAGGCTGAAGGCTATCCTGCGGGCGAGCTCAAACACGGGCCGAATGCACTGGTGAGCGCGGACACACCGCTGGTGGTTCTGGCAACGTTCGACAACGAAGACCCGGATTCAATCCTCCGTTACCAGAAAACTCTGCAACTGATGCGCGACATGCACGCACAGGGCGCGACGATCTTCTCCGTAATAACGGCAGGGGATGAAGAAGCTGCGAGTCTCAGCAAATATTCTGTGGCTGTTCCTGCCGTTAATGAATTTCTTTTGCCGCTCCTCGAAGTAGTGCCCCTGCAGCTTTTCGCCTACTTCGCGGCTATTCTGAATAGCGTGAATGTCGATGCGCCGCGTAACCTGGTAAAGGCCGTCGTTACCGAGTAGGGCAGTCACTTTGATGGTTCGCCGGCGATGAGGGCAAGGACTTCTTTCTTTGTCCGGATTCTTCCTTCTAGCTGCGCGTCTTCAGCGAGTGCAAGCAGCTTTTTAAACTCCGGACCCGGTTTGTACCCGGCTTCGATGAGATCCCGGCCTGTGAGCAGCAGCGGGGGCCGCACCTCGTCAGCCGGCATGGCCTCATACTTCGACTTCGCAAAATTGTAGAGTTCGAGACCACCGTGGCTGGCAATGCAGTCCATTCGGTGGAGCGCCAGATGCTCGGAAAAACGACTAAGCCGGAAGAATCGCTTCAGCGTGGAAGCCTTCATGCGTTCAACGTCGCCAAAGCGCATATGATTTTCAACCAATGCGGCGATCTGCGTGGATTCATCATTTGAGAAGCGCAGGCGACGAGCGATGTCTTCCGCAATGCGCACGCCGACTTCGACGTGGCCGTTGAACCGAATACGTCCTGGACCGTGCTGAAAGGTCGCCGGTTTGCCGACATCGTGCAGCAACGCGCCCCAGGCCAGCGTGGGCGATGCACCTGCCGGCAACTGTTCAAGCAGCATCATGGTATGCGTCCACACGTCGCCTTCGGGGTGAAACTCGGGCGGCTGCTGCACATCATGCAGGCGATCGATTTCGGGCAGAACTTCCTTAAGCAGGCCGGTACGGTCAAGCAGCTCGAAAGCACGGCGGGCATGGCCCTCCGTCAACATACGGGTCAGCTCGTCACGGATGCGCTCATAGCTTACCTGATGAATCTGCGCGGCAGATCGCTTGATTGCAGCCTCGGTGCTAGATTCAATTTCAAACTCGAAGCGCGCGGCGAAGCGGACAGCACGCAGCATACGCAGCCTATCTTCGCCGAATCGCTGAGTCGGGTCGCCGATGGCACGGACGAGTTTTGCGGCGAGGTCGGCGCGGCCGCCGACAAAGTCCAGCACCTCACCCGTTTGCGGATCAAACAGCACTCCATTGATCGTGAAGTCACGTCGAACAACATCTTCTTCCGCGCTTTCAGAAAACTGCACCGATTCGGGGCGACGCCCATCGGAGTATGCACCATCACTGCGAAAAGTTGCGACTTCAGTCACAATCTCCTGGCCGTCAAGCTCATCCGCTACCAGAATCACGCCGAAGTGCGCTCCCACGGCGAAGGTCCGGGGAAACATTTTGAGTACGGCTTCAGGATGCGCGCTGGTAGCCACATCAAAGTCAGCGGGCTGGTGGTTAAGCAGCAGGTCCCGCACGCATCCTCCCGCAAAATAGGCATCGTACCCTTCGCCGCGCAGGCGTTCGACGATGCTTTCAGCCGCGATTTGGGCCCGTGACTTTTCCACCTGTCTACTATAGAGAATAAGATGCTTGATGGATTAATTCTTGGAATCGAAAGCTCGTGCGATGAAACCGCCGCCGCCGTGGTGCGTCGCGGCACCGACACGCTTTCGAATGTCGTTGCCTCGCAAATCGCCACGCATTCCCCTTACGGAGGTGTGGTTCCCGAGCTTGCGTCCCGAGAGCACCTGCGCAATATCGTGCCCGTGGTCCGTGCCGCGCTCGGTGAGGCGGGAGTCGGGTTCGCTGATCTGGATGCCATTGCCGTCACCGAAGGGCCTGGCCTCGCGGGTGCGTTGCTCGTCGGCATCAGCTATGCGAAGGCACTGGCCTTCGCGCTCAACAAGCCTTTGATTGCCGTTAATCACCTTGAGGGTCATATTCACGCCGTACTGCTGGAGCAGGCGCAGCTCGCTGCGCAAACGCATCATGAATCTTTGGAATTTCCCGCTCTGGCACTGGTTGTCTCCGGCGGACATACACATCTTTATCTGGCAAAAAGGCATAGCGAGAGTTGGACCTATCGCAATGTGGGCCGCACGCTGGACGATGCCGCTGGAGAGGCCTTCGATAAAGTCGCCAAGCTGCTCGGCCTTGGCTATCCGGGCGGCCCGTGGATTGACGCGCTGGCTCCGCACGGCAATCCGAATGCTGTGCCGTTTTCCTTCGCGCAGATCAAACCCAAGGTTCACCGCAAGAACAGCGCGAAAACCGTAGCGGCATCCACATTCTTTTCGTTCAGTGGCATCAAGACAGCTGTCCTGCGCTACACGCAAGTTCACAACATGAGCGCTAGTATTCAGCATCGACGCCAGAAGCTTTTGGAGCATCCTGGAATCCGTGTAGTCGATACACTGGATCTCTTCGACGAGCAGACCCTCGATCTGATTGCCTCGTTCCAACGCGCGGTCGTTGACGACCTGCGCCGCAAGACCTTTCGCGCTGCGGAAAATCTCGGCGCCGCCAGCTTGCTTGTCTCCGGAGGAGTGGCGGCAAACCGCGAGCTACGGGTGCGCTTTATCGCTGAAGCTGTTGAGCGCGGTCTGCCCATTGCCTTTCCGTCTCTCGCGCTCTCAACGGACAATGCAGCAATGATCGCCGCGGCCGCGTGGCCGAAATTCGTAAACAAGGAATTCGCATCGGAGACGCTCACTGCCGATGCCGCTCTGGCACTTGGGCGCTGAATCGGAAACGGTGAATTCGCTATAATCGGCAAGCAGCTATGGACACTCCTAACCCTATTCTGGACGGCAAGCAGGTGCTCGATATCGGCGACATTATGGCCATTCTGCCGCACCGCTTTCCTTTTCTACTTATCGATCGGCTCATGGAGATCGAACGCAAGAAGCACATTGTTGCATTGAAGAACGTGACCATCAACGAGCCGTTCTTCGCCGGTCACTTCCCCAACTTTCCCATCATGCCGGGCGTCCTCATTATTGAGTCCATCGCACAGGCCGGCGGCGCGCTGCTGCTGACGGAGATTCCTGATCGCGAAAATAAGCTGATGGTTTTCACCAGCATCGAGCGTGCCAAGTTCCGACGACCGGTCGTTCCCGGTGACCAGCTTCGTATCGCAGTCAACGTGCTCAACTGGAGACCGCGCGCCGTCAAGATGGAAGGCCATGTGACGGTCGAAGGCAAACTGGTCTGCGAGGCGGTTGTGATGTGCCAGCTCGTCCCGCGCGTTCGCGAATCCGTTGCCGCCGCTGAGCCCGCTGCGGAAACGGTGAGCGCCGAGTGAGTATTCACCCAACGGCAATCGTCGCTGCCGGCGCCGTGATCCCTGCGTCCTGCACGGTTGGGCCCTACTCGACGATTGGACCGAATGTGGTGCTGGGAGAAAATTGCGAACTGGTTTCGCACGTTGTTCTTGATGGGCACTTGAAAACCGGTGCGCGTAATCGTTTTTTTTCTTTCGCCTGCATCGGCGTGGCTCCACAGGACCTGAAATATAAGGGCGAGCCAACTGGCGCCACACTTGGCGACGACAATGTTATCCGCGAATGCGTAACCATTTCGCGCGGAACCGTGGGCGGCGGCGGCACCACGCGCGTTGGCAGCGGATGCCTTATTATGGCCTACGCGCACATCGGACACGACAGCGTCATTGGAGACGGCTGCATCCTCGCCAATAGCGCTACGCTTGCCGGGCACGTTATCGTGGAAGACTATGCGACAGTCGGGGCACTCAATCAGATTCACCAGTTCTGCCGCATCGGCAAATACGCCTACACCGGCGGTGGCACAACGGTAACGCAGGATGTTCTGCCCTACTCGCTCACATCCGCTAAACGAGAGACGCACGCTTACGGGCTGAATAAAGTGGGGCTGGAACGCCGGGGCTTTGACAGCGAACGCTTGCGCGCTATTCAGCACGCCTATCGCTTTCTGCTGGCGGCGAAGATGAACACAACTCAGGCGATTGCGAAGCTGAAGGCAGAAGGCATCGTGACAGAAGACGTAGCCTACCTCGTGCAATTTATCGAAAGCTCCGAGCGCGGAGTTCTCAAGTAAATCTATGAAGCTCGGATTGATCGCGGGCAACGGGCGTTTCCCCTTTCTACTGCTCGATGCCGCGCGCGCGCATGGTGAGGAGGTCATCGTAGCGGCAATCAGGGAAGAGACCGATCCCGAGATGGACGCGAGAGCCGTGGCTGACAAGGGCATCCGCGTTTATTGGCTTTCGCTCGGGGAACTTTCGCGGCTCATCGAAACCTTCCACAAAGAAGGAGTCACTAAGGCCGTGATGGCCGGGCAGGTAAAGCACAAGCAGATTTTTTCCAGTATTCGCCCCGACTGGCGGCTCGCCAAGCTATTGCTTTCGCTGCGCACGAAAAATACGGATATGCTGTTGGGGGCTGTCGCGAAGGTTCTCGGCGATGAGGGGATCGAGTTGATCTCCTCGACTACCTATCTTGAGCCGCTGCTCGCGAAGCCAGGAGTTCTAACTTCGCGCGCTCCTTCCGAACAGGAACAGCGCGACATTGCTTATGGGCGGGAAGTTGCGCAGGCGATTGCCGGATACGACATTGGCCAGACGGTCGTTATCGCCAGCCAAGCCTGCGTGGCTATTGAAGCCATGGAAGGCACCGATGCTGCCATTGAGCGCGCCGGACTGTTCATGCGGACGCTGAACGACAAAGCATCGACCCTTGATCGCTCTCTCACCGTCGTGAAAGTAGCCAAGCCCAAACAGGACATGCGCTTCGACGTTCCGGTCATTGGCGCTCGCACCGTCGAGGTAATGCAGAAGGCGCGCGCAACCTGTTTGTCGATTGAAGCGCATAACACACTGATTTTTGACGTAGACAAAGTCATCGAACTGGCCGAAGCCGCTGGAATTGCGATTGTGGTTGAGGAACATGGATAATGGCTGGTTCCGCAATTCAAGCCGCAATTTCAGCCAGGAGCGTTGCCCAATGTCGAAACTTACTCTGATTCTTACCGCCGTAGCTGTCCTTGTCCTCGGCGGACTCGCAGTTCGCAGCTTCGCCGATAGTGGAACGATTCCGCAGGTTGGCCAGCAGGCCCCCAACTTCACATTGCCTTCAGAAAAAGGCACTCCCGTCAGCCTCGATAGCTATCGCGGCAAGTGGGTGGTTCTCTACTTCTACCCCAAAGACATGACCTCCGGCTGCACCATGGAAGCCCATAACTTCGAGCAGGATCTGCCGCGGTATCAGACGGCCAATGCAGTTATTCTCGGAGTCAGCGTCGACTCGGTCGACAGCCACAAACAGTTCTGCGCTAAGGACGGACTCACCTTCACGCTGTTAAGCGATACGGATAAGAAAGTGGTGGCCGAATACGGCTCGCTTGGCAATTATGCTGGATTCAAGATCGCCAATCGCAATACTTTCCTGATTGATCCGGAAGGCAAGATTGTGAAGGTTTGGACCCATGTAGATCCTGCTCATCACAGTGAAGAAGTTCTGGCCGCGCTCCACGGATTTGAGAAGCAGCAAAGCTGAATCCCGCGAAAGCTGTCAAGCCCTTTGGCACACAACTTGTTATTTTTCAATCAGTTGAATTTGCAGATGAATTTTCGCAATTCTCTATAATTGAACTATAGGGGAAAACTAAGGAAGGCACGGCTTCGGCTGTGCCTTTTCTTTTCTCGCCGCTCTTTTCTGGAGCGGCTTTTTGTTGCTTTGAAGGAGATTGCGCATGATCCGTTATTTCGCCATTCGTTACAGCGCATGGGTCCATTCCATGCTTGTCGGCTGGAACCTGATCGTCGGGTTCTGGGTCGGCAGCCAGGGATTCCGTGATGAAGTCGCAGATCTCCAGCACGCTCTTCGCCTTCCCACTTGGACGCTGGCCCTGTTTACCGGCCTTATCAACATTACCCTCGCTTACCGCAGCTGGAACAAGCGCCGGTAGACGACGATCAACCGAAAGGAAAAATTGAATGCCCTCTCGCATCAGCACTCTTTTGCAGCATGTAGGCAGCTTCTTTAGAACACTCTTTACAGACACAACCAAGGTCGCCGAGGTTGCGGAGCCGATCGTAGACATCGCCTTCCCCAGCGTGGCGAACCTTTACAACTTCACTGTCCAGCAAGCCTCGCTCGCAGAGACTGCAGCCGAGGGAGCTTTCGGCAGCGGCGCCCAAAAGCTTGCGGCCGTCGTGGCGGCGGTCACACCCTACGCTACCACCGCTCTTCAGGCTGACGGGGTGCCCGCTCCTACCAGCGCTCAGATCACGGCCTATGTCAACGCCGTCGTCGCTTCACTCAACGCGCTGCCTGCTCCTGTCTCTGCGTCAACCTCCACTCAGAGCCCCCAACCTGCAGCCGCCTAGAAATGGCAGCACATATCCAATCCGTAACCGGATCGGGAATTAAGGTAGTCACCAGGGGCGAACTGTATCGACGGATTCGCCCCGGTGATCTGCTCTTCTGTTCCGGAAGAGAAACAATCTCGCGAGCGATTGAAGGAGTCACGGCATCGCCGTGGTCGCATGTCCTCATGGTGTGGCTCGCCGGTGCCGGGTGTCGGCAATGGCTCACGCTGGAGGCGACTTTCTCCAAAGGTGTGCATGTGGGCCTGCTTGCCGACTACATTAATGGCTATGAAGGCGATATGGTCCTTGCAAACCGTCCCGCATTGTCTCCGCAGATGATTCAGGCCGAGCTGGAATGCGGGCTCTCCCTGTTGGACGATCATTATGACTGGCAACAGGAAGTGAGTGTGGCCGCGCGCAAACTCATCAAGTCGCTGCCGCTGATTGAGCCAAAGAAAGAGCTCTATTGCTCCGGTCTGCAATACGTCATGAGCCTCGCGACGCCCTATCCTTTGCAGCGCCCCGAGTCTAGTTATCCCACTCCTGAAGAAAATTGGACAGACCCCACAGTCGAGCCCATCTGCGCACTCTTGTAATGCATTCACAAAAAGTGCATTCATGCCGGCGTCATTCAAGTTTGGCCTGGCCGTATTCCAATAGAGTGACCAGTACTACACCTCCAGTGACGTTCCCGGCTGTAGCCAGCGATAGCCATTTCAAATAAGCGAGAACCGTGAGCTTATTGGTTAGAACGGCCGCGAGTATCTCCCCACTCGTGGCGATACAGTGAGCGAAGTGTCCGAGGCCCACAATAAAAGTCAGGCTCCAGATGAGCGCGACTGAGCCCGTAATAGAATGGCTTCCGCTGACCAGCCAGGCAACCAGCGCGATAATCCATCCGCCAACGACAGCGCTCCAGAAGACATGCTTTGCCGACGGGCTTGCGGCCGTGACTCCAAACTGTGCCATTGCTGCAAGAATCTCTGGCTGAAGCGCTTTTGTGCGGGCGCATAACATGGCGAAAAGCAGCGCGCCGGCGATGTTGCTCGGAAAGACAATGCCCCATAGACGCAGGGTAGCCAGAAAATATCGGCGCTCAGCCAGAATGAGAGCCACAGGATAAAGAGTGTTTTCCGTAAAGAGCTGGCCGCGCCCCAGAATCACCGCCATAAAACCCATGGGGTACAGCAGGAAAGCGATAAATTGGGCAGTAGGACTCTGGCCCAATTGTGCGGTAACAGCGGAAACGCTGAGACCGGTGAGCCCCATAGTAAGGCCGCCGACAATCCCCGAAACCGCCAGTGCTGAACTGGGGCGCGCCAGCTCGCGCCGCGCATTGCGCGATACCTGCTCGTAAATCTGATTCGCCGTTGGCCGGTCGAGGTCCTGCTGTGTTGACGACGAAGCAGATAACTCCGTTGGCATTTTTACCTTCGGCAAAGACATGCTGCTTGGATGCAGTACCGGCGCCGCTCGTGCTAGGGTGGAGTTTCGTTCCTCGGGGGTCTATGAGTTCCAACGCACCGTTTGATCTTATTGCCGCAGCACGCCAGTTGATGTCAGAGCACGGATTCGAGCCGGATTATCCGGCCCAGGTAAAGCAAGAGGTAACCGCACTGGAAGCGCATCCTCCGCAAGTTCCCTCCTCAATTGAGGATTTGCGTCATCTTCTTTGGTCCTCCATCGATAACGACACTTCACGCGACCTCGATCAGATCGAATATGCTGAAACCCTTCCTGATGGCAGCACCCGCGTACTGATCGGCATTGCAGACGTGGATGCGTATGTGCCGAAAGGATCGGCGATTGACAAACATGCAGGGATTGAGACAGTTACCATTTACACCGGCGTGAAGAATTTCTCCATGCTGCCGGACGAGCTCTCGACCGGCCTGACATCTCTGCTCCAAGGCCAGGATCGCACCTGCGTTGTGACAGAATTTACCCTGGACAAAGATGTCTGCGCAACAGAAAGTTGTATCGCCTCAAGCAGAATCTATCCCGCGCTGGTGAACAACAAGGCGCAGCTGGCATACAACAGCACGGGGGCATGGCTCGACGGCAAAGCCGAGGCTCCGGCAAAGGTGGCCGCATCCAAAGAATTGCAGGAGCAGTTGAGGCTGCAAAACGAAATCGCGCAGAGGCTGCGCTCGGAACGCTATATGCACGGCGCCCTGAACCTCGAAACCGTTGAGACGCACGCGATCGTGCAGGGACAGACAATCGAGCTTGATGATGAGCACAAGAATTCCGCGACGGAGCTGATTGAGGATTTTATGATCGCGGCGAATGGCGTAGTTGCGCGAACCCTACAGGAGAAGCAGATCTCTTCGATTCGCAGAGTTGTCCGCACACCGAAGCGCTGGGACAGGATTATGGCACTTGCAGACCATCATGACTGGAAGCTCCCCCCGACGCCCGACTCAAAAGCTTTGAATGACTTTCTTTTGCAGCGCAAAAAAGATGATCCGGACCATTTTGCTGATCTGTCGCTGGCAATTGTGAAGCTGCTGGGCCCGGGCGAGTATGTATTGGAACGTCCGGACGATCCACCGGAAGGGCATTTTGGCTTGGCCGTAGAGGACTATACGCATTCGACGGCTCCAAATCGCCGCTATCCGGATCTGGTAACGCAACGGCTGCTGAAGGCCATGATCGCTGGCAGACAATCGCCTTATTCAGACGAGGAGCTGTCGGCAATTGCGTCGAATTGCACGACGAAGTCTGAGGCAGAGCGCAAAGTAGAACGCGAAATGCAGAAACGCATTGCCGCGGTAGCCATGCGTAACCGGATTGGAGAAAAATTCCGCGCGATCGTCACCGGTGTAATTCCAAGCGGAACGTTTGTGCGCACATTGGCTCCGCACGTAGATGGAATGCTTGTGCGCGGGCAGCATGATCTGGACGTAGGTGACCGCTTAAATGTGCAACTGGTCCGGACTGACCCTGCCCATGGATACATCGACTTCGCGCGCGCCTGATTTTCAGGAGACGACAAACCATGCGGCCCCATCTGGCAACGCTGGTAGAAGATTTCCGTCGGCACGGAAACGATGTCGCGATTGTGAGCTATCGTGGCAACCGGCGGCTCGTCTCGACGTATGCGGAGCTCGCGGCGCTTGCGGATCGATTCGCCGGCTCTTTAATCCGGCGCAAAATCACGGCTGGCGACCGTGTCATCCTGTGGGGTCAGAACACTGTCGAGTGGATCGGAGCCTTCTTCGGCTGCGTGCTGCGGGGCGTAATCTGCGTCCCTCTCGATGCGGCAGGGAGCGTGGATTTCGCTCAGCGAGTCGTCGCCGAAACCACTCCGCGTCTGCTCGTTGGCGACGCGGAGCTTCTCAAGCAACTTGATACCACCATCCCAAAGATTGCCTTTGAGGACTTTCTTTCTTCACTGCCTCCGACAACTGGGAAAGCTGCTGTAGATCCCGCGGTGAACTTAGACAGCCCCGTGCAGATTCTCTTCACGTCAGGCACAACAGCGGAACCGAAAGGCATTGTCCACACGCATCGCAACGTTCTCGCCAGTCTCGCTCCTATCGAACGCGAGATTCATAAATATCTGAAGTATGAGCGCCTGGTACATCCGCTGCGTTTTTTGCACACGCTGCCCTTGAGTCACGTCTTCGGGCAATTTATGGGCTTGTGGATCCCCCCCCTGCTCGGCGCAGAGGTCCACTTCGAGTCTCGACTGCAGGCGCAGCGCCTCATGGAAACGGCGCGGCGCGAGCGAATCTCTGTTCTGGCCGCAGTTCCGCGCGTCCTGGCTTTGCTGCGCGATCTGTTAATCGCGGACCATCCTGAATTGACTGCCGAGATCGAAGCCGCGCGCGGCGGGACAATCTGGAAGCGCTGGTGGCGCTTCCGCCGGATTCATCGCAGCTTTGGTTACAAATTCTGGGCCTTCGTCTGCGGGGGCGCTTCACTGCCGGAAGAGCTCGAATTCTTTTGGAATACGCTCGGCTTTGCTCTGGTTCAGGGCTACGGAATGACGGAGACCGCCGCGCTGATTACCCTGAACCACCCGTTCAAAATCGGTAAAGGCACAATTGGCAAGGTGCTTCCCGGTCGCGACGTCGAGATTCGTGACGACGGCGAAATTCTGGTGCGCGGCGAGATGGTTTCAACGGCGACCTGGCGCAACGGAGCGATGCAGCAGTCCGGGTCACCGTGGCTGGCAACTGGTGATCTGGCTCGCGAAGATGAGGAAGGCCAGCTGCACTTCCTGGGGCGCAAGAGCCAGGTGATTGTCACGTCCGCAGGGTTGAACGTACATCCCGAAGACGTGGAAGCCGCTCTCAACTCACAGGCGGGCATCCTGGCTTCCGCAGTGGTTCCACTGCGGACAGCCGTAGGAATCGAACCTGCGGCAGTGTTGTTGTTTCGTGGCTCACATGATGAGGCGCAGCAGGCCATAATTACGGCCAATGCACGTCCGGCAATGGCGCATCTGGCCCGAGCTTGACCTGCCTCGCACTTCGACAGGCAAGATCCAGCGGCGCAAGGTTACAGAGTGGATCAATGCACAGCAGACCTCGGCGCGCACTGGGGATGCCAAATCGGATGCTCTCCTCACTCTGATTCTCGCTATCACCGGAGCGAAGCCGGAGAAAATCAGCGACGATGCGCGGCTCCAGGAAGACCTGCAAATGGATAGTCTGAGCCGCGTGCAGTTGCAGGCAGAACTCGAACAGAAACTGGGCCTTACCGTGAACGACGCAATGCTGGAGGAGGTCTCTACGCTCGGTGAGCTGCGTCGCGTGCTTGGCCTCGATGCTGCAGCCATTCCGGCAGCCGCCACGCAAGAAGCGTCTTTTGCCGCAGCTGAACCTCGGCACGACATATACCCCCACTGGACCTGGAGCTGGCCATCGCAGGCTGTCCGCGCTGCATTCATCGAATGCGTGCATCGGCCACTGGTTTGGCTGCTGGCTGCTCCCTCCGTCCATCGCGAGAGCGCGTTAAAAGCAGACAAACCTCTGCTACTGATCGCGAACCACATAAGCACGTACGATGTTCCGCTGATCTTGTTTGCGTTGCCTGGACCGATGCGCAGGCACGTTGCGACGGCGATGGCCGCGGACATTCTGGACGACTGGCGGAAGCGGCGCAATCAGGGGTCGTGGATTTTGAATACGCTTGGTCCATTAACCTGGCTGCTCGTGACGGCCCTGTTCAACGTATTTCCTCTGCCCCGCAGTGCGGGTTTCCGCCAAAGCTTTCAACACGTGGGCGAAGCGCTCGATCGCGGTTACAACGTACTGGTATTTCCCGAAGGACATCGCTCCGAGGAAGGCGCGCTTCAGCCGTTTCGTCCCGGTATCGGCCTGCTCGTGACGGAGTCTAGGACGCGCGTGCTTCCGGTCGCATTGGCTGGCCTGGGTGCGATGCAAGCTGGGAGGCAGCGGTGGTTTCGTTCCGGAAAACTAAGGATTGTGGTTGGCACTCCCATGTGGTTCGATCTCGATACAAGCCCGGAAGAGATCACCGCACGCCTTCATGCCGAGATGGCGCGCCTGCTCGCTTGATGGTGACTTAAGTGCCGTAGCCGAATTGAATCGCTGGCGTAACAATCACCTTGAATGTCCCCTTTCGAGCAACTTCGTCTTCGCTGGCTTGAGAGTTTTATAGAGCGCCTCGATCGCGTTGCCGCTCAGCGTAACTCTGAGACCGCTCATCTCGCTACCGGGCGACGCGGCGAGCGTGCAGCTTACTTTTACCTGCGCCGTCTGGGATATGTGGTAACGGCCCGCGGCTGGCGCTCGGCCCGGGCACGCGGCGACCTCGATTTAGTCGCCTGGGAGAGCGACGTTCTTTGCTTTATCGAGGTAAAGACGCGCACCACACGCGCTGTAGCCCCGGCAGAAGCTGCCGTAGACGCTGAGAAGAGGAGAATGCTCCGGAAGATGGCCCACTACTACCTGCGCCAATTGCCGAAGCAGGATATCCCCGTGCGCTTCGACATACTTTCCGTTTATTTTGAGGCTGGCAAATCCGCGGATTTTGATCTATTCCGCGGAGCCTTCGGTTGGGAATAAGGTGGTCGCAAATGACTGGTCGGGGCGGAGGGATTCGAACCCCCGACCCTCTGCTCCCAAAGCAGATGCGCTACCAGACTGCGCTACGCCCCGACTTCTGAAATTGTATCGTAGCGAACCACTCGATTTACGCCTGCCGTGCGAGCCACATCATCAGCCACACGATCATGAGCACAGGGATCGCGAAGACCGCCAGCAGCACCAGCGCAATACAGAGCAAAAAGACATAATCCTTCCAGGTGTGCTGATGCGGCTGGCGCAGGTGTCGCGTTAGCAGGTTGTAGTTCCGGCGATTGGCCTTCCACGCGATGTCAAATGCGTCGCCCAGGATCGGAACCGCGCCGATCAGCACATCCAGCGCAAGATTGACGACCATGCGCGCGAGTGTCACATACGGCACTCCGCGAAACCACGCCGCGATGACAAGGATGCAGGAGGCCAAACCGGCGAGGACGTCTCCGACAAATGGCACCAGCCCAATGATCCCGTCAAGACCAAAATGGATCGACGTGCCCGGAATGCGAAAGCAGTCATCGAGGACATGCGCCAGCAGGTCAAGATTTTCGTCAGCGAACAGCCTGCCCCCCACGCGCATTCGCGAATGTAAAGGCTCGTCACTCGGCTGTAGAATCTCTGGATTCATGCGATGCTGCGTAGCTGCTCAGACCTGCTGTTGTGTGACATAAGCAGTCGGTTCGGCGCAACGGGATGCCTTAATCGCAATGCTATAATCAGCACTGGTACGGCGGCTATAGTTCAGCGGCAGAACGCCTGACTGTGGCTCAGGATGTCGTGGGTTCGATCCCCACTAGCCGCCCCAAATTTCTCTTTCTCCATTAAATTCTGTGACCGGCGACAAAAAGTACGCTCACCCACGTGGCGAAATTTATGCCGGATGCTCCGGATGGGCCTACTCGACCTGGAAACCTGATTTTTATCCAGCAAATATCCCCGCAAAGAAGCTGCTTGCATACTATGCCACGCAACTGAACTCAGTAGAGGTCAATTACACCTTCCGCAGCCTTCCATCTTCTTCCACAGCGAAGTCGTGGCTGGAGGCAACTGCGAGCGATTTCCGCTTCTCCTTCAAGGCTCCGCAGCGCATCACGCACATTCTACGGCTCAAGAATTGTCATGACGCCCTGGATCAACTCGCAGAGGCATTGGCTCCTGTGGTTGAGGCAAAACGGTTGGGAGTGATTCTTTTTCAGCTTCCGCCGAATATGAAAGCCGATCCCGAAAGACTCAATGCTTTTCTGGATGAAGCCCGGAGGCTGGACCTCAGGCTCGCATTCGAGTTCCGCCACGAGTCGTGGTTTTGCCGGGAGACGTACTCGGCCCTCCGGTCCCATTCAACGGCTCTGTGTATTGCCGAAAGCGACGAATTAACGACGCCAGAAGAATATACCGCGCCCTTCAGCTGTTATCGCTTCCGCAAGAGTGAATATTCTGCAGACGATCTTGCCGCAATTGGTTCCAAACTGCTGGCGCGGGCCGACGAGGGCGATGTCTTTGCCTACTTCAAACACGAAGAGTCTCCTGCGGGAGCGATCCGCGCGGTCACCGTTCTCAAGGAGTTGCGCGGCGCATGAGCACGCAGATGGTTTCTCCCGCAGCAAAAACATGGCTTACGCCATTCACTCCGAGGACCTTACTTCGCAATGCCCACCTGCAGACGCTGGCCGGAAATTTTCTGCCGAGAAACATCGCTTTGCCTGAGCCGGAGCGCTTGCTGGTTGAGGTCGAAGGTCCCGTCTCCGGGTATGGCCCAAGCTACGTCTTGTGCCATTGCCACTGGCAGCCGGAGGATGTTCGCGCGCAACGGCTGACTGTGGTTCTCATACATGGGCTGGAAGGATCATCCAACTCGAAATATATGATCGGCAATGCGGCGCGCGCATTGGCGGCAGGATTCAACGTCGTACGCATGAACATGCGGAGTTGCGGAGGCACCGACGACATCTGCCCCACGATTTACCACTCAGGACGATCAGGCGACGTGGCCACAGTTCTCGAAAAGCTCGTCGCCACCCAGAAGCTCGAATCGATCGCGTTGGTCGGCTATTCAATGGGCGGCAATCTCGTTCTGAAATATGCGGGTGAAGTCGCCGCCGCACCTCCATCACAGTTGAAGGCTGTCGTGGGCGTTTCTCCGCTGGTGGACCTTGCTGTTTCTTCCGCTGCAATGCACGAGCCTCAGAACCGCATCTATGAGTGGCATTTCCTGCGCAATATGATCGCACGTATTCGCCGGCGGGTCGCCCTGTTCCCGACCATTTACGGCGGCGCCGAGATCGAAAAGATTCGCACTATGCGCCTGTTTGATGAGCATATCGTCGCGCGCTATGGAGGTTTTTCCGGCGCCGACGACTACTACTTCACAGTCGCCAGCTCACAGTATGCGGATAGGCTGACTGTTCCTACACTAATTCTGCATTCGCTCGACGATCCGTTTATTCGTATGCTCCCCGCGACACGCGCGACGTTAATTGCCAATCCCAACGTCACCTTTGTGGAGACGCAGCTCGGCGGCCACTGCGCCTTTCTTGAATCACCTCAGAATAGGGACGACGGAAGATGGGCGGAGAAGACGCTTCTCGGTTTTTTGCAGGCCGTAACACATGGAAGCTGACTGGTCGGCTGAGATCGGTCCCGACCTGCCCCGCATCGATGCCTCATGGGAAGCATTCACCGATCTGCGAACCTCTCCCCAAACGATCGACGCCCTGGTGGAACCGGCACAGCATCCCGCGCTGCGTAAAGCTCTTCTGGCGCTGAACGCAGAGCACTCGCATGTGTTCACAACGAAGTGTGATATCTGGACTCTGAGCGGCGAGGAGATCGATCCCGATGAATTCGAAGCGAATCCCCAGGATGCAAAGATAGGATTCGCATCCTACATCGACATTCTGGAGCGCGATGTCTCACGTTTCGCATCCTTCGAATTTCACGAGCAGCGGGTGCGCGAAGTTACTTCCTACTTGCGCCCTCTGACACTCCACCACGGCCGGGTGGATTTTGTCGTCCGCGCAGTCACGGGAGTGGAGCATAGCGGCTACGGCCTCACGCTTTATGCTGCCGGTTGCGGTGCCGGCAAAGCAGCCGCATATGCGGCGTGGCAGGCGGTGCTTGCGGCCGCGGTTGCCGCTACAATAGCAGCAGCGGCGCACCCTCCACGCATGGGCGAGTAGCTCAATTGGATAGAGCACCGGCCTTCTAAGCCGGTGGTTACAGGTTCGATCCCTGTCTCGCCTACCATTTACAATCCCATTGCGCTGCCTGAACCTACTTGCAGGTACCGGAACGGGGACATCAGAAAATGCTGAATACAGTCGACGATGTTGTACTGGTTATTCTTATCGTGGCCCTTTCTCTGCTCTTCATGTTTGCCCTGAACCACTTCTGGCCGGCAGCGCAACGGAGCACGCACAACGATATCATTGGCTGGCAGCTCAGCATCCTTGGCACCACCTATGCCGTGATCATAGGATTTATGCTCTATACCGTCTGGACCAACTTCGGGTTGGCCGACGTCAATGCGAATGCCGAGGCTAATTCTCTCCTGAATGTCTATCACTTGGCAGATGGTCTGCCTGATCCGCAGCGCGATGAGCTGAAAAAGACTGCTCGTCTGTATGCTGACACAGTTGTGCAGCAGGACTGGCCTGCAATGGCTCAGGCAATCGGTGCACCTTTGAAAAGCCGTGAAGCAGCCACGTCCATGTGGCAGATTCTCATGTCTGTCAAGACAGCCTCGCCGAACCAGGTTCTTGCTGAAGACCATGCACTTTACGAGCTGAGTGGGCTGTCATCTTATCGCAAGATGCGGCAGACCGAGAGCAGCTCCACGCTGCCGACGGTGCTTTGGTTTGTCTTGATCATCGGAGGAATCCTCACCATAGTGTCAAGCTGCATGTTTGGCGCCACGAATCTCTGGCTCCACGGCTTGCAGGTGTTCGCCTTCTCTCTCCTCATTGCGTTGGTCCTTGCCGCCATTGCCGACATTGACCGCCCCTTCCAGGGTTCTGTTCATGTGAGCGATTCCGGCTTTCGCCGCGCACAAGCGAACATGAACGAGCAATAATCTGCGACTGATTTCAAGATTTCATGCCCGCGAGCACCAATTTGGCGATCGTGGCAAGCTGCATATTCGAGGTTCCTTCGTAGATTTTGCCGATCTTGGCATCGCGATAATACTTCTCGACCGGATAATCTTTCACGAATCCGTATCCGCCGTAGACCTCAACCGCCACGCTCGCGACGCGCTCGGCAGTCTGCGACGAAAAATACTTGGCCATCGCCGCCTCGCGCACGAAATCCGACTTCGCGTCTTTGAGTCGTGCCGCGTTATAGACAAGTAGCCGCGTCGCTTCGATCTCCGTCGCCATCTCAGCGAGTGTGAATTGCACCGCCTGGAATTCCGCGATAGCTTTTCCAAACTGTTTGCGCTCCAGCGCATATTTCGCTGCGCAGTTCCACGCTCCCTGCGCCAAACCCAGCATCTGCGCACCGATTCCGATGCGCCCTTCGTTCAATGTCTCAATGGCAATCTTGTACCCTTTTCCCGGCTCGCCGAGCACATTCTCCGCAGGCACGCGGCAGTCTTCCAGAATCAGCTCGCAGGTAGACGATGCGCGGATCCCGAGCTTATCTTCCTTTTTGCCGACGTTGAATCCCGCATATCCCTTTTCGACGATGAATGCCGTGATGCCTTTGTATCCCGCCGCCGGATCGAGCGTCGCGAAGACAAGAAAGATCCCCGCCTCCTTCGCATTTGTAATCCATAGCTTCTGTCCGTTCAGGATGTACTCATCTCCGCGCTTTTCAGCACGCGCCTGCAAGGCGAAAGCATCCGACCCGGAAGCTGCTTCACTCAGCGCATAGGCGGCCACAGTGTCGGCAGCCATGCGCGGCAGGTATTTCCGCTTCTGCTCCTCGGTGCCCCAGCGCAGAAAGGCATTCACGCAAAGAGTATTCTGCACATCCACCAGCACACCGACCGAAGGATCGATCGCGGAGATTTCTTCAACTGCCAGAATCGCCTCAAAAAAAGTGCCGCCCGATCCACCATATTCGGCGGGAATCTCAATGCTCATCAATCCCAGGCTGAACAGCTGCGGCAGCAGCTCCGCCGCGAAGTGCTGCTCTTCGTCCATCTGCCGCACCATCGGGCTGATGGTTTCGCGGGCAAAATCGCGCACAGTGGATTGGAAGAGCTGTTCGTCTTCGCTCAAATGGGTCAAAGGGATTGCGGAACCGTCAGGCGTCATCACGGAGGTCATAGAGATCCTTTTGCGGCAGAACTTCACGCGGGCATCATCCTGCGCCTTCCTGCTCGCACGGAAATTCTATTCGTTTCCGGATACGCGTGGCACGGATGGGGCGGTTATCCGTCGACTTGCGCTTTGTTCCGACTCGCTCCGCGCCACACCACGGTCAGTTTTTCGCGATCGAGTATCTTCTTCGCCTGGCCGCGTGCATGGTTGGCCCATGGGCCGGCAGGGTCGAGTTTGAGATAAACCTCCCAGTGCTTCAGCGCCTTCCGCCGCTCGTTCAGCCGCTCCCATGCAAGCGCCAGATTGTAGTGCGCGTCGGCATACTTGGGTACCAGACGGATCGCCGTGAGGTAGGCCTCGACTGCCTCCGGCAGACGCTGCAACTCGTCGAGCACATTGCCCAGGTCGAAAAAGGCAAGCGCATAATTCGGATCGGCATCGACTGCCTGGCGGTACATCCTCTCCGCCATTAAAAATTCGCCCTGGTTATAGAAGATCGTTCCGAGATTGATGGCAGATGGCGCGTGACGCGGTTCGCGGCCAAGAATGCTCTCATAGAGCGAGACAGCCTCGCGAGTCTTTGAAGCCTCCTCACAGCGGACCGCCTCTACGAACATCTCGGAGATCCATGCATCTTTCTGTGCGGAAGTAAATCGAAAGCACTCGACTTTAGCTGGCTCCTGCTGGCCGTCGAAATCGAATACAAATTGCTTGGTGATCGGTTCCATCACCGCGCCTGAGTGCCGGAAGACGATCCGTGAGCCCTTGCGCGCTGCTCCAGCCTCAAGCAGTGGATTGGCCATACCGGAAACCGCGCGCATAGCACTGACACCGGCGCGTATGCTGGCCGCGGAGAGTCGCGTGGCACGAAGATCGCGCAGCTTGCGAAGCTGCACCAGATCCTCAAATCCGTAATTATCGGTGGAGGTGACTAAGCCTGCCCGCTCCCAGGCCTGGAGCTGGCGCGCGTGGATGCGTAGAATTCGCAGAACATCCTGACGGTTATATCGGGTCACTGTTCCTGTGCTCGTAAACGTACCGTCGCTCACTTCTCAGCCGATTATCGGACGCTTGTCCTGTGCAGACAAGAGCGTGGATGTGAATTTCCGTGGATAAACAGGTACGAATCTGGTTCACCCAGATCGTCTGAAAATGGGAAGAGAGGTGCAACAGCAGCTTCTGGAGCCGACGACCGGACTTGAACCGGTGACCTGCCGATTACGAATCGGCTGCTCTACCAACTGAGCTACGTCGGCCTTGCTCTCTATGGATTTTATCGTTCGCGTACGTTGACGTAAAGCTGCGCGGTAACAAGCAACATTTGCAAAAATCGGCATGTTCTGCAGCAGGAAGAATGGAAGATAATTTTCGCGATACAAGACACGAAAAGGCCGCCCGGCAACGGGGCAGCCTTTTCTTTAGGGAGAATAGTTCCAACGGAGGCAAAGCCATCAGAACTTTCTGGCGAAATACTATGGTTGAGGGCAAAGGGTGTCAAGGCAAAATCCAGCCAAGATTTAAATGGTCTCTATTCAATAAGTTAAGAATTGTAAAAATCTTGGCTCGTCTTGTTTTTATTCGCCATATATTCGCTTACCCGGCGCGGCCCACTCATCCAATCCATTCTTTATCAGCGGTTTAATCAATGTACTGCACTAGGAAGAAGGCAGTTTTGGCAGCGAACCGGACTGTCAGTCATTCAGTTTCAGGCGGATGAAGTCCTCTTCATAAACCGTTGAAATAGGTTTTCCATGTGTGACGCGCCATAGCGCGCGCCCTCCTCCAAGAAGCATTCCGATCAACAACGCGCACGCCACGACAATCGCGGTCAGATACGCAATCCCCAGAAGCATCTTTGCTGCTCTCTTTACCTCGTTACCTGGGTTTGGGCTCCGGTTCAAGGTAACCTCGGCCTGATACTTCACCTGCGCGAGCAGTGACTGCGCTTCTGCGCGAGAGAAATTGCCGCTGGTCACTGCAACGAGCGGTCCGCTGCGGTGCACGCCCAATGCGGCTGAATTGCTCTGCTGCAAGGCTTCCGGCAGCGAACCTTTTAGAAGCGCATTCAGCTCTTTCTCGGCGTGCATAGCCATCTGCGGTGTGGGATACCCAATCAACGTCAGGGTCCCACGCCCCGCGGCCGTCGTGTACTGCGCGGTGACCGCTTCGGCGTCCTGGCTGAAGTTGACCGCACCCGGTGGAAGAACACCGCCGCCGCGCGCGAAGGCCACAGGACCAATCGCATAACGCACTGTCGACTTGTCGAGAGACTTCATCGGAAGGTAATCCGACAGCGTCGGCGCAACAGCGTCAGAACCAACGGTCGGTGGTAGCTTTGCCGCCAATGCCTTAATGGCAGACTCTTCATCTGTTGCGGAATGCTCGAACGTCATCTCCACCATGGTCACTCCGGACCAGAAGATGATCCGGTGCGCATCACTCGCTCCGCCATTTCCAATCGCCTCAGGCTTCATATCGGGCAGGCGATAGAAAGTGAACGCTCCATACGCGCCCGTTGCATCGGCAAAACGCATGGCGCGCACCGCCACCTCGCTGCCGCCATGGCGATATCCGCTTTCGGCAAAATCCTTCAGACCGTACTCGGTCAAAACATCAGCGTTGGCTTGGTCGACTGCACCCGGGGACGTTCCCGTCTTTACCACACCCTCTTCGACCCATCCGGAAAAAGTGGATGGAAGCAATGCCTGCTCAGGGTGAGCGTTCTTCGAGACATGCTTGGGAGTCTGCGCAAAACAGAATGCGGCCAAAACGAAGGAGAGGGCAGCCATGCCTACGCGGCGGCCAACGGAACGCAACGAAAATACCATTTCAACCTGAGACTACCGCATTTCCAGGATAGGCGTCTCAGGAGGGGCTTACCGCGTGCTGTGTGGGGAAGCCTCTGCCAGCCGCACCCCATTCAGGCTATCGACATAGTGCGCAACTCCGCGATAGAGCGCCTCGGCAATGCGCTCCCGATACTGTGGCTGACGCAGATCATTTGCGGTCTCAGGATTGGTAAGAAAGGAGATCTCCGCCAGGATCGACGGCATATTGGCGCCGATCAGTACAACAAACGGAGCCTTCTTTACGCCACGATCCTTGAGGTCAGGATTACCCGCCTCGAGCCCCGCATACAGGCTCTGGTCGACATCGGCCGCGAATTCACGCGATTCGTTGATCTTGTCCTGCAAGGCGATCTTCCTGACCAGTTCGGAGAGCTGATGGATCGACTGATCGGAAACTGCGTTTTCGCGCGCCGCCACTTCGAGCGCGTCCGCTGAGGTCGTGAAGTTCAGGTAATAGACCTCCACGCCGCGCACCGTCGGATCGGAGCTGGAATTCGCGTGGATGGAAATAAACAAATCAGCCTGCGCTTGATTGGCAATCGCCGTCCGCGTCTCAAGCGGAATGAAGGTGTCATCGTCGCGGGTGTAGATCACATCCGCACCCAGTCTCTGCTTCAGCAACGCTCCTAGCCGCAGAGCAACGTCAAGCACCACGTTCTTTTCCTCGATGCCGCCCGGGCCAAGCGTGCCGGAATCGTGCCCTCCATGCCCGGCGTCAATCACAATGCGATTGATTTTCAACCCGAGCGTACGCACCAGCGTCGGCTCTCCTCCTGCGGTAGGCTGCGCGGTAGGAATTTCCGCAGCCTCCCGAGGTTGCACCTGGTTGTGGCTTTGCATAGAGCGCGATTTCGCCGCCGGGCTCGCAAATGCAGAACCCGTATCCAAAGACGCAAGCTCATTCGGCTGCGGTGCGGGGCTGGTTCCCGCAACTGACTGCGCCACCGGAGCCGTCGTGGGACGGCGCGTTGCGCGCACGCGGTCCGGCTGCTTACTCAATGAGGCTACGTCGTCCAATGTGTCCGGATCGGGCGTCGCAACCGCCTGCTTGGCTTGCTCGTTCATTGAACGTGAAGGGGCGGCTGCAAGTCTGTTCGCCGCAACCATATCCGGACCCAGACCGATTGTCGTTGCCGCTTCAGGAGCAGCTGCGCCTTTGCCCGTGTGCGCATTCGGACTCCCCTTCAGACCAACATGATTGGCGTTATCGACCTGCTTCGCACGCTGGCTTCCATGCACGTCGATAATCAGCCGCGGAGGATTGGGCAGAATAAAAACAGAGTAATCGCTGACGTCGCTTACATTGAGGACAATCCGCGTAACGTCCTTCGAGAACTGAGTGGCTCGAATCTGCCTGAGAAAGCCGTCATCGATGACTTGGTCTGACTTGCCGATCAGCACTGGAGAGAGACGCGTCCCGTAAAGGTCGAAGAAGATTCGGTCAGGATTCGGTACGCGAACCGCCTCATACCGCACCTCGCCCTCGAGATCAATCGCCACGCGCGTATATATCGGCGTCGACCAGTAGCGGATTCCCGTAACCAGCGGCAGACGGTTTTTCCGCGGCGGAGGCGGCGCATTCAGGTCAGCTTCGCTCACATGTGGCGGCTCGTAAGACGAAGGTTCCGGCCGCACCGTGGGCGAAGATTCAGCAGATGCAGCCGGAAGGCTGTGCTCCTCGATGCCCTGCTCCTGTGATTGTTGTTGTGGCGGAATAGCCGTTTGGGAAATGGTGCGATGTCCAGATGAGTGCGCAGACAGCTTCGGCGCTGCGTCAACCGGCGCGTGTACCTCGCTTCGCGCAATTTCAGTGGTTCCGTGGCCTGCGTGCGGCGCATGACGCAGATTCCGCAGCTCGATCCGCGCCTCCGCCACTAGTGGGCTCTGCGGGTAAAGTCGAAGAAACTGCTCGAAGGTCGACCGCGCACTTTCTGGATCGTTCAAATCTCTCAGATAAACTTCGCCGATGGTAAGCAGCGCGCTGTAACGGTAGTGGCTCTGCGGATAGCGCGCGCGCAAAAACTCATATTGCGCGATCGCCGCATAAAGCTCCTTGTCATCCTGAAATACGCGCCCCTCCTCAGCTAGCAGATCGGCCACGGCAGAGACGGAAGCGTCAGCATAGCGCGATGCCGGGTTGGAGTGATACACAGCGCGGTAGGCGTCCATCACGCGCTCGTACTCGCGGCGTGTGCGCTGCCGTTCAGGGCGGCCTTCCAGTGCCTCGCGCATCCTCTGCGCTCTTTCATACGACGGCCGCGAAGCTGTGCTGTGCCGCTGAGCGGCCGGGGCCGATAACCCGCCGAACAGGCAGAGTATGCCGGCAATCGTAAGCAGGCGGAGGCGTCCTGCATGAAAAATATTGGCCGGCATAAGGCACACAGACATCTACGATTATAGGTTCGGAGTTGCCCGGAGAAAATCATTCACCGCAAGGACGAACCCAGATCGCAACCTCTCTTAGACCCGATTCGGAGTTGATAGTTGCATCGCGGAGATCAACGGATCATAACGATCCCGGTTTATCCCAACAATCCGCCCACCACGTCCGCAGCGCTCTTCAACGCGACATCTAATTGGCTTGCGTCTTTGCCGCCTGCCTCGGCCATGTCCGGACGCCCCCCGCCCGACCCGCCGACCAGCTTCGCAATCTGCCCGACCACCCTCCCCGCCGGAACCTTCGCCGTCAGGTCCTTCGTCACGCCCACAATCAATGCGACCTTGCCTTCAGCGTCTGCTGAACCGAGCACGACCACACCCGAGCCCAGCTTATTCCGCAGATTATCGACCAGCGTCCGCATTTGTCCTCGATCTACCGCATCCACGCGCTGCGCCAGCACCTTTACCCCCTTCACCTCCAGGGCCTGGTCTGCTGCGCCGGACATCGCTGAAGCTGCTGACTTCATCCGCACCTGGTCAAGCTCGCGCCGCAGCTTCTTCAACTCCTCATCTTGGGCCGCAAGCCGTGAGCGCAGCGCGTCCGCCGGTGCCACCTCTGCATTTGGAGCCAGTTGCGAGGCAAGCTGCGCTACCGCGAAATCGCGCCGGAACTCGTTCAACGCGCCAAGCCCGGTCACCGCTTCCACACGCCGCACGCCCGACGACACCGAACCCTCGCTGGTCAGCTTGACCACGCCGATTTCACCCGTCGCGCCCGTGTGCGTGCCGCCGCAAAGCTCCGTTGAGAAGTCCCCGATCTTCACCACGCGCACCTTCTCGCCATATTTCTCGCCGAAGAGCGCCATCGCATGATACTCATTGATCGCCACGTCGATCGGAACATCCTCCAGCGTCTCCACGCGGATATTCTTCAGCACCTCTTTGTTGATGAGGTCTTCGATGTCCTGCAGCTCTTCATCCGCAACTGAAGTAAAGTGCGAAAAATCAAACCGCAATCTCGTTGGATCAACCAGCGATCCCGCCTGCTTGACGTGCTTCCCCAATATCTCGCGAAGCGCCGCATGCAGCAGATGCGTTCCCGTATGGTTGCGCCGCGTGGCCCAGCGATAATTCGCATCGACCACTGTATCGACCTTATCGCCGACAGCCAGCGGCTGGCGCAGAATCGCGCGATGCGCAAACACGCCCTGCACTGGCTTGGTGCATCCGCTCACATCGGCCACCACCGAGTTGTGATCGTCAGAGTAGAGCCAGCCGATGTCGCCCACCTGCCCGCCCGAGTCTGCATAGAAGCTCGTCTGATTCAGAACAACCTCAACCGCATCCCCGGCCTGTGCGCTCGGAACTCCCGCGCCATCCTTCACAATCGCCAGAACCTCGGCGCCATCCACGCGCAGTTGCTTGTAACCTTCAAACTCCGTCTTCGGCAGCGCGCGAAATGCCGGACTCGCCGACTGCTTCGATCCGCCTTTCCACGATGCACGTGCCCGCGCCTGCTCCTCCGCGCGCGCCAGCTCAAATCCTTCGAGGTCAAAATGAATGCCCGCATCGCGCGTTGCATCCATCATGAAGTCGAGCGGCAGGCCGAACGTCTCGTAAAGATGAAAGGCCTTCTCGCCGGACAGTGTCCCCTCCAGCATCGCCGACTGTAATTGCCGCGCGCCAACCTCAAGCACCCTTGCAAACTGCCGCTCCTCCGCCTCAACAACCTTTGCAACACGCTCCGCAGACTCCTTCAGCTCCGGATACGCGCCCTGCATCTCATCCCGCACCGCAAACACCATGTCGCGCATAAAGGGATGCTCTTGCCCGAGCAAGCGTCCATGGCGGATGCCACGCCGCAGAATCTTGCGCAGCACATAGCCGCGCCCTTCATTCGCCGGCAGCACCCCGTCCGAAATAAGAAACGTTGCACACCGCGCATGATCGGCAATAATCCGCAAACTCGCATCCGTCGGAGCCGTCCCATCCTTATATGGGGTGGAAGTCAGCTCCGCCGCCCTCTTGATCAGCGGAGTAAACAAGTCCGTCTCAAAGTTCGAAACCACCCCCTGCAGCACCGCCGCCAGCCGTTCCAACCCTGCGCCCGTGTCGATCGACGGCTTGGGCAGCAGATTTAGCTCTCCCTGAGCATCGCGGTCGAACTGCATAAACACCAGGTTCCATATTTCGACATAGCGGGCATCGTCCTCGCCAAAAGGCTTATCGACTCCAGGCGTCTCCGCCGCCTCAATCCCCATGTCATAAAAAATCTCCGAGCATGGACCACACGGCCCGGTATCACCCATCTGCCAGAAGTTGTCCTTGCTGCCGTACTCCCCGATCCTATCCGCCGGAACCCCCTGCTCCAGCCACAGCGCATACGCCTCATCGTCGCGCGGAACGCCGTTCTCGCCCTTGAAGATCGTGACGTAGAGTTTGTCTTTGGGAATCCCAAACCATTCTGGCGACGTCACCAGCTCCCACGCATAGGCGATGGCGGCCTTCTTGAAGTAATCGCCAAAGCTAAAGTTCCCCAGCATCTCAAAAAACGTGTGATGCCGGCGCGTAAAGCCCACGTTTTCCAGATCATTGTGCTTGCCGCCCGCCCGCACGCACTTCTGCGAGCTCGTGGCGCGCGAGTAATCCCGATGCTCCAACCCCAGAAACACGTCTTTGAACTGATTCATCCCCGCATTGGTAAACAGGAGCGTGGGGTCGTTGGCAGGAACGAGCGAAGAGCTGTGCACTCGGCGGTGCCCCTTCGTCTCAAAAAAGCGAAGAAAGGTCTCTCGGATATCGGAGCCTGAACGATATTGCATAGCTTGAGTTTACAGAGGACACGCCGAATCAGTCAGCCGGATCTCCATCCACCGACTCCAGGCCTGCCAGCTCCGCCTCCGGCACATCCCACTTCTTCAGAATCGCGTAAATCACTCTAGTAGAAAACCCGGCCCGCACCAGCATCCGCATCACTCGCGCCGACTCTTTCTCGTTTGCCGGCTTCTTCACACCCTTCCGTCCCAGATGCCTTCGCGCCAGCCCCTCCTCATTCACGCCTTCGTACGCCGCATCGAGCGTCGCAGCAATTACCTTGGCATGTACGCCCTTCACCGTCAGGTCCTGCTTCACACGCCGCTTGCCCAGGCTGGCGTTCTCCTGCCGCAACTTCGCGTAATTGGCGGCATAGTCAGCATCGTTCAAATATCCATACTCCTTCAGGCGCGCCAGCACCGCATCGATCTTCGCCCTGCCGTCTTCGCCCGGCTCAACCCGGTTTCGCATCAGCCGCGACAACTCCGCCACCGTTCGCATGCGTCGCCCCAGCGCACCCGCCGCATATTCGTAGAGCGCGGCCTCTTTCAGCGGCTCAGCTTTTTTCTTCGCGCGCGCATATCGCATAGGCCTACTTCGTCCACTGGTCCACCCAGTCGTTCACCGTCTCATACCAGAGCTCTGAGTTCTGCGGCTTCAGCACCCAATGGCCCTCATCGGGGAAATACAACATCTTCGACGGAACCCCCATTCGTTGCAGTGTCGTGAAAAGCTGGTATCCCTCCGACACATCCAGCCGGTAATCGAGCTGCGAGTGAATCACCAGTGTCGGCGTCTTGAAGTTCGTCTCCGCCAGCATCGGCGACCACCTCCGGTACATCGCCCGGTTTGTCCACGGAGTTCCCTTGTACTCCCACTCCATAAACCAAAGCTCGTCGGTCGTGCCGTATGCCGACACAGGATTGAACATCCCGTCATGCGTAACAATGCAGCGGAAGCGGTGCGTATGGCCCAGAATCCAGTCCGCCATGTAGCCGCCATAGCTCGCGCCAAGTGCGCATTCGCGCGTCTTGTCGATGAACGGATAGTGCGCCTCGGCGTAGTCCAGACCGCGCATCAGGTCGATGTAGGGCTTGCCGCCCCAGTCGCCGTTCACGCCGTCAATAAACGCCTGTCCATAGCCCGTTGAGCCGCGCGGATTGATCATCACCACCACATATCCGTTCGCCGCGAACAGCTCCGCATTCCAGCGGTAACTCCACTCCTCACCCCACGCGCCCTGCGGACCGCCGTGAATCAAGAACTTCACCGGATACTTCTTCGACGGATCCAAGTTCGGCGGTTCGATGAGGAATCCCTGCACCCGCACTCCCCCAATCGATCGGAACCAGAACGACTGCATCTCCTGCATGTCAAGCTGGTCCAGCAACGCATCGTTCAGGTGCGAAATCTGTCGCTCCTCGGCTACCGCGAACACCGGCGTAGGCAAAGCCGCTCCTGGCGCCGCCTGTGGAGCACTCTGGTTCTCCCCCACGTTTAGCGCGTACACCTCACCGGGCATACGCACCGTCGTCTTCACTGAAATCAGAAGCTTCCCGTCGGGAGTCACATGAAGATCGCCGTATACTCCGCGTCGCGTGTATTTCAGGAAATGGGATCCATCGATGTCAGCGGATCCAATACGCTCATCACCCTCATCGCCATAAGCGAAATAGATCGTCTTCGAGTCCGGTGCCCAGGTAAACTCATCTATCCAGCGATCAAACTTCGGCAATACGTCTCGAATTGTCTTCGTCGCCCGGTCATAGATCACCAGCCGGAAGCGGTCGCTCTCATAGCCCGCCCGCGCCTGCGAACGCCATGCGATGTACCGGCCATCCGGCGAGTAGCGCGGCGAGTGGTCTCCTCCCAGTGAGGTCGAAATCTTTACCGGCTTTGCATTTAGATCATCCAGCCGTAGCGTAAAGATATCGATATTAGTGCTGGTGGCCGCGACCGGGTCCAAATCCTCCTCGAACGCAACCTCCTTCCCGTCTGGAGAGAACCCATACTGGTCCGGCCCCTCCAATTGGAACGGCGGAACCTCATGCTCATCCCCGAAATTCAGGTCGCGCGGTGTGCCTCCATCTCCCGAAACCAGAAAAAGGTGGCTGCGCTTATCACCGGTAAAGGCGTTCCAGTGCCGATAGAGCAGATGCGTGAAGATCCTCGCCTGCACCTTCGATTGCTTGCGCGCCTCATCCCGTTGCTGGTTGCAGGCGTCATCACCGCAATCCGGATACACCCTCGACACAAACAGAATCTGCTTGCTGTCCGGCGACCACATTGCGCCATCCGTTCCCGTGCTCAGCGAGGTCAGCCGGCGCGGCTCGCCAATCGTGCCATTCACTGTGTTGAAGTCTGCCAGCCAGATCTGTTGCCCACCGTCGCGTGCACTCTCAAACAAAATCTGTTTCCCGTCCGGCGAAAACCTACCCCGGCTCTCGCCCGCCATCGAGTCGGTCAGCGCCCGCGCCGGCCCTCCTGCCACCGGAACAATCCACAGGTGCGAGGTTCTTGTGTTCTGCTCAAGGTTTACATCCGTCGCCGAGTACATGACCCAACGTCCGTCCGGCGAGACGGAGAGATCGCCCAGACGCCGCATCTGCATTAAATCACTGAAAGTAATAGGACGGCGTGTCTGCGCTCCCATGGTCAGACTCAGCAGACATCCAATAACAAAAACCGACGCAAACCTGCTCTGGATCATTCAACTCCTCATTCAGCCAATTATGGTCACAGGAAAACGGTGCGTCCAGCGATACCCCGATTCTCTGCAAACCAAAATTGCGCGTACCGCGACAGCCTACTCCTGAACCGGAGAGACCAGACCTTTCTTCCCCATCCCGCGTCTATTTGAGTAGGATCATCCTCAGAGGGGAAACCCGTGTCTGCTCTCACTCGCTTCCGTCTTCTGCTTGCGGCCTCCTTGATCGCGGTCTCAGCACACGCCCAGGTTTCTTACACATCCATGCCGCTTGATTCCGGCTTTGGACCACTCGACACCTCGGCGCCTTCCATTCCGGCAGAGCAGATTATCAAGGAATTCACGGCAAAAGAGACCGTCTTTCGCGCAGCACTCGACAACTATACTTACGAGCGCAGTGTGAAGGTGCAGACTATCGACGACGACGACAAAGTCGATGGGCAGTACTTTCAGGTAACAGATATTTCTTTTGATCCCGATGGCCACCGCATCGAGCACGTCGTCGACGCGCCGGTAAATACGCTTGAGCGCGTGATGATGAGCCCCGCCGACTTCTCTGACATTGAGGAGCGTTTGCCTTTCGTGCTGACCACGGAAGACGCTACCCAGTACAACATTACCTATATCGGCAAGCAGAAAATCGATGAAGTCGACACCTACGTCTTCGACGTGACGCCCAAAGTCATCGAGAAGCACAAGCGCTATTTTGAAGGGCGCATCTGGGTCGATCAACGGGACCTGCAGATTGTTGTAACCAACGGAAAGAATGTGCCTGACGATCTTCGCAAAGGCCATGAAGATCTGTCTCTGCCGTTTATCACCTATCGTCAGCAGATCGACGGCAAGTATTGGTTCCCGGTCTATACGCACGGCGACGGTGTTCTGCATTTTACGGCGGGTAACGGCTATCTGAGCCAGGACGTTCACATGCGCGAGACGGTGAAATACACCAACTACAAGCAGTACCGCTCGACCATCCGCGTCCTCTTCCAGGGCCAGGACATTTCGAACGGCCAGCAACCGGCACAGCAGCCGCCCTCACAACAACAGCAGACTTCACCCCCGGCAAAGCCGCAGTAAAGTTCCCTGACGTCCGGTACCCCAGTATTGCATCCGGATACCGGCATTGGGATCGTGTCCTGTAAAGCATTCGCCGCCCGCGTGGAACCATGCTGAGTCCCTGCGCGTACACACAGTGAGGCCCCGACTGTGATCCTTCGCGACCTTCGCCACGCGTTCTTCCAGCTCCTCCGCATGCCGGGCTTCACGCTTACCGCCATCTTCACTCTGGCGCTTGGCATCGGAGCCAACACCGCCATCTTCAGCGTTGTAAACGCGGTTCTTCGCCATCCGGCGGGTGTCGATCACCCCGAACGGGTTGCAATTCAGAACACGCGCTATCGAAAGCTGAACATGGATTTTCCCGGCGTCTCCGTACCGGATTATGCCGATACTGCCGCACTGCACGACCTGGTTGAGGCCGCGGCGATTGAGCAGGGCGCCAGCTTCAATACCGAAAGTGACGGGAGGGTGGAACATGTCTTCGCTGCGCGCGTAAGCTCGCAGTGGTTTCAGGTCTTCGGCGCGCGTCCTATCCTTGGCCGCACCTTCACTGCGGAAGAGGATCAGCCCAACGCCGGCCCGGTTGCCGTCATCAGCTACGGACTATGGCAGCGCCTCTTTGGAGGCCAGCGCGACGTGGTCGGAAAGGCCGTCCTGCTCGACCAGAAGCCGTATCGGATTCTCGGAGTCATGCGCAGTGACTTCGACTGGCCTCGAGGTAACCAGGTATGGATTCCGATTGCGCTTCCGCCCACAGCTTTTTCCCCGGACGAAAGGTTCAATGAAAATTACCGCTCCATCTTTCGTCTTCGTCCCGGAGCGTCGATCGCACAGGTGAACGCGGCGCTGGAACAAAAAACCCGGGAGGAATACCGCCGGGAAGGCGACCACTCCTTTGGGGCTAGGGCACAATGGTCGATGTACGGCAGCCAACTGGCGGAGTCCGCGGCCGGGCCGCTGCGCAAGCCTCTCTTCGTGCTCTTCGGAGTAGTTGTTCTCGTCTTGCTGATCGCGTCGGCGAATGTAGCCGGACTCTTCCTTGCCCGCACCTCAGCGCGCTCTCGCGAATTCGCCATTCGTACTGCGCTTGGTGCAAATGCATACGCAATTCTCAGGCAAATCATGACTGAAACCATTTTGCTCGCCGGAGCTGCGACGATCCTCGGTATCGCCGCCGGTCCTGTTTTTGGAAAACTGCTTCTCTGGCTCATCCCGCATAGCCTGGCGCAGGGGTATGCGGTTCACCTGGAGCCTGCCGTGCTCGCCTTCACTGCCGCTGCTGGACTGCTGACTGCGCTTGTTGCCGGAATCGGTCCCGCAGCCCGCCTTCTGCGCCGGCATCAATCCTTCCACTTGCACGATGGAGGTCGCAGCGCAACAGCGTCAGTCGAAAAGCAGCGCCTGCGCAGCATGTTCGTGATCGGGGAGGTCGCGTTGGCCTTCCTTTTACTTACCGGAACCGGACTATTCCTTGCCAGCCTCCGCGAGCTTCAGCGCGTCGATCCCGGATTCAATCCTCACGGCGTGGTTGCAGCCACCGTTTATTTTTCAGGCCAGGATTTCCGCAAGAGCCAGCCGCGTCAGACCGCGTTTGTCGATTCGGTCCTCAACGATGTGGCCGCGCAGCCGGGAGTCTCCGCCGTCGCAGCCATTGATCCCCTGCCTTTCGATCCGCAACAGGGAGGGTCCAGTTCCTTCGGTATCGTGGGACGGCCTCCAGGTCCCAATGATCCCGGTCCGCACAGCGGTGTCGCATATGCGACAGCTGATTACCTCAAGGTGATGCAGATACGGCTTCTAGCTGGGCGCTGGATTTCGCCGGAAGATCGTGCCCAGACGCAGCCTGTGGTGGTAATCGACTCCCGTCTCGCAAAAAAGTATTGGCCGAACCAGAGTCCGATTGGGCAGCACCTTGTCAACCAAGAGGGATTGAAGCCGGTTGAGATTGTCGGGGTGGTCGCCACTACGCGCAGCAACTCGCTCGAGGATGACCTGAGCGACGGCTTACGCTATTACGCTCTCCCGCAAACCACAGACCGCATGACAAATTTCGTCGCACGTACAAGCGGCGCCCCCGGCGCGCTCGCGCCCGCCATGCAACGCGCCATCGCCTCCGCCGACGGCGCCCAAACCGCATCGAGCATTCAGCCGCTTGAAGATCTGGTATCCGGCTCGCTCGCCGGACGCCGCCTCATCGTGGACATGCTCGCTGCATTCGCCGCTCTTGCGCTCGTTCTCGCCATCGTCGGCATTTACGGACTCATCAGTTACCTCACCGCGCAGCGCACCAGTGAAGTCGGCATCCGCATGGCTCTTGGCGCGCAACGCCTCGATGTAGTCCGGTTAGTGATGGCGGATGCGTTGAGTTGGGTCGTCATTGGCCTTGTCGTCGGAGCCGCCCTGTCTTTCATGGCCAATACGCTTCTGCGGCATTCGTTTGCCGCCTTCGGCTCCGGGATCCTCTCATCGCTGGCTCTGGCCATTCTCATTCTCCTCATCGTAGGGGCGCTCGCCGCCCTTTTGCCTGCCCGGCGAGCCGCATCCGTAGAGCCTGTTCAGGCTCTGCGCAGCGAGTAAACTTCTCTTCTGGAAGACCAGCGGGGGACATGAGCGCGCAAAAGAAATTTCGCGGAGTGCTGCAGCCCGACAACACCCCTTTGAAGTGGGTGATTGTGAAAGTGCCTTTCGATCCCTCGAAGGCATGGCCCACCCGCAACCGCCTGCGCGTGAAGGGAACGATCAATGG
>Ga0335072_10001450_pt1 | contig 38613 bp, 27 predicted proteins | sample Lox_Sample_21_FD_206725 | JGI IMG/M metagenome (GOLD analysis project Ga0335072, IMG submission 206725) | Soil microbial communities from Loxahatchee National Wildlife Refuge, Florida, United States - Lox_Sample_2.1 | ecosystem: Environmental > Terrestrial > Soil > Wetlands | place: USA... | reverse complement strand
ATCAGCCCATAAGCGCCGCTCCAAAGATCCCCTTAGCCACACGTTTGTGAATGTCTCGGCAATAGATTTTGATCCCAGCCCGGCGAACGACGGGAGGGAGGGCAGCATCTCAAGGCCGCTATCATCTCTGTGCAATGATACACTTGATAATGTCGATCCTCTACTGCTCGCGTCTGCCCTTGCAGCAGACGCACCAATCCAGGCTCCGGTTCATGTTATCGACGTGGATGGCCTCCTAGATGTCGATGAGCGGGAAAGTCTTCTCGCTGAAATAGCATGGTCGGCAAAATATGACGACGCGACTCGGAGTACGTGCCAATAGCGAAATTTCGAGATGATAATCTCTAACTGGGTATGAGGTGATGGAGGTTGCGCTACGGAGGCGGGAGGAGAGGAGGAAGGCTGAGGGTTGGGACCGGAAGCGCGAGGAGAGGTGGAAAGTTGAAGGTGGGGACTGGAAGCGCGAGGAGAGGAGGAAGGTCGAGGGTGGGGACCGGAAGCGCGAGGAGAGGAGAAAGGTTGAGGGTAGGGACCGGAAGCGCGAGGGGAGGAGAAGGGCTGAAGATAGGACCGGAGGCGAGAGAAGGATGAGAAACAACGATGGAAGGCGGAGGGCGAGTTGGTGATCCGTCTACACTGAGCTCAGACGAGGTAAGACGTATCATTGCTAGGGATTGGCTTTTCATTTCTTGGCTCATCGATTTCCTGAACTTGAGCACAATCAACTTCAAGTATTAGTGGTTGTTCATTTCATTTGGGATAACATTGGAAAGAGAAAGACACGATACCTTCATCGCTGGACGGCATAGGTTTCCCGGCGGGCAATGACCTTCCCATCGCAAAGCGGAAGCGCATGTGATGGAATACGGTGTCAAAGTAGCTAGATTGAATACAATGCTGCTCTTACAGCATTTTCGATCTGCAAATATGAAGGCTTGCCCGGAAAGTCTACGACAAATTCGGCCCGCTCCATCGGGAAAGAGTTAAGAGCACTATAGCACAGCTACCTGATCCGTTGTTGGAGCCTTTCACTTCTGATCTCAGTGTCTGGTCGCTGTATAGCCGGGTAGGCACGATATGTAGGCTCAAATCAAGTGTAGTTAGGGCAGTGCCGTGCATGAGCGTTACTCCCGAATCTGCGAATCACATTGAAATCGACATCGCAATGATAACAGAATTCGTGCCCGCAACCCACTGCGATCGAAATATCACCATGTCAGTCAAAATTCGCCGAACGGCCGCTAGGGAAAAAGAAATTGGCGGTGTCATGGACGGATGGGGGAAAACTTACAACTTCGACCAGCCGTATGAGTATCTTTTCCACATGTAATGTGATCACACCCGGATCTCCTCTGATAGGCTAAATGACATTTGGGACATTTTTTCTCTCTACTGATCGCCGCTTCCGATGCCTCATCTTCTCTCTTTCGTCTCTCATTTGCTTTTGCCTCTTCACCTGCTGGGCACGGTTGATTATCGTGCTTTTTGTAAAGTTGATTGCATAGAATGCACGTTATGTCATGACACGTAGCACACTTAAAGACGGTGAAAGTCGGGTTGGCGGCATCGAACCAGATCGCCCCAAGACATTCGACGGTTGCGCATTTTGCTGTCGTCTGGCCATCTTGAAGATATTGCTGACACAATGCCTCGTCATAAGTAGAGAATCTCTCGGGATCCGCGTAATGCCGAATCACTGGATGTGTGAGGACTACCTGACAATCGGGAGCCCAGCAGGTTATGTTAGCGGAAGGGAATTTGTCATCCCCACCTGGGAACATTTTGGACTCGAGATATTGCCTCAGACAGTCAGTACAGATGATATAATCGTTCCAGCCGTGGCTTGCAGCGCAGTCAGGCGCCAGGCGTGCATGAATACCAGACTCTCTATCTGCTATCCCCCCACAAACGGAGCACTCTTTGGAGTTATACGCCTTCCGACGATTCCGCGTTTCTTCATCTCCAAGTAGGTGGTCTGGAATGCCAACAGCGCCATGGGGGTGATCACCATCAACAGCATAGAAGATTCGTCGAAATTTCAATCCTTCTAATTGGACTGCAAGCTGTCTTTGTTGGTCGGGAGTCAGGTCTATGCCACCCCATTCTTCTACGACGCTGAGGAGCGAATATCTAAATCGCCTGCGACGTATGAGTGGGTTTCGGATGTCAGCCGGGGGCACGTGGCGGAAAAGCGCATGAAGCATATGGTATGGGGACCGGCTTTTGAAGGCCAGGCGCAAAGGATTAGGCGGTATACTCCAGATGGTTGCACACGCGTCAACGTCCTTCAGCAGAATTGCGAGCGTCTTCTCAAACTTTTCCGAAGCTGTTTGGGAGTGTTGAAACCGCACAAAGGCGATTAGAGGTGTAGCACCATCGTGCAGTGAAGAGAGATGGTTGGGGTCGTGGCCAGCATCGAGGAGGGATTGCATAACTTCATGATTTTGCTGACAAGCGGCGATATGAAGACTTCCGTCATCAACCCTAGCCTTTTTCACAATCAGATCATTGACTGCTTGGAAATGATCCCCGAGAGCAGCCCAGCATAAGGCGGAGCGACCTGTATCATCGACCGCACTTGCATCAGCGCCAGCTGCTAGCAGTGTACTAACCAGCGCAAACCTCCCCCGCTGGAGTGAAAGCAAAAGCAATCTGTTCAGGGACTCCGTGTTCAAAGCAAATCCGGTACAATTCGCGGTCGGAGCTGAAGAAAGGAGGCCATGATTTTGCATGACCCTCAAGATGTATTTGACGCTGTGGTCCTGCTTCATTCCTCTCGAGGCCTGTATTGCTGAGCTCAATACCTGTTCTAACTTATTGCGACACGATTCGGGACAGAATCTGGACAACAAGCGACGACCTTGCCGGACGAAAAAGAAGTACCACATCAGCCTGACTCCTGAATGGTCCTTCAGACTCAGCATGCTCTCAATCAGATCCACAATATCCGAGTCTTGAAAGGTCAAATTGTCAAAATTTGATTCAGGGGAGATGATATTGTTCAGACATCTCCTCCTCGCACGTTCTGAGGCCTGGGAGGCTGGGCCAGTCGTCTCCCCCGCCGTCCCTTGTCCGCGGAAAAGATGCTGAAGGGCCAACACTCGAGCTCGGGAAGGTGGATTACTTCTGCTGACCAGTGAACTGACCTTGTCCTGACCAAGATTGCAACTGCGATAGAGTGCCTCCCCACTATCTTCACTAAAGCATGCACCCTTCTCCAACATCAGCTGTAAGATCTGGGTGTTGTCAGCCTCATCACCATATGTTTTGGCAATCCTGTCCAGGGTAGTATTGCGAACGTATTGAGGAATCTCTGTCTGAAGGAGTGGAGCGAGGACCACAAGTGCCCCATCCGGTGGTAGAAAGCTAAGATTCTTGCCGTCGCGTGTATAATCATCGCACGCCTCGACAAGTAAGCGGGTCGAGATAGATTGATCGACACCCTGACTGAAAAGCTGCCCGAAGATCTCTAGATTCCCAAACCTCCATGCCTCCATCATACATTGACCATTTTCGTATTCAACGGAGGCACCATACTCTGCAAGGATGCTGGCATGACCCCACGTCGCAGACCTCACCCTACAAAGAGACAGGAGAGCCTGGCTAAAACACTTGTGATCCTCCAGTCCAGCTTTATGGACTAGCCTAAGCATTTCGCACGGCAGGGTGGGATTGACATTGGGCTGTGTAAAACGCTCCATGATCACTTCGAAAGCGGCGTATAGTCCATCTCGCGTTGCGCCAAAAGCGAGGAGTGCCTCTAGCATATTGCTTTCATCCAGACGTGCAGCAACCTTCAAAGATTCATGATTGTATGCTTGCGTGGATCCGCCACGACATATCAAATCCTCAACTAACTCCAGACGGTCGTTAAGCACAGCTTGGAGCAGAGCGAAGTTCACAACGAAAGGGTGATCAATGCGAGACATTGGGGATTCGATCAACGTCAACAACGCGGTGTCACTCTTGGAGACAACCGCGGCTTCAACGAGCGATTGCCCTTGATAGACCAAAGGCGCTCCCGCCTCGCAAAGCAGCCGGCATGTATCAGCTTTGTCCAATTGAATGGCGATCGAGAGAGCTTTGGCAGGTACAGGAAGGAAATTCTCCTCCGATGCATTGATACGCTCTTGTTGACTTGGAGAGGTTGAGATGAGATTCTCATAGTCGAAATACTCATGGATCAGGCAAGATCGATGGGCGTGCGGGGTGGATATGATTGAGAATAGTAGGTCCTTGTCGCCGTGGCTAATTGCGTCAGTCAATGTTGCAATAACTTTTGGTCCAGTCGCGCCAGCCTGGATTAGCATCTGAACTTTTCGTAGGATATCATTCTTCCCAGGCCGCGGATCGACGTGCTGCCAGAGGACTTCGAGGTCACCCGCTACTGGAATTGTGTTTTCAAGCAGGGTATAAACATATTGAACGTCGTCCATGTCCATCACAGATTTTAGGACGTCAAGAACGCCGGTTAGTCGTAATCTCCGGCGGAATTTGGAGCACAGAAGAATCGCAGCTTGACGATCTTGCTTGTTACAAGCATCGTCGAACGCGTTTTGGACAACTTCTGAGAAGAACGTGCCCGGCATGCAAGATATCGCAAAAGAATCTAGGAAAATCTCGATAGCCTCAGGTACGAGGGAAAGGACGTCGATGAGTATGAAGCCGCCAAGGGTTTCTTTTGGCAGCTGTCTATCCAGAAGCCTTCGAAACACCGTCCACTGTTTAGATGATGCAGCTATGGATAAGCATGAGATGTATTCCGAAGTCGAAATGTCAGCCATTTTAGATAGCAGAAACTCAATGGTGAGTGTTGGCCAGTGCTCCCCTGATGTGACGCTTTGAGCGCACTCTTCCAAGTGTCTCTTCAGCAGCTTTGCTGCAAGGTCACTGGCTTTAACAAACCAAATATCCCCCCCAAAGAGAATCTTGAATGCCTCAGCGCTTCTTGCATCACAAAACTTCGATATATCGGACCCTATTCGTGGCATATTCAAAGAGGGGAGCGGTTTGGGTGCTTGGCCGGTCCGAGACACGCGTGCTCTCGTCCTTGAGAATCTGCCGAAAGTTATGGCCTTCGTCCTTGAGGATATGCTGAAAGGTATGGCCTCCAAAGTTGATCGAATTTTATCAGTGTTACAGAAACAAGTAGCCGTCAGGACAAACTCTGTCAACGTGGTGCAGTCCATTTCACCTGTAAATTTGAGACAATGCTTAAAAACTTCATCATCGTGGGCACCGCCCTCCATAAAACGGTGAAAGCATTCATACTTGCGAGGCCCACCATGAGCACCACAAAGATGTTCGGCTTGACGAATATTTTGCAAGACAAGCTTCAAGCACGCGCTGGAAAGCGCTGAATTTGCGTCAACGCTTCGAAGTTGCTCAAAAAGTTGCTCATGATGACGTTCAAACCATAGAAAGACACTTCCATCAAGCAATGGAGTATATTTTCGCAAGCGGGCACTGGCTTTTCGTCTCCCGTCAACGCTCAGGAGTTTGTCAAAGATTGCAGTATCTTTGTGATACATGGCAACGCTCAGCGATGTGGCATCGCAACTACTGTTACCATCAAGCAGGATATCGATAAGCTCCAAATCTCGATCCGCTGAATAGTCACAAAGCGCCTTATTCAAAGCGGTGTCGACACAAATACCTTCAACACCCGCATTAAGAAATATCTTGGTGAGCGCTCTTCGTGGCAAAGGGCTGACGCGACTTATGGTAGGAAACACTGATGCAAGTGTTGCGAACTGGCCACTCTCCACACCGGCAAAATCCCGCATACCGGCAAGCAATGTCTCCACCAGGCGAACGTCCTCAGACAAGATGGCTATCTTCAAACATTCGCCATACTGGTAGTCAGCCGAAGCTTTTGCCTTGAAGAGAGGTTCGAGCAGTTGGATTCGATTGGAAGATACAGCCTTGATAAGCTCCTCATTTGTCCAATCCCCTCTAGCCCCAATTTTGAGAAGCCTCAGAAGCACCTCCTCGTGCATCTGTTCCCGAAGCTGTGCAGGTAAGTTAATGGTGAATGACGGGGTGTGTGACCCATGAATAGTCCCTTTTACTAGGATTTCCAAACACTCCATGTCCAAATTCTGACATGCTAGAGAGATGGCTTCTGCTAGCGCAGTCACGCCATAGGATATTATCAGACGTACTATATCATGGCGGCGATCCTCGACGCAACGGCAGAGAAATGGTCCAACAACATTCCGCCCAATAAGCAGCAGGACTTCCATGACGTCTTTGCGTAGAGAGGGATCCATATGCGCCGCATCCAGCACTGACGCGAATAGGTTAGTCTTAGACAATGGTAAGTCACGTGTGAAATCGGCGATCAAGAATATGAACTTGTAATTTTCGGTACGAATTGCCTCTTCTAGCAGGGTATCTCGATCGTAACCAGTCATTATAAATGTCTCGAACCGATAACTGTCGTGCGAGTAAGGGCAAGGGCGTAAGCGAAGGAGTAGACTGAGGCCGTCTAAGTTGGGCTGATTGATAGCTTGGGTGTACAGCATTCTAATTGTGGTGGGATTCAGCGGGGTCGGAGATCGGAGGAGTAGTTCAAAGATCTGTAGGTCGGTCGAAGCTACTCTCGAAATAACCGAAATACACAGTTGGTTAGGATCGGCCCCACGCTCTAGCAAGGCTCTAACGGTATCTTGACTCTGGTTCAACACGGCACGGGTGAGTACAGGACCCAACGCGTAGCGGTACGGAGAAAATGCCGGCGACCAGGGCAGGTAAGCTTTCGAGTGTCTCATAGCTGTGGCAAGGATATTACCAGGCAGCTTCACTCGGACAGAGGACTGCCTCGCAGTGGCAATAAGTAAATCGAGAAGAATGTCGGCGACTTCGGCTGAGCCATTTGCTGTAACATGGTTGGAGAGCGCAGCTAAGCAAATTCTGCAATCGGGGCCACTCAGTCTGGACTTGACACGGCGAAGGAAAGGCTTAGACTCGAAAGCTTCTCGTCTCAGCAGGGAGACTGCCAAATCTCTGTCAAGTTTGGGGCGGTTTTCAACGCGGAAAGCAAACATCCGTAGGTCGATCGTTGAGAGAGGTGAGTAATCAACCCCGATTCCCTTTGACAGCTCGCGGATTCTCTCAGCCTTATTGCATGGTCCAGCGGCTTCGAATGCAGCCTTTGGACGACTGGGACGGGGTTTCAAATTAACCATGGCAATCCGGAGGTGCAAAGCGGCGTTAAAGAGGCTTGTTCACACTTGCTCCTCTTCAAATGCTGTCGAGCGCTGCATCAAGTGTCGCCAGACAGAATAGCTTCCTGCAAGGTCCTGAAGTCAATCAGTCCCCTCCTCACATTGACACGATCAGTTACCTGCTTACCATAGCAAACTGCATTCAAGTTGTCGTACAGTGGCGCTTGTATCTTTGAAAGATCTCCAGCTCCTTCACTTTCAGCTGAAGTCTGTGCTTAATCGCACATATGCTGTTGGGAATGACAGGCGGTGTGGCCTCAGGCGTAGAATGCGGGTCAGTAAGAGGCCGAACGCGGGGCGTTTTTGTGGGCTGCGCAGACCCATCGAAATCGCAGGCAATCCGCTAACAGTCATCAGCAACTAGGAACTCAGTGAAGCAGCACCCATACCGGACCGAACTTACGACGGATTGGATGTTGAAGACATTGTATGATACGGGTATCAAAGCATGGATCTACAGTGCCTATGTATTCGAAGAGTTTACTTTTCGCCATGGCAATTCTCAAGTCGGTGCAAGACCACAGGCTGCGCCACTTGTACATACTCCAATGCCTGCCAATACACCCATTCCATTGCTGTCGCATCCGACTAAGCATTCTTTACCAGTTCCACGCGCCTCGAGTCGTTCATCTTGCGCAGCCAGTACACACAACCCAATCGTCGACCTCCTGACAATGCTACGATAACACTGCCAACTGCACGCGACCGTGAATTTACGGCCGCTGGACGGTCCCTGAGAACATGCGAATGCAAGGTTGAAGGAGCAAGTGAACATATTCAAGACATGGCATGGCAGTGGAAACCCTTGTCAGGCTTTGATCCTACCGCCACCGGCCGTGGCCGACAAGGATCGGATCCAGAGAAGGAGGCATTTCGAATGTCGCACTCCCTTTGCAGACGAGGAAGGCGATGAGGACGAGTCGCCCTCAGGTCTCTAGCTTTCAGTCGATGTCCCTAGACGCCGCCTACGATTAGCTATCATAACGCATATTACCCTTATTCCATCCGTTTTCCATCCATTGAGCGTGTCGGCTGTTGTCTGCTTTCCTCTGGAATCGAGGCTTCTACTTGACTCCTTTTCTTAAGTCTCCATCACTGTCCGTCATCGAACGATCCCCGGTATACCTGACTGCCCCAGTAAGCCCATGAAAGCGATACGGTGTGAGTTTCTCGGCTAAATCTTTGACGGCAACTCGGAAAAAAAGAAAGATGGTAAGGCGGCAGGATTCTTTCGGCATCAGGCTACTGTTAGGAACTGGTACCTGCTTATTAATAGCTACACACGTGGTAGGTCAGTGCTCTCTCTTCCTATCATGGGTGCCCAAACTTGGCAGACTCCGGCTCGAGATGTTTAGAGAGGAAGAAAGGGTGGACACATGGCCTGCAAGCGAACGCTGTTAGCGACTACTAAAGCTGAGTAAGATGGATAACTAGCTCACATCATCAGAGTCCATCGTAAGATCAATCACCTGAGGCGCCACCTGCGCAGTCATAGACGAGCGCGAGAAAGGAGGTTGGTGAACGAAGAGACCTCACCAGTATCTATCCCGCTCGTCGAAACTGTGACTTGTAGCAAAGATCGACGATTAGAACACCCCGCGACGAGGCTTCTCTGGGCGTAGCTTAACTATTTCTCCGTCCAGGCGTCGCGTCGCGTCATCTCTAGGATAATTTCGCGGTGAACTGTTCGGAAGACGTTTGTCAGAGAGGCGAGCTTAACAAGTTACGAGGAGCAATGGACCTGGCGAACATATAATAGCACGGGGAACAATATCAAGAGAGAACACTCTTACACCGTATGGCTGATCCGTTACAATGTAAGGGGGGACAAACTGGGCCCCAATGGGGAACCAAACCAGGCCCTCCAGGCTTCCCCTCACTTGTCACAACCTAGGGTCAGGCTCGCCTCAGGTTGAAGCGGCAACTCCTCAGGTTCAAAAAGGAAATGGAAATTGCTCATATCAAGATTCCGACATCGAATTCCCTGTAACACAGTCCTATATATACCGCGAGCCATGATGCGCAAGGTAGATTAAGAGGAGTCCATTTGGAGATAGAGCTCGTAGAGCCAAAATAGGTTCCTCTGAGAAAGGGGGGGAGGGTGAGTGAGAGTGGATGTCGAAAGCGTGAGCAACCGTTTTGCGGTGGAGGCTCCTGCAGAGCTCAACGAACTTGGCACGATACTTTTGAGGTCAAAGCTATAGTCAATGTTGCTCGTCACAGGTGTGGCCTGCGTAAAATCTACAGTCTTTGTCGATACGTGCAGCCATGTGTCTGCTGCGAATACCAAAGCGCTGTTTCGGTCAGAAAGCTTCGCCCAAGTAGATCGATGTATTCACTTACCTTAGCGAAAGAGCAACCATAGTGACGCTTGCAGCGCTGACTAGGGTAGTTGCCTGAGGCTACCCCCTTTCGCCGTGAGTTCGCCAAATACTTCACCCAAGCCCACAGTGCAGTAAAGCCAGCGCCCTCAAGAAACTTGAGCGTCAAAGCAAGCTGGTAGGGAGTGGGAAGTTCCTGAGGATTGTTGGCACGAGCCTGCCGCAATGACTGCCGAGCCATCGGGTATGCAACCAGCGCAAGGGCAAACCTGACCAGAAGAGGGCCAAGACTACTCGGCCACGAACTTATGAAGATCAGAAACGTAGCACTCAGCCTGACATAGTAGATGCCGGCCTCGTCATACTCTTTTTCAGTCTGGAGGTTTGGGAAGGGCCCATCTGTGTGCTTGACACGATAGTAGGAACAGCTGTAAATGCGAGCATAGGGCTTGCAGCTTGTATCAGGAGGCACAATTCGGTTGTGGCGTGATAGTACGGTGGTTAACAGGCCAAAATTCCCATATACCTCATACATATTCACAGGCAAGCTGGACCTTGGAGACGTGTACCTCACAGGGGTGCACGTCACAGGCATGTACCTCAGTAACATATATCCTATAGGCGTGCAACCCATAGGCGTGCATCTCACGGGCATATGCCTCATGGGCGTGTACCTTATAGGCGTCATCTGCATCTCATAGGCGTGTATCTCACAGGTGTGCATCTCATAGGCGTGTGCCTCATAAACGTGCATCTCACTGGCGTGCACCTCATGGCCGTATGCCTTACGGGCGTACACCTCATGGCCGTGCACCTCATAGGCGTGTGCCTTATGGGTGTGTACCTCATGGGCGTGTACCTCACAGGCGTGCATCTCATGGGTGTGTACCTCATGGCGTGTACTTCACACGCGTGCATCTCATGGGTGTGTACCTCATGGCGTGTGCCTCACAGGTGTGCATCTCATGGGTGTGTACCTCATAAATATGCACCTCACAGGCGTGTATCTCACGGATGTGCATATCACGGGCGTGCATTTCATAGGCGTGCACCTCATGGGCGTGTACCTCATAAGCGTGCGCCTCATAGACATGTACCTCAGAGGCATGCATCTCATAGACGTGCATCTCACGGGCATTCACCTCATAGGTGTACATCTCGTAAGCGTGCATCTCATAGGCGTACATTCATAGACGTACGCTTAAGATACACGCCTGCGAGGTACACGCTTGTGTGCGAGTAAGATGCACGGCCGCGGAGTGAGGAACAAGAGATTTGCTACACCAGGAACAGCTATACTGAGATTGGCGGCGGCGAGGTTGGCAAGGAGGATTATGGGAAGATGGGCAGGTACGCAGGATTCGAGCAGCCGCGGCCATACAAATTTACTAACAAATGGCTTGTGCGGCCCCTGCAGTGTGCCCCTACAACGCCACAACTGAATTGTGCCTCCCGCCGATAAGCCCTCGAATTGTGCCTCCCGATACAAGCCGTCAACCACCTCCAGCTTACGTGCAACGGCGTCTGCGATGAAATCTGAAAAAGCCTTTCCAGACGAGTCCTTTGACTTATCGAGCAGCCGAACTGCCTTGAAAATGCTCCTGAAGTTCCCAAAGACAGCAAGACCATCCTTCGCTCTCATGAGCAACATTCCGTCGGTGAGGACTCTTCATATGACAACTGATTGATAGCCAGATTGACTGTTCCCCCGAGGCGAGCAACCTCACATTATCCTCTTTAGCATAAGCCGTGCCTGTAAGGTCGCACAACCAAGCCTGCCCCAAAAAGCTTTGCCCGGGCCCAATTGTTAGCCCACGGGCCTAGGCCCGCTAGTGAGGACCACTGCAGCTGGAAGCTCTCGCTCGGTGACGTTGGTGGCTTCTTTTCACCTCACCCACATCATTCCAATTGGTCGCTTTGTGGACACAATCAATTCGACAACGTTGCTACACATCCCTTGCCATGTCCCGCGTCGCCCACCCTCGTCCGCCCAGCGCTTGGCGAAGCCGCCAGCCTTGGCGCTCTCTACGATGCAAGGACTGACTCTTTCGTACAACTCTCTGTCGTTAAGAACCGTCCATCTCCGAAAGCCATCACGACAACAGACAACTACGACAGCGATATCAAATACATCAGCCATGATTCATTCAAAGGCAAGTTCAGTAGCTTGGATATCGGCGTCCAGCTTGGAGCAAGCTTCCTTGCTAGACTTGTCACAGTCGAAGGCTTCGGAAAATATCTCTCGGAACGACGAGACACCAATCTCGTGACCCAACGATCCTTGATCTACAACATTAAGACTGTAAGCGAGAAGCTGGAGTTTCAGTCAACATCTCCTGGGAAGCGGTGGACACCGGGGCTGCCACGCATGTCGTCTCCGAGATCATCTGGTGCTCCCGCAACATAATGACGGCAAAGCAGACATTCTCCCACACAGACAAAGCCGAAGCTGTTAATGGAGCTTTGGACGCTCGTCTCGACTTTTGGCGATCCTTCAAGCTGTCTGGACAAGGGCAAGGTTCCTTTTCTGACACGAATCAAAGCACCGATGAGTACCTAAGCAGGGATAGTTCCGGATGCGGAAGGTCAGAGATAATACTGCCTTGTGCAGGGCGGCAGGCGTCAAAGACCCTTTGATATCGTTGAAACATGATACCTTGCGGTGACTATTGCCATGGGACTGGTCCCGCAGGCCTCAGCTAACAAAATGAGGCACAAGGCTGGTTTCACCCTACACTTGTGGATTCGAGCGATGAGGAAGAGTATCTGGAAAGCTTTGAACCCTCAGCAGGCTATATTCGTGTTATAGAGGGCCAGAAATCCGTTGTGTGACGAAACTTGACAATGAGCACTCAGAGACCACGCGTTAGAAGGCGATCAGGGAAGGCGGATGGATTGCGACAATTCAAAAGCCTAATTGCGACAGTTAAAAGTTGAAACACGATAACAGAGATCAAGCGGATGCCGAGGGATCGATCTGAATACGAGTTTGAGGGGATAGGAGAACGCTGCTTTGACCAAATGTCAGCGCGGATGAAAACATGCAGGCGGACGTATATCCGTCCCCATGCTTGTTGACAGGTCCCTGCCCTTCCATCCTCTCGTGCATGAAGCATTGAAAGGTGCTGGCACCTGGGGGAGTGAAGACACGTAGCGACTGTAAAGAGAGCAGCGATCGATTTATGGCAGGAAAAAGTTTTGACCGTCAAATTGCGAAATGCATGACTTCATACCTGGCCCTTGCACGGCTAGAAAAGAGGGGAAAACACGCGACCAAAATAAGGTTTGCTTTTAGCGCCAGTTAAGGCCGAAAAATGTTTCCGATTGGCTCAAATTAAATGCCCTCCGTTCTGGCCGTGCATGGGGATATTGCACTATCCGGGGTTTTCATATGCCGAATTAGTCCACCTCGGCACTCACATGAGGCCCGAGCATTCTCCACCACTTTGCATCCCATTAGGCCTGCTTGTGCCTAGGAGGAAAGTGTGTCTCGCTCGCTGCTTGCAAAACATATTGTCGGCGCCCTCTTAGCCCTTATCTCTGCCCAATCGGTGGCCGTGTTTGGAAAGGGGCTTGCTTGCTGCGGGAGTTTATGTAATCGGATGTGAAAGCTCCAAGTGTATAAAATGTGGTGCAATGGCGCCTGACAAGCGGGGTTGCTGTATCCTTCGCTTCTTTCTTACGACTGGTCTCCCGAGAATATTACATACCTATCTGAAACAACATGCCACTCCCTAGTATCTCAGCCGCTGTGCTGGCTATGCTGGTACTCGCCAATCCATCTGTCTGTTCTCGTCGTGCGAAGAGCAACAGTGTGGAGAAAAGACAGGTCATGACTGGCTTTCCACCTAAGACATGGCCAACCGAGGATCGTTATACCATCATGGATAACGACTGGAGTTCAACAGCTATGATCCCATTCCTATTTCCCCTCAGCGCCAACATGACGCTGCTCGGTCTAACCGGCAGTACCGCCGACACCTGGGCCTTACAAAGCAGTCTTCACGGCCTCGCTCTTCTCGAGCATGGTAATCTGACCTGTGTTCCTGTCGCCCTGGGTCAGTACTACCCAATAACCATGACTGAGGCTCGTTTCGACGCCTGGACCCAAGCTTGGGGTACCTTGGATTGGGATGGTGTCTTTGCCCCGGAAAACCTCACCGCAGAATCCCTCGGCAACGATCCAACTGGTGGTGACCCATCTAGAATCAGCAAGAGTGCATTCATTGAAGGATACCCAAACACAACTTTCATTGGCAAAAGTGCTGCCGAGTTCATGGTCGAGCAAGTACACAAGTACCCGGGCAAAGTCTCCATATATGGCGCGGGCTCCCTCACCAACATCGCCGCCGCCGTTCGCATGAACACCACCTTCGCGACTAATGCCAAGGAACTTGTCGTCATGGGCGGCTACGTCGACCTCAATTTAATACAGGTGACTTCTCCCTTCAACCAAAATCTCGGTAGCGACATCAATTTCATCGTGGATCCAGAAGCGGCCCACATCGCTATTACTGCCGACTTTCCATCCATCACCATTGTAGGCAACGTGGCGAATTCAATCTACCTTTCCAACGCAACAGTGCAGAGTATTACCTCCAAAGCTCCGAATCTCTACTCGGATCTACTGAAGGACTACTACCTCGGTTTCCCGCTGTGGGACGAGATAGCTGCAGCAATCATGGCTTACCCTGAATTGGTAACCCACAGCATTGAAGTTTACATGGACGTTAGCACGGCATACGACTCCCCTTTCTATGGTGGAACATATCTTTGGGGTGATGATTTCAAGCCGGCGCATACAAGGAAGGTAAATTACGTGCTCGGAATTGACCAAGACAATTTCTTTGAAAAGCTTGACTTGGCACTGAGTAACCCGCCAACATGCGTTGATGGCCGGGTTGTGCACTCATCTCCATAGTCGACATAATTAGCGGTATTGGGGGGTGGGGGGGGGAGAGGGGGGAGGTCTTGGCCGCCCTGCGATCGCTGCGATTGGGTGTCGCCCCTGTAACTCTTCGCTAATTACATCCCCTCTATATAGGGCCCGGAGGCGCGTAGCGCCCCCGACGCCGTGGTACACCTGCAACATTTAGACACCCCGTCCCAGGCGTCGTTAGAAGGCCGATTATATAGAGGATCAGAGTCGGCATCGATCTATAATGGCTAGGGATTTCGAAGATGAACGAGGGAAGGCTATAAAGTAGAGGATTGAACACTACTATGACTATGACTATGTCTATGTCTATTGTCTAGGGCGGGTCTTTTCTAAACAGGACCGCCTTTATTTCCTTCTTCTATGTTCCTTTCTCACTCCGTCGTGTGTCGTATGGTCCCCCCGCCGTTAAGGCCGGAAGAGCTGCTCGTTCAACGCCGTGAGAGAGAGACCTGCTTGCCGCTAACGAGTTTCAAGCTCCTCGGCGGCGGCAGCAAGGCTGAGCACCTCCCCCCCTCCCCTGGCGTGCAAGCCGCCGGATCTCCCCCATAATCAGCCGCCGATGGCTATAGAAAGGAACCTCTTTATCCCACCTCTATCGGTAGCCCCCAGTATCGCCGAGAAATTAAATGGACGGCCGCGCGGCCTACCCAACCGACCATTCGTGCCACAGGTCCGTCACGGTCCCGTGGGTCCGAACCATTTCATAGACGGGGAGGATCTGCAGATTCAGGCATCCCAGAATCAGACGGCGGTTCCGCCGGGGCCGTGGGTCGCCGTGGATCTAGGTCTGAATCGGTGATGGCGAGGAGGGCTAGCCCGGCGGGCTCTAAGTCGTGATTCGGCCTCCTGGATGCGTTCATAAAACCAGTCATTAATGTAGAGACGGCGGTTGAGTCTTGGGCTTAGGTTTTCGACGATCTGTTTCTGCTCTTCTAAGGCGGCCACGACCGACCGTTGCTGCCGGATGATTTTTAGCCGGATGGAGGCCTCCGCGCTCGCGACTTGTCCGGCCCAGTGTCTGTAGCTCGCCGGCGACAAGGAGGTTGGCTCTCGACCTGTATTAGGTGCGGCTCCTCGCCGTGGATAAGTCCAGTTACGAGCCGTTCAGCGAACTCGGCGTACTCCAGCGTCGCAAAGAGAGGATCGCCCCAGATTGCGTGACAGAGGAATCGACGCCGGAGTAAGACCGAATGTTGTAAAAGGATACCTCTAAGATGTTTAAGAAGCTTCAAAAAACCTTGCCCGGCAAGATCGGGCTCGTTGGTGCCCTCGTCAAACTGCCGTAGCCAGCCGTCGATCTGGGGCCAGACCTGGCGGGCCAGCTCTTCCGAAGGCGGCCCGAGCACCCGCCAAGAGGTCGACCTGGTGACTCCGCTCCTTAGAACGATGCAGCATGTATCAACCAGAGAGACAATACCGAGCGCACTGCACAGGTTCGGATGATGGGCAATGTATACTCACACGCGAGGAGCGTCATCGTTTGGGCAAGATATTAGGCAACGAGCTTGTTCTCAGGGGTCGAATTGTCGATGAAGTAGCAAGTGCCACGCCTTCATTCGGAACTCATCAACGCAGACATAACTCTAGAAGCATCTCGGATACCGGACCGGCAGGTCTTCAGGACCGAGTAAGAGACGCGCAGGAAAACATGGCGGCATTCTTAGGCATCCCGTTAGGCGTGGCTTGTGAGGAATATCCACCAATCGCATTGGCTCTGTGCCTGATGACACCGAGATGGGAGATTTGATCTGTGTCTTGATGGCGGTGAGGTACCTTATCTTCTGAGCCCTGCTGGAAACGATTCGTATATTCTGATTGGAGAATGTTACCTCCACGGATCATGGATGAGGAAGCAATGGCGGATCCCCAATTATATGGCTCGGGAGATCAAGCTGTGCTAAATTATGGCGGGTTGGTTTGGTTTAGATGGCTGCCGAGTTTCCAGGCATTTCAAAGCTGCATGGTGATGGTCACCACTCGATACCGTTGAGAGCTTGGGCATCGCCAATGGCGGTTGGTGGAAAGTGCGCGACATGCCGGAAATGATGACCGATGTGGCAAGGTAGTTAGTAATGGAATTTGCAATAGGTCGCTCTAGGATCAAAGAGACACTAGCATTTATCAGAGGCGCTTGCTGTTGTCGCGGAAGCGTTGAAAGTGGTAGCAGAAATTTATATCGAACTGCTTGCCGTAGCCACAGGTATGTTGAGAGCACCAAAGGAGCAACATAGCTGCGCAGGTGATTGAGGGAGTTTGCAGAACCGGGAATAAAGGTGTCTTCAAAAGAGATGAATTTGGCATTGATTTGGGCATCCCTGTGTGGATAAGGTGCCTTGAATAGTTGCTGATGAAATGCTTTTGAGTGTTCTCATTAACCCTTTCTCATTGTGAAGTCCCTGTTTAGTACTCGGGCCTAGTCGGCTCCAAAGGACGTCCGAAACTCATTGCTCTTAGAGCTTGTGGCAAATGACTGTTGAGTATCGTTCCGTGATCTCACAAGGCAAGGTCTTGAGTACTTGGGCTTGCATGGACCTTGGCTAGGATATGCCTCTGGTGATGGAGGGCCTGGCCTCGAGAGCAGTACTTGTACGGAAGGTTGACCAACAAGTACGTTCTTGTTTCTGGTAAGTGGGACGCATGTTTGCTCAACCAGTGTCTCATTGCAGCAGCGCTCTAGAGGTCGACCAATTATTCAATCGCGTTGTCAACGTTGAGAGGTCGATTCCAACCAGAAACTGGGGTTAGAAGGCCTCATCCTCCAGAATTCTGGTCTCATTCATGTAATGCGTACGATGATTTGGACAGTTGCGGGCTTTCGGATCTCATCTGCTTGCAAAGAGGTCGCGTTGCTCCGGGTGTGCTCACGAGCTCGCGTCGTGCTGTTAGAGTCGTGCTAGTCAGCATGGGCAGAAGCTTCACCATCAACCAGTTCTTAGGATAAAGTAATATCAGTGTAAGTTGAGAAGATAAACATTGGCTGGTTGTGTAGACATTGCAAAGGTTCAAGCCTGAACTCCTCTGGCCCCAGCTGCCTCATCATTGAAGATTGTGGAAGATAGCAGAAGCCTACTTACTGGTTCGATATCAGGCTCTCGAGTGTGTAGCCTCCCAACCTTTGTTACGACATATCCCAGCACACAAGATGCTCCCTACTTGTCACTCCGGCTATACAAACATGTCAGCAATTTCGCTTCAATTCCACCCATCAAATCACAACTCACCCGCAACCGTCCCCTCCTCTTCTTCATCTCATCCACTCTCCTCTTGTCTTCTTCAAACTTCCTCAAAAATTCCCCTTGCTCTTCCTTCCTCCTCTCTCGCATCTGAAATCTGTAAAAGTCGTCTAGTCCCTTGTTCTTCGCCTTCTGTTTCTCTCCAAGTTCCTTCGCATCCTCCTTCCGCACAACACCACCCCGTGCACCCTTTGTAACGGTCACAAACCCTTCTTCATCTGGCATCTGTCTCTTTTTGGCATCGGCGCGAGATCTCGCTTCTTCCATTTTGGAGTAGGCGCTCATATAAGAATCGACGGATTGTAGCAACTCTCTTCTTTGAGGATACTGGCTGCGATTGTGTTCTTTGTATCGTTGCAGTCCCATTCCCGGTACTCTGTCCTCGATTCCTTTTCCCCAAATCATTTGTGTCGACAACTTTGCAGCCCGTTTCGCGGCTTTCAGGCTTGCTTCCATACTGGGACGGTCCACAAAGACTACTACGGCATGCGAGCCGCTGGGATGGAAGGTGCCTGTCCAGACGGCTGGAAGCTGATGTAATTGTAGCTCAAGCTGTATATCCTCTTCGGTGATCCTCTTCCGCTTCCGGCCATTCTGTACATCTGTGTTCGTACGATCTGTTCGAGAGGTGGAGGAAGAATCACCAAAATCAACACGCTCAACTCTCCCAGCAGCAAGTTGCGCACTGAAAAGATGTTTGAAGTGCAATTCTGTAGCTGTGATAGGGACATTGGCGATAAACAGAGACCGAGTTGCATCGGGGTCGGAAATCTGGGGGTCATGCACTTTCAAATAGATGTAGTGCTTTGACGGGATCGGTAGGATAGACGAGGCAGGGAATTCGACAGGCAGTACAGTGAAGCCGCCCACATTTTTGGGCACCTTGGCCATGTTTTGCAGAGTTGAGATGAAAAGGGCGAAAGTGGTCTGCTCAACTCGTCGGACAAAAGCTTTCTCGCCCTGCGGAGTTATGGCCTTGGCGTTGTAAAGGCCGGTGATGCATGTGCGCAGTTTGCGATTTACTTTGTCGATGATCCTATCTACAACCACTTGCAGATATTGCATCGCGAAATACAGAACGGAGTCATGCAAGCTTCACAGACTACTCGCCTCAGCTCAAAAGCAGTCAGAACACTCCTCAATCTTCAGCAGACAGCTTCCGCCCGCCAATTATCATCAACTACCTCCCTACGAGCAACTGCCCTTCCGATCACAGCTACAGGACCTCCACCAAGCGCACCAGTCCCATCAAGATCCCAACATGGTGATCGAATTGAAAGACGCCAGAGACAGGCTGAAATGCTCAAGCTAGGCAAAGAAATAAGAGCAGGTCAACAAGGAAAACAAAGTCCTCTGCGCAAAAGATTCTGGAAAGAGGTACACGTCAAGGAAGTTCCAGGGGGTTACCACATCACATTAGACTCTCGTCCTGTCCGAACAAGTTCAAAGTCGATTCTTACCGTGCCTTCATCCAAACCACACCTCGCTCACGCGATTGCCCTAGAATGGGACCTCCTCGTTTCTGCCCAACAAGCTCTAAAGAATCATAACATTCCCTTGACCTCGATGACTGCGCGGGCGCAAGACATAATTGAGCAAGAAGCACGGGGCAATTTCAAGATTCGGGAAGACATCATCAAAACCCTTCTCCGGTACCTAGAAACCGACACACTCCTCTGTTGGGCTCCAGAGCATAGCGTCCATGATGCAATACAGCTAGAACAGAGCGATCAGAGGACAGAGTCATTGCGAGATATTCAGATTCGCGCCGCAAGACCTATAATCTCCTTTCTGGCCACACAAGTTTGGCCAGGTATTGAGATAAAGCCTGCTTTGGACGGTGATAGTATCTTCCCCCAACAACAATCTGAAGTTACAAGGAGCATAATCAAAGGCTGGATCAGCGGACTACCTGCTTACGAACTGGCAGCATTGGAACGTGGAGGGTTGGCAAGCAAAAGCCTGTTGGTGGCTGTCCGGCTATTAATTGATTGGAGTGAGGAATTTCGGGATCTTCAGAACAGTGAGCAGAAGTTTGGTATCGAGGAAGCTGCACAAGCAGCAAGTATCGAAGTGAATTGGCAAACAGGAATGTGGGGTGAGGTTGAAGATACACATGATGTAGACAAAGAAGATCTGAGGAGACAACTCGGAAGTGTTGTATTGCTTGTCAGCGGACGTCGATAGACCACGATGTTACATTAAATGTGTACAGATTTTTCCATGGCCGTTTCTCGCAGTGGCCTGAGATCCGAGACAATCAAATACCCTGGCCATCTAGGCTCTTCCCTACTTGACAAGCAGCTTCTCTCTAGCTGCAAGGAGAAAAGCAACCTTCCAAGTGCACGAATGGTCCCATTCCATCGAATCATATCTTGCGGCTCGTTGCCGACGCGCTTCATTGACAAAGTATCTTCAGAGCCACAACACTGAATAAGTCCGGAAAGATCTGCTGGTGCGGATATCTTCTGCCCAATGTACTTCATATCCAGTATTGTCTGGATAGCCCGAATCGAGGATGCGTCACTAGACTTGGACAACTTTGCCAACTGTCACACGCAAGTTCTTGCCATGTACACCTTAACCCCATATCGATACCACCAAAAGCCGCGAGAGGGAAGATGAGTGCTTCGTCCTAAACCCACAGAATGATTGAGTGTGTGCTCTATAGTTCACATACACAAAGCAAACGCATTTGACAGACAACCACTTAGTGAACTATCTAATACTGCTTCAAAAGATATCATCACAAACAGACCAATCCCCCTTCTCTCGTGCCTTCCAATATTCTCCATTTGTCTCCCAATATTCTTCACCCGTTACTTTATCTATCTTCTTATCAAACCATTTCGGTTTGAACTCTTCACCTTTTGCCTCCCTTGCTCTCCTTGTAGCTCTCTGCTTCTCTTCCACCCGATTCTTCTCTATTGCCGCAAAGTCGTATTCCCCATCTTCCATGGCACGTTGATCCGGTCTCAGTCTTGTGTCTGTGGGTGGTAATTTCGGACGCAAATGTTCTGTGACCGCATTTAAAGTCACCACAAAAGGCGTCAAGTTGAATGGAATGCCAGATGGACGTGGATGCGCTTGCCATACGAGAATGGCTTGATTTGCCTGATTCCCACCATGACCAATACTACCCTCTGCAATATTCTGATCTTCAAAGCCAGGAGTATGTCTGGCATATATTTTGTCATTCCATCGCCCACCAATACTCCACTTGGTGACACCATCCTTTCCCATAACCTTGCCTGAAACTTGAAAAGCAGAGCTTGCCTTCCATCCTCTTGGTTTGAAGTCAAGGATACATACTTCACCTGTGTTCCAATTCTTGATTTCCATGGTTCCGTAATTGTCGACTGTCGGGTTACCAGTGATGATCCCAATGACGGACGACGTCACCTTCTTCCAGGTATATAGCTCAGCCGGTTCACCATCTATAGGCCTCAGTCGCAGAAACCACGTTCCCAAAGGATTGATGTCAAATGATTTGCCATAAAATTTCGATCGTACCGAGCTCTCTCCATAGTACTCCCACCTAGCACTTTCGGCATGGGCTGCACCAATAGGCGGATGATGACTGACTTGCTCGATAAAAAATCTGTAGCCCTTATCCGGTCGGACGTACTCATAAGTCTCACCAAGTAGTGGATTGAAAGGCTTGGCTACACGACCAATCGTACTCGCATACTCTGATGCCGCAAATCCCGCCACATATACCAAGCGCTCAGTTGGATCGGATCGGTCAGCGGCAATATCCAATAGATCAGCATATTCCATGTCTTCCGCCACGCGCTGGAGTAACGAAGTAGGTTCGTTGAAGGATACCGGTAAGGTCATTTTTGTCATATCTTTTCCAATCATCGACTTCAAGATACCCCATAGTGAGATCTTGGGTCGATTGTCGGCGTCCATTTTGAGGCGTTTCCGAATGCCATGCTCGTAGCCTCTGTATGACGGCTCAATCTCACGCAGCTTCCGCATTCGTTCATGCCCGGCTTTGAATGGATCAGTAGTTGAAGTAGGAACAGTCGCTGTCAGTGGTGGGCTCGTGAGCGGTGCAGCAACGACTTTCACCTCACCAGCGTCAACAGCATCGAAAAATTCGTCATCATCGCCCGATTCAGAATCTGAAAGATCTGTGAACTGCGCGATGACAGACATCCGTCTTGCCCCATCACGTATACCAATGGATTTTCGACGGCCAAAAGTAGAAGCTCTGCGCTCGCGATCCAGAGGTACCTTTTCTAGCGCTTCGCCAAATTGGACATGGTCATGACTGACGATACCAGCTGTTTCTGGGCGACTTCCTGGGACTGATTGACTTTCCAATGCTTCTTTCAGTGCACGCTTCGTTCTTTTGCGCTTCTCTTCAGACTCGTCAATGGATTTCTGCATATTTTCATGCTCTTGTGCAACACGTGCCATGCTTTCCTCCCACATTCTTCTGGCATCTGCTTCCCTGTCGAGCCTATATTGCCAATATGCGTCACGATCACGAGAGATCTTGGAAAGATCTAGAATGAGACCATTCAAGGTACATACTGCATTCTCATAAGCAGATAGAGCTTGCGCCACGTTGGGATCGGAAATGGGCAAATCAGGGTTTTTGCTACGCTCCGCGTCGAGAGCCCCAGAAACACGAGCCAAGAGATCTAGTTGCAGCTTTGCGGATTGAGCGGTAATGTTGAAGGCGTCTTTGCTTGTAGGTTGCATTTCATGACTGCTGGCGTCATCGGCGTAAGCCTCATCGTCCAGATCAGCGGTGGTTGTTGCTGGGTTCGTCGTTGTCTTATTCAACTCATCGGCGGCGATGCTCGGTTCGTACGATTCATAAGCCGAACCAACGTCTTCTCCAAGAGTACTTTCGAGGCCTCGTGGAATCCCCCGATGCGGAACATCAAGGGCAGAAGTTGCTGGAGGCGAGACTCGGACCTTTGAACTGCTGACACTGATATCGTCGGAGCTGCTCTGCGGAAACCGATCACTCGCATCGGCCTTAGCTTGCCGTAGTGCTTCTGCATCTCTAGTCCGCTTCTTTTCATTTTCTTTCGCCTCGTCTTTGGTATATTGGATGGCATTGTTGAGAGACCAGAACCACCTTTTCGCTTCAACCACATGATTCGCCTTAAGATGGTATTTCACGGATGACTTGCCGTGTATTTCGAATCGAGTCTTGTCTTGGGCATCCATGTGCAGCCTCGCAATACGCATATTGATAGCTCCTCGGCACGCGGATCCTGCATCGTCTAGCCCCAGATCAGCTTTCCATTGGGAGTGACTATGCGCAACAACATACCCTGATGTTTGTAATAGCTCAGGACGCCATCTTCAAGGACAAACCAACGTAGTTTGTAGCCACTTGTGTAGTTTGTCCACTTTTTCAAATATCCCTTCATCTCACGAGCATCTTTGCTCCCTTCGGATATCCCACCGGCAGAGGATCTTGCCTGTCCAGGGTTGCTACCTAAAATGGCCTTTTCTTGGATACCCCTCTTCGCTACCGCGGCAGCAGGAGATTTTTTTAGAATGCCTCGCGTTCTATCATCTTTCGTGACATCTTGAGGTAATTTTCCCTTTCGATCTCGCCGGAATGGATCGGCTCCATGCATGAGCAAAATTTGTGCAAGTTGTATGTCTCTCTTCCTCGCGGCTTCGTGAAGCAGAGTGCCACCACTTTGTACCGTGATTTGATCTGTTGAAAGCTCGAGAGCGTTGACGTCAAGACAGCCTTCCACGCGAGGTTCCACCAGTAGGTCTTCCAGCTTCTTGTAATCATTTTGTGCTACTAGCATGTGGACTTCTTGTATTTTTTGATCGACGAACAACGAGCGAGCAAGCTGTAATTGCTGGAAGATTTCAGGAGTTCGTGCAAGGTCAATTGCGCTACGACCTTGGTGGTTTGGGATGGTATCGTTGATGCCCGGTTGCTCAAGAAGGTTCTTCACGATTGGAAATCGGCCAAGCTGCGCAGCTAGGTGTAAGGGAGTGTTGCCTTCTCGATCTGTCGCATTGATATCGACATCTCCACCGTTAGAAATGACCAAGTCTACCACCTGCGGCTCGGCGCATTGAATAGCAAGATGTAGAATGGTGGTGCCCGCTAAAGTAGGTGGTGAGTCAGAAGATGCTTTGGACTCATGTATAGCTCTTAATATTGCAGGAGTATCGCCACTTCGAAGTACCTCGAAGACCCGGAATGCCCTGACCGAGTCTTCAATAGACACGCTATTGCTTTGTAGACCCGAAGGGGATATATTCATCGTAGCGTCCACTGTACGGTCTGTCAAAGTTTGCTCAAGGCTTTGTCCAATACCGCTGCTGCTTGTGGTGTCTATAGGAACCAGTCGGTTTGAAGGAATCGTCTGAATGCTCGAGGTTGCGGCAGCAGAAACGTCGGGGGAAGAGGCGGAGATAGGTAGTGGGTTGTCCGAGTCTGACTCTTTCGACCCAGATTCTCCTCCGCGGATTAGGTTGAGGACGCGTGCGCTCTTTGACCGTTTATGCGGTGGTCTCTCTGCCATGTCAGCTTAAAGGGTTTTGTAAGAGACAAAGAGGTTCAAAACACCTAATGGAAGATAGTGTGATTTGCGACTCTCATAAGTCATTAAAGTCCCTCCATTTGGGCGTGGAGTGTGGAGGCGTTCGGCGACTGCGGGCAGAGCCAAATGCAGAATGACGAAGTTTTGCAGCGATCTGCCTGACACTTCCGAACAAGGAATACAGGCTCTTCAAGGTAGAATCACAAAAGTCGAATGCGGACTGAAGGTAATTCAAAGCTATTACCCCGCCGTCCAGCCTAGACCTTGAAATGGGTCGAGGCCAGATTTGCAAAGTTGAAGCTTATTTTCCTACTGAATACTGGTTCAAGCTTTTGGTTGGAATCCGATTCGATATCAAGAACCACCTTGTGAAATACTGTGAATTTGTACAGCATTAATTAACGCACAACATTCAGACTCGAGCGTTCACGTCACCGCCGTCACGATAGTCAGAGTAACAGAACCAAACTTTGAGATGCATTAATCAAAGTGCCGGGGATCTATCTGCTAATCAAGGGAAACCGAGGTGGGCCAGTAAGGCATCGTCGGAACCCCTCTTCTAACTCTTTTTTCCAGCTCCTCTTTCTCATCCTCATACTTGGACACATTCATAATAGCAACCTGGGTATGGACCGAGTTGGTAGCTTTATTGAGATACTCGCTAGTGCGTTGATGTCAAAAGGTTGAGATTGATGAGCTTGCCTTCTGTCTGTCTGCCTGAGTAGAAGAGGATATATACGCACGTTCGTCCTTGCCACCTTGCCATCTGGAACCTGCCTAGCTGAACTCCTCAGCTACCCATTCATATCTGAACCTCTACAAATCCGCGAGTAGTAACCGAAACGCGGCCAGTGTTATAACGCCAAGCGTCTGACCTTGTCTGACAGTTCCATAGGTCAAAACGAGTCAAAGTTGGTGAAAGCAAGCCGTCATAATTCTCAATGCCCTTAAGATTCTCCTTCTCCTGTTCGTCAGATCCAAATTCATCAGCTTTACCTAGTCGAATCAATGGCGGGTGGTCGGTTTTAGGCGAGCAGTCGATTTTGGGGGTGGGTACGTAGTGGTACGGCTCAAGATAGGGAACGCTTAGGGACAAGAAATGTTCTCCGCATCGCTCCCTTTGTGATCGTAAATCATTGTAACCACTATCTACGATCAGCCTATTGCCCTATATTTGATTGTGCTGATATTAAAGCTATCTGAACGTCCGACACGCTCATTATCTTGAACTCATTAGTACCGGCTTTCTGCGGGGTCCTGTCTAAGATACACTTATGAAGCACATGCTCATAAGATACGCGCTTATAAGACACACGCTTATGAGATATGCACTTATGAGATACATGCTCATAAGGTACACGCCTATAAGACACACATCTATGAAATACACGCCCATAAGGTGCACGTCTGTGAGGTGTCAGCCCTGAAACGCATGCCTGAGCCACCCGCCCATGAGATGCACGCCTGTGGGATACACCTGTAAGATGCCCGCTTATGGGGTGTACCCATGAGATGCACGCTTGTGAGGTACACGCCGATGAGGTACACGGCCGTGAGGTAGACGCCTATGAGGTGAACGCCCATGAGGTGCATGCCCATGAAGTATATGCCCATGAGGTGCATTCATGAAGTACATGCCCTGAGACGAATGCCTATGAGACAAACGCTAGACACCTATTCATGAGATGCATGCTCATGAACTTGGCCCTGTTAACCCGGTATGTGGTGACCATTCAGCGTTGAAACCACAATGATGGATTCTTCGGTTTTAGTTTCCGCACCCGCCCCTAGTTTTTGGAGTTTTGGGGGCCCAGCAGGGAGCATTAGGCAGCGGGCAGGGATTCTAGCTGAAACATTCCTCCCACCCTACACAAATTTGTTGGCTTAGAACAACAGAAATCTGACCCCTTTGAAACTGCGTTACAAGAATTTCGCTGGTGGAACCATAAATTATGCGACCACGAGCCTCACGCTTATAGCGGCGATATGCTCAGTCAAAGTATGCTACAAGTGAGGATTCCCTATAACTACTATAATCCATTCAACATTTGAAACCCTCAGTTCAGCCGCTTTTCGTGCCACATTCAGCTTGGTGTTCCCGCTTGGGTGGCCTTGTAGCACAACTAGGCAGATGCAGCTAAAACACGTAGCTAGAGCCATGTAAGCTAGGAACAATTTACAACAAACGCCGCATATAAGGCCACCCATCCCCTTCCTCAATCTTTCCCTTCGTTTCCAGTCAAGTCTGCAAAGTCGTGTTAACCTTACTGGACGCTTACCACCTCGCAACTAATCACAATGGCCTCTGAACAATCTACCTCCGCTTCGGACAAAGACGTCCAGGGCAAGTCCCCTCAACAGGTGGTTAGTGAATTTTGGGATAGTTTCATTGTAAAGTCGCCTGGCAAGGTCACTTCGATCTTTCCCCGCAGCCTATACACCCATCTCCTCCCACTGGAGCGTGCCACCGTGGACCGCAGTGCAGCCGAGAGTTACGAGAATGCCGCCGCGGAGTGTAGGAAAAAGGTTCAAAGGATCGTGGCCGAGTGTCACCGTACCAATGAAAAGTTCACCGACCCGGACTTTGACATTGAGGGAGATTTCGGTTGTGGAGATTGTCTGCACGGGCTGCCGACCCTCGACCAAGATGCGGCGGCAGAGGAGGAGCCCAATCTCAGTGCCAAGGAACTCAAAGCCTGTCTCGATATGCTCGTTGCGAGTAAGGTGTTGGGAGCAGAATCAACCGCAATGTTGGATATTGACGCGGTGCGGAAATGTCTTGGCAACGACGGGCGCGATGATGATTCCACTCCCGAGCCTTCCTCGGTGCATCGAGTCGATTACATTTACGAGAATCCTGCTTTTTGTGTCGACGGATACTCAACCACCGACGTCCGTCAGGGCTCCGTCGGAGACTGCTGGTGGGTCTCGGCTGTGGCGACGCTATGCTGCATGGAGGGTCTGATGGATCGTGTGTGCGTCGCGCGAGATGAGGAGTGTGGCGTGTATGGGTTCGTCTTCCATCGCGATGGGGAATGGTTGTCCACCGTCGTCGACGACAACCTATATCTCTCAAGCCCAGATTTCGACAGTGCCCCCTATGACAGTACCGGCGAGAATGAGAGTGAGTACAAGAAAGTCTACCAGACGGGCTCTCGCGCGCTACATTTCGCGCACTGTGTGGATAAGAATGAGACGTGGCTACCGCTTCTCGAGAAGGCATATGCAAAGGTACACGGCGACTACGATGCCATCAAAGGGGGTTTCCCAGGGGAGGCAGTAGAGGATATGACCGGGGGTGTTACCACGACACTGACGACGAATAAGGTCCTCAGCCGAGAGAAGCTTTGGCAAGACCTACTGAACGTTAACAAGGAGTTTGTGATTGCGGCGGCGTCAATGTCTTCGTATGGGTCGGACGCAGACGCCAAGAGAGGGATTGCACTGAATCATGCATATTCGGTTCTAAAGGCAACGGAGGAGACGGACGAAGATGGGAAGAAGGTGAGGCTGGTCATGATCAGGTGAGCTAACTCCTCTTAATCATCATCGATCATGCCCTCGACACATTATCGGACACACGAGCTAAGCAAGGCGATTATCTCCCAGGAACCCTTGGGGCACAAGAAATTACATGGGCATGGGCGAATGGAGTGGTCCATGGTGCGACGGTTCAAAGGAGTGGACGCCGTACTGGCTGCAAAAGCTTGACTACCGCTTTGGTGACGACGGCGTATTTTGGATGTCCTTCGATGACATGCTTCGTAACTTTTCGAACCTGCAACGCACGCGCCTGTTTGATAAGGGGTGGACCGTCACGCAGCAGTGGACCAGCGTCAACGTCTCCTGGATTACGGGCTATCTCAACACAAAGTTCTTGGTGGAAATTAAGAAGCCAGGACCGGTAGTCTTTGTCCTCTCGCAGGTTCGTCAGCTCATCTTCTCCCCCCATGCAATTACCTGCACCTAACATCTTTGCACCCCGTAGCTCGACACGCGGTACTTCATCGGCCTCGAAGGCCAATACTTCTTCGACCTGAACTTCCTTCTGCAGGAAGAAGGCGCCCCTCCTGGTGAACACATCATCCGCGCAAGCGGATCCGACTCTGGCAGCGGTAGGTCTGTCAGCGCCGAAGTCCAACTAGAACCTGGCCGATACGAGGTGCTACCGAAGATCCTAGCCTACAAGGCCTCCAGTAGAGACGCCGTGGAGGATGTTGTCCAGGCGTTAGCAGCAAAGAAACCGCAGAAATTGAGGCAGATTGGCCTCAATTATGATCTTGCCCATGCGAAAGCTTATCCTGAGAGTGAGGACAAAGAGCGTGTGGGTAAAGCGAAGACGGAAGAGAAAAAAGAACAACCAGAGGGGGAAAAGGCGGAGCCACCAGAAGGAAAAAAGGAGGAGCCACCAGAAGGAAAAAAGGAGGAGCCACCAGAAGGAAAAAAGGAGGAGCCGCCGGAGGAGAAAAAAGAGGGACCGCCAGAGGAGATAAAAGAGGGACCGCCAGAGGGAGAAAAAGACTCTTCATCAGTAGCTGCAGCGCCCACGTCCGCCGATACGTCGGCAAGTACTAGTAACGATCCTACTCCCGCTTCTACTGCCACTCCATCCACGGCGCCACCAGAAACGAAAGCTCAAGCTTCTGAAGGCCCCACCGATCAGGAGGATGCCTCTAAGCCACCACCCGAACCAACTCCTCCGGCTGACGCTGACGACGCCGCTGAGCCCGCCCCTCCTGACTCAAAAAGCGCACCTTGGAATGCAGTCTGCGTCATCGGCCTGCGCGTGTATTCAAAGGAAGCTGAGGTTAGCATCAAGCTCGTGAAGCCGCAGGATGCAGAGGAGGGGGCGGCGCTGGATATAGATGGGGTCACCCCGGCCGGGGCGACGATGTAGTGCAATCTTAGCCTCACCTCCCGCTCAAGTTAGAGCAGCATGTGTTCATGTTGGGTGATACTGAGGATTTTGTTTGTTCAAAAGTGTCTTGTCCTTTACCTTTTCATCAATCATCACCTAACCAAAGGCGCTACGGCATTGTGAAATAACTCGAAATGATCGCGCTGACGAGTTCTATAGTAATTTCCCACCACATTCTCTATTTCTGTCGTCCTTCCCCACATACCGCTCACCGTAGTCGACCTCTGTAGGTATCAAGAAGGAATTGAAGATCGTATTCTTATTCGTCACTGCACATATCGGCAAGGTATTGATAAGCTGTAGGTCGACTAGCAAAGTAACAGGACAATCGGTTAACTAACGCAGTATGTTAAGGGGACGGGCGGAACAGTTCCTCCCAGGTAGGAGTACTTCACTTTTGCTTCGACTTACAAGCTTGGTAAAGGCGGAAGTGGAAGTGCTGAGGATTTCGTTAACGCATTTGCCTATTTATGCATTGGGTAGTAATTTCTTCACGTCTATTCCTATGAGAGCATTCTTGCGTTGACGTATCTCATCTGATTCAGTACCCCTTCGTGACAGAGCTTAGAGATGGCCGATATATCCTTTACCATCCAACCAACATCGGATTTTCTGACTCCCTCCCCAAAGTAGAGCTGTGACGAACGGGATCACCTACACAGAATGATCATGGAAGAACTCCAAAGCACACTCCACTTTACTCTTATTGTCCTTCAAATCGCCTCGTGCGCTCATGAAGCCGTGTACCTGATTCTCAAACGCTCAAGGATCTTCGGCACTTTGAGTACCCCTTGGTGCTTGCTGACATCTTCCTTCGGCTCGTCCTTACTTGCAAGCATCATCATGGAGATAATAACTTTCTCCGCATCCCTAGCATCGCCTATGGCAGGTGAAGTTTGCACTGCGGCTTTAAAGGTCCTGTCATCGCTTGCAATCAGGGAAGCCATCTTGCCGTCCCAATAACCAATAATATCCCAACTTTGGACTGGAGTTAACTTCCTGCACGGATCTGACAATACCTGGCACACGGGGAAGGTGCTTCGGCGGCGCCTCGGATTGGAACCATTGGCCTATTTTCTCGCCTTTCTCTTTACTATCGGGCGGAGACCACCAGGTCATATCGGTTGGTTTGCCTTCAAAGAAATCAGGCATAAAGATTTGATATTGGTGTTCTTTGTCGTTGTGAGGAAGGATGTCAGCGGCTTGAATGGCTTGTGGGTAGAAGCCGAAGGATATCGTAGACGGAGAGGATAGCGGTTGTAGCATTGGCCGGACCTGTGACGTCTGTTCGGCCTATGTGTCAGAAAGGGTGGTTTGCTATGTAGAGGCCAGTGAAGAACCAACATGCCTTCATGCCATTGAGGTCAACGTATTTGCCTTTGGCTCATAGCCATCTGCGACAACGGGAGGGATTCTACCTAATGATCAGCACAAGGTTTCAAGCCGTTGCTTTGGTTGCAATAGTACTCACTTGAAACAAGCCGAGCTATGTTTCGGCATTGTGGAACAGTACTGCAGGCTGTTGCGAACTACACAACTGTAGAGGCAGGATCGTTTCGAGTGTGGAAAAGGTGAAGAAATGATTGAATGTGAACTTCCGCAGACGAGATAGGATTCGTAATAGCTATGAGCCTGTTAGCAGGGCGTCATCAACAAAGCGTAGGGCATCGCCAATGAGGCAAGCCAGGGTGTTGCCAGCAAAGCCAGGCGAGAAGCAAGGGTATGTAGATCTCCTTTCTCCCCATAGACAGTCCCTATAGAATAAGCAGTGCTTCCACAATCCAGTATATGCGCACCTGTCTGCTGTGCGCAAGATCTCCTAGATAATGGCTGTCTCCGCCAGTGATCGCAATAAGCGGTACCAGATGGGCTTTTCGATTTGGCCCAGCCCGCCTTCAAGCGCTCGGAAGCTTCCACAATATCGTCACCCAGGCAGTTGCGCTCTGGATAGCGAGCTTTTTGGAGCTACTGAAAGTTCCCTCGCATTCTGCGAAGGTCCTAGGTGTTGCACTCATCAGGTTCCTTGGAGCTGGATCGATTTCAGGGGAGTCTCGGAAGCTGCCAGAGACCATATACCTTGCCTGCAGGATCTTTACACCTAAGGATTGGCTAAGGCTGCTTTCGGAGTCATATTAGCTTACAGAGGCGTCGCTTTCAGCTATGGGGATAGCTGTGATAAGGGAAAAGGCTAGGTAGGCGGTGATGAAGTGGGGGTGTAAGTGTCTTTCATTCTATCTTTCTCAAACGCCTTGCTTTCCGCGGCATTCAAACATCTTAACGTTGGACTGAACTGCCTTCAGCTCATTCAAGTCGATGAGGCCCAAATTCTTGGGATCAATGCCATGTACTGTGTTGCATGGTCGCGTCGGGTCGGGATCAAAAGTGACTGGATCGACCTTCACCCTACCAGCCCTCTTCTCAAGCTTGTACTTCCAATCTACCTTAGCGTCGACACTGACAATGGCAATAAAATTCTCATAAGACTTTCGTTTCAGTAAAATGACAGCTCTCAAGAAACTAGGGATGCCTTTGTCATCGCTAGGGTTCTCGTCGAGCGACCACACCGCGGCATTTTTTGGTGGGCGACCCCTATCAATGACATTCCTAACTCCCGTCAATTTGGCATAGTCATGCCTGGTCATGCTCTCTGTTAAGCGCCAGTCAAACCCCAGCGAAATGCCGGCCGGTCCATATCCTCCTGACACAGAGAGATTCACTCCTCGCTTGAGCTCTTGCTGCTTCTCTGTATGGTTCATGGAGAATAGTCCTTGAGGTGCGATCTTAAGCACCTCTGGAGGATTCCTGTCTTTAGGATCGGAGTCTCGGAAGTGGAAGGTGATTCGAGCACTGTGAAACCTTCGTGGTGGGTCCAAGCTGCTGAATTGAAAGTCCGCAATGATCAACGTCGCCAGGTCACCATCTGGCGCCAGAGTGCCATGGATTACCTCCACCAAATCTACCTGGACATTAAGATTTGTTCCGTAGTCTAGGACGTTAGGTCGCTCGATTTGTCCCTCATATTCATTGAGAAGACGATAAGCTGACCCAGCATCACCTTGGGGTACAAGTGGGACAGTCAATGATGTCATGTCACGTATCTAGCACGATTTGAAAGCAGTGGATGAGTGACAAAAACGCTGGTACTGGATTAGTTATCTCAGTGATTCGAAACTTTCCAGCTGATGGTAAGCCTCAATCTACTTCACAATGGACTAGGGAAGTTTGCTTTCTTTTTCTTCGTACCCCTCCCCGTTGTTTGCGGGGTTTCTGCTGAAGCCCGTGCCACGTCAGCCTCAGGACCCTGCTACTCAGCTGCATAAGGTTGATTTCAATTGGTTGCTCCTCCCCGACCTTTTGTTTCCACGCACGATATGAGGGCGCACTCAAGGTGCACCACCTTTTACTACGTGATGAAGGTGGGGCCTTTGGAGGTCGGCTGGACACCATCATTTTTGAAGGGCCGATAAGGTTTACAGAGACAATCTCCGGAGGTTCTAACCATGCCCTAAGGATATTCAATTCACCATTGAGCTCTAATAACGTTTCGTACATCATGTCTGGACGAGGAATTGATGACGATAACGATGATGACGACGCGACTGTCAGTGAAATCTTCAACTCGATTTTCAGCTGTGCTGACAAGATCGGTGTTGCTGCTGATGAGGCTCGGTGGAATACTTTCGGAGAAGAATTCAAAAATGACTTTGCCAAGAACCATAAGTCCCGCGGTACACTACTCCACGTTATGGCTTTCGAGAAAAAGGCACCGAACCATCCTCGCTACGAGCTACTGAAGTGGCTGGTGAGGAAGCGGCCTGAGCTGCTCTTCGAAAAGGATGCCGACAACCTCTGCCCGTTGAACAGTGCGCTAGAACAGAAAAAGACGTTGAATCAGCCTTTTGTGGACGCTGTTCTTTCTGTTTGCAATGACGAGACCATTACCAAAGCCTTGAAAGTCCCAAACTCGGGAGGGAATACTTGTCTGCATCAAGCGATAAAGATGGAGCTTTCATCCACAATGGAGCTCATTGGGAAGTGCTCGAAAATGACGGAGATCTTCACTGTGCAGAACAGTGATGGGAATACTCCTCTTCACCTGGCAATGGTACTCACCACTTCTCCTGGAGCCAAGCCTACCGGATCGGAAGATAAGGGTAACGGTCCCAGACGCGATGAAGTTTCGCATAGAAAAGAAGGGCTCCCAGTGAGCAACAGAGGATCCATAAAGAACGAGGATCCTCACCCCAGAAGCAAAGACCAAGGTACAAAGAACAAAGAACCGGCATCAAAGAACGAAGACCCTTCCCAGGACCACAAGTTAACTCGGAGGAACACCCCTCTGCAAGACTTATCAAACACTGCTCGGAAACTGGGCGCTGAACCCGGCGAGACTGGCGCAAACTCGAAGCGCAAACGAAAGAACGCGTTCTACCTTCCAGAAGTAGTTTTGAGCCTCCTTTCACGTAGCAAGGATTCAATGGTAAAACTCAACAACGAGGGCAAGACCCCGTACCAATACCGCCTCAGCGAAATGACCAAAAAAGCTGGCAGCAATTCACCGGTGTCACGCATTTTGGACGTCGAGGAAGATGAGATTGTCCATATCATGAAGGACTACTGCCTAAAAAATCTGGAGCGAGAAGAAGCGATTAAGGTACTCTACGAGAAAGGCAAAGGTAATTTCATAGCAACTTCATCCCACTCGTTCCATTCGTCTGTGGCTTACTTTACGTACTTAGAACGGCATATTGAGTTTGACCTCTCCGGCCTTCCAAGCCCATCTATCCCAGAGACTTACCTCGAGCGGTTGGCAAAGCACCTGCAATTTGAGAATTGCCTGCAATACGTGGCGCTACCGAAGCTCAGGGTGGAACGTGTTGAGAACTTCAAATCCAAGGTCCCCAATGCTGATAGTGGCAGCAACCACAATCTGCCTCTGCTGTCGGATTGCGTGGGCTTAACTGATGCACAATTCGTTTTTGCCTGGTTACGCAGAAATAATGTCAAGAAGATCATCAAAGTCATTGTGGTCGATGACGGTGATATACCCCACAGTGAGGATGCGATCGAAGCCTCTCTCAAGAACTTCGGTGTCGAGGTATGGGACTGGAGGAAACTTGACATCTGCAGTGACACCATTTTTCGAGCTGCTAAAGATGTGAGGATAGTAAACCTCTACTCTTCTGGCAACAATGCAGTGCTTCAGAGCTGGTCCGGTGAGAAAGGCCTGGTGAAACTGGAGCGGGTATGATATCTCGCAATAAGTTCAAAGAGTTCACATTCTGACTTCTTGCTTCTGTTAGTTGGAAGAGGTCAATTTGGTCATTCGCAGAGTAAGTCATTTAAGGTGTTGCTGGCACTGTGTGCCATGAGAAATATCAGTGCTGAAACCAAGAACCTGCATTAGGGCCTTGAGACAGCAACACGGAGGGACAAAGATCTGATATCTTTCGAAGAAGACCTGTACAGAAACTGGCAGGCTCTCTATGATGGGAAGCGCAAAAACCCATTGTTCCGAGTGGTCAAAGACGATAAAATCAAGAGCATCGCATCAGGTTTTCAAAACAATCAATCAGGACAGCAGAAGTATGCTAGAACTTTCCGCAACCAATGGCCCTTTTTTTCTGACCCAGAAATCTTGGTTTTGTAGGCAGTTGTGGTTACAACATATGGACTCCGTTGCCGATTACGTCGCCACTATCGGACAGAACGTAAAAGAAGACATCAAGGTCGCGGTCATTGATGACGGCATCGATGGTTTCCAGGAAAACATCACCGATAATATCGTTTCCGGAATTTCATTCTGCAGATACTCAGATTCTGGCAACCTTATGAATGCGTACTACGTACCTTCAGGCGGCCACGGCACAATGATGGCAAGTCTCATATGCCGCTTGTGTCCTCAGGTCAAGTTGTTTGTGGCACGTCTCGAGGAATACAAAGCACCATTCAACAAGCGGCACATCACAGCACGCTCCGCAGCAGAGGTGAGAGAGCCAGGAACTAATTAACCCCTTAAGCCACTGCTAATGAAATTGAAGGCTGTCCGATGGGCCGTCACAAAAGAAGTTGACATCATATCCATGAGTTGGACGATCGAGTCGAATAGCGACGATGTCGAGGACTTTCGCAAGGCAATAAAGGCAGCTAGCGATAAAGGCATCATCATGTTCTGCGCGTTTAGCGACCAGGGAAATGTCCACAAGGACAATTGCTTTCCAAGTGCTTTTGACTCAACGCTAACCATTGGGGCTGCTACCGCCCTCGGATCTCCTTGCACATGGGTCAACACGGAGAATGTTGCGTTCCTCTTGCCCGGCGAACATATTACCATCGATCGAAATGCGGAGGAATCGGTAAAACCTGAATCGGGAAGCTCAATTGCGACGGCGCTGGCTGCTGGCTTGGCCTCGCTCCTCCTCTACATTGCCCAGCTTGTTGATGCACAGCTCTACGCAGAACTGAGGAAGCCAGAAAAAATGAAGAAAGCATTTGAGAGGTTAGGGGTCAAGGATAAATATGTTCAGGTTTACGAGAAATTCCCTCTTTCGTTCGAAGAGTGGAACTGGGACAGTGGAGAAGGCCTCAGCAAATTGAATGCACTGGTGACAAGCCTCGTGGTGAAGTAGTTCCATTCTTGCCTTGTTTTCTGTACCTCTGGGGCTCGGAGTCTTGTCTTGTCTGATCCGACATTTGCAGAAAAAGCCATTGATTGAAATGTGTAATTGGTTGTGGCTCACGTTGCATCAGCTCCAGTTATTGTCTTTCTGATTTTCACCCCAGTCTGGCGCCTGTTTCCGAAGTATCTTGGTTCAAGTAGGACATATCTGAAGCTTAGAGAAGATCAAGCTTGATAAAGCCTGTGCCGCTCTGTATACCATATGCGAATCATGCAGTGTCTCTCTCATCCACATCTAGGATGAACTGAAAAAGCCGAAAAAGTGCGGGGGGATCCCGCCCATCAGTTTTGCGGACGTGGAAATTGGAGGTTTGGGTCCGTGCCAATAAGGGTATCCCTGTTCCTTTCACACCCTAGTTCACGGCGCCTGCAGCTCGCTTGTTGGAAGAAACACCGCAACCCCGTGGGAGGTCAGTCCTTTAACGATCTGAAGGCTAGTCCTAACGGGTCCCCTGCCTAACCTGTGCCTGCGAACCGAAATAACCGTTTTGGATGGGCCCCCCTCGCGCTCGCTCGAAACGATTTTCCAAACGGTCCTTGATTAATCTGGAGCTCTTGCATGATTCATTCAGCTCGACTGCTAGAGGCCAAGAAAGAACAGTTCTCGCAGGGATTCTGGCAACAGCGCTAAGCACTCAGTGGTGCCGACAGAATGATGGAGCATGAGGGCCTTCTCACATTGACTAAAGACGCCTTACAAGGCCCCGAGGGTGCTTTACATACCAGGAAACTTGAGTGAGCTCCCCTCTCATCCCAATTACCTTCAAGAAGGCAAAGGCTAACTTGCAAAAAATTCAAGGGTTGTCGCGCTCCATGGACTAAATGGTCACCGAGAAAAGTCGTGGACTCATGTGGACAAAGCCACCGGCAAGGAGACCATGTGGCTGAAAGACTTACTTCCTAACTACATACCAAATTGCCGCATCTCAACTTTCGGCTACCGATTAGACAAAGAGGGATTCTCAATTTCTGGGATCAAGAAAAAGGCGATGGAGCTGCTGGACGCCCTCTATGAGCACCGAAGTCCAGATATGGTAAATTCCAAAGCTCTTGCAGCCTCTCTGGCGATATGTCAGACTCCTGACGGTTCTCCGTGCAACAGCCGGATAAGTCTTTCGTTTTTGTTGGTCATAACATCGGAGGGACAATCATAAAGCAAGTTGAGTCGACCCTTTCCTGATTGCCGCCCTCTCTTCCTAGAAAAGCGAACGCTCATTTGGACTTCACAGGCTCTGTTGATCGCTTCTATGAAAAGGGCCTACCACGGCATAGCTGCGAAGACAGCTCTTTTGGTAAGCCAGACGCAGACTCCCCTCCTCCTCCCCCCCTCCTCCTCCCCCCCTTCTCTTCCCCCTTTTGCTTCTTTCTTTTCGAGAGCTCTTCTTCCATCTGTCTGAATGGCTACATTACCTATGCCAGTTGCCTTATTGGCGTACCAATTGCTTATTCCTACGCTTACTTGACTTCAGATATTTTTAGGAACTCCGCATTGTGTAGCAGACCCGACGTCTTGGGAGCAGCTGGCTTGCAACTTAATCTATGCTACACAGTATCAGTATGAGGGCGCGCTCTCCGAAGTTCTGAAGATTTCATCAGCATCCTTGATAAAAGTGAACCAGAGGTACAACGCGATGGCTGGAACCTACAACACAATAAGCTTTTACGAGGAAGAGAAGATGCCAACTTTCGGCTGGCTTGTGAGTGTCCCGACCATCATCTACCATATTACACTGGCCAGACATTTCATGCTTCTTGCAACTCTATTGAGCTCCCAGATTCGGCACTAGTTTGGACTAATCGAGAACCACCATCTTAGGTCGTCGAACAAAACGCAGCGACGATGAACATTCCCCTCGAGCGGAAGCATGGAACAAACACAGACCACTTTCAAATGTGCAAGATTTACTCTGCGGACGACGACCTGTTTAGCCGGATTTGTGAGTCTGTCAGAAATGCGTCAAGTACGTAATACTCGACAGACTCTTTGTTTCCTAACTTCCCCTATGCTGAGAAGTAACTAAATGGTGAGGTATCAGATCCGGACCCAAAGTACATGGAGTGTATACAGAAATTTACTTCGCTCGACTCCAGGGATTACGCATCCAGTATATCCCTCTGCGATGTTCATAAGCCACAATGGATCTTTGAACATCCTGTCTACAGCTCCTGGCTTGAGAGCACCAAATCCTGTGTCTTGCAACTCCGTGGCAAAGCGGGATCAGGTTTATCTGTTCTCGGCACATTTCTTTCGACGTCTTTACGTACCGACAAACCGGATTCGACCGTAATCTACTTCTCCTTTGATCCCCAAGATAGCCGCCAGTGCTCCGCTTCGGCCATGTTCGCGTCTCTAACCCACCAGTTACTGTTCTCCGATCCCTCATGTTCCACATATGTGCTCCATCTCTACAACCTAATCACAGAGAAATTCTCTTGGGACGTGGAAAACCTGTGGGTATTCTTCCGATCGACTCTTCTCTGTCCTCGGCACCGCCGTACAACGATCTGTATCATCGGTGCGGTTGACAAATGCGATCCGCTAAGCCGTCGTTTTCTCGTTGAACTCCTTTCATTAGCCAACTCCGAAAATTCAGGACTGAAATTCATCATATCAAATGCCCACAATGTCTTTGCTCATCTGCCTTTGCCTCTCACTATCGATCTGGACTTAGAAGACGGGATCCGCTCCGATATTGAACGGATTATCACAAGCGAGGTCGCGAGCCTTACTGAGACAAAGCCGTCTTTCCAT
>Ga0335072_10001449_pt1 | contig 38630 bp, 33 predicted proteins | sample Lox_Sample_21_FD_206725 | JGI IMG/M metagenome (GOLD analysis project Ga0335072, IMG submission 206725) | Soil microbial communities from Loxahatchee National Wildlife Refuge, Florida, United States - Lox_Sample_2.1 | ecosystem: Environmental > Terrestrial > Soil > Wetlands | place: USA... | reverse complement strand
CGCTTTCCGTTCGGAAGCGTGGACTTAATTGCCAGTCCGTTGGTTTGGGTCGCGGCGGGTTACGGGGGCGGTGGTGGGGGCGGCGGAGTACTCGCCGATCCACTCGTCTTTCCAGGCGTGGTCGTATTGCTGCTCGTTGCAGCCGGGACGGTAGACGGCGATAAGCTCGCGGCTGATCTGCTCGCGGTGGGCGGTGGTGCCGCCCGGCACCTCGTAGGTGGCGATGTAGACCTTCCACCTGGAGCCGGCCCGGGCGGTCCAGCAGGCTGCCCGTGGGTGGTTGAAGGGGAAGCGGGCCGCGGACAGGTCGTCGGCGTGGCCGACGTAGATGACCGCGTACCTGTCCGGCCTGGCCGCGGGTTCCGGCTTGTACATGATCGCGTAGACCGCCGCGGCCTGCGGGGGAGTCCAGCCGCCAAGCACTCGCGGGCCCTCGAACGGGTAGCCGGCCAGTGTGCCGAGCCTGATCATCGCAGGCCGCTCGGGTCGACGGCGTCGGCTTCAGCGTCCTCGGCCTCGCTGGTCGCCTCGGTCCAGACGACCGGGGCGGCGGGCAGCCCGGCGACTTGCGCGGCGGCCCTGAAGAGCTCGGTGGCCTTCTCGATGGCCGCCTCCCGGCTGCCGGCGTCGACGAGGAGGCGGGCGCCGTAGCGGCCGGTGCCGATGCCGCTGGCGACGCCGCTATGGGCGGCGACCGCGTCGGCGAGCTCGACTACCTCCTCGCGGGTGAAGACGCGGTCGCCTTCCACCTCGATGCCGACACTCCACCTCACGGGTGCGCTCCTTATCAGCTAGATCAGCTAGCTCAACGCGGGCAGCAACCCGGCGAGCTCCTCCAGGCTGGCCAGGTCGTGCCCGGACAGCAGCAGGTCGATGTGCGGTGCCGCCACCATCATGCCCAGCGTGCCTGGCCGGAAATCCCGGTTGTCGGCCTTGTGCGGGTTCAGCCACACGATACGGTGACACAGCCGGGCCAGCCGCTCCATCGCTCCCGCGAGCACCTCCGGGTCACCGCGGTCAAGACCGTCGGAACAGATGACCACGACGCCGCCACGGCACAGGCCACCGCGGCCCCACCTCGTTATGAAGCTATCGAGGGAGGCGCCGATCCTGGTGCCGCCATCCCAGTCCATGACGGCGTGTGCCGCCTCGTCGAGCGCCGTGTCCACGCGCTTGTGGCGAAGCTGGCCGGTGATGCGGGTGAGCCTGGTGCCGAAGGCGAACACCTCCACCCGGGCGGCGGCGTGCCTGGCCGTGTGGGCGAACTGCAGCAGGTGCCTGGAGTAGTCGGCCATGGAGCCCGATACGTCGAGGATCAAGATCAGCGGACGCAGCCTGGTCTTGCGCTCGCGGAAGAACAGCTGGCCGGGCGGCTCCCCGTGCATGCGCAGCGTGGCCCCGATCGTCGCCCGGATGTCGGGCTCGGCGGTCCGGGGCCCCCCTGGCCTGGCCCTCGTCCTGCGGGTGCGGCGGCGCGGCGGTACCAGCCGCATCCTGGTCATGATCCGTCGCAGGGCGGCCAGCTCAGCTGGCGTGCAGTCGCTGAAGGAGCGGCGCTTGAGCGCGTCCACGTCCGAGGCCATCCAGCCCAGCACCGGCCGCTCCTCGTCCTGCTGCGGGCCTGGCTCCGTGCCTGGCATGACCAGGGCCGCCTCGGCCTGGGCGACGGACGGTGCCCGCAGCGTCAGCTGGGTCCTGGCCGGGGCTTGCTCGCCGAGAAAGTACCTCCTGAACACCTGGTCGTAGGCGTCGTCGTCCTCGTGGCGGCTGACCAGCGTCGCCTTCCCGGCCCAGTACAGGTCGAGCAGGTCGGTCGGGTCGAGCGGTGTCATGGCGGCGACGTAGGCGAGCACCTCGCCGGTGCCCGCCTTCACCCCGGCAGCCCGCAGCGCGTGGGCGAAGCCGACGAGGACGCCGGTCAGCGGGCCCCCTCCTGGCTCACCCACCGGCGATGATCTCCGCCAGGTTCTCCCGCGCCAGCTCAAGGTCGTCGCGATCCTTGACGACTGCGCCGAGCGTGTCGCTGGCGGCGTCGTGGGTCAGGTCGGTCTCACCGAGCACGCCGAGCGTGCGGACCCAGTCGATCGTCTCCGCCACCCCAGGGGGCTTGGCCATGTCCAGCTCGCGCAGCCGGTGGACGGCACTGACGACCTTGCTGGTGAGCCTGGCCTCGGCGGCGGGCTCGCGGAGCTTGATGATCTCTTCCTCCCGAGCCTGGGTGGGGTAGCCGATCCAGTGGTACAGGCAGCGCCGTCTGAGCGCGTCGTGCAGTTCCCTGGTCCGGTTGGAGGTCAAGATCACGACCGGGCTCGATTCCGCGCGGATCGTGCCGATCTCCGGGATGCTGATCTGGAAGTCGGACAGGACCTCGAGCAGGAACGCCTCGAACTCGTCGTCGGCCCGGTCGATCTCGTCGATCAGCAAGACGGCCTGGTCCCCGCTCTTGATCGCCTCGAGCAGCGGCCGCTGAAGCAGGAACTTCGGGCCGAACAGCTTGTCGACGGACTGCTCATCAGTGGCCTCGGCCTGCGACAGTGCCCTGATCTGCAGCATCTGGCGGGCGTAGTCCCACTCGTAAAGCGCCTGGCTGGTGGTGATGCCCTCGTAGCACTGGAGACGGATGAGCGTGCGGCCGAAGACAGCCGCGAGCGTCTTGGCGATCTCCGTCTTGCCCACGCCGACCTCGCCTTCGAGCAGCACCGGCCTGCGCAGCGACAGCGACACCAGCACGGTGGTGGCGAGCCCTCGGTCAGCCAGGTACCCGCCTTCCCGCAGGCGCTGCGTGAGTTCGGCGACCGACCCTGGGTAGTCCACCGCGCGGGCTCAGTCGGTGACCGTGGCAGGCCGTGACGGCTGCTCCATGATGAGGTCGCGCACGCTTCCCGCCTGGCTGAGCTTGCCCTCGCGCGCAAGCCTCGCCCGCCAGGCCGCGATCCGGTCGGTCGCGTCACCTTCGGCATAGTCATCGAAGCCGACGCCGGCGTCCGTCATCCGCTTGCAGCGTGACTCGCCGCTGTCGTCCACGTCGCCGATGGCCTGCGCCTGCGCGCGCCAGACATCCCTGAGCACTTCCAGCGCCTCCGCGCGCTCTGCACTCACCCGATGCGTCCCTCCTGCCGGAGCCTAGGTCAGCACGGTAACTCGGGGGGCCTGCTAGGACGAGCGGAGATTAAGTCATCTCTTAATCCGGGGGTCATGCTCCGTGACGAAGCCGCGGCTTACGCCCGGGGAGGCTCGGCGACTGCTCGGAGAGGCTCAGCGACCCGGGTGAGCTGGATCAGCGTGCTGCCGAAGTCGCTGGCCGGCGCATCGGGCAGGGGCAAGCCCTGCTGCATCAGGGTCGCGGCCCAGTGTTCTGTGCCGGTGCTGGCGTCGCGGTATCGGACGGTAGGGTCCAGCCCGGCCAGCCGGACAACGTCCGGCCTAACCCCGATCTGCGTTGGCCCCCACCAGCACAGCACCACCACGTGCGCGCCGTCGCCGGCGACGTACTGGCTGGCGCCGAACGGCCCGTCGAGCACCGAGGCCAGCCGGTAGAGCCGGCCACCCTGGATGATCGGGCGGATCTGCTTGTAGACCGAGATCAGCTCCGCCGCCTCGGCCAGTTGGGCGGCATCCCAGCCCAGCAGGTCACCGCCGATTCCGAGCGCGCCGGCCATCGCCACATGGAACCGGAAGGACAGCGGCAGCTTCCGGCCGGTCAGGAAGTTCGGGCTGTCGGTGACCCAGGCCATCATCGCCTGCGGCGGGTAGACCTCGGTGAAGCCCTCCTGGATCTTGACCCGGTCCCAGGCGTCGGTGTTGTCGGAGGTCCACACCTGGTCGACCCGGCGCAAGATGCCCAGGTCGACCCGCCCGCCGCCGCCCGAGCATGACTCGAACGCCACGCCGGGGTGGGCCGCGCGCAGTTGGTCCACAATCGCGTACAGGTTGCGAACGTGGTCCACCCAGGCCCGCTCGGGGTTACGGCCGGCCTCGGCCGGCCAGCCCGGCTCGGAGAAGGGCCGGTTCATGTCCCACTTGACGAACTCGACGTTGTTCTCGGTCAGCAGTCCGTCGAGCGTGCCGAAGACCCACTCGGCCACGTCGGGCCGGGCCAGGTTCAGCACCAGCTGGTTGCGCTGCAGGGACCGGGTGCGGTTCGCGAAATGGTAGACCCAGTCCGGGTGCGCCCGGTAGAGATCGCTGTCCGGGTTCACCATCTCAGGCTCGACCCACAGCCCGAACCGCATGCCCAGCTCGTTGACCCGCTGGATCAGCGGCCTGAGGCCCTGCGGGAACTTGGCCCGGTCGGTGGTCCAGTCGCCAAGGCCGGCGCGGTCGTGGTCGCGGCCGCTGAACCAGCCGTCGTCGACCACGAAGCACTCGATGCCAAGGCCGGCGGCCAGCTCGGCCAGTCGGGCCTGGCCTGCCTCGCTGACCTGGAAGGAAGTAGCTTCCCATGAGTTGTAGAGGACCGGGCGGTGCGGCGGCGCAACGGCGGGGCCTGGTGCCTCGCCGTGTCCCAGCACGTGCGCGAGCTGCCACTCGTGCCATTCGCGGCTGGCCGCGCCGAATCCGCCAGGGGTGTACAAGGCGGCGAACCGAGGCAGCGCGAGCTCCTCGCCCGGCGCCAGCTGGTAAGCCCAGTCGAAGTCGTTCACGCCGCCACTGGCATGTACCCGGCCGCCGGGGAGCGTCTCGAAGACCAGCTTCCACGACCCGCTCCAGGCCAGTGCGCCGCTCCACACCTCGCCGCCTTCCTCGGTGGCCGCCGCGTCCTGGTCGAGCGTGAACCATGGGTTGAGGTGATGGCTCGTGGTGCCGCGGCGGCTCTCGAGCACCAGCTTCCCTGGCGTCAGGGCGGCCTGGGCAAGCTGAGTCTCCGCGCCCCAGCCGCCGTGCAGGTAGCGCAGCCGCCAGCCCGGGCGAGCTGGCAGCCACCAGTTCGCCGAGTGGGCCTGCCTGATCACCACGGGACCGCCGTCGCCGTCGCCGTCGGCCCGGTTTCGCAGCGTGGCCCACCGCTCGAGCACGTCAAAGTCGTCGTAGACGCGGTACGCCAGGGTGACGAGCAGCGGGTAGGCGGTGTCCGCCAGGTCCACTTCCAGCGTGGTAGCCGGTCCGTCACGGGTTACCCGCTGCCCCGCGAAGCGCCACTCGATGCTCCGGGTGCCGTCGGCGAAATCAGCCTTGACCGATGGCTCGTCGTAGCGGACACCGCCCCACGCGACATACTCGTCCGGGCGCGCCCGCCCGATGCTCAGCCGCTGCTCATGCCGGGGGATGCCGCCAGCGGCCGCCGCGTGCAGGCTGGCCAGCGCCGCCCGTGGCAAGCTGGGACCCCAGTGCAGGTGGCGCAGCGCGGTGCCGTCATCCGCCAGCCCGAAGGCGTACGCCGTCGAGCGCATTTCCAGCAGCCACGCGCCCGCCGCCTCGTCATGCCAGATGCCTGACATCGCTCACCTCGGTATCCCGGCTTCTGGGGCGATATGATCCTGTCATGTTAGGATACCATCATGGTCGGGGTAGGAGGAGAACGATGACCCAGGTAGTGCTGACCGGCGGCAGTGGCAAGCTGGGCCGGGCCTGCCTGACCGAGTTGCTCGAGCATGGCTACGCGGTCACCAACGTCGACCTGGTGCGCCCGGCCGACGACCCGTGCCCGTTCGCCCGGGTTGACCTCACCGACATGGGCCAGACGATGGAGGCCCTGCACCAGATCGACGACCGGCACAACGGCGTTGACGCCGTCGTGCACCTCGGCGCGGTCCCCGCGCCCGGCTGGGCACCAGGCGGCGAGCTGTTCCGCAACAACACGGTCAGCACGTACAACGTGTTCGCCAGCGCCCGGCACCTTGGCATCAAGAACATCGTGTCGGCGTCCAGTGAGACCGTGCTTGGCCTGCCGTTCCGTACCCCGCCGCCCTACGTCCCCGTGGACGAGGAGTACCCGCCGCGCCCGGAGACGGCCTACGCCCTGTCGAAGACGATGGGGGAGGAGATGGCCAGGCACTTTTGCCGCTGGGATCAGGAGCTGAAGATCTTCAGCCTGCGTTTCTCTAACGTGATGCTGACCGCCGAGTACACGCGGTTCCCTGACTTCGAAGATGACCCGGCCCGGCGCAAGTGGAACCTGTGGTCCTACATCGACGCCAGGGACGCCGCCCAGGCCGTGCGCAAGGCGGTGGAATCGCCGCTCAAGGGGGCCGAGGTGTTCATCATCGCCAGCCCGGATACCGTGATGACCCGCCCCATCACCGAGCTCGTGGCCGAGTTCTTCCCCGGCGTGCCATGGCGCCGCGAGGCGGGCCCGCATGAGTCGATGTTCGACATCGGGAAGGCCCGGCGGCTGCTCGGCTACGAGCCGAAGCACACCTGGCGCTCGACCGGCGGGGGGTAGGAATCGTCCATCGGGGCGAGATGCGGCTCACCAGGCAGAACGGATCCTCCCGCCGTCGACCGCCACCGCGAGGCCGGTCAGGTAGGCGGCGGCAGGCGAGCAGAGGAACGCGGCCAGGTTCGCCAGGTCTCGCGGCTCTCCCACCCGGCCCAGCGGTACCTCCCTGGCCACCTCGGCTCGCGCCAGTTCGTCGACGGGTACGCCGGCCTGGCGGGCGGGCTCGATGAACGGTCCGCGCAGCCGGTCGGTCAGGATGCGGCCGGGCAAGATGGTGTTCACCGTGACCTGGTGGGGCGCGAGCTCATCCGCGAGGGTCTTGGCCAGCCCGGCCACTCCCGCCCGCAGGCTGTTCGACAGCACCAGCCCGGGTATCGGCTCCCTCACCGCGCTTGACGCCACGTTGATGATCCGGCCGTTGCCGCTGGCTCGCAGGAAGGGCAGGGCGGCGCGCACCATCCGGACCACGCCGAGCAGCAGCAAGTCAAAGGCGTCCTGCCAGGCCACGTCGTCGAAGTCGTCGAACGTGCCGCCGGGTGGCCCGCCGCTGTTGTTGACCAGGATGTCCAGCCCGCCAAAGCGCTCCGCCGCGGTGGCCACCAGGTGCTCGGCGCTACCAGCCTTGCCCACGTCCGCTGCCACCGGGACCACCTCGGCCCGGTAGGTGGCCGCGATCTGCGCGGCGGCCGCGGTGATCGCGGCCTCATCTCGCGAGCAGATGACCAGGCTGGCCCCCTCGGCCGCGAGTACCTCGGCGATGCCCCGGCCGATGCCGCGGCTGGCCGCGTTGACCAGCGCGACCCGGCCGCGCAGTTGAAGGTCCATGCGATCCCTTCCAGGCCGGTGGGGCTGGCGGGCGTCCGTGCGGTCGCCACCCCCACCGGCCCGATATCGGCTAGCCGCCCGCGGTGGCCAGGTCGTGGTTGGCATCGGAGGCCGCGGTGGCGACATCCGCCGAGGTCTGCGCCTGGGTCCCTGGGCCGAGCCAGATCGGGCCCATGTCGCGCTGCATGTCGGTGAGGCCCTGGTTCATGCCCGGGGTGTTGGGCCAGTCGGTCAGGCTGCCCTTGGACTCACTGAGGAAGCCGGACATGTCCACGCCCTTCGCCGTCCAGTAGGACGCGAACAGCGGGTCGAGGCCGGGGATGGCCGGCCAGATGTAGCCGCCCTCGCCCATGATCTTCTGCGAGGCCGCCGAGCCGAGCCACTGCTCGAGCTCCCAGGCCGCCTGGAAGTTGGGCGAGTGCGGGTTGATCGCGTCGATCAGTCCGTTGAAGACGCTCCAGGTGCCATCCGGCCCGGCCGGGAGCGGGATCACGCCAATCTTGAACTTGCCGCCGACGTCAGCGTAGGTGCCGGTGGTCTCCCAGTCGCCGCCGATCTGCATCGCGATCTTGCCCTCGGCGAACAGTTCGTTGTTCTGGCTGGAGTTATCTTCCGCGTTGGCGCCGAGCTCGGAACCGGGCACCAGCACGTGGTCCTTGTACATGAGGTCGCGGATGAACTGGAAGACCTGATCCGCGGCGGGAGTGTTGAACGACACGCTGGAGGCGAAGGCCTTGGGGATGGTGAAGATGCCGTCCTCGGCCAGGAAGTTGCCCCAGCCGGTCTGCATGGCGTTGTCCACCTCGGCGCCATAGGTCGCGACCTGGCTTGGGTTGAACTTGGGTGACAGGGCGTTGTTGCCGTTCTTGTCGATGGTGGCCTCTTGGAGCGTAGTCAGGAACGAGCCGCCATTGCTGGTGTTCCAGGACCAGCTCGTCGGCACCGGGATGTGATGCTCGGCGAAGTAGTTCTCGTTGTAGTAGACGGCGATCGTGTCCCAGTCCTTGGGCAGCCCGTAGACCGCGCCATTGTAGGTGTGCAGGGAGACCAGGGACGGGATGTACTGTGCCATGTTGATGTGGGCCTTGGCGATGTCCGGTGCCAGGTTGACGAGCAGTCCGTCCTTGATCCAGGTGGAAAGCCATGGCGTGTTGACCCAGAAGATGTCGGGGCCGGTGCCTGAGGTGAATTCCGCCTGCAGCTTCTCCTGGTAGTTCGGGTAGGGGATCTGGACGACGCTCACCGTGATGTTGGGATGAGCCTTCTCGAAGACGGCGATCGACTGCTTGTAGCCGACCTCTTCGTTGGTGTCCCACAGGGCGTAGGTCAGGTGAACCTTGCCTGACGAAGCCGATGAGCCTCCGTTGGACGAGCAGGCGGCAATGCCGCTCGTCAGCAGCCCGACAGCGGCCGCAGTGGCCAGCCACCTGGACATGGGTCTTGGAATACGCATGCTTTCTGACCTCCAGGTACTCCCTATCCGAAATAGAGTCGTCCTTCTCCTGTCGCTAGCGAATCTGGGTGATGCTTACCGACCGGATGATGTGCTTCTGGAAGATGGCGAAGACCAGCGCCATCGGGAACAGCGTGATGACCGAGCCTGCCAGTGAGTAGTTCCACTGGGAGTTCATGTTCGACTGGAAGTTGGCCAGGCCGATGGTCAGCACGTACAAGTTCTGTGAATTGGTGACGATGAGTGGCCAGAGGAAGTTGTTCCAGCCGAAGACGAATGCTATGAGCGTGGCCGTGATGATGACTGGCTTCGAGAGCGGGACGACAATCGAGGCGAGGATGCGCCACTCCGAGCAGCCGTCCACCCGGGCCGCGTCGATCACTTCCTGCGGGATGTTACGGAAGAACTGCCGCATCAGGAAGATGGTGTAGGGCGCGCCGAAAACATAGGGCAGGAACATCGCCCAGTAGGTGTTCAGCAGGTGCGCCTCGCGCATCATGGCGTACAGCGGAATGATCGTGACCGCGTTCGGCACCATCAAGGTGAGCAGGTAAACCCAGAAGATCTTGTCGCGGCCCGGGAAACTCAGCCGGGCGAAGGCATACGCGCCCAGCATGCTGAAGGAGACCTGGCCTGCGGTCAGCACGCAGGTCACCAGCGCGGTGTTGCCGAGGTACCTGAGGAATCCCGCCGAGAGCAGGTCGTGGGAGAAGTTCGAGAAGTACAGCGAGCTGGGTGGCGCCCAGGCCGGCTCGGTGAAGATCTTCCCGATTGGCTTGAACGCGGCGAACACGGTGAAGATGTAGGGCACGAGGAACACGAAGGCCATCGCGGTCAGCAGCAGGTAGAAGACGGTCAGCTTGGCCGTGCGGGTGGCGAGGAAGCCCGGTCCCTTCCGCCGTACGCCCGGCCGGGTGCTGTAGGTGGCCCCGCTCATGCCGAGTACTCATACGTGGTGCGGTTCCTGAAGAACAGGAACTGGCCGATGGTGAAGGCCAAGATCACGGCGAAGAGCAGCACCGACATGGCCGCCGCCTCGCCCAGCCTGAAGTCGGTGAACGCTACCTGGTAAATCTTCAAGTTGAGCACCTCGGTGGTATTGCCGGGCCCGCCCTGAGTGAGCACGTAGAGCGTGTCGAAAACCTGGAACGACCCGATGACGCCGGTTACGAGCACGAAGAGCATCGTGGAATTGAGCAGCGGCAGGCTGATCTTGAAGAACTGGCGGAAGGGGCCGGCGCCATCAATCTCGGCGGCCTCATACAGCTGCTTGGGTATCGCCTGCAGGCCGGCCAGGAAGAACAGCATGTTGTACCCGACGTACTGCCAGATGTTGACCAGGGCGACGACGGGCATGGCCAGCGCGTTCGAGGACAGCCACTGCGGTCCGCTGATTCCGACGTGCGCGAGGAGCGCGTTGACCGCGCCGAGCTTGGGGTCGAAGACCCAGTACCAGATCACGGCCATGGCCACCGGGGTGGACAGGTACGGTGCCACGAACAAGACCCGGTACAGACCCATGGCCGGGAGCTTGCGGTTGAGCATGACGGCCATGGCCAGCGCCAGCACCGTCTGCAGCGGGATGTTCAGGACGACGTAGTAGAGCGTGACGGTCAGCGAGTGACTCGCGTCGTCGAACCGGAAGATGTTGATGTAGTTGTTGAACCCGGCCAGGGTGGCCGGGCTCAGCAGGTTCCAGTTCATGAAGCTGAGCACGAACAGCACCACGACCGGGACGACCAGGAACATGATCACGCCGAAGAAGCTCGGCGTCAGGAACGGCACGGCGGTCAGGAAGGCGCGGAAGCCGGAGCGGCCGGCGTGTGTCCCGCCCCCCTGGCCGGCCTTTGCGCCGCGATGCCTGGGCCGGCCTGACCGCACGGCGTGGGCCCGGGATTCCAGCCTGGTCATGGGTGCCCTCGCACGAGGCCAAGGGGGGCGTGATCCATCTCGCTGCTCCTCGTTGAGCGCTTGCCTGGGTTTGACTGGTTACCGGTTGCCGTCTACTGGGATGGGTGCTGGAGCTCGGCGTCGGCGTCCTTGGCGGCGGTCGCCACCGCGGCGGCGGCCGGTTCCTGGCCCAGCCAGGCGGGTCCTAGGTCTTGTGACAGTGAGGTGATCACCTGCCCCGCCTCTGGGGCGACCGGCAGGGTTTCCACGTTGGCGGAATTCTGGGCCTCGTCAAGGAACGGGCTGACGTCCACGCCCTTGGCCTTCCAGTAGTTGAGGAAGGTGCTATCGGCCGAGGCGATGCCCGGCCAGACGTAGCCGCCGGAGCCCATCAGCGACTCCGAGGTGGCCGAGCCAAGCCACTGCTCGAGCTCCCAGGCGGCGGCCTGATTGGGGGTGTGCGCGTTGATGGCGTCGATCAGGCCGTTGGTGAAGCTCCACCGCCCGTCGGGCCCGGTCGGGATGGGCAGGATCCCGAAGGGGAACTTGGCCGACGAGGCAATCGTGTCGGTGAACCAGTCGCCTTCGACGTCCATCGCGACCTTGCCCGCGCTGAACAGCGTCACGTCCTGGTTGGTGCTGGCCGCCGCGTTTGAGCCGTACTCGCTCGCGGGCGGGGCGACGTGGTACTTGAGTGACAGGTTCATGAGGAACTGCAGCGATGCGATGCCCGCCGGGTTGTCGAACGTGACGCTATCGGGATAGCAGGAGCACTTGACCCCGGCGGCCAGGCTCGCCTGCTGGAATACCGGCACGCCGTCGCTGGCCAGGAACGGGCCGTAGCCGATGTCCGGCTGGTTGACGATCGAGACGCCGTAGGTGGCGATCGCGTTCGGGTTGAACTTGGGCGACAGGGCGTTGTTGCCGTTCTTGTCGATGGTCGCCTCTTTAGCCAAGGTGAGGAAGCTGCCGCCGTTGACCGGGTTCCAGGTCAGGCTGGCCGGTACCTGGATGTGGTGCGCGGCGAAGTAGGCCTTGTCGTAGAAGATGCCCTCGGTATCCCAGTCTTTGGGCAGCCCGTAGATGGCGCCGTCATGGGAGTGCAATGCCACCAGCGCGGGCCGGTAGATCGACATGTCGACGTTGTACTTCTTGATCAGCGGCGCGAGGTTCAGCATCACGCTGGCCTGCTCGAACTGGGCCAGGAACGGGGTGTTGACCCAGAACACGTCGGGTCCGGAGCCCGAGACGAACTCGCTGGTGAGCTTGGCCTCGTAGTTCTGGTAAGGGATCTGCTCGACCGTCACGCTGATGCCGGGATGCGACTTCTCGAACAGCGCGATCGACTGCTTGTAGCCGACTTCCTGAACCGGGTCCCAGAGCGCGTAGGTGAGGTGGACTTCGTGCGAGCTGCCGTTGCTGCTGCCCCCGCCCGAGGATGAGCATCCGGCGGTGAGCACCAAGGCTGCCGCGATTCCTCCGGCCAGAAATAGCCGGAGGCGCCGTCTTTCGTTCTTATTCGACCCGGAACACGCTCCCATTTTCCTGCCTTCCGCGGGCATCAAGGGGCGGGCTAGGCGGCCCCAGCGATTAGATGCCTTATGACCAGGTGAGAGCCATCGCCTCTCGGCTGGGACGGACTTGCCCTGTTGCTGATGCAGCGTTAAATTAGTCCTATCATGACAGGATGTCAAGATGGTAGGATGTCGGGCAGTCAGGTTCGGGCGACGCGCCGCAGCGGGGCGGGCCCCGTGACGCTGAGGAGGAGGATTGGCAACTGTTCCTGCTGGACGTTCCAGGACGCCAGGGAAGGCCGGGAGTCGGCGCAACCTATGATCCTGTCATGACTGACATGGCCATTGGGATTGACGTGCGCTCCTTCGAGCCCTACTACCAGCAGCTCAAGCGGATCCTGGTCACGGACATCGAGCGCAACCACAGCGAGGGTGACCTGCTGCCGTCCGAGTCCGAGCTGTGCCGGATGTACTCGGTCAGCCGGACCGTGGTCCGGCAGGCCCTCGGCGAGCTGGAGAACGAGGGGCTTGTCCTCAAGGTCAAGGGCAAGGGCACGTACGTGACCGGGCGGAAGCTGAACACCAGCTTCGTCCAGAACTCCCTGGGCTTCTATGAGTCGATGCAGCAGGCCGGGCACGCCGTCCGGTCCAAGACCCTGGTCCTGCAGGCCGAGCCGAGCGGGGTAAGCCAGGCGCGGCTCGTGGAGATTGGAGTGGGCGATGAGGTGATCCGCTTCGACCGGGTCCGCAGCGTCGACGGCCGGCCGGTCCAGGTCGTCCGCACGGTCCTGCCTGCCCGGCTGTTCCCCGGCCTGACCGCGATGGACATGACCGATCGGTCGCTGTACCAGGTACTGGCCGAGAGCTACGGAGTGCGACCGGCCAGCGGGCACCGCGCGATCGACGCCGTCGCGCTGACCAGCGAGGACGCGCATCACCTCCGCGCCCCTGTCGGTCAGCCCGCACTGCGGATCGAGAGCGTCACCCGCTCGGCCACGGGCGTGGTGTTCGAGTACTACGTGGCGATCTACCGAGGGGACACCTTCAAGTTCGAGCTGGATGTCACCTCGTCATAACCCGCACGATTACCCCCCGCGAGGAGAGATGGCCGAGCAGGAACCAGGCAAGATCCGGTACGCGATCGTGGGCACGGGCAGCCGGGCCACGATGTACATCGACGCCATCTGTGGCACGTACTGCGGGCGTTGCGACCTCGTCGCCTTGTGCGACACCAGCTCGGTGCGCACCTCCTACCACAACCGGCGGCTGGCTGAGCGGTACCAGCGGGCCGAGGTGCCCGGCTACCCGGCGGCCGAGTTCGAGCTGATGCTGGCGCGACAGCGGCCCGACGTGGTGATCGTCACCACCGTCGACGCCTACCATCACCGGTTCATCGTGGCCGCCATGGAGCACGGCTGCGACGTGGTGACGGAGAAGCCGATGACCATCGATGAGAAGAAGGTGGCGGCGATCCTGGCCGCCATCGAGCGCACCGGCCGCCACCTGACCGTGACCTTTAACTACCGGTACTCGCCCGCCCATACCCGGGTGCGGCAGCTGATCGCCGAGGGCGCGATAGGCACCCCGCGCCTGGTGGACTTCTCCTGGATGCTCGACACCAGCCACGGGGCCGATTACTTCCGCCGCTGGCACCGCGAGAAGCCATTGTCAGGCGGGCTGCTCGTGCACAAGGCCACGCATCATTTCGACCTGGTCAACTGGTGGCTCGGTGCCTGGCCGGCGACCGTGTACGCGCTGGGCTCGCTGGCCTTCTACGGCCGCGACGCCGCCAGGCGCCGCGAGAGCCTCGCCTACGGCCGCTCGGTCGGCCGCCCCGGCCCCGATCCCTTCGCCCTCGACCTGGATCGCAGCCCGATGCTGCGCGGCCTGTATCGCGATGCTGAGGAAGAGTCCGGCTACCGGCGCGACCGCGATGTGTTCGGTGACGGGATCTCCATCGAGGACACGATGGTCGTCGCGGCCCAGTACCGCGGCGGGGCGCTGCTCAGCTACTCCCTGGTGGCCTACTCGCCCTGGGAGGGGCTGCGGGTGGCCATCACGGGCGACAGGGGGCGGCTGGAACTGTACGAACGGCACGGCGCGCACGTCATCGAGGACACCCCCACGGGCCAGGCAGCCGCCGGACCGCCGGGTGAGGGCGGGGCCGATCGGAGCCTGCGGCTGTTCCCGATGTTCCGCGCTCCGATCGACATCGAGCTCCCTGTCGAGACGGGCCCGCATGGCGGGGACAACCTGATGCTTGAGCAGATCTTCGCCGCGCGCCCGCCCGCCGATCCCTGGGGCCGCGCGGCCTCGCATCTCGACGGGGCCGCCTCCGTTCTGCTCGGGGCGGCGGCGAACCGGTCGCTGGCCGAATGCCGCCCGGTCAGCCTGGACCAGCTGGGCGTGGACCAGCTGGACCTGAACCACAAGCCGATCGCGAGGTGATGGCGTTGCCGCAGTCCCGGCCCTTTCAGGTGATACTCGACTTCGACACCGGGTCCCTGACGCCATCCAGCGCGTCGTTCGCCCGGCGGCTGTCCGACATGGCGGACGCCTACCAGGATCAGGCGGCGGTCCGCGCCATCCTGAGCAGCGGGGCTGATCCCGTCATCTACACCGGGTTCGACGCTGGCGTGCCGCATGAGACTGGGCACCTGCTGTTCCGTACCACGATCATCAGCCCGGGCACGGTGGGTCCTGAGTTCTACATGACCATGGGCCATCACCACGTCCGCGACTCCGCGGAACTCTACCTGGGCATGGCGGGAGAGGGGGCCATGGTCATGGAAACCCGCGCCGGGGAATTCGCCGTCGAGCGGCTGGTGCCGTCGGCCGCCGTGTACGTGCCGCCCGGCTGGGCGCATCGCACCATCAACACCGGCAACGCGCCGCTGGTCTTCCTGGCCGTCTACTTCGGCGATGCGGGGTACGACTATGAGTCGGTGCGGCGAACTGGCTTCACCCGCCGCCTGCACCATGGGCCGGATGGACCCGAGCTGCGGACGGCCGATCGCGGCGTCCCCGCCGATCCAGGAGAGGCGGCCGGATGACCAGCGCCGCGCTCCAGGCCGGGCTGGTAGTCGGCGGATCGGTCATTACCGCCGACGGAGGGCGAGCGGAGTCCGCAGTGACCAATCCGGCCGACCAGACGGTCGCGGGCTACGCTCCGGTGGCCGACGCCGACCTGGTGGACGCCGCCGTGACCAGCGCGGCCGACGCCTTCCCCCAGTGGTCGGCGCGGCCTGCCGCGCAGCGTGCCGCCTACCTGTCGCGGATCGCCGGCTGGACTAGGTCAAACGCCCCGCGACTCGCCCGTACCCTGACCCTGGAGCAGGGCAAGCCGCTGAGCGAGTCGCTGTCAGAGGTGGAGACCGCCGCCAGGGCCTTTGACTACTACGCGGCCGAGGCGACACGCGCCTATGGGCAGACCATCCCGACCGATTCCGCTACGCTGCGCAGCCTGGTCCTGCGCCAGCCGTTCGGGGTCGTGGCCGCGATTACGACCTGGAACTATCCACTCGGCCTGATGGCCTGGAAGATCGCGCCGGCCCTGGCCGCGGGCTGTACGGTCGTGGCCAAGCCCGCCGAGCAGACCCCGCTGGCCGTTCTCGACCTGGTCGCTGGGGCACTGCGGGCGGGCTTGCCCGCCGGCGTGCTCAACTCGCTGAACGGGGACGGCCCCGGTGCCGGGCAGTGGCTGGCCGGCCACCCCACGGTGGCCAAGATCAGCTTCACTGGCGGCACCCCGACCGGCAAGCGGCTGCTAGAGCTGGCCGCCAGGGACATCAAGAGCGTGACGCTCGAGCTCGGCGGGCACACGCCGATGATCGTCGCGGCCGACGCCCCGATGGACCTCGCGGTGGCTGACGGGGTAAAGCGGTCGTTCCGCAACGCCGGGCAGCTGTGCAACTCGGTCAACCGGATCTTCGTGGTCCGGTCCGTCGCGGACGAGTTCACCAGCAAGTTCGCCGCGCAGGCGGCCAAGCTGGTGGTCGGCCCTGGACTGGCCAGCCCCGAGCCCGACCTGGGGCCGCTGTCCAGCGCCCAGGCCAGGCAGCGGGTCGAGCAGCACGTCGCGGACGCCCGCGCCCGCGGCGGGGAAGTGCTCGTAGGCGGGACGCGCCCGGCCGACGCGGGACTGCCTGATGGCTTTTACTACCTCCCGACGGTCGTTGCCTGCCGCGAGGACATGGTGATGCTCCGTGAGGAGACCTTCGGGCCGGTTGCGCCGATCCTTGTGGTCGAGGACCTGGATGAGGCGATCGCCCGAGCCAACGCGCTGGAGTTCGGGCTCGTCTGCTACCTCTACACCCGGGACCTGCGAACCAGCATCGAGAGCGCAGAGCGCCTTGAGTTCGGCACGGTCAACGTGAACAACGTCGGCGGCGGCGACGTCCGGTTTCCTTACTCCGGCTGGAAGCAGAGCGGGCTGGGAGTCGAGCTGGGCCGCGAGGGCATGGCAGAGTACCTGCGCACCAAGAACGTCCGGATCGAGATCGGGTACCGCTGATCATGGCCAGGGAATACGTCGTGGCCATCGACATCGGGACGCAGAGTACGCGGGCTGCCCTGGTGGACCCGGACGGCCAGATCCGTGACATCGCCTCGTCCCCGATCGACCTGTCCGCGCCCCGGCCAGGCTGGGCCGAGCAGGACCCCGAGCAGTGGTGGCAGACCACGGTGGACAATATCGCGGCGGTCCTGGAGCGCAACCGGGGGGTGCACGTCGCCGCCGTGGGAGTCGGCGCGCAGATGCACAGCCTGGTGGCGGTGGACACATCGGGCGCCGCGCTCACCGCCCGGTCCGCGCTGTGGAGCGACAAGCGCTGCCTGGATCAGGTCCAGGCCCTGCTCGGCCGCCCTGACGCCGAGGAGCTATGCCAGCTGGCCGGCAACCTGCCCGTGCCTGCCTGGTGCGGGTTCAAGATGGCCTGGCTGCGGGCACACAGGCCGGCCGCCTACCATCGGGCGGCCACCTTGCTGGTGGCGAAGGACTTCGTGAACCTGCGGCTATGCGGCACCCTGGCCACCGACCCCACCGAGGCATCCGGCTCGTTCCTGTGCGACGCCGCCAGCGGCCAGTGGTCCGAGCCACTGCTTGCGGCCCTCGGCGTGGACCGGGCCAAGCTGCCGCCGATCACCGATCCAGCGACCGTCATCGGCGCGATCCGCGCCGAGGTCGCCAAGCGAACTGGTCTGGCCGCGGGCACGCCGGTCGTCGCCGGCAGCGGTGACATGCTGTGCCAGCTTCTCGGCGCGGGCATCACCAGGCCCGGCCAGGTAGCCGTGGTCGCGGGGACCGCCTCGATCGTGGCAGTCGCGGCCCCCGAGGCGACGACCGACGGACGGCTGATGAACCTCCGATCGGCCAGCGGTGGCTGGATGCACTTCGGCATCAGCGATGCGGCCGGAAAGGCGTTCCGCTGGTTCGCCGACGAGCTCTGCCCAGCGATGACCGACTTCGGCGACCTCACCGAGGCGGCCGCCGACGTGCCGGCCGGATCGGCCGGGCTGCTGTTCTTCCCCTACCTGCTCGGCGAGCGGACGCTGGGCAGCGCCCAGTCCCGGGCCTCGTTCGTCGGCGCGACGCTCCAGCACGACCGGGCACACTTCATCCGGGCCGTGCTTGAGGGGATCACGCTGGAGGATTCCCGGGCACTTCGCGTCCTGTGCCCCGACGGGGTCAGCGAGCCCATCAGGTGCATCGGCGGCGGCGCGGGCAGCGACAGGTGGAACCAGATCCGGGCCGACGTCTTCGGTCATTCGGTGCAGACGCTGGCCCAGCCGGAAGGCGGCATCCAGGGCGCGGCGATCCTGGCCGGCGTGGGGGCCGGCTGGTATGCCAGCGCGGCGGCCGGCGCCGAGCAGGTGGCCCGCCCGGCGCGCACCTGGACGCCATCGCCTGGCCCGGCCGAGGTCTACGCCGAGGCATACCGCACCTTCTGCGCGGTCCACGACGCGCTCGCCCCACTGTGGGCGCGGTGGCCGTGAACGTTACCGCTTGACCCGGATCCCAACACCGGAGGCAACCCATGCCGAACCCCTCGGTGCTCATCACGGACTGCGATCATCCTGACACCGCCATTGAGCGCGCGATCTTCACGGCGGCCGGGCTTGACGTGCGGCAAGGCAACTGTCGCACCGAGGATGACGTGCTAGCCGCCGCGGGCGACGCCGTCGCCCTGCTCGTCCAGTACGCACCGGTCGGCGAGCGCGTCTTCGCCGGCCTGCCGAGCTGTCAGGTAGTGGGACGGTACGGTGCCGGGCTGGACACAATCGACCTGGCCGCCGCCCGGGCGCACGGGGTGGACGTCGTCCACGTGCCCGACTATGCGATCGCGGAGGTCTCCGACCACACCATCGCCCTGGTGCTGGCCGTGTGCCGGCGCCTCACGGCGTACTCAAGCGCGGTCCGCTCGGGCCGGTGGGACATGCGCAGCGCAGGCACCGTATACCGGCTGTCGGCGCTGCGCCTTGGCGTCATCGGGCTGGGCCGCATCGGGCAGATGGTGGCCCGCAAGGCCGCCGCCTTCAGCTTCGACGTGGTGGGCTACGACATCGCCCCGCCGGACGGCTCCCCGGTGCCGCTGCTCAGCCTCGAGGAACTGCTCGCCACTAGTGACGTCGTCACCCTCCACCTGCCGCTGACCGCGCGGACCCATCACCTGATCGACGCGGCCCGGCTGGCCCTGATGCGCCCGACCGCGGTCCTGGTCAACACCTCGCGCGGCGGAGTCGTCGACCAGGCGGCCCTGGCCGCGGCGATCGCCAGCGGCACCCTGGCCGGGGCGGCCCTCGACGTCCTTGAGCGCGAGCCGCCGGACCCCGCGGATGCGTTGCTGGCCGCGACGCAGGTGATCATCACCCCGCACGTCGCCTTCTATAGCGAGCAGGCGCTGGCCGAACTGAACCGCAGGGTAGCCGAGAACATCGTGGCGGCGCTGACCCGCCGCGGCGCCCTCGGCCGGACATACCTGTCATGATAGGGTGTTAAGCGGTCAGCACGATAGGACTCTCCCATTCAAGGAGGAACAGTGCACTATCGCCAGTTCGGTAAGACCGGCCTGTCAGTATCCGAGATCGGCTACGGAACCTGGGGCATCGGGGGATCGATGTGGATCGGTGCCCGGGAGGACGAGTCGGTGCGCGCGCTGCGCCGGGCGATTGAGTCCGGCGTGAACTTCATCGACACCGCGCGCGGCTACGGGGAGAGCGAGCGCATCGTTGGGAAGGTCGTGCGCGAGCACCGCGGAGAGCCGCTCTACGTGGCGACGAAGGTGCCGCCGAAGAATGGCATCTGGCCGGCGCCGGCCGGCCTGGACCCCGCGGAGACATTTCCCGGCTGGCACATCCGGGCCAGTCTCGAGGCCAGCTTGCGTGCATCCGGCCTTGAGGCGTTCGACGTGCTCCAGTTCCACGTCTGGAGCGATGAGTGGGTCGGCCGCGGCGACTGGCTCGAGACCATAGCGGACCTGAAGAGGCAGGGGAAGATCCGCTTCTTCGGCGTCTCGCTCAACGACAACCAGCCATCCAGCGCCCTGGACCTGGTCAACAGCGGTGACGTCGATACCGTTCAGTGCATCTACAACGTCTTTCACCAGGCACCCGCCGAGCACCTCTTCCCGGCCTGTGCATCGCACGGTGTCGGCGTCATCGTGCGGGTCCCGCTGGATGAGGGCGCCTTGACCGGCCGGATCACGGCGGATACGACCTTCCCTGACGGCGACTTCCGCAACAGGTACTTCGGTGGGGACCGGAAGGCGCAAGTCCAGCAGCACGTCGAGGCGATAACCGCCGACCTCGGCGTCAATCCCGACCAGCTGGCTGAGGTGGCCCTGCGCTACGTGCTCAGCCAGGACGCCGTGTCGACAGTCATTCCCGGCATGCGGACAGTCGCCAACGTTGAGCGGAACGTGGCAGTCGGCGACGGCCGCGGGCTCGATGCCGCACAGCTGGCCACGCTGGCCAGGCACCGCTGGGAGAAGAACTTCTACGGCGCCTGACGCGGGCGGGCTCAGCGCCCGGCCAGATAGCCGTACCGGCTGGCGAAGGCCTCGGGCGTGAGCCCGGCCGCCTCCGCGATCGGGGCGAGCCTTTCCCGATGGGCCAGGTCCTCATGGTCGAGGCGCATCATGTACTCGCGGGCGACCTGGTAGGAGCTCGACTCGACGTTCACGAGCCTGATCCGCACCCGCCCCGTCTCGGGGTCGTTGAACGACCCGAACGGCAGTGGCACCATGTGCCCCTCCTGGATCGTGATCATCGCTCCGGTCTCGTCGTGCTCTACCGCCCGCTTCAGGTAGTCGACGGCGCTATAGCCGAGGTCGCGGGTGTACTCGATGTCGAACGGGATGGGAGGGGCGCACCGCAGCTCGTAGCCGATGTTCTTGCCCTCCACGGTGACATGCTGGCCCCGCGCCCTGAACCGGTCCTTGACCTGCCGGGCGAGCAGGCGGTCCAGCTCCACCTCGGCCAGCCGGACGTTTCCGTGCTCGTCCCGCTCGACCTCTGGCATGGCCGTCTTGAGCTCGTCTTGGGGGAGGCGCAGGCTGATGCCCTCGGCCAGCACCGCCACGCCAAACGGGCGGCCGTGGGCGATCCGCTTGAGCATCGTGGTCTCGAGTACGTCCACCACATGGGAGAGCCGGAGAGGCTCGTCGCGGGCGAACTCCTCGGCGATCACCGTGAGCGGGGCACCCGAGGCCTTGCCGATGCCCAGGGCGAGGTGGCCGGCCGACCGGCCCATGGCCACGACGAAGTACCAGCGCTGCGTGGTGATCGCGTCAGTGATCAGGTTGTTGACGATCTGGACCCCGACGCTCCGGGCGGTCTCGAAGCCGAAGGTGGGCGTGCCGCCCGGTAGTGGCAGGTCGTTGTCGATGGTCTTGGGCACGTGGGCCACGCGCAGGCTTCCGCCGGCCGCCTCGGCCAGCCGGGACGCCGAGAACGCGGTGTCGTCCCCGCCGATCGTCAGCAGCGCGTCGATCCCGAGCTTCCGCAGCGACTCGAGGCAGGCGTGCAGCCTCCAGTCCGGGTCGGCGGCGCTGGGGTCACGCACGGTCGGGTTGGCCCGCGACGTCCTGATGACCGATCCGCCCTGGAGATGGATTCTCCAGACGTCCGTGCTTGACAGTGGCCGGGCTTCCTCAATTCGGCCCTCGATCAGGTGCTCGAAGCCGTCCATGATGCCCAGGACGTCCCACCCCGAGTTCCTTGCCTCGATCGTGGCCGCGGAGATGACAGAGTTCATCCCCGGCGCGGGGCCACCGCCGCACAGAATCCCCAGCTTCACGGCCCTCATCGTTCCAGCGCGAATACACCCTCGCAAGCAAGCACGCCGGCCGCGACGGGTGGGAACGCGGGTCGGAAAACCAGGCGGCTGCCCCGGCTGACTAGGTCGCCCGTTCTGGCCGGATTCCGCTGCCGCGAACTGTGTGCCGAATGATCACTTTGGCGTTAATCTCAGTGGATTACGGTGAGGTGCAGGGGGAGGCGGTACGGCGGTGGCGGAGCAACGATCACCCGACCCGTGGGAAGATCCGGCTGGGGATCCCCGGCTCGACACCCGCGTGCCCCAGGTGGCCAGGATCTACGACTACTGGCTCGGCGGGAAGGACAACTTCAGCGCCGACAGGTTCGCGGGCCAGGAGACGATCGCGGCCTTCCCCGGCATCAGGCTGTCGGCGCGGGCCAACCGGCAGTTCCTGCGGCGGACGGTCCGTCACCTGGCGGGCGCTGGCGGGGTCCGCCAGTTCCTCGACATCGGCACTGGGCTGCCGACGGCGGACAACACCCATGAGGTGGCCCAGGCCACTGCCCAGGAGAGCAGGGTCGTCTACGTCGACAACGACCCGCTGGTGCTGGCGCACGCCCGCGCGCTGCTGACCAGCAAGCCCGAAGGCCTGACCGCTTACCTCGACGCCGACATCCAGGACACGTCGGCCATCCTTGAGCAGTCGGCGGCGACGCTGGACTTCACCCGCCCCGTCGGCATCATGCTCCTGGCGATCCTGCACTACATCCCCGACCTGGCCGAGGCGCGGCGGATCGTGGACACGCTGGTCGGGGCCGTGCCCGCCGGCAGCTACCTGGTCATCTCCCACGCGGGCAGCGACCTGCTGCCCGAAGACGTGGCCGCGTTCGAGAAGAGCCTCAACGTCCACCTCCCGGCTGAACGCCAGCACGTCGCGCGCCCTCGTGAGGCGGTGGCCCGGCTCTTTGACGGTGTTGAGGTAGTGGAGCCGGGCCTGGTTCGGGTAAGCGACTGGCATCCGGACTCGCCGCAGGAGGCCGCCACCCCGACCATCTTGTGGGGCGGCGTGGGACGCAAGCCGACCGGAGGGTGACGACGGCGGGCCGCCCGGCCTGCTAGCGGGCGGCCCGGGCGTGACGCTACTGCGGGTTGGCCGTGGCCGGACGGATCACCTTGCCGGTCGCTGTCGTCTCCAGGGTCTCGATGCTGAGGAAGCGGCTCGGCAGTTTCGTGCGCGACAGCCGCTGCCGGCAGAAGTCCTGCAGCGCGGACAGGTCGACGTTGGCCGGCGTCACCGTGGCCCGGATCCGCTGGCCGAGATGCTCGTCAGGCACGCCGTCGACCAGGCAGGAGCGCACCGTCGGGAACTCGAGCAAGACCGCCTCGACCTCCTCCGGGCTCACCTTCGTGCCGCCGACGTTGACGCAGTTGGCTCGCCGGCCGACGATCACCAGGCCATCGGGTGTCAGGCGGCCGATGTCGCCGACGACGAAGCCGTCGGCCACCGGGGCCGCATCGACCCGGTCCGGGTGCAGGTACCCGGCCATCGCCGTCCGCGAGTGGACGACGACAAGACCTTCTGTGGCGTCGCGCATCGTTGCGACGGGTGCCGCTGCATCGGGTGCCAGGGCATCGCCTGCCGGTGGCTGACGCTCCACGCCGTCGTCGAGGGGGCGGAGGTGGACTCGAACCCCCGGCAGCGGCGAGCCGAGCGAGCGCGCGTCCGGCCACGGGACGGGTGGCCGCACGCAGATCGGGCCGGTCTCGGTCGTCCCGTACACCTCGCCGATCCGGCCGCCCAGCACCGTACCGACAAGCTCGGCCGTCCGCGGGTCCAGCGGCATGCCCGCGGTCAGGTAGCCGATGCGTCGCGTGGGCGGACTGGTGGCCGATTCGGCCAGCAACCGCAGCATCGGCGGCACCCCGGCCAGGAGGGTCACGTCATGCTGATCCAGGGCGCGCAGCAGCATCCGGGGCCGGTCCGTGCTGGTGACGAGCGTGGTCGCGCCGGCCAGCGGAGCGGCCAGGACCGCCAGCCCAAAGCCGTAGGCGTGATGCAGCGGCACCGGGCAGGCCAGCACGGTGCCCGCGGCCAGGCCGAGTGCGCCGCGGTAGTTCTCCGCCTCGGTCATCAGCGCGCTGACCAGCCGCAGCGCCACCCGGGTCTGCCCGCTCGTGCCTGAGGTCAGCTGAGCGCTGGCGGCGCCGCCTGGCAGTGGCTCGCCGGCCGGCCTGCGCACGATAAGCCGCCGGCCCGCCACTTCCTCGCCGGCTCCTGGCAGCAGGGGCCAGTCGAGCGGCGCGGCCAGGTGCGTCGGCGCGGCCAGTTCCTCGTTCCGCTCGCGCTCCCAATCGCTCATCTGCCGTGGCAGCGGAACTACCACCGCGTCCAGGCCGAGCACGGCCAGCACGTCGGCGGTGAAGGAGGCGGCCGGCCAGGCCACGGCCCCGACCCGGCAGCCGGGCCCGATCCCGGCCCGGCGATAGGCGCGGATGCGGGCTTCTGTCAGCTCGACAAGAGCCTGGGCGGTGGTGTTCCTCGTGTCTTCCGCGAACAGCACGGCCTGCGGTGATCGCGCGGCCGTCTCCCGCAGGAGCTGGAGCGGCGCCAGGCCGCTGCCCCCGCTCACCGCGACTCGGGCACGTCGGCCAGCGCGTCGCGCACGACAGCGACCACGTGATCGAGGTCTTCGACGCTGTGCGCGGTGCTGAGGAACCAGGGCTCGACCGGGCTGGGGTGGAAGTAGACGCCCCGGCGCTGTGCCCCGATCTGCAGGGCGCGGTGGGCGGCGAAGTCCATCGCCTGGGCGGCCGGGCGCAGGCCCTGCGACAGGGTGACGGGATGCCGCAGCAGCGATACCGACAGCAGCGAGCCGACCCGGCTGATCAGGGCCGGGCGGTTCAGCTCGGCGAACATGGAGCGCAGCTGGTGCTCCAGGTATCCGCAGTGCTTCTCGAGCTGCTCGTAGATCTGAGGGGAGCGCTCGATCTTCTCGAGCATGGTGATGACCGCCCGAACCGACAGGTGATTGCCGGCGTAGACCCCGAGGTGCATCGCGCGGTGGTCGGCGAGCATGGCCATCGTGGTGCGAGGCCCGCCGAACGCCGCGACCGGGACGCCACCGCCCATCACCTTCGAGAGCACGGTCAGGTCGGGCCGGACCCCGTAGCGCTCCTGCGCCCCGCCGGGGGCGACCCGGAACCCGGTGATCACCTCGTCGAAGATCAGCCATGCCCCCCAGCGGTCGCAGAGCGCGCGGAGCTCCTCGAGCTGCCCGGGAGCCGGCGGTACGACGCAGGCGTTGGCCATCACCGGCTCGCAGATCACCGCGGCGATCTGGTCGCCGTGGGCCTCGAACGCGGCGCGCAGGGCGGGCAGGTCATTCCACGTGACCTGCAGCGTGTGGGCGAGCGCCTCAGGGACCATGCCCGCCGCGCCGGGCCGGGGCGCGGTGGAGTCCGGCGCCGGCTCGTGGAGGGTGGCCTTCCCCGCGCGCAGTACGGTCTCGCTCCAGCCGTGGTAGTGCCCGTCGAAGGTGAGCACCTGGGTCCGGCCGGTAGCAGCCCGGGCCAGGCGGAGCGCGGAGGCGACCGCCTCGGTGCCCGAGTTGGCGAACCTGACCTGCTCCACCGATGGCACCAGCCGGCTGACCAGCTCACCGGCCATCTGGTCGAGGCGGTGCGGCAGGCCGGTCATCGCCCCCTCGGTCAGCTGCTCGGCCAGCGCCGCCGCCAGCTCGCGGTCCGCGTAGCCGAACAGGTGGGGACCGTACCCCATGTTGAGGTCGATCAGCTCCCGGCCCTCGACGTCCCAGATCCGGTCTCCCTCCGCCCGCTGTATGACGAGCGGCTCGGGGATCGCCTGAGCGCGCATGCTGCTGCTCACCCCGCCGGCGATGACCTCCCGAATAGCGGCGAATTGCTCGGCGTTTGTCGTCTGTGCGGATACTGCGGTCTTTTGCATGGTGGCTCCGTCCTCCGGTGTGACAGGGACTGGCGGGCGCCGCGGGCCCTTTACGGTGAGCGGCCGCGGCCGACTAGGGCCATGGCCTCCTGTAAATGGCGCTCGCTGGAGGCCCAGCGGTATTCAGCGGATGTCTCACTTTGCTGATCGTTGATTACCCGGCTGATTACCGGCTGTAACTGGTGATCTTGCGGCGTTGAGACATCCCCGGCCCTGGGCCGGACGAAACAGGCAATGATGGGGACTGGCTTGGCGCAGTGAGGGTATAGCCCACCATCGGATTCATTGTCAGACGTGACAGCGTTGTTACGCCGAAAGGGGCGATCGGATCCGAATTGGTGGGCAGTCGCGACACTCTGCCGCGACTGAGAGGTATGACGCAAAGGCGACTTTGCGAATTCCGTGAGGGGGATTTCAAAGTGGACGACAAGCAGATTCTGGACATCGTGCATCGGACGGCGGCCGAGATGATGGCCGGTAAAGATGGCGACATGGTCGGACTCGGCTCCACGGTGAGCACCGAGCGCGTGGACAGCTTCGTCGACCGGTACGGCTTCTCCTCGATCGACGCGCTCCAGTACCTGCTCATCCTCGAGGAGAAGTTCGGCATCACCCTCGCGGACGAGGACCTCAACGAGGAAGTGCTCTTCTCCGCGACCGCGCTGGCCAAGCGCATCGCCGCGCTCTGCTAAGCGCCGGCGGTCCCGCTCATGCTCGGGGCATCCGGCCGGCCGATGCCGCCGCGACGTCGGGCCTGGCGTCGCGGCGGGCATGGCGGGTAACCGGGCGCGCTCTCCCTAGCTGCCTGAGGCCGCGGGCTCCATGCGGAAGAAGATGGAGAGGTCCTGGTCCTCGCCGACCGATATCCGGCGCAAGGTCCGCGGCTCCGTTGTGCCGACGTACGGCCGCGAGTGCTGCAGGGCGCGATTGTCCCAGATCACCAGGTCGTGCTCCGCCCACTGGTGCACGTACTGCGCGGCCGGCTGGTACAGGTGGGCGAACAGTTCGCTGAGCAGCGCAACGCTGTCTTCCTGTCGCAAGGGCAAGATCGCGTCGGTCTGCTGGTGCCAGACGGCGAGGACCTCCTCCCCGGTGGCGGGGTGCGGCCACAGCACCGGCCGCAGGAAGTGCGGGTTAACCCCGTCGCGCCGTCCATCGAGGTAGACGATGCCCGCCTGGCCCGGGCTCCTGGGCGACAGGTCAGCGACCGCCCGGCCTTCCAGGCCGGCTACCGAGGCCCGCAGCCTGGCGGGCAGCGTCCGCGCCGCGGCAACCGCGTTGACAAAGCGCGTCTGCGTCCCCGAGGCAGGCAACTGCTGCGCGTACAGGGAGATGTACTCGTAGGGCGCGGGGTAGAACATGTAATCGCTATGCCAGCTGGCCGCGTCGGGGCCGAGCGCGCCGCCCGGCGCGTTCGACACCAGCGTGATGAAGCCGGCGCCTTCCATGGCGAGGTGGCCAAGGCTGGACGCGAGCGCCGCATGCTGGTCATCGGTGATCGCCCGGCCGCGAATGCACAGCAGCCCGTACTGGTTCAGTGCATCCCGCACTGCCTGGCCATCGATGTCAGCAAAGTCGAGGCCATGGGCGAACGCGCCCAGCGGGCCTCCCGTCGGCTCGAATGAAAGTGTCCCCATCGGCACACCCTTCCATTGCGGCAGGCACATGAGCCGTCCGGCCGTTTCGCTCTGAGAGCGGCCGGTAAGTCGTGGCTCACTATGAAATATCTTGTACAAATCCGCGAGGACTGGCAAGGGCAAGCGGTGACCGCGCTCACATCGAGGCGGATCGGCATCTGGGAGAAGGCGTACGTGCCAACTGGCGGCTGCTGCCATACTTGGCGAAGTGCAAACCGCTTCAAATCTGCCCATACCTGCCGCCTCCGGGCTGGGCCGCCCCAGCCGTGCGGACGGGGCAGTGCGACGGTCGGCCGCCGGGGCGGGCTGGCTCGAGGCACTGGGGGTGGCGCTGTCTCCCGCGCTCGTCGCGCTGGTGCTGCGGCTGCGGCTGATGGCGCCGAGCGACTTGCCCGACCCGGCCATGCACACCATCTACATCATCGACCCGCGCCAGGTATTCGCCCGGTATGCGGGTGCCTACGATCCCACCGCGCGGCTGCGGGAGAGCGCCAGGGCCGGGTTCCTTGAGCCGGCCCGGCTGGCCTACCTGGTCTTCGGCGCAGTGCCCGGGTTCTTCGTCATGCGCTATGTTCTCGCGCTGATCGCGGTGGCCCCTGTCTACCTGCTGCTGCGCCGCCGCTACGGCCCTCCCGCCGGAGTGGCGGGCATCCTGGTGGTGCTGTCCTCACCGGTCCTGGTGACCGCGTGGGGGACGGACTATCCGGATTCGGCGGTCGTGTCCTACGCCGCGGGCGCGCTGGCGTGCCTGGCGATGCCGTGCTCGCCGCGGTGGCGCCGCGGATGGCTGGCCGCCGCCGGCGTGCTGCTCACCGCGGCGGTGTGGTCGCATGGGGTCGCGGTGCCTCTCGTGGGCGCGACGATGCTCGCCTACCTGGGCGTGCGGCTGACGAGAGAGCGGGCCGGGCTGATCGGTGACCTGGTCGTGCTGGCCGCGGTCGCCGTGGCGGTCACCGGCCTGCTGGTCGTCGGCTCCAAGCTGCTGATCGGCCACGCCAACTTCATCGCCACCACCTGGGAGTCCGTCCGCTTCCTTTCCCAGCCCGCGCAGGAGGCCCTGTGGCACTCGAGGAACTGGCGGTGGGCGCCCTACGTGGCCTACCTGCTAGTGCCTCCGGCCGTGCTTGGCGCGCTCACGGTCGCCGTCGCCCGCCGCGGCCGGGTGGTCGCCACCCCGGTACTGCTTGTCGGGGTCACGGTCGCCGCGCAGCTGGTGGTCTACGTCGGGCTGCAGTTCTTCGGCACCCTGCAGACCCTGGAGCAGCACTACTTCTCGTCCACGCTGTGGGCGGGGGTCTGCCTGGCATTCGCGATCACCGTCGCGGAACTGGCCCGCCCGCTTTCTGGCCGCCCGCTGGCCCGGTGGCTGCCCGCCGCGGTGCTGCTCGCCGTCCCGCTCTGCTACGAGGCCGACCCGCACGTGCCCGCCTTCGGCTGGGCGCCACTCGGGCTCATCCTGGCCGTGGCCATGATCGCCGCGGCCGAGGCGGCGCGTCGCTGCGGCAGGCTCAGGCGCCCGCTGGCCACGGCGGCCGGCCTCGGAGCGGCACTGGTCACGTTCGCGGGCGCGAGCCTGGTGCTGACGGTCGCGCCGATCCCGGCGCACCCGGCGCTGCCCGCTACCGCGATCGACGACCCTGCCCCCGCCTACGCCTCCGCGCTTGGCGGCAGCTGGGCGACCTACCTGGACACCTACCGGATCGCCGCGGCCCTGCCGCTGTTCGCGGGACCAGCCGCCTACCAGGGCGAGCAGATCCTCACTTGGTGGCCAACCGCCAACAGCAGCCCCGGCCCGCTCAACGCGTACTCAGGGATGTATCACGCCGGGTTCAACACGCTGCCCGGCGGCCCGCCGGATCTCACCGCGGCCGACCGCGCGATGCTGATGAACCGGCGGCCGGCCGAGGTGCTGCTTTTCGACACGTCAGGGACGTCATTCCCCGCGGCGATACGCAACCTGAGCGATTTCCAGCCAACCCTGATCCGCGCCACGGTGCTGCATAGCGGCTCCATGGTCCTGCATGTCTGGCTGATCCGGCTGGGAGCCTACTACGACGCGCGGAAGGCGCACTAGCTCACTGGCGCTAATCGGCTGCGGGCGGGCTTGTCCGGGCTATCGGATTGGTCGGAGATTTGTTGACAGCCATCCAGGTGCGCTGTTTAATCAGGGTAACAATGGTGCCAAAATGATCTGAATGTTCTGATTCCGTCTGTTCCTGTTACGGAGACATTTACGCCTACTACGGCACGCCGTGCGTGGCAGCCTACAGATGACGCGAGCGCTTTACTCGGCGTATGACGGCCCGCTGTACCAGGTGCAGCGGGCCTCTGATGGCACAACGGCCAGCATCGGGCTGTTGGCGACGGGTGGCTACGTCAACGCCGCCCAGCAGGATTCCTTCTGCGCCACTACCTCCTGCACCGTCACCGAGCTCTACGACCAGTCGCCGGAAGGAAACAACCTGACCGTCGGCGGCGCCGGCGGTGCCGCCGGAGCGGATCACGGCGCGCCGATCACGGTCCATGGCAACCGGGCCTTTGGCCTCGACATCATGGGGCATACCGGCTACCGGGACGACGCCAACTACGGCACGCCGCCCGCCTGAGAGGGCAGGCCCAGCTGCTCGGCCAGCCACGGGCCGGTCACGCTGGCCGGGTCCCTTGCGACGTCCGCGGGAGGGCCGGCGGCGAGGATGTGGCCGCCCTCGGGGCCGCCGCCTGGGCCCATGTCGATGAGGTAGTCGGCGGCGGCCAGCAGGTCGAGGTCGTGATCGATGACGATGATGGTCGCCCCAGCCTGCAGGAGCCGGTCGAACACGCCGACCAGGGTGCGCACGTCGACCGGGTGCAGGCCGGTGGACGGCTCGTCGAACACGTACAGCGCGCCTCGCTGGCTACTGCGCAGCCGGGTGGCGATCCGCAGCCGCTGCGACTCTCCGCCAGACAGGGAGGGCGTGGCCTCGCCAAGCCGCAGGTAGCCGAGGCCGACCTCGCTGACCGGGCGGAGGGCGGCGATTACCGGCTCGTAGGCCGCGAGCCGGTCTAGGGCATCGGTCACGCTGAGGGCGAGCACGTCGGCGATCGTCATGCCGTCGACCGACACGGCGAGCGCGGCGTCGTTGTAGCGGGCACCGTGGCAGGTCGGGCACTCGACGGTGATGTCGGGCAGGTACTGGACGTCAAGGTCGATGTGGCCGAGACCACGGCAGGTCGGGCACTGGCCCTCGCGGGTGTTGAACGAGAAGTGCCCGGGCTCCCAGCGGTGCCGTCGGGCGTCCGGCGACTGGGCGAACAGCCGGCGGATGTGGTCGAACGCCCCGCAGTAGGTCGCGGGCGTCGACCGGGCATTCTGGCCGATCGGTGAGGCGTCGACCTGCACGACCTGGCGAATGCCCGCCAGGTCGAGGCGGCGGACGTGCGCGGGCAGCGGGCCGGCGGCCAGCAGCGCGTTCGCGGCGGGGATGAGGCTGTCAAGGACCAGCGCGGTCTTGCCCGCCCCTGAGGGCCCGGCGATCCCGGTCATCCGTTGCACGGGGAAGCCGGCGGTGACGTCGTGCAGGTTGAACAGGTCCGCGACCTCGATGGTGACATGGGCCTCGGTGCCGGGGCGGGCCCGACGCTCACCAGGGACGGCCGGCGTCCCGGCCAGGAACGGGCCGATAACGGAGCGGGGGTCGGCTTCGACGTCACCGGGGCTGCCCTGGGCGATGAGCTCGCCGCCTTGGGTGCCCGCCGCCGGGCCGAGCTCGATGATCCAGTCGGCGCTGCGGATGATCTCCCGCTCATGCTCCACCACGACGACCGAGTTGCCGTTGCCTGCCAGCGCCCTGATCAGCGTGTGCAGGCCCTGGACATTGCTCGGGTGCAGTCCGACCGATGGCTCGTCGAGCACGTAGAGCAGGCCGGTGGTGCCCGCGTGCACCGTGGAGGTCAGCTCGATGCGCTGCCGCTCTCCGGTCGAGAGCGTGGCGCCGCCGCGGTCGACGGTCAGGTACCCCAGCCCGACGTCGAGCAGTGGCGTCAGCGTCCCGGTGAGCTCGGCCAGCAGCCCAGTGGTCATCCGCTCCAGCTCAGCGGGAAGCCCGGCGGGCAGGTCCGCGATGAAGCCAGGCAGCTGGCTCAGGCTCATCGCGGAGATCTCGGCGAGGTTAAGGCCGCCAAGCAGTGAGGCCAGGGCCTCGGGCCGCAGCCGGGTGCCGTGGCAGACCGAGCAGGTGTGGGTGGCGACGAACCGCTGCGCCTGGGCGCGGCTGCGCTCCTTGTCGCTGCCCAGCGACCGCTGCGCGGCGGTGACCGCGTTATCGTAGCTGACCGACAGCCGGACGGTCCGGCCCTTCCTGCCGTGCTGGCCGGTGCGCAGCGTCACCTCCCGCTTGACCGGCTCCCCGTGCAGCACGATGTCGCGCTCACGCTCGGTCAGTTCCTCGAAGGGGACGTCGAGCCGGACCCCGAGCTCGCCCGCGGCGTACATCGACAGCCGCCTGCCGCCTGAGCTCCACGGCTTGACGGCGCCTTCCGCGATCGTCTTGGCCGGGTCGGGCACCAGGGTGGCCACATCGACCTCGGAGCGCACGCCGAGGCCCTGGCAGGCGGGGCACGCGCCGTAGGAGTTGAACGAGAAGGACTCGGCGCTCGGAAACTCGAAGTGGGCGCCGCACTCCGGGCAGGTGATCTCCATCCCCTGGGTGGCGATCGACGACTGGACGTAATGCCCATTCGGGCACCGGTGCGAGCCGAGCCGGGACATCATCAGGCGCAGCACGTTCAGCACCTCGGACATGGTGCCGACCGTGCTGCGCGGCCCGGGTATCGGGGGGCGCTGGCGCAGCGCCAGGGCGGGCGGCAGGTGGTCGATGCGGTCGACATCCGGGCGCTGCGCCTGGGTGAGCCGGCGGCGGCTGTAGGTGCTCAGGCCCTCAAGGAACCGGTGCATGCCCTCCGCGTACAGGGTGCCGATGGCCAGCGACGTCTTGCCTGAGCCAGACACGCCGACCACCGCGACGACCCGCCACAGCGGCACGTCCACGTCGATGTCCCGCAGGTTGTTGTGCCGTGCACCGCGCACGCTGATGCATGCGGGCAGGGTTTCCGGCACGCCGAGATCATGAGCTGCCACGCAAGGCACGATACGGCCAGGGCATGGGAGACGGCCCCCCGCCCGAGCTTCCCCGGCGTGTCGCGGGGCGGCTAGCCGACCTTGGTCCCCGTTATCAGGCTGGCCGGGACGGCCTTGCCCGCCGCCAGGTCGTTGAACAGCTCAAGCGCCTGGGTCCGGTCCCATAGCACCGCATCACCGGCATTCGAGGTCTCATAGTTCGGGTTGGCGATCGGCACCGTGGTGGTCAGCGGGTCCTTCAGCGCCTGCGACACCTGGTACAGATCCCACAGGCTTGTTCCCTTGTCGACCGAGATCGAGCTGGCGGCGGTGGAGCCGAACGGGAGCGCGGTGAACGGGTTGAGGTACACGCCGGGACTGGTGGCCTTCTTCATCAGCGCCTCGAGGAACAGCCGCTGATCCTGCTCGCGCTGCAGGTCCTCGGTGGCGAAGGAGTGCCGGTCACGGACGAAGGCCAGCGCCTGGGTTCCCGACAGGTTCGAGCATCCCTTGGGCAGGTTGAGGCCGGAATCGGGGTCCTTCAGCGGGGCGGGCAGGCAGACCTGTACGCCGCCCACCTGGTTGACGACGCTGACCAGGCCGCCGAACCCGATCCCCATGTAGTGGTTGATCTGGAGGCCGGTGGTCGCCTCGATGGTCTTGATGAGCAGCGCCGGGCCGCCGGCCAGCGCCGCGTTGATCTTGTTCATCCCCATGCCGGGAATGTCGACGTACGAGTCACGGGGGATGCTGACGAGCACGGGCTTGCCAGTGGTGCCCATGTGCAGCAGCATGATCGAGTCAGAGTTGGACGTTCCGAAGTCGAACCCGACATGGTCCTGGTCGATCTGCGTACGGGACAGCCCGTTGCGGCTGTCATCGCCGGTTATCAGCCAGTTCGTGCCAGCCGTCGCGGTGGTGTCGGCGGGCAGGGTGACAGGCCGGTTGATCTTGCCGTTGATGTAGAAGTACGACCCGACGACCAGGAGGACAACGATGACTATGAGCGTCACCAGGTAGGTGACGATGCGCCTTCCCCGGTGGCCCGGCTGTCCCCAGAATCGCCACCGCCGCCCGCCGCCCCCGCCGCCGTAGGCGGGACGCTGGCCGCCGTACGCGGGGCCAGCGGAGGGCCTTTCCCCGTAGGACGCAGGCGGCGGCTGGCTTGGCCACGCGCCATTGCGCGCCGGCGCGTTCCGCCCGTACGTCCCCTGTGGTGACCCGCCGCGCGCCGGTGCGCCGGACCTGTCGTCCTGGTACCAGCCCTGCGGCCAGTCGTCACTCATTGGGCAGTCCCTTCACAATGTCCCATTCGCCCTGTAGAACGATCGCCGGCCCCTAGGCGTTTCATCACAGATGCGGACGGCACTGTGCACGAGGTGAAAGTTCGCTATGTGAGTTCCCGAGTCTACCTGGGGTATCCGGCCCGAGTCGCCACGCTTCGTAGCGATTAGTAAGTTCTTGGCAGAGTCGGGCCGGTTGGCTGACATCGTCGTCACAGTGCGGCGGGCGGGGCTAGGTACTTACTCGTCAAGTGGCGCGGCGGGCTTGGCTCCCCCCAGGACCTCCTCAGCGTGGGCGGCCTCCCTGGCGATCTCCCTGCCGATCTCGGCGGCCTGGCCAGCCTCGCCCGTGGCGGCCCCGTGGTCCGGGCCCATCAGCTCGGCGCTGAGCTCGGCTAGCTCCGCGCCGCCCGCCATCAGCTCGGTGAGCTCGGACACGGAGGTGCCCGCCTTGCGGACGTCGGCCAGCACCCGGCCTCGCTTGAGCAGGAAGAAGCGGTCGCCGACCGGGTAGGCGTGGTGGGGGTTGTGGGTGATGAAGATGACCCCCTTGCCCTGCTCGCGTGCCTGCGCGATGTACTTCAGCACGATGCCGGACTGGCGGACGCCGAGCGCCGAGGTCGGCTCGTCGAGGATGAGCACCCGGGCACCGAAGTAGATCGCGCGCGCGATGGCCAGCGCCTGCCGCTCGCCGCCGGACAGCGTGCCCACGCTTTGGTTCGGGTCGCGGATGTCAATGCCCATCCTGAGCACCTCGGCCCGCATGACCGACCTGGCCCGGGCCGTGTCGATGCGCCGCAGCGGCCCCCAGCCCCTGGTCGGCTCCTGGCCGAGGAAGAAGTTTCGCCACAGCGACATGAGCGGGACGGTGGCTAGGTCCTGGAAGACGGTGGCGATGCCATGGCCGCGGGCCTCACGCGGCCCGGCCAGGGTGACCGGGGTCCCGTCGATGAGGAGGTCGCCCGAGTCCGGCTGGAAGACTCCGGAAAGGATCTTGATGAGGGTGGACTTGCCGGCGCCGTTGTCGCCCAGGACGCAGGTCACCTCGCCCGGGTGGACCTGCAGGGAGATGTCCCGCAGGGCGTTGACGCCGCCGAAGTACTTGGACACGCCGCGCACTTCGAGCAGTGGCACCGATTCGGTCAGTGCCGGTTCTCCCAGTGTCGATTCACCCATGAGGTCCTCCTAGCGCCGGGCGCGCTGTGCCCGGCGGTAGACGAAGGTGTTGACCAGCACGGCGAGGAACAGCACGATGCCGAGGAAGGCGAAGTCCCAGGAGCTGTCCCAGCCGGCGTAGATCACCCCCTGGAAGGCCATGCCGATGATGCACGCGCCGAGCGCGGCGCCCACGACGGACCCGTAGCCGCCGGTCAGCAGGCAGCCGCCGACGACCGCGGCGATGATGTAGTAGAACTCGTAGCCGACGCCCTGCTCGGAGACCGCCGAGGAGGCCTGGGTGAACGAGATGATGCCCACCAGGGCCGCGGCCAGTGCCGTGCCGAGGAAGAGCGCGATCTTGGTGCGGTTCACCGGGACGCCGGTGTTCCTCGCGGCGTTCACGTCGCCGCCGACGGCGAAGACCCAGTTGCCGAACGTGGTGCGGGACAAGATCCAGGCGCCGACCGCCGTCACCGCGATGAACCACAGCACCGCCGTCTGGTACCCGTTGGGCACGGCCGCACTGGACCCGAACGAGCTGCCGAACACGTCGCGAGCGCTGGCCATTCCGCCCGCCGGGCCGCTGAGGGAGATCTGCGTGCTGCCGTTGTTGGCCAGCAGGACGCCGCCGATGGAGACGCCGCGAAGCACGAAGAACGTGGCCAGCGTGACGATGAAGCTCGGCAGCCTCGACCGTACGACCACGTAGCCGTTCAGCAGCCCGATGAGGGCGGCGAAGACCAGCGTGGCCGCGATCGCCAGCCAGGCGTTCCAGTGCAGGTGGCCGACGAGCAGGGCCATCACGATGGCCGCGGCGCCGGTCATGACGCCGGTCGAGAGGTCGAACTCGCCGCCGATCATGAGCAGGCCGACCGGCACGGCCATGATGCCGAAGAAGGCCGCCTGCTGGCTCCACGCGGCCAGCCCCGTCTGGGTGAGCCACAGGTGGTTAGGCGTGGCGTCGACGGCGGCGAACAAGATGAAGATGGCGACCGCCCCGATCAGCGCCCCGAGCTCGGGCCGCTGCAGGGTGCGGGTCAGCTGGCTCAGCGGGGCGAGCCTCTCGTCTCGCCCCGCCTGCCTGATCGTGGTCTCAGTCATCGCCGGCGTTGATAGCGGCCTGCACGGCTGAGGCATTGGACTGGGTCACCACGAGCGGGCCGGTGTCTAGCACGTTGCCCGGCGACACCTCGTTGCCATGCGCCTTGAGGTAGAGGAACAGGGTACTGATCGGCAGGTAGCCCTGCAGGTACTGCTGCTGGTCGATGGCGAAGTCCAGGGAACCGTCCTTCAGGTCGGTGAGGACCTGGGCGTTCAGGTCGAACGTGCCGACTTTGACGCTGCTCTTGCCGAGCAGCGGGATCAGCGCGCCGGCTATCGCGTTGTTGAGGGTCATCACGGCGTTGACGCCGGGGTGCGCCTGCAGGTAGGACACGACCTGCTGATCGGCCTGCTGCGGGTTGCTCGCCGCGTTGGGGGTGGACAAGATCAGCTCGGTACAGGCCGGACCGCTTGACGGCGCGGCCCCGGTCTTGCAGGTAGAGCCGACGCCCAGTGCCTGGGCGATGCCGTTGCAGCGGTCGAGCAGGTTCTGCCCGGACTGGTGGATGACGCACAGGACGTTGCTCGAGCCCTGGCTCTGGAACTGGGCGCCGGCTCTCTCGCCCGCGACCTGCTCGGGCTGGCCGACGCAGGTGATGGCGTGCGTGGCCGCGAGGTCGGCCGGGTCGCAGCCGGCGTTGAGCAACACGACCGGGATGCCGGCCGCCACCGCCTTGGCGATGGTCGGGTTCATCAGGCTCGGGTCGTGGTCGGAGACGGCGATGCCGCTGACGTGCGCGTTGATGGCGTCCTGGATCTGGGCGTCCTCGGCGTTGTCGTCCGGCTCGGCCTGGCCCTGCTGCTGTGAGCCGTAGACCTCGCTGAGCTTGCAGCCGTACTGGCCGGCGGCGTCCTTGGCGCCCTTGTAGACCACGCTCCAGAAGCTGCCGTTGTCGCCGTGGGTGATGACGGCGAAGGTGTAAGGGCAGCTGCCGCCGGCGGAACCAGTCGTCGAGGCCGAGCCTGAGCTCGAGCCGCTCGAGCAGCCTGCCGCGACCAGCATCAGCGGCACCGCGAGGAGCGCCGCCAGCAATCTTGACCTCGTCTGCATCTCTCCTCCTGGGACGCCCCATCGAGACCCATAACGAGGGGAAACGTAACCCAGGTCACACGTCATGTCAATAGTATGTAAGGAGGTAATGACAATATAAACTGGATCGAGCCCTCGGCTATGCTGAGGCAACAGCGCGGGACCACAAGGGGGGAAGGGCGAGACGACCCATGATGACTGAGCGACCGCTGGACCGCAGCAGCCCGATACCGCTGTACTTCCAGATCTCTGAGAACCTGAAGCGGGCGATCGAGGACGGGACGCTGCGGCCGGGGGACCACCTTGACAACGAGCTTGACCTCACCGAGCGGCTCGGCGTGAGCCGGCCAACCGTCAGGCAGGCCGTGCAGCGGCTGGTCGAGCAGGGGCTCGTGATCCGCAAGCGCGGGCTTGGCACGGTCGTCCAGCCACCGCGCATCTTGCGTTCCGTCGCGCTGACCAGCCTGTACGACGACCTGATGGCCAGCCACAGGCACCCGGAGACCACCGTGCTCTCGGTGGCGGAGGACAAGGCCGACCCGGAGGTCGCCGCCGCGCTCGCGCTGCCCGAGGGCGCGCCCGTGCTGTCGCTTGAGCGGCTGCGGCTGGCCGACGGGACCCCGCTGGCCCTCATGCGCAACTTCCTGCCGGCCGGGATCCTCGAGGCCCAGCCGGAGGCGGCGCTGGCCAAGAGCGGACTGTACGAGCTGCTGCGCCAGCGGGGCATCCAGATGCACGCTGGGGAGCAGGTCATCGGCGCCCGGCAGGCTACGGCCCAGGAAGCCGGGCTGCTGCAGGCGCCGCGGGGCGCGACCGTGCTGACGATGATCCGCACCTCCTCCGACGCGGCGGGCAAGCCCGTGGAGCACGGCAGGCACGCCTACCTGGCCGAGCGCTACTCCTTCCACATGCCGCTGATCGCGCACTGATCCAGCTACAAGTACGGCCGCTGTGCCGCCTTTGCCTCCTCGTAGGCGGACCGGGCGGCCCGGGCTGGGTCCAGGGCGGCGACCTCGGCCACCGGGACGTCCCACCAGGCAAGATTGCCGGGCAGGACGCCGGCCAGCGGGTCGGTCTCGATGTGCACCATGGTCACCCGCTCGGCCTGCACTGCCTTGGCGAGCGCTGAGCGCAGCTCGTCGATGGTGCGCGCCCGGAGCACGTCCACGCCGAGGCTGGCGGCGTTGGCGGCCAGGTCGACGGGCAGGTAGCCGCCGTCGAGCTCGCCGCCGGGGCTCCTGAACCGGTAGCTGGTGCCGAACCGCTGCGCTCCCACCGCCTCGGAGAGGCCGCCGATCGACGCGAATCCGTGATTGTCGACGCACACGACGACGAGCTTGATCCCCTCCTGCACGGCGGTGACCAGCTCGGTCGCCATCATCAGGTAGGAGCCGTCGCCGACGAGCACGAACACCTCGCGCTGCGGCTGGGCCATCTTCACGCCAAGCCCGCCGGCGACCTCGTACCCCATGCAGGAGTAGCCGTACTCCACGTGGTACGTCCCCGGCCCGGCAGTGCGCCAGAGCTTGTGCAGGTCACCGGGCATCGAGCCGGCTGCGTTGACCACGATCCCGTTCTCGCCCGCGGCCTCGTTCACCACGCCGAGGACCTCGGCCTGGGCGGGCAGCGGGGCATGGCGCGTGGCGCAGGCCAGCTCGACGGCCTGCTGCCACCGGGCGGCGAGCGACGCGGCGCGCGACGTCCAGTCCGGATTGCACGACCACCCGGCCAGGGCGGCCGAGAGCGCCTCGAGGCCGGCCCTGGCATCGGCGACGAGGCCGAGGCCCGACTGCTTGAAGGCGTCGAGTCCGGCCACGTTGAGGCTGGCGAACCGCACGCCAGGATCACGGAAGAGGGTCCGTGACGCGGTCGTGAAGTCTGACCAGCGGGTGCCCACGCCGATCACCACGTCCGCGGCGGCGGCGAGGTCGTTGGCGGCGGCGGTCCCTGTCGCGCCGATCCCGCCGACGCAGCGCGGGTCGTCGGACCGCATCGAGCTCTTGCCTGCCTGCGTCTGCGCGACCGGGATGCCCGTCGCGCGGGCG
>Ga0335072_10001446_pt1 | contig 38655 bp, 36 predicted proteins | sample Lox_Sample_21_FD_206725 | JGI IMG/M metagenome (GOLD analysis project Ga0335072, IMG submission 206725) | Soil microbial communities from Loxahatchee National Wildlife Refuge, Florida, United States - Lox_Sample_2.1 | ecosystem: Environmental > Terrestrial > Soil > Wetlands | place: USA... | reverse complement strand
GATATCTCCGAGCGAAGCAATCGCGCACCCCGGAACAACGGCCAGCGACGGCGCAAAAGTACACGTCGCCACCGGCACCAAACCGATGTCAGCAGTTCCCTGAATCAACTCATCAGCGCAAGCTGCGGGCGTGGTTTGATGCATGGAATAACGTTCCGCCAGGCGGCTCTTGCCCGGCTCGTGCTCAAAATCCCACATCAAAGGAGCGGGATTGAGAAAGTTGATGGCAGCAATTCTTAAACGGCGCACTCGTTAGTGTAACAACGCATCAGTAACTTGACTTCGCGCCGTCTCGCGTCTACTCTCCGAGCAAATTCACAAACCAAATTGTTTCAGCAAAGCATCGCCGAAGGTGTCTATTGGCCACAAATGTTGACTCCACTTTGCCATCCGGCCCAGCATCTCCATTGGCTGCAGAGTCTATAGACCAGGGGCGGCTCGCATGGCTCGCTCTCGCACTTACGCCCGGCCTGGGTCCGCGCCGCATCCTCCGCGCCATCCGTGAAGCCGGAGCAGCCGAAGCAATCCTGCATCTTCCTCTCACCGGACTCGAAGCTCTTCATTTCCCCGCGCAGGCCGTACAGTTCATTGCCGATGGTAAGGCATTGACCGCAGCGAACGAAGAGCTGGAATCGCTTCGCAAATCCGGCGCATCATTTCTCACCTACAGTGACCCCGACTATCCCGAGCGTCTGCGCGAAATTTTCGACGCGCCCGCGCTGCTCTGGATACGCGGAGACGCAACACTCCTTGCAAAGTCTGCAATCGCCGTCGTCGGCACACGCCACCCCACTCCCTATGGCTCGGGTATGGCTGAGATGCTTGCTCGCGATCTGGCTGCGCGCGGCCTTATCATCCTCAGCGGCATGGCGCGCGGTGTTGACACATCCGCGCATAGAGGAGCGCTCGCTGCGAAAGGAAAAACCATCGCTGTCTGGGGCACGGGCATCGATGTAATTTATCCCAAAGAAAATAAATCGCTCGCCGAGCAGATTCTTGCTACTGGCGGCGCAATCGTCTCGGAACTTCCGACGGGCACATTCCCCGCGCCGCAAAACTTTCCCAAGCGCAACCGCATCCTCAGCGGAATGAGCGTCGGCGTTCTCGTTGTCGAAGCAGGCGAGCACAGCGGCACGCGCGTGACCGCGCGCTGCGCGCTCGAGCAGAACCGCGACGTCTTCGCCGTCCCCGGCAACGTCACCACAAAAAACGCCTGGGGGCCTAACACATTGATTAAGCAGGGCGCAAAGCTCGTCGCCACGTGGGAAGACGTGTGGGAGGACCTGCCTTCGCAGGTTCGCCTCGAAATTGAGTCAGAATGGGAGCTTGCATCGAAAGGGCCACTTGCTGCATCGTTATTTGAGGAAGCTCCCCTGCCACCTGCCGAGACTCGGGTCATGAGCGTGCTTCGCCACGACGAAGCCCTGCAACTTGACGAGATCATGGAAAAGCTGGAGCCTGAGCTGAGTTCATCCGAAGTGTTTACCGCACTCTTTGAACTGGAGCTTGCAGGGCGCATCAAGCAACTTCCGGGCAAGAACTACGTTAAAAGTTTTTGACATTCCCGAAAGCGTTGATGTCATGTGCCAATACGCGGAATCCTGCGTCTGTAGAAATGTGCGCGCTGGATTCATCGCGGCAAACCGTGATAGCTTCCATAAGAATTAAGTGCAGTTTGTAAGTTGGGCGAACGTTGCCCGTGAATTGAAGGCAAACAATGAGCAAAGCGCTTGTGATCGTCGAATCCCCCGCGAAAGCAAAGACGATCAGCAAATATCTGGGCAAGGACTACACAGTCGAAGCTTCGGTCGGACATATTAAGGACCTGCCCAAAAACAAAATTGGTGTCGATCTTCTGGACGGAACCTTCGAGCCGGAGCTGATCGTCATCCCCGGCAAAGAGAAGGTCGTAGACCGTTTAAAAAGACTCGCCGCAAAATCCGACCAGGTCTATCTCGCGCCTGACCCTGACCGCGAAGGCGAAGCTATCGCCGCGCATCTCGCCGACGAATTGGGTAAGGTCGTCAAGAAGAACGCGATCCATCGCGTCACCTTCAACGAAATCACGCCGAAAGCCGTGCGTGATGCGTTTCAACACGCACGCAACGTCGACTCGCATCTCGTCGATGCGCAAACCACGCGCCGTGTGCTGGATCGCATCGTCGGCTACCAGGTTTCGCCCCTGCTGTGGGACAAGGTCCGCCGCGGCCTCTCCGCCGGCCGCGTGCAGACCGTGGCCGTGCGCCTCATCGTCGAGCGTGAGCGCGAAATCAAAGCCTTCAATCCAGTCGAATACTGGACCATCGACGCCCAACTCGAAGCCCAAAAGTCGTCCCCCTTCACCGCACGATTCATCGGCATCGACGGACAGCGTGCTCGCGTCGAAACCGTCGATACTCCATCCCTGCCCGATCAGAAAATCACCGACGAAGTCATCGCGCAGCTGAAGAAAGCCGCGTGGTCTGTGCGCGCGGTCGACCGCAAGGAACGCAAGCGCAATTCAACTGCGCCCTTCACCACCAGCAAGCTGCAGCAGGACGCGTCAAGAAGACTTGGTTTCAACGTCAAGCGCACCATGGGCGTCGCCCAGCGCCTCTACGAAGGTGTCGAGATCGGCAGCGAAACCGTCGGTCTTATCACCTACATGCGTACCGATTCGACGCGCGTCGCGCCCGAGGCCATCACCAACGTCCGCGACTGGATCAAGAAGAAACTCGGCGCTCCCTATCTGCCCTCTGTGCCCAACGCCTACAAATCGAAGAAGGACGCGCAGGACGCCCACGAAGCTATCCGTCCGACAGACGTCAATCATCATCCCGATGAAATCCGCCGCTACCTCAGCGACGAGCAGTACAAGCTCTACAAGCTGATCTGGCAGCGCTTTGTCGCATCGCAGATGACGCCTGCCGTCTTCGACCAGACTACCGTCGACATCCTCGCTAAAGCCGATCGCAACTACGACTTCCGCGTCACCGGCTCCGTGCTGAAGTTCGACGGCTTTCTCAAGGTCTACGAAGAATCAAAGGACAAGAAGGACGAAGACGACGAAGCGCTCGCCAACAAACTGCCTGCGCTCGATGAAGGTCAGTCGCTCAAGCTCAACGAGCTGAAGCCGGAGCAGCATTACACCGAGCCGCCTCCGCGCTACAACGAAGCCTCGCTCGTCAAAGAGCTTGAAGAGCAAGGCATAGGCCGGCCGTCCACCTACGCGTCCATCATTAATACAATCCAGGATCGCGAGTACGTGCAGAAGATCGGCGGGCGCTCCGGCCGCTTCGTGCCCACGGAAATCGGCACCGTCGTCACCGATCTGCTGGTGAAGAACTTCCCCTACATCTTCGACACCAAATACACCGCCCGGCTCGAAGAAGAGCTCGACGACATCGAAGACGGCCGCGAGAAATGGACGGACCTCCTGAATGGCTTCTATGGCCATTTTGCCGAGGAACTCCAAGACGCCAGCAAACACATGGAAGACATCAAGCGGATGGAGAAGCCCACGGACGAAAAGTGTCCGCTCTGCGGCTCACCGCTGGTGCTGAAGTGGGGCAAGTTCGGCTCCTTCTACGCATGCAGTTCCTACGACAAGAAGAAGAAAGACAGCTGCACCTACACGCGCGAAAATTTCGAGGCGAAGCCGAACCTTCAAACCGAGAATCAGGACGCCGAGCAGGAAGAAGAGTATTGCGAAAACTGCGGTCGCGTCATGGTGCTGCGCAACGGCCCGTGGGGACCGTACATGGCCTGTCCCGGCTACAACGAAGATCCGCCCTGTAAGACCGTCCGCCGTCTGCACCAGAAGCAGCAGCAGAAACCGCCCGAGCCGATCGACGAGATGTGCCCGAAGTGCGGCAGCCAGCTGGTCAAGCGGCAGGGTCAGTATGGCGAGTTCATCTCCTGCTCCGCGTACCCCAAGTGCAAGTACATCAAGCAGAACACCATCGGCGTCGTCTGCCCCAAGTGCAAAGACGGCCAGATCGTCGAGAAGAAGGCGCGGCGCGGCAACATCTTCTATGGCTGCGAAAACTATCCGAAGTGCGACTTTACGGCTAACTTCAAGCCGGTTGACAAGAAATGCCCGGAATGCGGCTCACCATATTTAATGGAAAAGACGCTTAAGTCCGGCGTCTACCTCGTCTGCCCGAACAACAAAAAACCTGCGGCAGCCGACGAGGTCGAGAGCCCGAAAAGACGCAAAAAGACGGGCGAGGAAGAACCAACCGTCGCCTGCAGCTACTCGAAGCGCATCGGCGATGCTCCTGTAGTTGAGAAACCTACTGTGGAAACCCACGGCCCGCTAGTGGAGCAGGCGGTTTCCTGAACGCGAACACCGCTTGCCACCCCTTCCCCCCTGGGGTGGTAAGCTCTTCCGTTATTTTTCAATCATTTACGGGGGGATCATCCCCTGCTATGGCGCTGACTCCAAAGACTTTAAGCCATTTCCAGTATTTTCAACCACTTACGAGGGGATCCCGGCTGCCAATCTGCCTGAGCCCTCCGCGGATTTCTCCAGTGGATGATATTTCATTTCGCCTATTACTATGGTAGCAATTTTGGTCATAATTGTACGCCAACTTGCTTCGCATATAAGCTTCCTATTATCTATGAGTTGCAAAAATAATAGCGGACAAGGGGCTTGACAGCATGCGCAAGGGCTTCGGGGCAACGATGATTTCAGCCAGCGTGCGTCTTTTGCTAAACGCCAGCATCTGCTAATGTATACGGGGTTGGATCCACGGAGGGGTAAGAAACGTCGCGATGGCAAAGGCAGTCTGGAACGGAAAAGTAATTGCAGAAAGTGATACTTACGAGACAGTTGAGGGGAATGTGTACTTCCCCGAATCGGCAGTGAAGCGCGAATACCTGCGGTCGAGCTCGACGACTTCCACCTGTCCCTGGAAAGGCCTGGCGCGGTACTACAGCCTGATGGTGGACGGGCAGGAAAACCAGGATGCCGCCTGGTATTACCCCGATCCCAAGCCAGCCGCCCGTAACCTCAAGAACCACATAGCTTTCTGGCGCGGAGTCGAGATCGAGAAATAGCCGGAATACTGGCGCCTCTTCTGCGCACCCTTTCTTTCAGCGAAGGATTTCGATCAGCAGCACCCAGGCGCTGAAGACTGCTCCCACAAAAGAGAATATGACGCCGGGTACGATCCAGTAGAGAGCGTGCAGGTGGCCATACCCGAAGAGCAGCCCCAGGCCGGCAATACAGAACGGCAGCGTGGCTGCCTGCGTAAAGATGGCGCGAAAAAGCACCCAAGACAAAGGGTGGTCCTTGGCAGACCGCCGGTAATGGATTTGTCCAGCAACCTGCGCGGCCCATGATACGGCTGCGATGAGAAGAATTTCGAGGGCGAGAAGACGCAGAGGCTGTCCCGGCACCAAAAGAATGGTAGCTATGAAAAAGATCTGGAGCAGCTGCAGGATGGATTCTCCGGCGCGGCCCGGAAGACCGGGAAAGCTCATGATCTTTTGAAGGTTGAGGGAGACGGCGACGAAGACGAGTCCGGTGAGGGTCGCCGCAGCGCCTGCCTCTACAGCAAGAAAGGTGCTCCATTCGGCAATGAAGGGCAGTTGCATGGTCCTGGCTATTCTGCCATCGGATGGCGATGCGATGGTAGCACGGGGCGCGGGGCGGATAGTGGGTAGTGGGCCAGCTTGAACAGTCGATCCCTCAGGAATAGTGGTATAGGCCTGTGGCTTTGTCTTCATCGCATGGATTCTTCGGCGGATTGCGCCTCAGAATGACGGCTGGTGAGTGATTACGGCACCGACCTATGTCAAAGGGATTGTCATTACTAAAGTCGTGCCCCTTCAAAACAAACCCGAACTGACGCATTACCGGATGGTCCTTGTCCTTATCTGTTGAAGATGCTATCAATAACAATCAAATCAACCGGATGACTGCAGGTTCAGCTTGACTGGCTGCACCTCTGTCTCCGCGGCCCTTGTACCTGAATATTCAACGGAAAGAAGAACGAGATGATCAGGAATGTAATTTTGGCGGGTGTTCTTGCGCTTTGCCCGGTGCTGGGTTTTGCCGCTCAGGATGTAGTCAGCGCAGTGGATGGAACGGTCAAGAAGGTCGATGCCGGCACGAAAACCATCGTCGTGCAGGCGTCTGACGGCACCGAACACACCTTTCACTACGCCGGCGACTTAGTGGTACACGGAGGAAAGGACACCGCAGCAGCATCGGAAGACAGCTTCCACGGCATTCATGAAGGCAGCAAGGTTGCTGTTCACTACACTGCGGACGGCACAAAAGAAACGGCGCACGAGATCGATAACATCGGCGACGATGGCCTGAAGGCAACCGAGGGCACCATCACTCACATCGACCGGGGAACGAAGACTGTTGCCATAAAGACGGCTGATGGAACGGAGCAGACTTTCCGCTTGTCCAGCCATGCAGCGGCCGATACGGGAAAAGATATCGGCGAGGGCGCCGACAAGACGGCGAAGGTGACGGTGTACTACACCGAGAGCGCGGGCAAGAAAACGATTCACTTCATACGCAAGGAATTCTGAGGCTTGCCCTGAACCTGCTTCAGGCCGTCCGTCCAGGAGCCGGGACCGGCTGCCGTAGTTGCAGGGATTTGAGTTGCATGGCGAGGACGATGAGCGGCGGGCAGCAGGGCTGCGTACCGTAACCGGTGCATCCGGTGCAGCAATCCGGGGCGTGCGGTTTCGGGTCGACGGTAGATAGCGTGTCCATAGCACGGATGATCGGCCATGGAGCGCGAATCCCACAGTGACCTGAATCACAGATATCAAGACTAGTATCGGGACTGCTATCGAGACTACGGCTGGTCCTTGTACATGCCGATTTCGGCCTTGCCGCCTTCGGAGATGCGGGCGCGGTACATGCCGGGAGTATTGAAGCTCCAGACCATGTCGCCTTTGGTGTCGATGGCGATGACGCCGCCGTCGCCCTTCATATCGGTGAGCTGATGCTGGATGACTTCGTCGGCTGCGGCTTGCAGGCTCATGCCTTTGTACTGGACTAAGGCACAAATCGTACGCGCGACGGTGAGGCGGATGAAGTATTCGCCGGTTCCGGTGCCGGAGACGGCGCAGGAGCGGTTGTCGGCGTAGGTGCCTGCTCCGATGATGGGCGAGTCGCCGACGCGGCCCCACATCTTGGCGGTGATTCCTCCGGTGGAGGTTCCGGCGGCGATGTTGCCCTGCTTATCGAGGGCAACGACGCCTACGGTACCGAACTTGTGCGCTTCAGGGGACTCAATCGGAAACATAAGTTTGGCATCGGGCTTTCCAGCAGGCGGCGATCCGGCGGGACGCGGCGGGACGGGTTTGCCTTCCTTTTGCAGTTCCCTCACAAGGCCATCCCAGCGGCGCTCGGTGAAGAAGAAGCTGGGGTCGACCATTTCGAGGCCATTTTCTGCCGCGAATTCGTCGGCTCCGGCGCCGATGAGCATGACGTGCGGCGATTTCTCCATGACGGCGCGGGCGAGCGAGATGGGATGGCGGGTGCGGGTGACTCCGGCGACGGCTCCGGCTTTGAGGTTCGAGCCGTCCATGATGGCCGAGTCGAGCTCGTTCTTGCCCGCGGCGGTGAAGACGGCTCCGCGACCTGCATTGAAGAGCGGATCGTCTTCCATGAAGCGGATGGCGGTCTCGACCGCGTCGAGCGCCGAGCCGCCTTTGTCGAGGGTGTCGGCGGCCTTCATGAGCGCGGTTTGCAGATCAGCCTGGTAGGCAGCTTCCGTCTTCAGGTCCATGTGGCTGCGCTCGATTACGCCTGCTCCGCCGTGGAGGACAACGGCCCACTTGTGGGACTGCTGGGCCTGGGTGGTCATGGTCAGCAGGCAGGTGCAGAGAACGATAGCTGGCTTGCGCATGGTGGCATGATACATGCGGAAATGCCGAGCGGCCCGATCAGTTGCAGAATGTGAGAAAGCCTCAGTCCGTGGCTGCGGCGAAGCCACAGAACTTGTTCACGAAACCCTCAAATGGAAGCTTGACCCAGCGGCTGTTGCTGCCCCAGTTATAGCAGGAGAGTTCAACGTTCTCATCCACAACGCGCACCCGGTCGACATAGGTGAGATGGAAGGTATGCTGGGCCGTCCTTCCTCGCAGCACATTCCAGGCCAGCTGCACCCGGCTGAGGTTCTGGCTGCGCAGATTTTGCGTTTCGGTTGCGAGTGCGCGATTGTAGGATTCTTCGGCAACGCCCAGATTTCGCGGATTGTCGCTGTTGTCGAGAATGGACTGCTGCTGCGCGTCGAGCGTGCGAGTGGCGGTGGCAATATCCCCGAAGGCGAAGAGGAAGATCTTCCAATCGCGCGCCGATAGATCGGCCATGAGCTTGACCATATTTTCTTTGGTCATGGAGGCGTCGACGGGCAGGATGCCGGCGGGCGCGAGCTGGCATGTCTTGACGGGAAACTCGACCAGCATGACGACCTTGGAATAGCCCGATCCGGTGAGCCACGCGAACATTTGATCGGGACCGGACAATCCATGGAGGGCGTCGGTGACGGCGGTTGTGTCGTTGCGCAGGCTCGCGCACATGATCCAATCCGCTTCGGGAGGGTTGGTTCTGTTGTAGTTCAGAATTTCGACGCGGGGGCGCAGCGTGAGCGTACCAAGGGGAGCGGTGCCGTGATCGGCGAGCGTAATGCAGGTCTGGGCATACAGCACCGGGTTGTTCTTGATCAACGCCATGACCACCGACGCGGGCCCGCAGAGGTTTGTTCCGCCCTGGTTGAGCAGGCTGGGATCGATGATGCGGGAGACCAACTGCACTGCGATCTTGTGGCGATTCAGGTTGGGAAAAGCCGTGGCTGTGGCTCCGGCTCCCTTTCCAAAGCGGGTGGCTATGACGATCGCATCGTCCTGGGCCTGTGAGAACTGCCGCCGCGCTGCGCTGAAAAACCGCAGGCGCAGACCAGCCAGAAGATTGTCGTAGCGGGCCGCATCCATATTGGTTGTGTTACAGGTCGAAAGCTCTGAAGCAATGCGAGCAGGCGGGGCAGGCCGGACGGCCTTGTCCTGCAGCCACTGGATGATTTCGTCGATTGTCACGGGAGCAGTATATATGCCTTGGTGACGGGGGATGGGTCAAGGGAAAGAAAAATCTGCTTATCCTTCTCCGATGCTGCAATGTCCACATTCGGAATCGACGAACTGCGCAAGCGAGCCACCGAAGTCCTGTTTTGTGGGCGGCATGCTGAACTGCACTCCTTTGGCCTTCATATCTTCGTAGAACTTTTCAAGGTCCGGCGTGGTGAAGCCCAATTCTACTGTTCCCGGAGGATTCTTCTCGGATGCTGGGTGCAATCCGAGCGTGGTTTCGCCGGTGACGAATTCGCTCCAGCCGGGGGATTCAAACTTCAGGGGCATGCCGAGGGTATCGCGATAGAACTTCACGGCGCGATCCATATCGCCGACGAACTTGATCACGTAGCCTAGTTTCATTGGTTCCTCCTGAGGCGGGAGGATATCTCGCCGGATGTCTGGACGCAATGCGTTTCTTTTTGCTTATTTCCCTCGTGACAAGTCGGCAAGGTGCTCTTGACCCGCGCTGCTGACTTCATTCCACGCCTTGGATTGACCGCAAGCATAGTTAACTTCGGTTGCGTTTCGGGCTGCAGCAGGAACTTTATCCTGGTCGCTTACAGGGTCGAGGAACAGCAAATATTCACCCCCAAGATCGAGATAGAAGCCGCCACTGTTGTGATAAGTGAACAACTCGATACGGGGTTGCGGTTTGCCTTTGAATAATGTTATGACCTGAAGATGGTAGAGCGTCCAAGGGTCGTCTTCATCAGGCGCTTCAGTAGACCAATGATTATCGGCAGCTGTAACCCTCGCTCTCACTACCCATCTGGCATCATAAAATTCTTGTGAGAGCGTTGTTTTTGCATACATTTGACCTTTGTAAATGCAAAGTGCATGCCCCGACCACGTCGGCAGAATAGAAAGGCAACAACAGATAATGGCGACCTTTATCCAACGCATGCGCATTAGGATATCGAAGATGAAATGCTTTCTGCCATCTGATTTACCGACTGGCATGCGCCTACGGTCTTAACTAACGAGCGAGCTGCGGGCCTTGCTTCGCAAGGCTTCGCACGAACGTTGTTCGTGCGGGTCCTTCGGCTGCGCGCCTACGGCGCTCGCTCAGGATGACATCGCAAAGTTTAAGGGCTGTGCCCTGAGACCTGTGGCCTGTGCCCTTTACTGCGGGGTGATGATGCCTCCTACTGGAACGCGCTCGGGGAGCTTCGCTGTGTCGGGGCGGCGGACTCCCATGGCTTGGGCGATCATGTCCACATACTTGAGGCCGGTTCCGGTGTTGAAGATGACGACGCGGTCGCTGGGGTTCAGGAAGCCGGTTTCGATGAGGTGGTCGTAGGCAGCGGTGGCGGCGGCGCCTTCGGGTGAGAGCAGCAGGCCTTCGTTGCGGGACCAGTCTAATAATGAGTCGAGAATGGTTTCATCGGGGAGATCGACTACGGTGCCGCCGGACTGGCGGACGATGTCGAGGATGATGTAGTCGCCGTAGGGCCTGGGGACGCGCAGTCCGGCGGCGAAGGTGGCGGCGTTCTCGAACATCTGCGAGGCATTTGCGCCTTCCTTGTACGCCTTCGCGACCGGGGCGCAGCCGCTGGCCTGGATGGCTATCATCTTCGGGCGTTTGAATTTAAGATCCTTCGGCTTCGCGCCTACGGCGCTGCGCTCAGGATGACCCCCTTCGGGGGTCACCCAGCCAAGCTGCTCCATCTCTTCGAAGGCCTTCCACATGCCGATGAGGCCGACGCCTCCGCCGGTGGGATAGAAGACGGCGTCGGGGTAGGTCCAGTCAAGCTGCTCGACGAGCTCGTAGCCCATGGTCTTTTTGCCTTCGACGCGGAAGGGCTCTTTGAGGGTGGAGATGTCGAACCAGACGTCTTCCGGGGCCAGCCGGCCTGCGGCCTGCTCGGCTCTCTGTTCCTTGATGCGCTCATTGACGATGCGGGCGCAGTCGGAGATCAAACCATCGACCAATGTCACGTTGGCTCCGTAGGCCTTGCCTTCGAGGTAGTTGGCGAAGGGCACGTCTTTGGGCATGAAGATGTGGGCTTCGATTCCGGCGGCGGCAGCGTAGGCGGCGAGCGCTCCGGCGGCGTTTCCGGCTGATGGCGCGGCCAGCTTTTTGAGGCCATAATGACGGGCCATGGAGACGGCCATTGACATGCCGCGGGCCTTGAAGGTTCCGGTGGGGTTAGCGGCTTCTTCCTTGAGGAAGACATTGGGGTTGCGGCGGCTGGTGAGCATCGGGGTCCAGCCTTCGCCGAGGGTGATGGGGGCGATTTCGGGCAGGACATCTTTATAGCGCCACATGGACTGCCGGCCGCCGGCTTCGGGGCGCGCTCTGGTCTTTTTCAGGGCATCCATGTCATAGCGGACATAGAGCGCTCCAGCGCATTTCGGGCAGATGGTTTCGTATTTGTCGGCTGAGACTTTGTTTTGGCAACGAGAACATTCCAGGGAAGCGATTGCGGGCATGGTTTCAGGGTAAATGAAGATTGTGCTTTCCCACCCTGTGCGCCAACCGCAGGCGCATAGGATGGGGCACCCCTTTACAAGGCAACCGATGCAGAAAAGCATATCCTTCGCCGCGGTCAGGATGACAACTCAAATACTGTGGCCTGTGCTCTGTGCTCTCTGCCCTGAGACCTGTGACCTTAAATAGCCTGCGACCCTGTAAACTGAAAGCAATGTCTGAATTCCCTGCCTGCAGCACCTCCCCTGTAAAACTGATTGCCATTGATATTGATGGGACGCTGCTGCCTTCGGCTGGAACTGTGATCAGTGAGCGCAACCGGCGGGCGCTGCGTCAGGCAGAGAGTGCGGGCGTGGAGATTGTGATTGCGACCGGGCGGCGGCAGGCATATGCGGCTCCGCTGATTGAGCCGATCGGGTTGAAGCCGGAGACGGTGCTGATTACCTCGAACGGGACGGTCACCCGCACGCTTGCCGGCGAGCGCATGGAGCGGGCGTTTCTGGCGGTGGAAACGGCGCAGGAGCTTTGCGGCGCGCTGCGGCAGTTTGGCGGGACGACTGTGTTTACGTTTGACCGCGACGGGCTCGGGGAACTGGTGATTGAGTCGGTGGAGCAGCTGCATTTGCGGATTGCGCTCTGGGTCGAAGCGAACCGGCCCTGGCTGGAAGAAATCCGGCCACTGGAGCGCGCCTTTGATGCCGGCGAACCTCCGGTGCAGGGCATGATCTGCGGCACGGTCGAGGAGATGCGCCGCGCTCAGGCATGGCTGGCTGCGAGCCGTTTTGCGGAGAAGATTGAGATGCATCAGACGCAGTATCCGGCGCGCAACCTGAGCATTCTGGATATTTTGCCGCCGGGCCATTCAAAAGGCGTAGCGCTCAGGAAGCTTGCCGGCCGGCGCGGGCTGCGACAGGAAGAAATCATGGCCATCGGCGACAATTACAACGACGCGGAGATGCTGAAGTTTGCCGGGCATCCGGTGCTGATGGGAAATGCCTCGGCTGAATTGGTGGTTACGGGACGGGAGCTGGGGTGGAGGATCGCTCCGACCAACGATGAAGACGGCGTGGCGCAGGTAGTCGAGGACGTTGTTTGCAGCCAATTGAATGTGAGCGTGGTAGAGTGACCCTCATGCGGCGGATTCGGGCGGCAATGGGCGGAGTTTGCATCTGCGGCGCATTATTCTCGGCGCATACCTCGGGCTATGCCGCGGAGCATGTCACGCTGAAGAACGGCTTCGACCTGATCTGCGATCACCGGCAGGAGGATGGCGACCGGGTACGGCTGTATCTTGACTCGGGCAGCGCGAACTTTGTGGATGTGGGCGCCGGAGAGATTGCGGATGTCGAGCATGTGGACCTTCCGCGGTCGGCGGATGCGCAAAGGCAGGAAAATCCCAAGTCCGCTGAAGATGTAGAGCTGACACCCCAGGCCATGCACGAATTGCTGGCGCGGGCCGGCAAGGCGCACGATCTCGATGTGGACCTGCTGGCGAGCGTGGTGCGGGCTGAGAGCGGCGGCAATCCGCATGCCGTAAGCAGGGCCGGCGCGCAGGGGCTGATGCAACTGATGCCGCAGACGGCTGCGGACCTGGGCGTGGGCAACAGCTTTGCCGCGGACGCGAACATCAATGGCGGGACGGCTTATCTGGACGGGCTGCTGAAGAAATATCACGATAACCTGGCGCTGGCGCTGGCCGCATATAACGCGGGTCCGGCAGCGGTAGATCGCTGGCATGGGGTTCCGCCTTACCACGAGACGCGGGCGTATGTGGCGCGGGTGATTCATGAGTTCAACCGGCGCTATGCTGCTCGGGTGGCGGAGCAAAAGCAGGTGGCTAGCGTGGCGGGTGGGCGTTAGCGCCTGAGTGGTTGACGAACAGCATCGGCTCCCACCCTCTGCTGCGCAAAGGATGGGGCACCCCTTTTCGTGGGCACTGTTACAGAGAAGCAGATCCTTCGCTTCGCTCAGGATGACAATTCGTTGAGCGCTGGACGAGGGCGACAATTCTCGAAGGAACAGAAGGTTTGAAGAAAAAGAACTGGATTTTGTGGGTGGTGGTTCTGGCGGTGCTGGTCGCCGTGGTTCTGGTTGTGCGGAGCCGCATCCATTTTCGCTGGGATGTTTTCTGGCACCAGCTGAAGCAGGCGGACTGGACACGGATTGGCGTCGGCATTGGGCTGATCTGGCTGGCGTATGTGTTGCGCGCGGTGCGGTGGTCCATTTTCTTGCGGCCAACGAAGCAGGTCTCGCCTTTTAAGCTGATTGGCTCGATGGTGATTGGCTTTACCGGGGTCGCGCTCTTCGGACGGCTGGCCGACCTGGTGCGGCCTTATCTGGTTTCGCGGCGCACGCAGATTCCGCTGAGCGCGCAGATTGCGGTCTATACCGTTGAGCGCATGTTCGATATGGGCGCGATAGCGCTGATTTTTTCAACCGTGCTGCTGTTCTCGCCCGACCGGCACGTGCTGCCTCGCCCTGACCTGATCAATAAAGCGGCCCTGGGCGGTTTGCTGGTCGCGGCCTTTCTCGCGCTGTTTACGGTCTTTGTGCGGGTGTCGGGCAAAGTGGTTGCACGCGTCCTGGGGCGGGTGTTTGGCGCGCTTTCGCCGCGGCTAGGGGAGCAGATCGAGGAGAAGATTCTCGGCTTTCGGGATGGGCTGAATGCCATCGGTTCGATGGGCGACCTGCTGCTGGTGGTGGTGATTTCGCTGGTGCACTGGAGCATGATTGCCTTCGCTTATCTCGAAACGGCGCGCGCGTTCGTCGCAGAGCCAATCCTTGCGGATTTGCACCTCTCGCAGTGTATGCTGCTGATGGCGGCCAGCATGGGCAGCTCGATCATTACTCTGCCGGTGCTGGGATGGTTTACGCAGATCGGGCTGACGACGGCGGCCATGCAGGCGTTTTTCAAAGTTCCGTGGGAGCCGGCGCTCGGCTGCGGCGCGGTGCTCCTGCTGGTGACGTTTCTGAGCGTGATTCCGCTGGGGCTGGTCTGGGCGCGGTTCGAGCATGTTTCGCTCAAGAAGGTGACGGAAGAGAGCGAACATGCCGGAGAAGAGATTGCGGCGCAGCATGAGCATCCGCAGGTGAGCGAGTCAGCGGGTTAGCACATTTTACGCATCTGATTTTCGCGTAGCGTCTATTTCATTTTGCTTTGGTGGCTATCGGGGCAGAAAGCAGATCCTTCGACTCCGCTCAGGATGACAATCTTGTGGGGTGCGGACGATATGGGCAGAGAACGATCAGTATTGAAGGGCGCGCTGGCTGGGTTGGTCGGCGGATTGGCTGGAGCCGGCGCTAAGCTTGTCGCGGAGCAGATTTTTCCGCCGCGGATCGCTGGGCAGACTCCTCCGCCGGTTGCGCTGGCCGAGCAGGTCGCTGGTCATCCTCCAGGTTCTTCTGACAAGAAGGTTGCGATGGAAAGCATTCACTGGGCATTTGGCGCGTTTGCGGGCGCCGTTTACGGAGCCATGGTCGAGTATGAGCCCTCGTTCGGCGCATGGAAGGGCGCGGCTTTCGGCATCACGCTGAACAAGATCACACATGAGTCGCTGCTGCCGAGGATAGGGCTGTCTGCTCCCACGAAGAACCAGCCCGCGCGGGAGCGCATCAGCGAGTGGGTTTCGCACGCTGCTTATGGCGTGGTGACGGATGCTGTGCGGCGGGTGGTGCGGCGGGCGCTTTAGCTGTATTTCAGCGCGAACTAGAGAAGCTCGACCTTGTTAGAATCAGGGCAGACAAGAGATGAAGTGTCCTTACTGCGGGTTTGCGCAAGACCGTGTGGTGGACTCGCGCGAAAGCAAAGAGGCCGATTCGATTCGGCGGCGGCGCGAGTGTGAGCGCTGCAACAAGCGCTTTACCACCTATGAACGCATCGACGAAATCCCCTACATGGTGGTGAAAAAGGACGGCCGCCGGGAAAAGTTTGAGCGGCAGAAGGTTTTGAGCGGGCTGCTGCACGCCTGCGAGAAGCGGCCCATTTCGGCAAGCAAGCTGGAATCGCTGGTGGACGAGGCGGAGACGTTCCTGATGGATTCGGCTGAGCGCGAACGGACGACGACCGAGATTGGTGAGCTGCTGATGAACAAGCTGAAGGCGCTCGATACGGTCGCTTACATTCGCTTTGCCAGCGTCTATCGGGACTTTAAGGACGTGCGCGAGTTTAAGGAAGAGCTGGAGCAGTTGTTGAGCGGGAAGGAACACGGGAAGAAGGGCAAGTCGGCTGGTTAGCAAGTCGGCGCGCCTGCGGCGCTCGTGTGAATCGTAATGGTTTGCAACTCGCCGCATTCATGATGGGGATTAGCAAAAAAAGGCAGATCCTTCGCTGCGCTCAGGATGACAACAGCGATAGTCGCGGCTTGGTGCTGACTTGCTTGAGCCGAAGGAGCGCTGACCTGCTGATTCACCGCATTTGAGAGATTATGACTGAACAGAAAACACATAAAGTGACGTTGATTCCCGGAGACGGCATTGGGCCGGAAGTGACGGATGCGGTGGTTCGCATTCTGCAAGCTACGGGAGTGAAGTTTGACTGGGAGCGCTTTGCCGCCGGGACTGAGGCGTTTGAAAAATATCAGGAGTACATTCCGAAGGAGCTATATGAGTCGATTGAGCGCAACAAGGTCGCGTTGAAAGGGCCGGTGACGACTCCAATCGGCGGCGGATTTGCTTCGATCAACGTGACGCTGCGCAAGAAGTTTGAGCTGTACGCGAATTTCCGGCCGATCAAGAACCTGCCGGGGCTGGCGACGCGCTATCCGAATGTCGATCTGGTAATCATTCGCGAGAACACGGAAGGACTTTATGTCGGACTGGAGCATGAGGTGGTGCCGGGCGTGGTGGAATCGCTGAAGGTGATTACGGCCAAGGCTTCTACGCGCATCGCGCAGTTTGCCTTTGACTATGCGCGCAAGGCTGGACGTAAGAAAATCCACGCCATCCACAAGGCCAACATCATGAAGCTTTCCGATGGCCTGTTTCTGAAGTGCGCGCGCGAGGTAGCCAAGGGCTTTCCCGAGATCACGTACGGCGAGCATATCGTCGATAACACCTGCATGCAGCTGGTGATGAATCCTTACCAATATGATGTGCTGCTGCTGGAAAACCTCTATGGCGATATCGTCAGCGATCTGTGCGCAGCGTTTGTCGGCGGGCTGGGACTGGTTCCGGGCGCAAATCTGGGCGCTGAGGCGGCAATTTTTGAAGCTGTGCACGGTTCGGCTCCGGACATTGCCGGGAAAGACATTGCCAACCCGACGGCGCTGCTGCAATCGGCAATTCTGATGCTGCGGCATATCGGTGAATACGAGGCCGCCGATAGGCTGCAGCGAGCGCTCGAAAAAGTCTACGGCGAAAAGAAGACGCTCACGCGCGACGTGGGCGGATCGAGCGGCACGAAGGCTTTTGCGGACGCGGTTGTCAGGGCCGTCGAAGAGGCGGCGTAGTTCCGAATCCCAGGTCCTTCGCGGGCCTGGAACACCCTTACTTACCACAGCTGACATGGAGTTCACAGAAATGAAATTGGCTACAAGAGCAGCCGCAGCAATCTTTCTTCTGCTGGTCGCAATTGCCGGCTGCAAAAAACCGGGCGGTCAATCGTCGGAAGCAACACCGGTCTACACGCAAATTGACTGGAACACCGCCGGCACGATCAGCGGAACGATTCACTTCTCCGGGAATATGCCGGCGGCGGTGGAGATTGATATGGAGCAGGACCCGGCGTGCAATCTTGGGCCTGCAAATTACACTGAGCAATACGTCGGCAAGAATGGCGGTCTGCAGAACGTTTTTGTCTATGTGAAGGACGGCCTGGGCAACAGGATCTATCCTGCGCCCACGACGCCGGTGGACATTGACCAGAAGGGATGCCGCTACATACCGCATGTCGTAGGCGCGATGGTGGGGCAGCCAGTCAGCTTTACCAACAGCGACCCGACTATGCACAACATTCACATGATGCCAACCATTAGCGGCAACCAGACGGTTGATATCTCGCAGCCGCCCAATGGTGGTAAGGAATCACGCGTCTTCAGCCAGCCGGAGCTGATGATTCCGGTGCGCTGCAACAACCATCCCTGGATGCAGGCCTTCATCAATGTGGTGGCGAATCCGTTCTTTGCGGTCAGCGATGCGGATGGGCACTTTGAGATTAAGGGCTTGCCACCGGGAAGATATACCGTTGTTGCCGATCATGAGGTGCTTGGTCAGCAGACTGCCACGGTGACGGTGGGCGCGAAGCAGACGGCGGCGCAGGACTTTACATTTGCCGCCAAGTAGGTGAGTGTAACCGCACCTGGTTGAGATTTGTGGTTCCCATCCTTTCGCAAACTGCGCGAAAGGATGGGGCACCCATTTCGTGCTGATCGATAGAAACAGATCCTTCGCTACGCTCAGGATGACAATCTATTTCATTTTGGAAGCAAGGGCCTTTGCGGGAATGCGAGGGCCTCTTCTCTTTGCTGCCGTGGTTCGGCAGTGGTTAACAGGGGTGCAACTGTCCGCGCTGACCAGTTACACTATTACGTACAGCGAACAGTCCAGCGCACGTGCGATCGTGGGCAGTGGTGTAGATTCTCGCTGATGGGAAGAGGCACATGCAGCGGCAGAAGATCGGCATTCTTGGCGCGACCGGTATGGTCGGCCAGCGTTTCATTCAGCTCCTTGAGCATCATCCGTGGTTTGAAGTGGCGTGGCTTGCGGCCAGCGACAAGTCGAGCGGCAAGCGTTACGCAGACGCGGTGAAATGGAAGCTTGATACTGCGCTGCCTGCGCACATTGCCGAGATGCCGGTGTCGCCTGCGACACCCGAGGGCGCTCCGAAGATCATTTTTGCCGCGCTCGATTCCGATATTGCCCGTGAGCTGGAACCGAAGTTTGCCGCCGCGGGCTGCGCAGTCGTCTCCAATTCCAGCGCCTTCCGTATGCACGAAGATGTGCCGCTGGTGATTCCCGAGGTGAATGCCGGTCATCTGCCCTTGCTCGAAAATCAGAGTTGGCGCAGGCAGTCGGGCGGATACATCGTCACGAATCCGAACTGCTCGGCGATCGGACTGGTGCTTGCTTTGAAGCCGCTCGAAGAGCGCTTCGGGATTGAATCGATCTTTGTGAGCACGATGCAGGCGGTGAGCGGCGCGGGTTATCCCGGCGTGGCTTCGCTCGATATTCTGGGCAACGTTGTTCCCTACATCAAGAGCGAGGAAGAAAAGCTGCAGGAAGAGACGCTGAAGCTGCTGGGCTCGCTCAAGGGCAGCCGCATTGAATCTCTGAATGCCAAAATCTCGGCGCACTGCAACCGTGTCGCCGTAGAAGACGGGCACATGGAGAGCGTGAGCATCAAGTTGCGCAAGCCTGCGACGCGCGAGCAGATTCTGGCGGCGTGGAGCGAATTTAAGCCGCTCGCGGGGCAGGAGTTGCCGACGGCCCCGGTGCAGCCGGTCGAGTTTGTCGCAGCGGAGGACCGTCCGCAGCCGCGGCTTGACCGCATGCGCGGCAACGGCATGGCTTCGACGGTGGGGCGTTTGCGGCCCTGCCCGCTGCTTGACTGGAAGTTAACCGTGCTCTCGCACAACACGATTCGCGGAGCTGCCGGCGCTGCGCTGCTGAATGCGGAGCTGCTAGCATCGCTGGGCAAGCTTGATCCCGTGGCGGTCCCGGCATGAAGAAACTTGTCGTGATGAAATTCGGCGGGACTTCCGTCGAAGACGCTGTGGCGATTCACGGTACAGCAAGCATCGTCGCCGGACGCCGGGAAAAAGGGCTGCAGCCGATTGTCGTGGTCAGCGCCATGGCCAAGGTCACCGACCAGTTGCTGGCCGCGGCAAACGCAGCTGCGCGCGGCGACCGCAATGGCGCTCTGGCAATTACGGCGCGGCTGCGCAGCCGTCACAAGGAAGTAGCCTGCCGGCTCACGGCACAGGCGCGCGGCGAAGAGGCATCGCAGTGCAACAATCTGACCGGGCCTGCCTACGCGGCCTCGCAGATGTGGATCGACACCGAGTTCGACGCGCTGGACGAAATTTTGCGCGGGCTGGCAGCGGTGGGCGAGCTGACACCGCGCATCAGCGACATGATTGTCTCCTATGGGGAACGGCTTTCGAGCCGCATGATCGCTGAGGCCTTTATTGCGCGCGGCCTCGACGGCGTTCATGTTGACTCGCGCGCCTGCATCATCACCGATGCGCAGCATGGCAGGGCGATCCCGCAGGATGTCTTGATCGAACAGCGGCTGAAAGAGCATGTGCTGCCACACGCCGCTGAAGGCAGAACCGTGGTCATGGCCGGCTTTATCGGTTCGACGGAAAAGGGCGTGACGACGACTCTTGGCCGCGGCGGCTCGGACTTTACGGCTGCGCTGGTCGGCGGAGGCGTGCATGCCGAAGCCATTGAAATCTGGACCGATGTGAATGGCATTATGACCGCTGATCCGCGCGCGTGCCCGGAAGCGCTGCGGGTGAAGACGATCAGCTTTGAAGAGGCTGCCGAGCTGGCCTACTTCGGCGCGAAAGTGCTGCATCCGGCGACCATCCTGCCTGCGGTGCAGAAGAATATTCCCGTGCTGGTGCTGAATTCGCGCAATCCCGAGAACGAAGGCACGCGCATTATTTCGCTTGCGCCGCATTGCAGCAGCCCGTTCAAATCGATTGCCGTCAAGAAGCGGCTTACCATTATCGACGTGGTTGCCAGCCGCATGCTGATGTCGCACGGTTATCTGAAAGCGATCTTCGACGTTTTCGACAGACATAAATGCCCCGTCGATATGGTTTCGACCTCCGAGGTGAGCGTTTCGCTTACTGTCGATACCAATGAGAAGATTCCGGAGATTGCCGCCGACCTGAGCAAGCTGGCCGATGTAAAGTATGAGGGCCGCAAGGCGCTGGTCTGCATGGTGGGCGAGAACATCCGCGGGCAGAATGGGATTGCAGGGCGCGTCTTCGGCGCGCTGCGCCATATCAATATACGCATGATCTCGCAGGGGGCTTCAGAGATTAACATGAGCTTCATGATCGAAGAAGACGATGCGGACGAGGCGGTGCGCTCGCTGCATGCGGAGTTCTTCGAGAATCCCGACCCTGAGATCTTTGATGTAGAGGCGCGCAGGAGCGCGACCGCCGAAATCACAACCGCGCAGAGTGTGAGGTAAGTCTATGCTTTTTCTGGTGCTGGGCCGCGGAAAGACGGGGCGCGTGATCGCTGATGTGGCCCATCAGCACGGCCATAGCGTGCGCGTTCTGGGCGAAGAAGAGAACCGCAACGCGATGGCGCTGACAGCGCCTTTTCTCGCCTCCTTTGACACCGTGATCGACTTCACGACGCCGGAAGCCGCGGTTTCGAACATGCGCGCCTGCCTGGCGAATGGCGCGCGCATGGTGGTGGGAACGACGGGCTGGTACGACCACCTGGACGATATGCGCTCGCTGGCTGCGCGCCGCGGGGCAGGATTTCTGTATGGCGCGAATTTTTCCATCGGCGTGCAGACCCTCTACCGGCTGGCGCGCGAGCTGGCGGTTGCGGTTCCCCACTATCGTTTCAAAATTATCGAAACACACCATGCGGAGAAGAAAGACGCGCCTTCCGGCACCGCGCTTTCGCTGCGTCAGGTGGTGCAGACCGCCAATCCTTCTCTCGATGTTCCCATCGAATCGAAGCGCGAGGGCGATGTCGCCGGAGTTCACATTCTCGAAGCACGCTCTGAAGATGAAGTGATCGAATTGAAGCATGAGGCCCATTCGCGGCGCGCCTTCGCCGAAGGGGCGGTTCGCGCTGCGGAGTGGATTGCGGGCAAGACCGGCGTGTGGGATTTCAGCGAAATCGCGAGTCAGCTTTAGGTGATCTAAGGCGGGGATTTAGTAAGAACAGTTGGTAATTGCAAGCACACGTTAGTGAACTCCGTTATCCGTGATTCACGTTCGACTTTCTGATGATCTCATCCATACGACGTGCGACGGAAATCCCCCAAAGCGCCCTATCAGTATCACGTAATGTGCACTCCCAACTGTCTCTTTGCTCTTTAACTCGTGGAAGGTACTCGTTTATATAGTCCTTTGCCGTCCAGTCATCGGCACTGTGCTCTCCTTGCTTTTCCGGCGACATGCGGGATGGAAACAAGTTGAGCGTTTCCAGCGCCCGCCAGTCTAGAATCGTAAACTCCTCGGGGTAACAGGCTGTCAGAATAGCTGTCGCTGTTGCCAGACCAATGCCTGGAATTTTATCCAGAGCATTTATCGCATCGACCCTGCAGCTAACCTTACCTGCATCCTTTACAGCTTTGTTGATAGCGGCCATGCTATCGTCAGATACCGTTTGTGCATTCGGTTCTTTGATGCGACCAAGTTTCCATCTCAAAATCCACAGAATGTCTTGCTTGGTCAACTTTTGTTCCATAGAAATTTTCTCTGCAATCTTGGGAAAAACACGCCATTCTATGTCGTAATGACCCCGCCCATTCTCGAAATCATCTCTTGATAAGCTGTTCACCTCGCCCTACTTTCAATAAGCAGGAGCAAGATTAGCAGGATTGCCAAAGCTGGAAAACAGCCAATTCAACCTCGCGTCGGTGAATTGTTCGCAACTTATCACTACTGGAGATCTTTCAATTGCACCTTTCAATCTAGCTCAGTGTATGCGTGTCGCCCGCTATGCAGTCCTGCTGTAAACTCGATGAGTTATGGATTTGAATGGTTGTGGCACGGCGCTGGTGACTCCGTTTCGGGCGGACGGCGCGATTGATGAACAGTCGCTCTACGCGCTGGCGCAGTGGCAGATTGAAAGCGGCATCAACTGGCTGGTGGCTTGCGGGACGACCGCGGAAACGCCTTCCCTGAATGACGAAGAATGGTTGCGGGTGGTCCGCATTGTGACCGAGGCTGCGGCGGATCGCGTGCCGGTATGGGTGGGCTGCACGCATAATGCGACGCGCGAGGCGGTGCAGCGGGCGCGGATTGCGGCGCAGATTCCCGGAGTGACGGCCGTACTGACGGCAAATCCCTACTACAACAAGCCGGGCCAGGAAGGACAATACCAGCACTTTAAGGCCATTGCTCACGCAATAGAACTGCCGGTGGTGCTTTACAACATCCCTAGTAGGACCGGCACAAACCTGGAACCGGCAACAGTGCTGCGGCTGATCGAGGATGCTCCGAACATTGCGGGCATCAAGGAATCGAGCGGCAGCCTGCCGCAGATTACGGAGCTGGTGACGCAGGCTCCGCGCAGCTTCAATGTCTATGTCGGTGATGACAACATGGCGCTGGGCGCGATCGGCGTGGGCGCGGTGGGGTTGATTTCGGTTGCATCGAATGAGATTCCCGCAGAGATGGCGCGCATGATTGAAGCGGCGTTGACCGGCGACTGGCCGGCGGCGCGGCAGATCAACCGCAAGTACTACCGGCTGATGCAGGCGAATTTCTGGGAGACGAGCCCGGCTCCGGTTAAGGCGGTAATGGCCATGATGGGCCGCATCGAAGAGCATTACCGGCTGCCGATGGTGCCCGTGTCGGGCGCAAACCGCGCGCGGCTTGAACGCCTGGCAGGAGAGCTGGGACTTCTGGTGCATGCTCCGCAGGAAGAGGGCGATCTGAGGATGTTCTGAGTGGCAGGAATTCCGCATCGGCGCAATCGTTATCCAAGATGCCTGATCGCCGCTCTTTTTCTCTTCTTCGCAGCATCTCGCGCCCAGACCGGAAGCGCCGACGCCGCCTGCGCGATCCGGATCCAGTCGCTGAAAGATGCCGCGCCTTTCTCGGCGCTGGCAAAAGACGCGCAGACGAAAGTGCTGCATGCTCTCGGCGAAGACATCGCGGAGATGGCGGAGATTGATATCGCCAGTTCGTTCTCCAGCCACGCGGCTTACCGAAATTACTTCATCCGTCATCTTGAATTCAAGACCGTCCCGGGAAACGCAGAAGAAGACCAGCTGCTGCTCATTCGCTATCACTCGAATACCATGTGTGGCTTCTATGAAAACTGCCCGGTGTGGATTGTTCGTGTTACTCATGCCCGTGCGCAAACCATGGTGCCCTGGCAGGAGGAATTAGGAACAAGCGCGGGCGGCGGATGGGCCATCGGAGTGCGTCAGCCGGCCGCCTCACAGTTTCCAGAACTGATTCTGCTGACGCATCTCTCTTCTACGCAGACGGGGCTTACCTGTTATCGGGAATCTAAGCGCAATTATCTGCGTGTGGATTGCTCACCGGAGTGCGCGCGACTTTTGGAACACGGCGGAAATATCGAGAGCGGGAAATAGCCTCTGCTTTATGGGCAAACGTCAGGAAATCTCACCGCAGAAACCGGCGCACTTATACTCAATACAAGAACGATGACTGATCTGAAGACTCGTATTCAACACTTTTTTTCAGCTTCCACGGCCGGCAATCCGGCAGCCCTGGCTGCGTTTGAGGAACTCCGAGATGCTCTGGAGACAGGCCTCGTGCGCGCGGCAGAGCCGGATGTGTCCGCTCCTACGGGCTGGCGTGTGAATGCGTGGGTCAAGCAGGGCATCCTGCTTGGGTTCCGGCTGGGGCAGCTTGCGGCATCGGGCAGCGATCTTTCGTTTGTCGACAAGCACACCTACCCGGCGCGGAAGTTTACCCCGGAACAGGGCATTCGCATTGTGCCAGGGGGTTCGTCGGTGCGGTCGGGCGCTTTTCTGGCGAAATCCGTCGTGTGCATGCCTCCCATGTATGTAAATGTTGGCGCGTATGTGGATGAAGGCACGATGGTCGATTCGCACGCGCTGGTCGGCAGCTGTGCGCAGATCGGCAAGCGCGTGCACCTGAGCGCGGCGGCGCAGGTCGGCGGCGTTCTTGAGCCGATCAATGCCAGCCCGGTGATTCTGGAAGACGATGTGCTCGTGGGCGGCAATTGCGGGGTGTATGAGGGCACGATCGTGCGCAAGGGAGCCGTGCTGGCTGCGGGAACGGTGCTGACGCGCGGTACTCCTGTTTACGATGTGGTAAATGGCGAAGTGCTACGGGCTGATGGCGAGACGCCGCTGATCATTCCCGAGGGCGCGGTGGTGGTGCCGGGCGCACGGGCTGTTACTAAAGGCAAAGGACAGGAGTGGGGATTGAGCATCTATACGCCGGTCATCGTGAAATACAGGGATGAGAAGACCGAGCTAAGTCTGGCGCTCGAAGATCTGCTGCGATAAGGTGCAGCTTGACCAGATATGTCGGCAACAACCACAGCAAAGGACGGGATAGAGCTGACGCTTCTTGCGCTGCAGGCCTTGTCCGGAATGGCTCGATTACTGGCTATGGATTTCTTATGGTCTGCTCTTCGCAGGCCAGCTTCGTGCCTGGTGGGTCCCGTATCTGTTGAAGTCTGAGCCTGCGAGAGCGGAACGCTATCAGAAAATGTTTGGGAATACGCACTCATTTCTGCCAAAACGCAATGGCCTTGTTCCGAATACAGCCCATATCCTGCTCCATCTCTCTACCGCGACTACGTTGTTTGTTCTTTTTCTAAGGAATTGGAATTGAAGGCCCCTGGGATCAAAAGAGTCTTCAGGCACTGTGATTTACTCTAAGTAAGAACCGTTTCACAGGAAAATACTCATACGCCGAAGGCGTGTGTGCCTGGACGGCAAGTCCAAAAAATGGCCGACGCAAAGTTGCAAATCATACCGCTGGGCGGATTAGGCGAGTTTGGCATGAACTGCCTCGCCATCCGCTATAAAGACGATATTATCGTCATCGATGCTGGACTTATGTTCCCGGAGTCCGAGTTGTTGGGCGTCGACATCGTCGTTCCCGACATTACATATCTCGTCGAGAACCGCGAATGCGTGCGGGGCATCATCCTCACGCATGGGCACGAGGACCACATCGGCGGGCTGCCGTGGATTCTGTCTGAGCTGAACGTGCCCGTCTATGGCACCGAGTTCACGCTGGCCTACGTTGAAGGCAAGCTCGAAGAGCACAAGCTGCTGGATGAGACGGAGCTGATCGAGATCGCTCCGGGATCGAAGTTCACGCTAGGGCCGTTTACCGTCGAGCCGATTCGCGTGACGCACAGCCTCGTCGATTGCGTTGCGCTCGCCATTGACACGCCGGTTGGGGTGATCGTTCATACCGGCGACTTCAAGATCGACCTTTCGCCGCCGGATGGCAAGGCCTTCGACCTGCATAAGTTTGCCGAGTATGGCCAGCGCGGCGTGCTCGCCCTGCTGCAGGATTCGACCAATGTAGACCGTCATGGCTACACGCCAAGCGAGTGGGCGGTGAAGCCGCGTCTTGATGAAGTGTTTTCGCGCACGAAGAAAAAGCTTTTCTTCAGCTGCTTCTCGTCATCGATCTACCGTATTCGCATCGCTATCGATCTGGCGCACACGCATGGGCGCAAAGTCGCGATTGTGGGACGCTCGATGGTTGAGTCGTCGGAGATTGCGCAGGACCTTGGTTATCTCGACGTCCCGCCCGGCATCATCATCCATCCGGGGCAGATTGGCGACTACGATCCGGAAGAGGTGATGATCCTGATCAGCGGCACGCAGGGCGAGCCGATGAGCGCGCTGAGCCGCGCGGCTGTCGACAACCACAAGCACGCGCGCATTTTGCCCGGCGATACAGTGGTCTTGAGTTCGCGCGTCATTCCCGGCAACGAGAAGAGCATCTTCCGCGTCATCGATCATCTTTACCGGCGCGATGCGCATGTGATCTTCGACGATGGATCGTCAGGGCTGATCCACGTGAGCGGACATGCGAGCCAGGAAGAGCAGCGGCTGATGATTAACCTGCTGCGGCCGAAGTTTTTCATTCCGGTGCACGGCGATTACCGGCACCTGAAGAAGCACGCCGAGATGGCGCAGAACATGGGCGTCGTCGATCTGGCGCTGGTGGTTGAAAACGGCGACATTCTCGAACTTGACGATGACGACGCGCGCAAGACGGGCAAGATTACGGCGGGGCGCGTCTGCATCGATTCCGGGTCGACGGCTGACGTGGTTGAAGACCTCGTCATCCGCGACCGGCGCCACTTGAGCGAAGACGGATTCGTGCTGCCGATCCTGACGATCAACAAGCTGAGCGGCAAGGTCGAGCGCCTGCCGGAGATTGTGAGCCGCGGCTTTGTCGGCGCCGATCAGGAACTGATGGAGGCGGCGCGCAATGTCGTCAGCCATACGCTGGAGAATTCGAGCGACGAAGAAAAGGCCGACTACGGCGTGATCAAGGAAAAAATCCGCATCGATCTGAAGCGCTACATCCAGAAAAACACCAGCCGCCGGCCGCTGATCATGCCGGTCATTCTGGAAATTTGAGGAGTAGCCATGCGCGTGAAATTATTCCTGATGGCGATGTGTGCGTTGCTTTCTGCGCCTTTTGTACATGCGCAGACTGCGGCATCCTGCCCGTCAACCAAGACACTCGACGATCTCATCAAGGCTCTGGACGACGCCGTGAGTGGGCCAGGAGATAAAGACCGGACCTGTATGCGGCAACTATTTGTCTCCGATGCCCGCCTGATTCCCATAGCAAAAGCGAAGGACGGCAGCGTCGTGGCGAGAATTCTGACGATCGATGACTGGATCAATCGCGTGAAGGCGCGCGGCAGCGAGCCTTTCTATGAGCACCAGATCAAGTATTCCACCGATGTCTATGGAAACCTGGCGCACCTGTGGAGCACATACGAAATTCGCCCCACTCCCGATGGCAAAGTAGAGGTCCGCGGTATTAACAGCATCCAGGCCGCGTTCAATGGAACCGAATGGAAGGCGGTAGAGGTCGCATGGCAGGCGGAGACTGCCGATACCCCGATTCCGCAGAAGTATCTTCCTTAATCCCGCAACTCCGGAGTTCTGTCTTGCTCGTATCCTACAAAGAAATTCACGACGCCCAGGAGCGCATTCGCGATGTGGCGCTGCATACGCCACTGGTGCGGTTACAAATTCCAGAGTCGCCGGGCAGCGTGTATGTGAAAGCCGAGGGACTGCAGCCGATCGGCAGCTTCAAACTGCGTGGCGCTTACAACAAAATCGCGCAGTTGAGCGAGGAAGAACGCAGACGCGGCGTGATTACGTATTCGAGCGGGAATCACGCGCAGGGCGTAGCCTATGCGGCGCGCGCGCTGGGCGCAAAGGCCGTGATTGTGATGCCATCCAACGCTCCCGAGGTGAAAAAACGGGCAACGGCCGCGCTGGGCGCTGAGATTGTCACCGTCGGGCCATCCAGCGCGGAGCGGAAGTTGAAGGCAGAAGAGCTGGAAGCGAAGTTCGGCTACGTGATGGTTCCTCCGTATGACGATCCCGCGATCATCGCCGGACAAGGGACATGCGGGCTTGAAATTCTCGAAGACTTTCCGGAAGTTGACCTCGTGCTTTCGCCGGTGAGCGGCGGCGGGCTACTGAGCGGCGTCGCGACGGCCATCAAGCTAATCAAGCCGGATGTGCGCGTCTTCGGCATTGAACCGGAGCTGGCGGCGGACGCGCAGGAGAGCTTTCGCGGCGGCAAGCTGGTGAGCTGGCCCGCGGAAATGACCACCCGGACGATGGCCGACGGGTTGCGCACCCAGAGTCTTGGCGATCTGAACTTCGAGCATGTGCGCGCCTACGTGGACGACATCCTTACGGTCAAAGAAGACGAAATCGCAGAAGCGATGCGGGTGCTGTTGTATGAAGCGCGACTAACGCCGGAGCCGAGCGGCGCGGTGACGACGGCGGCCATGCTCTTCCATCGCGAGCAACTGCTTCCCTTCCGCAATGCTGTCGTGATCATGAGCGGGGGCAACGTTGAGCCCGAGGTGCTGCGGCGGGTTGTGTTTACGAACTAACGTGTGAGCAGACTGCGGCAGGAGAGAAAAAGCAGATCCTTCACTGCGCTCAGGGTGACATCCTCAATAGAATTAAAGCGTCAATTCCCAGGTTTGTCCGATGAGGTTTGCGCCGAAGCTGTGGTGCGGCTCTTCGCGGACGAGGGTGAATCCGGCCTGCTGATAAATGTGGTGAGCAGCCGTAAGAATGCTCTGCGTCCACAGCGTTACTTTACGGTAGCCGGCAGTGCGGGCGAAGCTGACGCACTCGTTTGCCAGCGCTTTACCCAGGCCTAAGCCGCGAGCGCTCGGCTCAACCAGCAGCAGACGCAGCCTGGCGGTCTCTGTATGCTCAGGGTGTTTGACGAGGAAGATGCAGCCGAGGCGGTCGCCGTTGCGCTCGGCGATCCAGCAGCGTTCGCGCTTCGGATCGTAATCGATGATGAAGTCGGCAACGATGCGCGCGACCAGTGCTTCGAAGTGCTCGTCCCAGCCGTATTCCTGGGCGTACAGCGCGCCGTGACGGCTGGTGACCCAGCCCATGTCGCCGGGACGGTGATGGCGCAGAACATAGGGCGCCGATGTTTTGTGCGTCAGCACGTCCTCGATGGTGCGCATGGAGCGGAGAAGATCGTCGCGTTTCGATGGCGGTAGGCTGTCGAGGAGTGTGCGGGCCTGCTTGTTTGAGAGTTGGTTCAGCTCCTCGAAGGCCGTCTTTCCCTGCTGCGTAAGCTTCAGCAGCGTCAGGCGTGCGTCGGCTGCCGACGTCTCTTTTTCGATCAGCCCTGCGTCTTCAAACTTGCGGAGGATGCGGCTCAGGTAGCCGGCGTCGAGGCTAAGTTCTCCGGCGATTTCTTTCGCCGTAGCGTTCTCACGGCTGGCCAGTTCATACAGAATGCGGGCTTCAGTCAGCGAGTACGGGCTATCGAGCAGGCCTTCGCTGAGGGTGCCGATGATGCGCGTATACAGGCGGTTGAAGTGGCGGAAGGTGGCAATCTCGTCGTCGGTTTGCATAGGAGCTGTTGCGATCGCTGCCATGATCTACATCCAGCAATTAAATTAATTGACTTCATCAACTATTGTCAAACTTATACAATTTGAAGGACGATGCTGCACGCGGTTCAAGCGACCCGGTATGTGACGCCTCTGCGTGAGGGCGGCTCGCTGCCGGCGATTATCGAGGCCGACGATCTGGGCTTGTATGTTGTTAAATTCAGAGGGGCTGGGCAAGGACCGCTGGCGCTGCTGGCGGAACTGGTTGCCGGGGAAATTGGCCGCGCGCTGGGCTTGAGAGTGCCGGAGCTGGTTTTCGTGGAGGTCGATGCTGCGCTGGGACGGAACGAGCCGGATGCGGAGATTCGCGACCTGCTGAAGCGGAGCGTGGGGCTGAACCTAGCGCTCGACTACCTGCCGGGGTCGACCATGTTTGACCCGGCGGCGGGCGATACTGCCGATCCACAGCTCGCTTCTCTTGCGGTGTGGTTTGACGCATTGATTACGAATGTCGACCGGACGCCGCGCAATCCAAACCTGCTCAAGTGGCACCGGCAGCTGTACTTTATCGACCACGGAGCAGCGCTGTATTTTCATCACAACTGGCCGAGTATGGATGAGATGGCCCGTTCGCCGTTTTCCGCGATTCGCAATCATGTGCTGCTGCCGTGGGCTTCGGCTTTAGACGCGGCCGACGCCGAGGCGCATAAGTTGTTGAACGCAGATATCTTCGCGGCGATCCTCGATGCGGTTCCGGACGCGTGGCTTTTGCCGGAGGCTGGTATTACGACGCCGGCTGCCAAGCGGGTGGCTTATGTGCAATATCTGACCGAGCGGCTCGCGTCGTCGTCGATTTTCACAGAGGAGGCAATGCGTGTTCGCGCCGAACTCGTTTGATTACGCTGTGATCCGCGTTGTGCCGCGCGTGGAGCGGGAGGAGTTCGTCAACGCCGGGGTGATCGTTTATTGCCTGGAGAAGAATTTTCTTGCTGCCCGGGTGCATGTCAGTCCGGAGCGGTTGAAGGCTCTGTGGCCTGAGGTCGATCTCGAAGTGGTTCGCCGGCATCTTGAGGCATTTCCGAAAGTCAGCGCGGGCGATCCGTCCGCGGGGCCGATTGCCCAGCTGAGCCTGCGTGAGCGCTTCCACTGGCTGGTTTCGCCGCGCAGCACCATGATCCAGGTATCGCCGGTGCACAGCGGGATCTGCGGCGGCGATCCGCAAGAAGCTCTCGACAGGCTCTTTGAACAGCTAACCTGCTAGCCATCAAAATGGAGTTAAAACCGATGGACATGGGAATTCGTCAGAACAGTGTGATGCGAAAACAACTGCTTACTTTCTCTACTCTGCTGCTGATGGTCGCGCCTCTCGCCTGGTGCCAGAAGAATGCGCCGCAAGGAACCAAAGGGACGGTGGTGCATGTTGCCAATCTTTATGTGGAGGCGGATGAATCCGCCGCCCGGGTAAGCACGGTGACGCCCGGGCGCGAGCTGGTGATTGCCGAGCACAGCGGGAAGTGGCTGCGCGTGTTTGCGAATACGGATGTGCAGGTTGTCGACGCATCCGACACGCCCGTCTTCGGCAATGAGACCAATGCCCAGCCGATCTCAGGATGGATTCTCGACAAGGGCGTGGTCACCGCCAATACCCCGAAAGGGGACGAAATTTTGTTTGGCGAAGCCGTAAGCGTCGAGATTCTCGCGAGCCAGCCGAATCCGCCGCCGGATGCGGCGCAGAGCGCGCGGCGGCTCTATCGCATGGTTGTCGATCTCTTTCCGCAGTCGCCGCGCGCAGCCGAGGCAATGTGGCGGGCGGCGGATATCCGCTGGCAGTTGCAGAAGGCCGATTCGTTGTCGCGGCCATCGGCGCATGAAAAGGAAAACTATCTTCGGGAGCAGATGGACGAGAACGAGATGAAGAAGATCCAGAAGCTCTATCCCCATTCAAAGTGGGCCGACCTCGCCGCCTACGACCTGATCGATAACAAGGTTTGCGGCGACTGGCAGGGATCGGAAAAATGTCCGGAAAAAGAGGCGGAGATTTACGCCAAGTATGCCGATGAGCATCCTGACTCACCGAAAGCCCCAGACGCGCTGTTCCAAGCTGCGTGGCGCGAGGCTTGCGCCGGAGACATGTATCAGGCAGACAACGACGATAAGAAGTCCAGCGACGCGCGGGCTCGTGCAAAAGACCTTGCATCGCGCGTCGAGACGAAGTATTCCGAGAGCGAGTATGCGGCGCGCGCGGCGGGTCTGGTATATAAGATGGAGCAGCAGATTCCCATCTACGGCAGCGACCGGGAATAGGGACTGGCCCGTCCAGGCGTTTGCGCTTCGCGCCAGTTGGGGGCAAGAAATATCGCTTCAGCATAGGGTTTTGCTAGAAATAACAGGATTTCCCCGCCTTGCGTTTTCGCACATTGGCAGGGAGGATTCATCAATTCATCGAATGGTCGGCCGGAGGTTTTTTGAACGACTACCTGGTTTCTGTACTGCTTGGCATTGTGGAAGGTTTGACTGAGTTTTTACCCGTTAGCTCGACCGCGCATTTGCGTATCAGCGAAGCTTTGCTGCACATTAATCTCACGGATCCGTACTGGAAGATGTACACGATCGTCATCCAGCTGGGCGCGATTCTGGCACTGCTGCTGGTCTTTGCCGGGCGCATTATCGAATTCATCCGCACCTTTCCCGAGGGTGAGGAGCATGATCGCAATTTCTGGAACCATCCGCTGACGCTGACGATGGTTGCGTTTGTCGTGACGGCGATTCCGTCTCTGCTGCTGATCAAGGTCATTGGCAAACATCTGGAAAGCCTGAGGATCATGGCCCTGTCGCTGCTGATCGGCGGCGTGGTCATGTGGGTCGTGGATGTATGGAGCGACCGCGGCGATCCCGCAACCAAGCATGTCGAACAGATGTCCCTCGGCCAGGCCATATGGATAGGTCTGTGCCAGATTACGTCGGCGGTCTTTCCAGGCACGTCGCGTTCCATGTCCACGATCACTGGAGGGCAGATCGTTGGCATGTCGCGTCCGGCAGCGCTGGAGTTCAGCTTTCTGGTATCGATTCCGGTGATGGTGGCGGCCACGGGCTACGATCTACTGAGAACACTTCATCCCAAGCACGGAGCAGGCGCGGAAGCCATCGCTCCACTGGTCATGACAGGACATGGCTGGATTGTGCTGGGAATCGGGTTTGTCGTCTCGTTCTTTGTGGCGCTCGGCGTGGTTGAGTGGTTCCTGCAATGGGTGCGCAAGCATGGCTTTGTGCCATTTGCGGTTTATCGGATTATCGTGGGCATTTTGCTGCTGGTGTTTGCGGCAAGGCTGGCCTGAAACAGTTCAAAGCCTGTTCCCTGTCTGGGTTCCCCATCTCATTTTTCCCCGGAAATGAACCCGGCTTCTGGAATAATAGAAGTGCTCTGGGGGTTCGGAACGGTAGGGCCGGTTTCGGCAATGCCTTCGTGTGTCTCTTATGAAACCCCTCAAACTGGTTCTTACGCCAACGCGCAACCGCCGCCTGAATGAGCTGATCGGGCTTCTGGTGCTGGCGGTCGCGGGCCTCCTTCTTCTCGCGCTTGCCTCGTATCATCCCACTGACCCGTCGTTCAACACGGTTGCCGGCTTGACCATGGGCCGTCCTGAGAACTGGATCGGCGTTGTCGGCTCATACACCAGCGACCTGTTGCTGCAGCTGGAAGGCGCGGCGGCGTTCTGCCTGCCTCTGCTGCTTGCGGCGCTCGGCTGGACATGGATGCGGTCGCTGCCTGCCGGCTCGCCGTGGGCCAAGGCGATAGGCGCATTGTTGACACTGCTTTTCGTCCCGGCGATCTTCGGCCTGCTGCCGGGTCATCTGCACTTTTTCGGCGGATTACCGATGGAAGGGCTGACCGGACGGCTCGTAGTCGACGCGCTGGTCCGTTACCTGAACTATCCGGGCGCATGTATCTTTACCATCGCCATGGTGGCCGTGGCTCTATATCTTTCGACGACCTTCAGCTTCAACACTGCGAAAGAGTGGCTCTCGATTCGATTTGCCTTTGTGCTGGCGTGGCGTGACCGCTGGGCCAACTGGCGGCAGGCACGCGCTCGCGCTCGCGACGAAAGGAAAATGGCCCGCATGGCAGCCATCCGCGAAAAAGAGCTGGTGAAAGCGCGCAAGGCAGAGGCAAAACAGGAACAGCTCAATTTCAGGAAGAAGCCGGAGCCTGCGGCTGAGGAGGAAGCCATCCCGGCGCACCGCCAGGGCGGCTTCGCCGAGATGCTGCCCGAGCCTGCTCCGCCGCAGAAGAGCGTGTGGGAGCAGATCCCGCGCGCGACGGTTCCCGATCCGGAACCGGAGCCCGAGCCGCCGCCAGGCATTGCCGTCAACGAACGCGCTGACGCTGAAATTCACAAGGTCACGCTGACTCCGAAAGCGCACAACGGCTTCCGCCTGCCGCCGAGCACGCTGCTGCATCGCAGCGAAGACGCGCAGGTTGTCCGCGAAGACGAGCTGCGGGCCGAGGCGCAGGTGCTGGTCGAGAAGTGCGCCGAATTCGATGTAAACGGACAGATCACGCACATCAATCCCGGCCCTGTTGTGACTACGTATGAATTCCGGCCCGAGCCGGGCGTGAAATACAGCCGCGTCACGGGACTCGCCGAAGATCTTTGCCTCGCGATGCGGGCCGAGAGCATCCTGATCGAGCGTATGGCGGGAAAGAGCACGGTCGGCATCCAGGTACCGAACCATGAGCGCGAAACCATCTGGCTGCGCGATGTAATCGAAGCGGAAAACTTCGGCCAGTCGAAGAGCAAGCTGACGCTGGCCATGGGCAAGGACATCAATGGGCGCATCGTCACTGCCGATCTCACGACAATGCCGCACGTTTTGATCGCCGGCTCGACAGGCAGCGGCAAATCAGTCGCGATCAACGCCATGATCATGTCGGTTCTCTACAAAGCGACGCCGGAGCAAGTGCGCATGATCCTCGTCGATCCCAAACGCGTTGAGTTGGGGATGTATGAGGGCATTCCGCATCTGTTTACGCCGATCATTACTGAGCCGAAGCTTGCGGCCAACGCTTTGAGAAACGCGGTCCGCGAGATGGAGCGGAGGTTGAAGCTGCTGGCATCGCGCAGTGTGCGCAACATCGACCAGTACAACAAGCTCTTTGAAAACGGCACGCCAAGCCTCTTCGACGACGAAGAAGAGCAGAAGCCGCTGCCTTACATCGTCATCATCATCGATGAGCTGGCCGATCTGATGATGCTCGACAAGGCGAACGTCGAGGAATCGGTTACGCGCCTGGCGCAGATGGCGCGCGCGGTCGGCATCCATCTTGTACTGGCGACACAGCGGCCTTCGGTTGATGTAATCACCGGACTCATCAAGGCCAACGTGCCTACGCGCATGTCGTTCCGGCTGGCGACGAAGGTTGATTCGCGCACGATTCTCGATTCAAATGGCGCGGAATCGCTGCTGGGACGCGGTGACATGCTCTTTCTGCCGCCGGGAACATCGCGGCTGCAGCGCGTGCATGCTCCGTTTGTCACGGAAAAAGAAATCGCCGCTGTTACAGATTTCTGGAAGAAGCAGGGCGATGCCGAATATGTGCAGGGCTTCCTTGAATCGCCGAAGGATGACAAGGGCCGCGATCTCGATATGGAAGCCGATGGTGAGGATGCCGACGACGAGTTGTTCGAAGATGCGGTGCGGCTGGTGATGGAATTCGGCAAGGCTTCGACTTCCCTGCTGCAGCGGCGTCTGCGCATCGGCTACGGACGCGCTGCGCACCTGATCGACATGATGGAGCGCGACGGCATTGTCGGCCCGGCGGAGGGATCGAAGCCGCGCGAGATTCTCAAGCCGCCGGACTGGTTGAACGAAGTCGAACAGGCGATGCGCTGAAGCACGGTCACGGCCCCGGTTACACGCCGGTCTGTTTCGCTGTCCGCAGCGCAACACCTCCGAGCACCGCAACCGCAACGATCAGAGCGATCCAGAGCAGCGCGGGATGCTTTTCAGTAAATGGCCGCTCATCCGGTCGCGGCATAAACCGCGGGTTTTTCTGCTCCGGACCGAATGCGGCCTGCGCTGCCTCTTTATCGGCATGAAAGAGGCTGGCGTAATCGTACTGCGGTGCGCTTAACGCGGGGTCTCCATAGTAGAGCGAGTAAGTTGCGCCGGCGGACGCATCGAAGCATATCCGGTGCGCGAACATTTTCAGCTTTACAGAGGCGAGCGCGATGGGCGGATCGTCGCCGTTTTGTATCGTGATGGTCCAGTGAGTTGCGCCTGGGCGGTCAAACACACCCTCATCCAGACTTTCCTCGTCGATCCGTTTTCCGTTCTGGACTCCGTGATAGCGAAGGATGTCGAAATTAAAGGTGGTCGCGGGTGGGGTACTGGCCTGTTGGCCGGCTGAATCGACTTTCACCTCCACCTTCCGGTAGAAATTGCCCGACGAAGCTGACGGAACGAATTGAATCGAATCGACCGGCACATTCGCAGGCACCTCAAAGCGGATGACAGAAGTCCGGGCGGCCTGCGTCACGCGAGAGGTTTCAGCCACAACGAATGTTTGCGGAGAATCAGCCGGGGTTGTCGCATAGGTCAGACTTTTCACCGCAGCGGGATGCAGAGGGCCTTCGATGCTGAAATGCAGGTAGGCAAATGTTGAGGGCGGCAGATGAAGCACCGTGCTGCGCCCCAGCTTCTGCTGCGTGAGATCGAAGATCGTGTAAGAGCCAAGCTGCGTGGCTTCGGTACTGCTCAGACTCTCTTTGCCGGAAACATCGACGCTGAGAACGAAGTTCTGCACAGCAGGGTCGAGGTCCAGCCACACATCCGAATAAGGTCCGCCCGGCATCTTCACATCAAAGACCACCTTGCCGTGGCGCAGTCCCAGGTTCAGCGGCTCATTCCTGGGATACGCCGCCGTCGTCGATTCATCGCTGGCAATCACATAGGCAACTTCGCGCGCGCCTTGATAGAGTCGCAGGTCGGCGAGTTGCGGCGCGGCATGCGCGTAGATCGCAGGATCAATCAGTGCACACGTCTGAGGCACCTTTTGTTGCGCCGGCAGCTGCAGCCGGCGCGTGTAACGAAAATAGCGCTGCTCAGGTTGCGCGATCAGCAGCAACAGCAGCGGCAGCCACCATCGCGGGCTCATTCCGTGCTCTTCTCCTGACTGCGCAAATTGAGCCAGTCACGCTGATAGGCGAAGCTGACGGCGAGCAGCAAAGCACCCAGCCCGAGGAAGCTGAGAATGCGATAACCCTGGCTCAACTCGCTCGTGTCCACTAGAAAGACCTTGGCGATACTGGCGGCGAGCAGAATGAGCGCCTGCCAGCGCAGAAATGCCGACTTCTTCCAGAACCCCACGGCAAGCAGCACTGCTCCAAACAGCATGGACCAGGCCGAGTAGGTGAACTGAGCGTACATTCTCCGTTCGACGACCTCATGCCATTGCCATCTCGCAGGCGGATGCGACCACCAGTAGGAGTGGATCTCAAGGCAGACGGCAATCATGATCAGCAGATTGACGGCGATGACAGAGCCGCCCGCGATATACGTCCATGCGAAGTTCTCGCTCTCGCCATCAGCGACAGCAGCCGTCGCTGCGATCCATGCCGATGCGGCAAAGGCGGCGATGCCTGCCAGATATGTCGCGAACCGCGCGTTGAAAATGACGGTCGCCGACGCGGACGGGTAGTGCGTGATTAAAGCGACGAAGCCAAGCACAAGGGCACAGAGAGCAAGAACGCGGAGCAGCAGGAGTTGCAGCCGCCGCGCCAGCCACAGGAGCACAGCTCCCTCGGCCAGCCATCCAATCGTGATCCAGCGGCCATGCGCCTCAAGCGGAATCGCAATCGTCAGAAAGATGACTGCGATCGCAAGATGCAGCGAAGTGAGGATGATTGGCTTTGCGCCGGGTCCGCGTCGCGACGGAAGCCGCAGGAGCAGCAGATAGAATGCGGCGAAGACGATGGCTGTCCACGGCTGCGCCGCCTTGCGCTCCGGCTTGTCCAGCAGAACATAAAACTCGAGGAATCCCAGCGCCGCATTCGCCAGCGGCAGCAGCACCAGGACGAGATTGTCCTGCGTGGACAGGTGCGATGCGTCCGCGATCTGCAGACCGCGCAAGAGGCGCGGAGCAATGGCGAAGAGCAGGAAAAAGATGACAACGAAAAATGCGGTCAGGACGAACTGCGCGTCGCTATAGTACTGGACATACCAGGCAATGCTGAAGAAGACGGTGCCTGCAAATGCGCCCAGCAGCAGCCTTGCCCAGGGACGCAGCGCGATGAGCGCAAGCACGGTCGCATCCAGCACCAGCAGATAACTGAACAGCGCAAGCTCGTGGTTCTCTCCGGTAGAAAGCAGCAGCGGCGTGCTGAAACCGCCGACGATTGCGTAGAGCGCCAGGAGTTCCGAGTCCTGCACCCAGCACATGAAGCCGTTCCATGCAGTCACCACAATCATGCCGCCAAATGCCACGGCCGACGGGATGAGGTGATACAGCTCAAACGCCGCCCAGAGCGACAGATACAGAATTCCGCTGCCGATGGCTTTGAGCGAATAAGAGAACGCGGAATATCTGCGGCTGCGGAAGCGTTCCGACCACGCGATGAGGCTGGCGCCCGCGATCAGCCCGATGAGCACACGCCCCAGCGGGCCGATCCAGTGATTGTCGATGGCGAACTTGAGAAACCATGCCATGCCGATGAGCACGGCGAGAATGCCGACGCGGTTGAAGACCTGCGATCCGATGCGGCTTTCGAGCGAGCCGTCCGTGTGCTGCTCTTTGCCGGTTGGCTCAACGGAGGCAAATATGGGAGCGTTGACGACTTGAGGCTGCGGAGACGGAGCAGCGGGCACGGACTCAGCCGGAACCGGAGCGGCTTCAGATATCTCAGCTTTTTGCGCCAGCACCTGCTCAAGGCGCCAGACCCTTGCTGTAAGGGCGGCCACCTGTTTTTGCAAGTCTTCAAAATTGTTACTCATCCCCGTTCAATGTACAGGGAGCGCAAAGAAAATGGGAGCCGTCTCGCGGCTCCCTGTATAGTGATTTGCACCCATCAGTAAGTCAGCTTGAGGCCAAACTGAATGATGCGCGGCTCGAAGGTGCTGGTGACCGTCCCATTGCTGCTGGGAGTGCCGCCTGTGATCGAGCCGACAGGAACGGTGGCTCCCGGCGCAAAGGTAGAGGTCGTAGTGCCGAGCGTTCCGCCGAGACCGCTGCTCGGCAGATAGTAATTGCTGTGGTTAAAGAGGTTGTAAAACTCCGAACGGAACTCGAGCTTCATGCTCTCGACCGGCAGGTTGAATTTCTTATTCAACGCGAGATCGGTCTGGTAGAAGGCTGGGGTTCGGCCAGGGTTGCGCGAAGTGTTTCCAAAGGGACTGAGCAGATT
>Ga0335072_10001445_pt1 | contig 38662 bp, 40 predicted proteins | sample Lox_Sample_21_FD_206725 | JGI IMG/M metagenome (GOLD analysis project Ga0335072, IMG submission 206725) | Soil microbial communities from Loxahatchee National Wildlife Refuge, Florida, United States - Lox_Sample_2.1 | ecosystem: Environmental > Terrestrial > Soil > Wetlands | place: USA... | reverse complement strand
GGGTCGAAGGACAAGACGGTCAGGCTCTGGGACGCCGGCACGGGAACGGCGCTGCAGACGCTCGAGGGCCATTCGAACTGGGTCACCTCAGTAGCCTTCTCGCCGGATGGCAAGCTGGTGGCGTCGGGGTCGTGGGACAAGACGGTCAGGCTCTGGGACACCGGCACGGGAACAGCGCTGCGGACGCTCGAGGGCCATTCTCGCCCGGTCACCTCAGTAGCCTTCTCGCCGGATGGCAAGCTAGTGGCGTCGGGGTCGTGGGACGAGACGGTCAGGCTCTGGGACGCCGGCACGGGAACAGCGCTGCAGACGCTCGAGGGCCATTCGAACTGGGTCACCTCAGTAGCCTTCTCGCCGGATGGCAAGCTGGTGGCGTCGGGGTCGGAGGACAAGACGGTCAGGCTCTGGGACGCCGGCACGGGAACGGCGCTGCAGAAGGTCGGACTTGGCACACCAACCACAACCCTTTCATTCTCTACTTCGGGTCAATACCTTAAAACGGATAAAGGAGTATTGGATATAAGCTCTCTTAAATTATCGCCAGATTCTTCAGAGCAGTTACGTGTTCTATTTGTATCAAATGATTGGGTAACAGAGGAAGGGGAAAGTATTCTTTGGCTCCCTCCTGACTATCGAGCGACTTGCGTGGCTGTCTGGAACGGAATAGTCGTGTTAGGACACTCATCGGGGGAAATTTCATTACTCGAATTCGAGCAAGGGTTAAAGACTGTGTAATCAAGAAGAGTGGGTAGATTATTGGTGAGGTTATGATGGTCTTACCGACATAATATACTATCTTCTTCATACCTCTATTTGATAGAGGGTCAAGGGGAACATGTACCTATATAATCGTTGTATTCGCCACTCAGATTCTAGTAGCTTCTACGAAGGAGGCCATCTTGGGCTCCGAGCGACGAGCGCGTGGGTTACGAGGCAGACCCACTCCATCCACTTCACCTCCGCCTTGTACTCATCCGCGCTCAAGGTGGGTGCTAGTAAAAGCGGCGTGGGAAGGGGATGAGTGGAAAGTGAGGTCGATGCAGATTTCTCTTCTTTCTACCCGCTAAACTCTCGGCGATTGCGGAAATAGAATTCGGTGCTCTCTACCTCCCACATTTTTGAGTAAGAAGAGTTCCTCGGAAGTTTGGACATTTCCCTCTCTCTGGCGCCGTCTGCACGAGTCCTTGCCTACTTGGCCAGGAAAGGCCGCTACCCTTCCCCCAGTATGGCAGTGACGACCACTACCTATGAGACGCACCCGTTTCCTCTGGTAGAGACAGAAAAGCCGCTCCCACCGCCTCCCGACGTTGCCATAACGCCTTGTGACCCGTGGCCCCGACCTTACTATTTGTCGGATGGCCTCCGGCGCGTTGCACCATATCATTTCACTTACAACACATTCTGCAAACAGCGCTGGCGTGGACGCGAAATCCTAGATGTCTTCGCTTCAGAGTTCCGTGACCGGCCTCGGGAATACTATCGCACTGCCATCGAAACTGGGGAGATTGTCATCAATGGCAAGCCATGCCAAGATGTGCACACCATCATCAAGAATGGAGATGTCATCAGCCATACGTTGCATCGACATGAGCCTCCAGTGACTGCACAGCCCATTGGGGTGGTAGCGGAAACCGACGAGATGATCGTGATTGACAAGCCAGCTGGAGTGCCTGTACATCCTGCGGGGAGATACAATTACAACTCTGTAATCGAGATCATGAGGGCAGAGAGGCATTATGCATTCAATCCACTCCCATGTAATCGCCTAGACAGACTGACGAGCGGAGTCATGTTTATTGGCAAAACGAAGGCAGAGGCCGAAATCATCAGCGAGAAGTTAAGGGGCCGGACGGTCAGGAAAGAATATGTGGCGAGGGTCAAAGGGAGGTTCCCTGACGGCGAGGGCTGGACAGGCGACGAGATGAAGGGCGGCGTTGTCACCTGCGAAGAGAGCATATTGCAGATCAGTCCAATATTGGGTCTGAATCGAGCCAGGGCGAGCGGAAAGAGCGCCAAAACGCTGTTCAGACGAATAGCCTACTACCCACCCAAACTGCCACCACCAGCCTCAAACGCGCTTGATTCAACGCCGTCGCTGTCCAACGGCACCAATGCCGCTCCAAGCCCCAGCAACTCAACAGATACTTTCGCACCTCCTCCACCAGCGCCAGCGACAGAAGACAAAGGCTACAGCATCGTCCACTGCCTACCATTGACAGGGAGAACCCACCAAATCCGCGTCCACCTCCAGTTCCTGGGCCACCCCATCAGCAACGACCCCATCTACAGCAACCGCCGCGTCTTCGGGCCCGGCCTCGCACAGCACGACTCTTCGCCTGCCCATGACGCTGCCATCATCGAGCGTCTCAGCAAAATGGGAAAGACTGAAAGCTTCGCCGACGCCATCGACTACAACCCTGCATCCATGATTGATCAGACGCAGCAGATAGCCGTCCCGAAGAACCACAAGCCGCTGAATGCAGGTACACTACATGCAGGAAGTTTGTCACCGGCAAACGAGGCAGGCGAGGACCCTATGTACACCCAAGCCGAGTTCGGCGAGTTCATCAAAGCGCATGACGAGATGGTGAAGGACTATAACAAGCGCAAGGGGGAGAAGATGACGGGCGAAAAGTGTGATATCTGCGGTACAGACCTGTATTCGGACCCGGGGCCACAGGAACTGGGGATCTATCTACATGCGCTGGCTTACAGTGATGTAGAAGGGAAGTGGCGGTATCAGAGTCCGATGCCAGCGTGGGCGTTACCGCCGAATGGCATGGAGGGTCCGAGAGTAATGGGCGAGTGGGAATATGATGGAAGCGAGGTGCTAGATATCGAGGAGAAGGAGTGGGGGAGGGTGAAAAATAGAGAAGGGATGATGAAGAATAAGCAGAAAGAGGAGTTGGGGGATGTGGGCCATACCAAGAGGGACATCGACTGAATGTTGAATATTGGTATCAACTTGAATATTGGATTCAGGATGCGTTGGAACGCAGCTCATACCCTGCTGAGACAAATTACCACCTAGACTCGCCCCGAAGAATGCTTTACAGGCCTCGTTCCCATCCCAATGCCAACTGCTCATTAGACCCGTACAAACCAGGTTCCCATAACAAAAGACGCCAGACACCTCGCTCAGAGAACCAAAACCAACCCCCCCCCAAAAATGCCATCCCACATCAATCATTGACCCCCAGGTATCCGTGAATGCCGCGAAGATCAATTCACTCGCAAAGCCATATCATACATTCTCTCTCATATAGACCCAACCCAATTGTGCTCTTCTACGCGGCGCTACGTTACGCAACGAGCCCTTTGACGCGATCAATCCGGTCAACCGCCTTCTCCAACCTCTCCAGCCGCCGCCTCTTCTCCAGATCGCGCTTCTCCAGCACCGCGACCCTCTCCTCGAGTTTCGCCCTCGCCCTCCGTTCCGTAGCGACCATTTCGTTGGCCTGGCTGAAGAGCTGCGCCGTCAGCTCCTCGAGCTCCTTGTGCGCATTGTTGAGGCTGTTCTCGGCGGCCTGGCGGAGACGCTTCTCGTTCTGGATTTCTTGACGTAGCGTCTCGGAGACGGAGGGCTCGAGGGGCGTGGGCGGGGTTTGGAGGAGGTTGGGCGTCGAGGTAGTTGCGCCGGAAGTTCCCAGACCGCCTGGCAGAGGAGGGTGTTGGGGGCTTTGGGGTGGGAAGCCAGGGGAAGGGGGCACGGCGAGGGAGGTGGAGCCGCCGCGGCGGCCGGGGAGGAAGGCGCTGAAGGAACTTAGGCGTGAGGTCTGCGGCTGCGGACGCTCGGATGGGCTGCCAGCCTCGGGTGGCGAGCCTGGTCTCTTGTAGCTTCCGGACAGGTCACGGGCGCTGCCATTTTGCTGCTGCTGCTGTTGTTGTTGCTCCTTACGCGCGTGGACGGCACGCAGGAAGCGGACCTCGTCCTCGTAGTCGGCAAGCTTGTCGGCGGCAGCGGCAGCTTTGCCGTTGAGGAGGCGCACCTGAGCCTCGAGGTCGGAGATGCGGGTCTGAGTTTCGGTAGGGGAGAGGGCTTGCGAGGGGAAGGCAATGGGGACGTGGGTGCCGCAGTTGGGGCACGAGGTGGTTGGGAGAACGGGCGTTTGCGTGAGGACGGACATAGGTGTGACGCATGCGCGGGATGGAGTTGGGAGGATTAGGTCGGTGAAGAGATAGCTACGGTCAATGGAAAGGTAGACGGGGTGTGTTGGAATAGAGAATAGTAGAAGACGGTGTCCGCGTCAACTTTGGTGTGACTCCTGAGTTAATTGGGTGGCTTGCAAGTCGGTCTTCCAGATGTCAAATTCCTAAACGGCGAAGACGCCTCCCGGAGCAGCGCAAGCCGCAATGTGGCCAAGTCAGAAGTACATATTACTAACGGAGTAAGCAGCATTGCAAGGTATGACTTCTCTGTTGCACACGCGCTCTGCTTAAGTTGCATAATTTACTTTGGGATTCTGAAGCTCGATTTACGACTCTCTGCAAAGCGTTGTCAAACACGGCAGTGGCTGCTTAATAGCTCAACCAAATCCGCCCCACCCCTGCACCACAGCTCCATGCTAACCCCCAGTCGAGCCAGCTGTCATAATAGAGAATGTACAGAAGCTCTCAAAGCTCTAGATTGGGTGATCCAGTAAGTCCGTCTATCTGAATCGACGGCAAGAACTGGAACAATGCCAGATGTCCGGTCGAATTGAATCTGAACAATAACCAAAGCGCAAGAGGGATGGGATAATATCCAAACAGAATGTGCCCTACTGGCACAGCGGGCATTGTAGCGCCGAATTAGAAGAAGTAGGGGATGGCGGCACTGCAAAGTATCAGTGATTGTACTTTAATGCAAGAGACTGTGCAACTTACGCAATGGCCAAAGTGGCAGTGACGCCCACCAGTGCCCTCGTCCTGACCTTTTCTCGCTTAAGCTTCTCCTCCAAAACCTTGGCTTTCTTTGCTGGCTGTACGGGCAATTCAGCATCAATATCATCCGTCTCAACCTCTTCTGCCTTCCGCTTTCTCGTAGCTTTGGTTAACGGTTCGCCATCTAAAGCTTTTGCTTCTTCAACCATTCGTTTGGCCGTCTCAAGCATCTTTTCTGTGTCATCTGGTAATGGTAGTTGAGGCGAGCCAGCTGGCATCTCAACTATAACATTCGTATGGGTAGTCTCGGTGTCGGCGTTCACCTCTACCTTCGAGTCAACCTCGACTTTCACTTTTTCGCCGTCTACCGAAGGCGAAGCCGCAACTGTTGAGGCGGCATCTTCAAGTGCGGACTGCAAAGTTGCGCTTGCCGCATGGGCATTGGCCTCATTTGCTTCTTTCATTGCTTTCGTCTGGCGCTTGCGCGGCGACGCTTTGGATTTTACCGGTGAAGCGATCTTGCTCGGCGACGCCGATCTCGTTGACCTTGCCCTGGCAGCTTTCGCCGACGCTGGTGGCTTTGAACTAGGCATCTCGAATTTCGGAGGTGGAGATATGTGCTTCTTAGCACTAGCCGGACTTTGCGTGATCTCTTCCGGATCTAGTAGTGCTTTCACCCAGGTGTACAAGCCATACTCTTCGGCGACTTCGAGAGCTGTAACAAGACACCGTCAATGGATGTGGCGAGGGATTGAGAATTGCACAACACACCTAATTCTGGGGAAATCCATACGTTCCCCGCAATCTCGTCTTGGCTTGTACTGTCTTTCGATTTGAGATAGTCGCGCTCTGCCTTCTCCTCTGCATGAAGCGCCCACGGAAATGCAATTTTGAACATCCCAGTCGCGCTGACGTAGCCGTCCTTGCTCCGTCTCTACCCCTAGAGTTAGACTTGTGGTCCTTGACTTTTTTGCGAATCTCTCACCATTAGGAAATATGTCTCAGGATGCGGCTGGTTCTGATGTGACGCGAATATCTCTGAACCCTTCAAGTCTTTCGGCAATGGAGCTCGTAGGTGTGCATATTCGAAGGTGCCTAGGTTTTCCGGCTTTGTCGCGTTCGAGGTTCCAACCTGCCCTGGTTTAACTTGCAGCTTCGTCTTGCCGAGTCGTCGACGTGAGAGGAGCTCTTCATCTATTCAAATTGTCAGCATCAGCTCAAGAGTCAATGCGCGCTCGGTTAATTAAGCATACACTCCGGACAAACCCCAGGTTGAACAAGGGGGTTCTGCCTTTTCGGAAGGCAGCGCCCCATGATGACGTTCTGCTGGAGATGTAGTTTTGACGCAGGCAATTGCTATCTCGGATTGATAAAGGCTTGTGACAACGAGTGACGCTTTTTATGATTCTGCTGGGGCAAAAAGGTAGTTGTGATGACGTTGGGTCGATTGCAGCAGTTTGCGCAACCGCGGCCTGCCTAATTGAGGTTCTCGACAGAGTTGCGCGATATCTCAGCAGCTGTGCGCTGCCTTTGATAGGTTGTGAGGCGACCGATGAAGCGTGGGAGTGCTGACTTGAAAGCTCGACGGCAACCCCTCGGGAGTACTACAGAAGGTGGCTCGAGGTGTTGGAGATTTGGGCACCGGGGAGGCAGGGGTTTTGGGAAAGCAAAAATGGCTGGCCTCTGCACTTGTGGCTGGGACTCCCACCCGACTCAACTCAATTGGGAATCGCTCCAGCCTCGCCACCGATTTGACCACATGGCTCGAATGGAGGGGATCCCCTAACAAGGTTTGCTTCGAGATACAGTACTAGAATTACTCATTACAGCTGATTTAGTTTTGTTGCCTGCAAGGAGACAGAGTGCCTGCCGCTTGCACAGTAGTTATGTATGCTTTTGTCCCGAGCTTACCCTAACCGCGTCCCAGGATGCTTTTATGGACTCCTGAAGTACAAAGGCATGTTTGCTAAAAAGACGGAGTGTTTTGTGGTTCTGTCTTCGTCCACCCAAAGCGAGAGCCTCAAACGGTCCGGAAGATAGTGACGGATAAAAAGCACTTGCAGCAGGTAAGCGAAACTGTTGTTTTTAGGAATTTCGCACATGGGATGCTTGGCACGAAGCCCCTCAACCCCACAACACATTTCGTGACCAGTCTGACAAGTCTAACTTACTCCCCGGACCTGCAATATTCTCGATACCTGGTCTGTCGCTTGCTTATCTCAAACCCGGAGGATTCGGAACTACTGAGGAATTACAATTATGGACGACGATTTAACCCCATCAAAGACGGAGGGTTTCAAAGTCGGTGAGAAGAAGACAATCGATGAGTATAAGAATCTAGGTAGGACGAATTCGATTCCTATATCTCTGCGCAGGCAAAGCTTCCAAGAACTTGGATTGGAAAGGCCCCACGCTTTAGTTACTTAGGCGGATTGGGCATCTTCACTATGTTAAAAGTCCCAGCTTCAAAGTTCATCTTACACGGAGGGGTCATATCTCTGTGATGACGACCTTCCCTGACTGCTCACTTACTCTACGTCTGCCGTACTTTTCTAACCCATCGAAAAATAGATCAAGAGGATGAGGCTCTCAATCGATGGAAAGCTTCTCTTGGCTTGGGTTCCGGCACTGATATCGCCGACCCAAATGATCCGAGAACATGCGTAATCAAATCCCTAGCGCTGGTATGACTTCAATGCCACCATCAACTTCATAGCTGACACTATCCAAGGAAGTCGAAGGCATGCCCGACATCACGATTGATCTCTCTGCCCCAGGTGCCGTCGAGTCTCTTAGAGAGAAACCATTCACCATCAAAGAGGGCTGCAGATATCAAATGAAGGCCTCATTTGTGGTCCAGCATGAAGTATTGTCTGGTTTGAAATACGTTCAAGCTCTGAAGCGCAGGGGCATCCGTGTCGGAAAGGACGAGGAGATGATTGGCAGCTATCCACCCAACACCACCGATAAGCCACTGTACGAGAAGAAGTTCGCCCAAGAAGAGGCTCCTTCTGGGATGCTCGCTCGCGGTCATTATGAAGCTGTCTCCAAGTTCATTGATGACGACGATGTTACTCATCTCAAATTCGAGTGGTCCTTCGACATAACCAAAGACTGGAAATGAGCGTTCGACACATTGCCACCCGTCATAGCGATCCTGTTGATATTTGGTGCTTGATCCTAACTTTGTCAGGATTCGCTGTAACGAGCAGACAGAGAACACAGCTCGGAGATTTTCGCCGCCATGGATGTCGGCATTGAGTGGTGGCCAAGTTCGTCAAGGAAGCCTTCCGGCCTCAATCTGGAAATGAAGGAATTGAGGATCGAGAATAGATAGGTCCCAAAGGAGCATGGTTCGCACATTGCCATCATAAAAAGTATTCAATGACAGGACCTTGACCGTCTTTGCCTTGTTGTTGCTGCGCCTGCTGCTCGTTTCGATGGACATCATTCTCCGGCGCAGCGTCGAAAATATTGAAATATCTGTCTCCTGCATCACTGACTTCGAGCACGCTGGCGAGATTGCCACAACGGTAGCAGTAGTTTGGAGCACTCCAGACCGTACTGAGCCGATCATCGTAGAGGATTTGATATCCTTCTTGACACAACTGATGTGCTCTGAGTATGTGTGACATGCTATTGACCTGCAGGAATTTCTTGACCACATCTCCGCCAAACGTATATCCAGCTCCTCTTGGCGACAGCGAAAACTCGTCACGCTCCGGGTCTGGGTCTGACCAGACCAAATCTGCCATTGGCCCTTCGTGGGGTATCTCGCGAAATCTGTCGATTATCTTGATTTGGTCAATTGAGTGGATTGAAGGAGAAAGACCGCCATGAACGCAGAATATTTGGTCGTTGATGACCACGCTCAGGGTAAGAAAATCGAACATGTCGGTGAAATAGTGCCAGACATTGGCATTGCCGTATTTCCGCGCACACTCCGTGTAAAATCCGTAAGACTGAGTAACGCCTCGCGACTCATGGTTGCCGCGGATGAGATGAACGCGATGGGGGTATCTTAATTTGAGACAGACAAGAAGGGAAATCGTTTCGACACTGAAAAGACCGCGATCGACATAATCGCCTGAGCGTGAGTGTCAGAGCACTGATCTTTCACCTTGCCAGCCTCTGGGCCTTTGGGTAGCCTACCAAGAAACAGATAGTTTGTGTTTGGACAAAACCCTCCAATCTTGAATATCTCTAGCATGTCAAAGAACTGGCCGTGGATGTCTCCAACAACCGTAACAGGTGCTGCGATGTGCACCACATTGCTCTCTTTCATAAGCAGCTCCTTTGCTTTTGCGCATATTGCTTCAATGACATATTCTGCCAGCAGTTCTTTCCGATAAAGTCGTTCGATGCATTCGTCGAGGTCAATGCTTGCTGGTTCCACCATGTCAGTACAATCTATGTACAAAGCTAGATAGGGTTCCATACAAGGGAGGCCAGGCATAGTTTCGTGTCGTTGAAGGAAGAGGATGCGCTCTGCTCATGCGACCAACTTGAGGATGATAGAATAGAACGACTGAATCTGTAGGGTGCTCGCTTCGTGCTTGCATGTTGTCGCCAGCTAGCGAAACCAGCCTCGGAGGACACTTGTTATCATGACTAGGAGCATAAGACACGTTGAGCGTGAGAAGACGGGCGGTAACCGCCTGTGTCTACATGTTGGAACTTTTCTTCCAAATCTCGCGCCGTCCAAAAGGAGGATCGCGCCTATATTAGCGCCCCTTCACGATTTGTTCGTTGTTCCTGAATTCCCGAACTTCTTCCTTCTCGTTCACTTTTCTACCTCTACGCCTTCCCTTAATCGTGTCTTTCTAAACTCATGCTAGCTGACGTCCTCCATATAAGCGCTTTGCTGGAGTGAAATAGGCAAGAGCCCTCCAGGCCAGTGGAGATTGACCAGCTAACCCAAACTCGACCTGGGCCTGACAACACAGTCTTACCCTTTCCCTTCTATAATCGCTACGCCAAATCATAGTGCAATAGGCCTGCTCCTCTCTATTCTTTCATTCGCAAGGTTTCCTTACACAGCCAGTTCATCATATGGAATCCTGGCTGCCAAAGAAAGGCTTATTACTTTCTTAGCAGCCCTTCTCTTCCACATGGCTGCGCCGTTGCACTATTCTTAGGATTACTACCCCACCTGGATTTGACACAAAGCACCCCAAAATGTATCATTTCCAAGGAGCACCTCCAGGCGCAACTCCTCCATTTCAACAACCTCGACAACCACAATATGCTAGCTACGCTCCCCAGGCGCAAGCTCCCCAAAGCCAATATGCTGCGTATGGCACCCACCAGCAGACTCGACAAACTCCGTATAGTCAATACACCTCAAGCCAGCAGCCCCAAGCGCCAGGTGTCTACTCTAGCCAAGCACATCAAGCTCCCGGTGCTTACACTTTCAACCATCAACCTCATTATCAGCAGCAGCAGCAGCAGCAGCAAACATACGGCTCCAACCAAACCCATCAAGGCGGAGCTCCTCCTCAAGCAATCACTCCTCCATCAACTAATCAGTCCTGCTACAATTGTGGGCGTAGCGACCACTGGGCTCAAAATTGCCCTGAACCTCGAAGAGCTGTACCCGCGTAAGATGTCTTAATTTCTTTCGGTTGGATCCTGCTGATACGTCAATGAAGTGGTGCATTACATGGTTCACGGCCCTTGAAAAGGCAGAAAACTACAGGTCCAATTATTACACGATACCCACCCCCACCCAATCACAATTCGCAACCTTCACTTCGGCGAGGGTTCACTCACCCGCCTGCAGGGAATCAAACATATTCTATTCCTAACGGTCTACTAACTCCGCTATCTGCCAACGGACAAAGCCACAGCTCGTGGAACCCACAACAGAGTCAATATGGATCTCCAGCGCCACGGCAAACTAACCAGCAATGGATATCGACAGCTCCTCCAACACCAATGTCAACTTACGGACCTCAATATACTAGTCCCGCATCAATGAATGGGAATGCTCAGCACCAGAACTATTTCAACCCTCAGCCACCATCTGCAGCAAATCAAACTACTCCGTCGGGAAATCCATTGCCCGAGGCCCAACCATCCACCAGCTTTGACCCAGGCGCATATGCCAAGCCATCCATCGACTCTTCAAAGCGTCAATCAACATCGTCAGACCAAACCCCAGTGTCGGGAGCGAATGGGGAGAAAGTCGAACCATGGCTGGAAGAGCTGCAAGCTCTAGATTTTGAAGAGCTTAAGACCGGATCAGGTCCTATCAGTACGCATCTCAAGAAACCCCAATTAATCACGTTGCTAATCTCCCCTTAGTCTCACACCCAGCAAATCCTGTCGCACAGCCACTAGCTGCAGACTGTGCTGCCGCCGATGCGATCGGCCGTTTGCCCATTGCCGCCAGCTTGCCCCCTGGGGTATCGATCTCGATGTACTTCCGTGACATAGATGAGCAAGAATTCGAACGAAACGTCCGAGAGAAGGTGGAGTGGGACGAGGTCTGCAATGACCCCGCGTTTGCGGACATTCCCTCCGATTGCGACGCTCTTTCAATCTCAGAGCTTGTCAAAAGGCGCAAGGATGAGGCTCTTGTCCTGGGTGAATCTGATAATGAAGCAGAAGGGAGCAATTATGACGCCGAATCACGAGACCAATACAGCGATGACGAGCGTCGTGTACGCGAACGATCTCCTAGCGAAGGATCCATGATAACTTTCGATGCAAAGCCTCCGGTTTCAAGGAGTGGTTCTCCAAATTTGGGTGCTGAGGAACAAAAGTATCCAACTCGTTCAATTGAAACTCATGGAGTATACGGCATGACCCGGGAAACTGAGGATCAACGTCTCTCAAGAGAACAGGAGGAGAGACTGGCCGCTCTTGGAGTAAGTGGCTTGCCGAAGCCTGTACAGCCTTCCATGCGCCGCACCATTGTTGTTACAGAGCCTTCCAAGACTGTTATCGCTTCACCGGTCGAGAGTGTGGACCGTGAAAGTCGCAGCACAAGCCTCGATAAAGGGTAAGAGAGTCCTTTCACTTTGGCAGATTCCAAACAACTGACAATGTTATAGAACAAGGCAAGCCGAGCACCAAGCTTCGCCGATCTCGAGCAGTCTCAATGATCATTCAAGAGACCATTCAAGGGACCTGTCAAACGCCGAAGACTCTCCATTCCCAAGTGGCTCCGGCACTCGTGCCTCGCCGCGCCCACATTTCTCACGCGAAAATTCTTACCAGGAACGAAACGGTCGTGAGCCGCTCCGTCGTTATAGTTCATACGATAGAAACCACCCGCCGCCGCCACCACCAGCGAGGACGCAGAGATACTTCGACGGACCTCCAGGCCTTCATAGCTCGTCCACTGACGTACACTCTCGAGACTCTTGGGCCAATAGTCAAAACAAGTCCCCACCTAGCGAAGATACTAATCAAATTAGAGAAGTTCCGCCCCCTTCCAGATCGAGGTCCGATCCGCATATTACAAGAAAAAGATCATATCGACACTCCTCGGAGGAAAGCGACGGCGGTCCCAAGCGTCAAGAGGACGAGAATACTCAGCGACGCAAGCGCAACGAACCAAAGATTGCTGCTGCCTACAGGTAAGTCCTTTGTCACCTGTTTTCGAAGATTTTTACAGCGACTAATCTTCCCTAGCCGTCGTTGGTAACATGTCCTTTGCAAACCCATCTTCATAACTCTCGACCACTTCTGTCTTGCGATCATTGATTCTCAACAAGACTCAGCATGCATCTTGCATTTCAAAGCCTTTTCTTCCGCATACTCATCACACAGGTCCGGGGAAAAGGCGCTTCTTTTCCTACCCATGGTTACTTATATTCCGTGTGGATCATTGGACTTGCATTGTTGGAGTCTTGAGTATTTCTTTGTCTCACCAGCTCCCAAGAATTGAGATTGCTGAGACTGTTTGACTACTGCGGTCTTGGTATTGCGCTTCTTGTCATAAAACAGATGAGCCTTCCATTTATTTCGTGTTTCGAGCTCGTATCTGTGTCGTATTATACTTGTCTGATCGTTGCTTGAACTACATATATATCTTCACCTCGTAGCCATGCTAGGGTAAGTCCGGTCCGTACCAACCTCAGGCGGAGAATAGTTGTAGCTTCCGAGATTCGAAGCAGTAAGTGTGTGTGTTGAGTAAATCGACCTCACACCAAACCTCATACGCAAGATGTGAATCTTGAACAACGACGACCTAATAGGTTGCGCTGTCTCTTTGAGACTATACGCTGATGACGGCCTGCCCTTCTACGCGCTCGGAAGTTTGGGGTGCGCTAGCCAATGTACTTGCATCTTATCTTTCTACCCCTCGCCAGTTTTTTGGGCCAGTGATAAAGGTGCAACCCGCTGCCAATGGGCGAGGCCGAATGATGGATTGTCGCCTATGGACTGATGCAGAGTGCGAAGAATACGTGCATCTCCGTTTTCGAGGCGGCGGCAGCGGCGGAAGCAAGGCCTGTACAGCGTGGAGGTTCCACCATCTCCACAGCTCGAACAATGCAGGTGAGTGTGTTCTAATAGCTAATTCCTACTAAAGGAGGAATCAAGATATTGCCGAAGTGGAATAGACATGGAGCAAGTTGTTTCACTTCCTACAGCTTGTAATAGAAGGCCAGTTAACGTACCTAATGATATGGTATCATTCCTGAAAATGCCAGTGCTCCGTGACTCGCTCAGACCTCGCATAATGTGAAAGTATGCGACTCTTCTAAAATGCCCAACCTACGATACGGACCTCTTCGCCTCCTCTGTATCGCTCTCCTCTTCACTGCCACTCTCATCCTCTTCTTCGCTACTGCTTTCTTCCTCCTCCGTACTTCCTTCTTCCTCGTCACTCTGCTCCGTCTCTCCGCTCTCCTCACTCTCATCCAACCAATCATCCAGTGACTTGCTCTTGTCCTCTGCGCCATCTTTCTGTTTCCCCTTTGGTCTACCCGCACCCATACCCTCAACTCGAGATGCAAGTCCTTGCCCCTTCACCGCCTCATCTAGCCGCTTGCTCGCCGGCACATTCCTCGCCTTCAAGGTCTCAGCCACATATTCCGCCTTCTCACCTACTTCATCCCTCAGCTTCGGATCCGGCTCTTCACCCTCTGCCACCCAGTCCGGCAGCTCCCGGTATCCAGGTAACCCGCTTCCTCCTACCTCTTTCCCACCTATGACCAATGTACTGCTGCCCAACATCAGTCCCTTGCGAGACTCTGACGGCGAGGGCGCATGTGGGACGGGCTTTGGCGCTAGGAGGACAAGGGATGCGAGTTGTGTGGATTGCGAGTTCGAGAGAAGCGCTTTGAAGACGCGGGCGCGGTCGCGGAGGTCGTATGATGTGTCGTAGCGGGTGAGGAGGAGGATGTATTGCCAGAGGAGGGCGATAGGGTGGTCTTTCGTTGCTTCGGTGGAATCGACTAGAGTGTGTTGGCCGCCATTGGGGTCTAGGTCATCACTACGGCTCGAGAAGATTACAGGAGGTACTGAATCCTTCTGGGGGTGATTCTGCAAGTGATGCAGGTAGACTTTCGCCGCGAGCAGGACAATCTGCTGCTTTGCTGCCTCGGGCTCGTCGGCGAAGCTTTTCGCCAGAATCCGCAGCACGTCAGGTGCGATGTTGTTTTCCGGGTCTGTTCCGGCGAATTCACCGACTAGCCAGATGATAGTGGCGCGGGCTTCGGGACTTTTGGTCACGTCGAGGTTCTTAGCAAGGCTGATGACTGTCGTCTGGTGTGAGGTGGGATCCTGCTGAATCAGGTGGCGAATTACGGTCAATGCTTCGGAGACGACGGTGTCGTCGGAGCTGTTGACCTGGCTGAGGAGTACCTTGAAGGCGCGGGAGAAGGTTCGAGGATCGGATTGGGCACAGCGGCCGATGGCTTGGACGCTGGCGCGGACCAGAGGAAGGGATGGATTGTAAGAGAAGTGTTCTAGCTCGCTGAGGATTATGCTTTTGAGGTGAAGACCGCAATGGGGGAAGATAAGGGTTAGCATTTCGATTTTTAGTTCCCATAAATGCTGCGTGTCGGACGAGCGGATCAGGAAATGTGAGGCATACGGTACGAAGAGCGCGGGTGATACCAATGCCACGGCGACAATGTTGCAAAGTGCGATCTGTTGAATGTCTGAGGGGCTTCGTAAGAGTGCCACTAGAGGGCCGATGGCGTCGTTGAGATAGTCCGGTGTACCGAGACAGAGGTAGCATCCCACAACTGCAACAACGACGGCCGAGTTCCGGCTTTGAAGCAGGGGCTTACAGGCTCTGAGGAAGAGCTCGAGATCAGGATCAAGGATTTGCACCTCTTCGCCAGTTTCGATTTCAGTGTCCTTTTCATCTTCGTAAAAGCCCTTTTTTCCAGCAGCTTTTTGCCGTTGTGTTTTTCGAGGGAAGCATCTCCGAGAGTAATACATAAGCAGCCGGATTGTGGCCAGTTGGCTCCATTCGTCCATATCGACAAGCTTCTTCACCAGACTTCGGTAGTGCTTGTGGATGATATCGATCCTTTCTGGACAAATTTCAAGAAAGGCGGCCACAGCCGGACCAGCCACGAAATACTGTCTGTCGCCCAGTAAGATGGAAAGGTAGTCCAGTAGCTGTGGCAAAGTACCTGGATCGAGGCGATAGCACTTCGGTATGGCTAGGGCGGCAGCCTTCCTGACGTGTGGACTCATATCTCCACACCCACGTTTGATCGCGAGAGACACAATCTGGCTGATGACTGGTACGCGCATTCCAGACATGGTACGCAATGCCATGGCGCGAACTTGCGGATTTTGGTCTGTAAGCGACTTCTGGATAGCGTTAACTGAAAGCAGGGCGAGGTCAGGATCGGACTCTGCATAATGGAGCAAGTAGATATAGACGAGTTTCTTAATCTCAATGTTCGGGCTTGCGACGTTCTTGACCACCGACGAGAAGTACGGAAGGCATGGCTTGGATTGATACATCATCTGTTTCTTGTCATCAGAAGGAAGGAGTAGATGAATGAGACATCGAAAGGAGATACCGAGACGACTTTTCGTAGCCCTTCGAGGATGTCACGATCACTGCGGCTGTCAAGCAGTGCTTTTAGCTTGACGAAGGGAATTGTCTTGGAATTAGATTTCGAGATTCTAGACGTGCTAACAGCCTGAGCAGCTTCCACTGTTAGGTCCCGTGCTGAGTGGAAAGGGTCAGCATGTTGAAGCCAAGACGAATCCATTCTTGCTGACCTGTCTCCATCATGGACGAAATCCTTGATACTGATTCCATCTCTGGTTATGACGTCGCTTTCGACAAACCGGAAGGACTAACGCATAGGAGTTGCGATTGGCAAAGATCGGCTTGATCTGAAGGGACTGATAACGCCAAGCCTGTATCAATATTCCATCTCCAATTCTGTGGGTACGTATTATGTAGGTTTGTTCCAGCGACTCAAAACCCATCGCCATGGCACATGGACATAGAGGTACAATGGAAACGATCTAAGTCATGGTGCCGCTCGTCATCACGCTCGCGCAGCATGCAACTTCCATTTTCCAACATCACCTAGCCAATGAAAGCAACCATCACGAACTTCGAGTATGCTACAGACTTGCTGGAACATCTCATCGACAGCCATGCCAATCTCACAACCTTAGCAATCTGTTCAACCCGAAAGGACTTCCTTACTCAAATCGCACCGATCATCCTCACACCGAGGCCGCAAGAAATTCCCCCATCTCAAGAAAGCTTCATCGATGACGACCCAACGCCAAAGTCCAACCCACTCCCCCATCGCCTTCTCATCCCGACTCTCCAACTCTTAGCCAGATCCAGAACCATCAAGCTAGTGTACTGCCCCTCGATCGACACTCTCCGGGCATATCTCTCAAGCTATGCTGCCCCGGTGGTAGCCCCAGTTGTAGGCCCGGAGTCCACCGGCTCCGTCTCGTCCTCAAAGCCACTCCTGGCCATCCTAGACCTCGTCCTCCTCCACCACGCAACCTCAGAGTTCTCCGTCCAAGGCCTGATGCGTACCTTTGCCTCAGCCGTTGAGACGGCCAATCGGAACTCCATGGATCTCCTGCTCTGCGAATGCAAAGATATCCACGACCCAACAAATCCCAGTCGCGGCCTTAGGCTTTGGGACACGGATGTTCCGCTCCTCAGCGGTTCGGCCAGACTGGGAAGTGGCGGATCAAGCTTTGCAGGGAGGATGGTCAGCGTCAGAAGGGTTGCTGGAAGATGGTTCAGCTTTGAAAAATCTCGACGAAACAGGGAGGAACCTGACGACGAGGAAATGCTTATCTAACTCAAAGTTCGTGATCATTACACACCCGAAATCGTTATACAAACAATCTTTGCGTCAACGGGTATCCTTGCTAGAACCAAAATGCAACGCCACCCAATCCTAGTCCCTATCGTTATATGCTCTGCTCCATCTCCGTAATATACAGCCTGATGTGTGATTCTAGTTTTAGGTACTCATCACGCGCGCTGTTGACCTCGTTTTCGATGTTCTCTTTCAAGTCGGCCATCTAGTTCCAATCAGTATCGAGACAAACATCCCTCAGGAATTGATTGACATACCTTCTTTTCCGTCTGCTCTATCCTCATTCGCCTCCTATCCATATCTCTCCCCTTATCAGCTCGCTCCTCTCTAAGCTGTCGTTGCACCGCGCTCAACTCGGCCATTCTCGCCTTGGCAGCATCTTCTCGATCCTTGTGCTTCCGCCTCAACTCTTCCGTTCGTTCCTCCCACCTTGAGAGCTGTCTCAGCAAGACTTTCTCGTTCTGCTCGACCTCTCGGACGTTGTTCGTTCGCTCTGCCAGTTTCTCCCGGTTCTTGGATGCTTGCAAATCCTCCTCCTCTTCCTTCTGAAGCTCAATCGAGATCTCCTCGAGGACTTTGACACAGGCCTGAACGTCGTTGTGCACGACGGTAAATGAGTCTGAAGATGTCTGTAGTGCGCGTGCGCGTCGCTCAAGCATATCAATCTGTCCTTTGTCTCGTTGCAGATTGTCCGAGAGCTCCGTAAGCGCCGATTGTAATGCGACAGGACTTTGCAGCACGTATGGTCGAAGCTTCTCGCTTTCTTGTCGACTCCGCAGTAGCCGCTCAGTCTTCTCTTCGAGTAAGCTCTGACTCCGCGACTTGTCTGATTTTGCACGTTCAAGCTGCTCCGCGACGCGTTCCTGTCCCTTCTTGAGCTCAATTAGGCGGGCTTTTAGTTCGTTGTTCCGCGCAACTTTCTCATCCGCCGCATTCTTGAGCGCCTTGTTGTTGCGCTTCATCTCTTCTAGCCGCTGCTCCATTTCTTGGTTCTCGATGTAGAGGTTCTCGATGCGTGTCTTGGTGGCTTCGGTCTTGTTGAAATTCTCGTCAATGGTTGCCGTCTGCGACTCGCGAAATCGGACGAAGTTGATTGTATAGGAAAAGATCTTGACAAGACGCTCATGTGTTGGTCGGACAAGATCGGAGAAGGAGAAATCATGAACGCCGCATTCGACCAGCAACCGGCGCAAGCTCACAAAGAAGCCCATCAGGTTTCGAGTTTCGGATGGCACAATTTCTACAAAATCTCCACAGATGTCTTCGGCTGCAGCACGCATCGCAGGATCGATCGAGTCTCTTGTTGCATTCATCAATAGTTCACCTAGGTATTCGAAAACCATCTGGATGTGTTGTGGTTTCGGGTTCTGGAGATCGGCCGGGCTGAAGGGAACACCGATGTCGCTGATGCATCCTGCGATTTCTTTGTCGCTCTGCGCATCATGTTAGCTGATTGCTGAGGCATCAATCTAAAGCAGTGCGGCGTAGACTGACCAGGCGCATAAATGCATCGGGGTCCTCCTCCTTCTTCTTCGTGCGCCCCTGCTGTTGTTGCTGCGACGTACTGTACTGTTGACTCGTCCTCGAGCTGGAATACATGATGGCAAATATTGATTGAGAGACAATGAGATTTTGAGGCAGCTGCTGTAGGTGAATGAAAAGGCAAGACGAGAGGAGAGTTTCGCAGCGACCACTGTTTACAGTTCCGAGTTGGGACTAGCGCATAAAACATGCACTATGACGGAAAGCTGGGCAGCGTCTCTGGGTATGAGTCTTGACAAACCACAGTTACAACAACCTCAGTTAATTGTCCTGCAACCGGCGTCAAATTCATCATTATCGAAATGAGTGCAGGCTGCGAAGGTAAGGCAGCATTCTTTCAATACCGGATTCCTGCTGGTCTCACGCTGGCGAACTTCTCCATCTCAAATCGAAATTATATTCGAGTTCACGGGGCATTAACGTTAGAAGTCTTTTCCATTTCTGCTACTCTCAAGTCATCATTGCCCAGGGCTTGAGGGGAGCTGTTGTGTATTTATATCTTTATTCTTTCCCTTGTTCTTTTGGAAGAATCGAGAACTGTTCTCCCCGTCAGGCTTTAGTGTGTTTAGCAATCTTGAAGCAACCATTTTTGAGCAACCCCTGAGACATATCATCGCAGGTTCCTTCGCCAGCCCTCTTCTCACACCATCAATCGAACAATCTTATACGCCACCACCACTGCCAGGCCATCACCCGGCAATGACCCGGATGGAAACCGGCACTATCCTCATTAACAAATTCGACATCGTCCAAAAATACAACTCAATCCTCACATCTGAACCCGACCTAACCCCTCCCATCGCCGCAATTGAATCTCTAGTCGCAGCCCTCACCGCCTCCCCGGCAACAACCATCTCCGAAACTCTCGACCTCCTCCAAACCTCCGCCACCACCCTTCGCCAAGCCGTGCCCAACTGGATCGCCCTTTCTGCAGGCACAGATCTCTTCCAGCGCTACCTTGTCACTACCCTCCAACGACCTGGTGCCCTCGGTCCTGGCGGTGACTTTGGCCTCCTCAAGCAGCACCTTCTCAGTAACAGCCGCCTATTCGTCCAGCGCGCCAAGGAAGCACGCGGCAAGATCGCCAAGCACGGCAGCCCCTTCGTCCTCGACGACATGACCATCCTCACCAACGGCGGCAGCCGCGTAGTCAGTGCTTTGCTCCGCTACGCTGCGGAATCTGGACGCTACTTCAACGTCATCCACGTCCTGCCATCTTCCAGCAAAGACGTCCCCGGCTGTGAAGCGGCGGTCACCGCACTACGCTCCCTTTCTGTCCCCGTAGCCACCATTCCAGAATCAGCCGTCGCATACGCGCTCGCCACAAAAGTCGACATGGTCATCGTCGGCGCAGAAGGCGTCGTCGAGAACGGCGGGATCATCTCCAGACTCGGCACCTATCAGATCGGTCTCCTGGCTAACGCCATGGCCAAGCCATTCTACGTGGCGAGCGAAAGCTACAAATTCGTCAGGATGTACCCGCTTGGCCAGGACGACCTGCCCATCGAGCAAAACATCATCAAGTTCGCAGCTAACGTGGAGCAAGATCCAGAAGAGAGGCTAAGCGATACGGGGAAAACCGAGCCTGTCACAGACGCCACGGAGGAGCATAAGGACTATTTCCACGTGCACGACATTACGGGACCATTACAGAGACAGGGAGTGTATGCAGATGCTGTAGACTACACGCCGCCTCATCTCATCGCAGCGCTCATCACCGAAAATGGGATCCTGACACCCAGCGCCGTGAGCGAGGAGGTGATCAAGCTGTGGTTCTAGAACCCAAAGTATGTGTCACTTCCAACTTTCAACCAAGACCCAACAAGCACGCGAAAAGCTGTCATCCATGCAACAGAGAAACCCCCCAAACCTGGCACCCTTCCCGCTTCACAGTCCAATCGATAAACGAATGCAATGGGAATCCGAATGCTCTGCACCGTTCAAATTTTACATTGCATCACAGTATCAAAATGGCGAGCGCGCATTGTCCGGGAGGAACCTATCAAGCAGCCACGAAATACCCAATCTAGTCCAGTATCTAGTATCCAGTATCCCCGACCGGGTCTCTGCTGCAGCTAAAACTACACTCTGCATCGAAGCATGACCTCTGAAATACGTCTTCACTCACTCCCCTCTGTCTACTTATGAGCGTGAGAGTTGATGGAACAGATGGTTACAAGCCAGTCTCCTAAGGGGAATCAGACAGTCGACAAGGTGCCGAAGTCGCTTGTGTTCCCGGTAGATAGATAGCGAGCGACAGTATGGTCATGTAAAAGGGAGGGAGCATAAACTCAATATGATATGGCTACATGTGGTCCTTCATGTGGTCCTGCATGCTCGCATGTGATCACGAAGGATACGAATGAAAACAATGGCAACAACGTCATATATTCATGAAGGGATATCTGATCTTGCAGGGATCTCCAACTACGCCATGCTACGCTGAGGTAGTGTTTCCACCAACACTTCAGTCTTCGCCGCCGGCGCCTTTGCTAATCATGCAGATAGAATCACAGATCCCTCGTCGTCGTAATTCTTGGCCTCGCCACTCTTGAATTGTTATTGTAGCTCCGCCAATTCTCGCTCTTTTTGTCTCAACATCTCCCTCATATCCTCCGCCTCCCGCAACAATTGGGCGCGTCGCTCTGCTTTGTAGCTTTCACGATCAGTCTCCATTTCCAGGTCGACTGATCGCCGCTGACCAATGCCCACGAGCGCAGGATCGAGTTGCATGTCGTCCATCGCCTGCGTTGCTGCTGCAGCATGACCGCGACCGTTGGTGTCAGAGAGCTGCACATTTTCTTGTTCACCATTCGCGGCTGATAGCGGCCGTTTCTTATTTTTGTTTGGGTGTGACATCTGGCGCTGGGTATCAATAGGTGGAAGCTCGAGATGGCCTGGGTTGTATCCTGTGAAGTCGATGGTGGGCGGTTGATGTATGCGTGGTAAGGGCTGACCAGAAGTTTCAGTGTCGTGGCTCTGCTCCTGAAGATGAGAGGGTGGCATTGAAGGCGAGTCTGGCGAGGCAGAGACGTGGCGGTGGGTAGTTGGTGTGTCTGTTTGAGGCGTGACATCTGGATATGCGGGCACGACTCGTTTTCTTCGTTTGATAGTCGACTTCTTCATCGCAACGGGACGATGTGAGCCGTGCAACTTATGGTACAAGCCTGCGGGTATTATCAGTCTAGGTCGAGTATAAAAAGGACAGTATCACACGCACCACATGCATTGCAGATAGGATGCCCACTCTCGTCGCGTCGCCATAGCGGAGTAACCGTGGTGTTGCAGTTGCGACAAGCTACAAGCAGAGAAGGATTGGGATCAGATGGTTGGTTTTGGTTCTGCAGGTTCCATTCCGGCCTCTGGCCTTCTTCAAAACCGGGACCTCTTTGCAGTGCTTCTGCAGCAAGTGACTGGGCTTCGGGCGTCGTTCTGGGAGAGCCTCCTGACCTCAGGGCAACACCTGTGGCTTTCGCAACGCGGTTATTGTATGCTGGACAGCCGTCGCAGCCACTTGCACCACCCGCACCATTGCAATTGCCACCACCGGGACAGGAACCAGATGAATGCTCAGGCTGACGGTACGGAATTGATGCCTGTTCACTAGGCTGAGGTGCGGATGACGGCGCCGTGGGCGATGTACTTCTTCTTCGTCCAGCAGGTGTGCCTTGGGGTGTGGCGGAAGGTCGCTTGAAAGTTGTGGGTCGGGCAACGTTTCGAGCTTTTAGATAGAGTCCACAAGCGTTGCAGATGGTCGTTCCTGTTGGTGATCTGCGCCAGAGCGGTGTCCTTGTCGTCCCGCAATTGCTGGGAATGAGTTAGCCAAAATTCGAGGTCTATGTTAGAAAATTGTTAAAGACGAGCACGAGATATTTTAACAAGCACAGTAGGCCAGAACCCAACGAAAGTTTCATCTTACCTGCAAATCTGGCCGAGGTTGGTTGAATCGCCATCCGTCCGTGTGCCTCTGCTCTGTTCATGTTGCCTTCCTGAGTCGTCTTCCACTTCTGAAGCTGTCCTTGGGGCGTGATCGTTGGAGTGGTTGCCCACATGTTTTTCGTGACCACCATATTCGCTATTCCGTCCTCTGGCGGACGAGACAAGCTGGTGTGCAGCGTCCAGATCTTCCGCCGATGGTTGTCGAAGTAGATCTGGGGCGTCCGATGCGAAAGCGTGCGACGGCCTCAGCGGGTCCATTCCTCCTCGGATAGCGAGCATGCCCACTTCCCTCGATTTCCCCAGGTCTTATTGGTAGACTGAGGTAGGCATGTGTCTCCAACAGGGTGGAAAAAAGTTAGCGGGAAGGTGTGCGATATCGCTCTGGCAGAGCCCAAAAACGAGCGCCTTTTCCCGAGAATGTGCCTTTGTGAAAAACACCCGAGATACGTGATCTAGTGGGGCTTGGTGGGCAGCGGAGATGGGTTGTCTACACATATGATCAAGCTTCTGGGAAAGCCTTATTTAAGAGGCTCTTGCCCCCGATGTTTCAACTAATCAAAAGCTGAGGAGGCAGAGCCAACGGTTTCCGGGGAGTGACAACCTGCATACGCAATTACTTAAGCACCCACTTGGGGTCCGGGCCAAATAATTGTGCTTTGCTCGCCGCAGATAGTTTGCTTATTACTTCTACGCTGATTGGGCGGCGCGATCTGGGTTAGTACGGGGGGGCCACGATTCTCATCTACGGTATCAAACGTTGCAAAAGAACTTTGGAATTTTGATGTCGTGCGCCATGCAAAGATTCCTAATTCCTCTCATTCGATGAGCTCGCAGCTTACGAGCTCTCCGACTAAGTAACTCGGTTGACAAGCAGGAATTTCCTTGTCGAGGCCGTGCAATATTGCTGGGCATTCTTGTACATGAACTTCGCTAGTTAAGGTTCAGCCCATTAAAGAGACACAATATACGAGTAGTGCACCGCCTATCCATCATACCCGTCCTATATACCATCGATTCGGGCGCCCGACAGCTAGACCCGACCTATTATTCCAAGTGTATCGCAAAGCGCGATTCTTGTAGCATTTCACAGCGTCGGTAGCTGAAATACGCTGGCGCATGTTTTCTGTTTCCGCTGATGTATGTCTTACACCTGCTCTGCGCCCCATCCCGCATCGGCATCTCGCATGTTGGATGGAGGCTCAATCTGTGGTAGGAACTCGAGGGCGCAGTATCCCATCCCAATTATTCCAACGATCGCTCCGGCGACGTAGCGGAGAACGAACCCCTCGAGAAGGATCGATCCGACAAATATGTAAACTAGTAACAGTGAGTATGATCCGCGACTTCGCAAGAAGATGACTTACAGATGCCTCGGCCAAGGAAGGAAAACAGGAAGCTGGCATAACGTGGTAGATACGGTGGTACTTGGGGCAAAAGCTCGAGCCCAGCAACAGCTAGTGCGAAGAAATGTCAGAACTGTTGAAGCTGTACGGACAGTATGAGGCTAACCAAGGCCAAATATTATCACGTAGATGCCAATGATAATGCTGTGTCTATTCTTTCTTTAGTGTTCGGCCACAAACTGCGCAGAACTGGCAGAGGCATACAGCGACATCGGGAAGAATTGGCTAATTCCTGTGCGAGAATGAGTTAGTCTCAGTTCACAAGGTATGTCGCAAAACCATCTAGTGGATCGAAGAGATTTCGAATCCGAACATACCTCCAAAGACCATTATCGCGCCAATAGCCAGATTGACCAGGCGGCTGACAGAGTATGCGGTCAGCCATCTTTCTATTGTGGTAAAGAGTCGCAGATCGAAAGTTTCGATAGCTGCGACAATAGGGGATATGCGTACAAGATGTTTGAGAAATCCATTGTGACGGTTTATATGGTGCGGGTTCAGGGGCTGTAACTATGCGGAAAAGGTATTGAAGGCGCTGCTCGTGAAAACGGATGGCACTAATTCACTTGCACTCGATGAAGATCAGAAAATGGTTTGGGTCGCTCCTCTGACGCGCGGTGGTTGGGGTTCTGAAGATGCAGGCAGCAAAGAAAGCTGGCAAGCTTGTGGCGGGAGATTCAGGGATCGGCAGATATTGCCCGGGGCGCAACTTTTGCGGCCGGCTGTTCTTTCCGTGCTTGCCAAATTGACGTGGCCAGATTTCACGAGTCTTTCAAGTACAATTCGGGCTGTGAAATATGTGATTCTCTACCTGCTTTATGGAGGATAGACCTCAACCAAAACACTGTGTATATCCGTCTCCCTACATTCGTAACTATACCAAATGTCATGCCAACCCCTTTCCTGACGCCCAAGTTATCCGGGGGTATCATGCTGTTGTAGACTCTCGCTATGCAAAAATGATGTCCGATATGTCAGTTCTCCATAACTCCGGCATCTGTCAACCATCCGAACGTTGTCAGATGGTGTTCTTCAATTACTTTCCAAACCGTTTCATGCCAGAATATCAGACACGTGACTTCGTAACGACAGCTACTCCCTTCCGAGGTTGTGGCCGAGCTGATCCGGCTTTAAGTGCGGACATTGCATGGCCGAGAGATGTATCAGAGTCGCTCAAATCGTCGGGTTTTTGAACGACGAGATACTTGTCTTCCATAGAAGCCTCGGTGTTGGCTTCTGTTGGATCTGAGGAGTATTCCGTATCTTGGGTGCTTGCGGGAGTGCTTGGCTCTTGAGAATCGAGTCTGATCCTGAAGGACACTTCGGTTCCCTGGTCCATGGATGAAACAACGGCCACAGTTCTCTTCTTCAGACTCTTGCGTCTATCGGCCCTCTTGCTAGCCCGCTCGAGATCGTTGTCGGCTTCCAAAGACCTTTTCGAGCTTGAGCTGCGTTGGGATGATGAAACTGAGGAGCTGCGTGCACGACCTGCGTAAAGTAGTTGTTGTAAATTTGCGTCAAGGTCTTTCTTGCCCTTTTCGATGAAGTTGTGAATGTCTTCTGGAGTAAGTGATGGTCTAGCCCGCTGCACAGCTTTGATCTGTTCATTTTTGGTCGATGACCGCCTTCCTGCTGGGCTACCATATGGACGACGCCGGTGTGGGAGAGTAGCATCCCGTCGGCGGACGGAGTCGTAGTGGGCAGCATTGACCTCGTCACCGTAAGATATGTGAAGAGTGATGACAGGGTCTCCCGGAGGTCGTCGATCGTTCGTCGTCCTACTCTCCGGCTCGTATTGACCCTCTGGGCGATGTATTATGACGTCTCGGTCGAAGGCCCGGCAAAAAGCAACCAGCTCAGGCTGGCCGCCATAAGTGCCACTCGTGGACATCCGAGCGAGGTATTCTTCAAATGGATCGTTGACATTTTGCTTCTTAGCAGCCCTTATCCTATTTCTAGTTGGTCTTCGTGTTTCGAGGTCGTCCGTTGTAGCGTAGAATTCGAAGTCTAGACGGTTTTCACGCATGTAGTCGATTACGCTCTTACGGACTTCTGGGTGTTTGGCAGGGTTGGTAAAGAGCTGGTCTGCGAGGGCAGCGAAGAGACAGTTGCCTAATGACCTTGATCAGCATATGTACGCAAGCAAAGCTCGCTTGGTGGTTGCACACCGTCGCCTGCAATATCCTTCAGGTACATGCCATTCTGAGCCAAAGTGGGCCACAGAGACTTCCGCACCATGATTGGTAGCTGCGTCTGGACAGCCATGTTAGCCTCCATGACGGGCAATCCATTTGTGAAATTTGGCAGGCAGTATTTTGTGAAAGAAGAAACCGTCTGGCGTATTTTGGTTCAAAGAGGCCACTGTCACCTCCCCGGGGCAATGTAGAGTGCAGGGGAGAAGAGGCTGATGATTTCACACAGAGAGACAGAGAGACAGGTCGGACAAGGCCAGGAATCCAGGCCGACCGTGCCTGGGATGATGCGGATCTTAGGGATCGGGCTTACCTGGAAAAGACTGGCGGCGTTGCGAAAAGAGGCTAGCGACCTCCTCAGGTGATGCCCAGCGTAAACCTGCTTTCCTCAAGTGCTTTACGCCCGAAATATGACCGTTGGAAGATCTGATGGAATCTGTAAATCCTGTCGTTTGAGCAGTTGAGGAGTTCTGTATATACGGTGGTAGTTGGTTTTATTCAACTACGACTTGTGACTGTGTGCGTAAGGTTCTCTCCGCCAAAGTTTGTTCGCTTTAGTTAATCGTTTGCCTGAGCGGGCGCATGACGGGGCGTCCAGGCTCCTACCATAATGGCTGAACGCAAGATAGTGGTCATTGGGTGAGTCATGGGTTATTTGTTGGAACACGCATTTTTGCTGAGGTCTAGCAGAGCTGGTGTTGCTGGACTGACCACGGCTTTTTTGCTTTCAAAAAACAAGAATTACCAGATTGTTGTTGCCGCGAAACATATGCCCGGTGACTATGATATAGAATATGCCTCTCCTTGGGCGGGAGCTAATTACATGCGTATGTCTCTCTATTCTACCCCCCTTGGAAACGACATGCTGATGGCGAAGCAGCCGTTTCCATCAGAGGCACTCCAGCCGCGGCATGGGACAGGAATACATGGCCAGTGCTCGAGGACCTTGCCCGAAATCACCCCGAGTCGGGCATTCACTTCCAGAGTAAGACGGCTTCACTTGGTAGTGGAGAAGTGGCGTGGTGATGTTGACATGTGATCCACCCAGAAGCTGAAATATACAATCGCAAGAAAGATATCGGTTCGACAACAGCTTCCTGGTTCGCTGACCTGCTTTCGCCAAATCCATGGTGGCGAGAACTATTTTCTGATGTGTGTCTCTTAGCTTTTCCAATACTCCTTCAACGTACTTATGGCTGCAGTTCCACGAAATACCACGTGAACAGTTGAAACCAGGGATGGACAATGGCTCTGTATTTACATCAGTCTGCATCAACCCTGCCATATACCTCCCATGGCTTGTCTCGCAATGCCTCAGAGCTGGAGTGGTTTTCAAGCGTGCCATCTTCAAGCACATCAGCGAGGCCGCGGACTTTGATCACCAAGGTCAGAAGGCAGCCTTGGTTGTAAATTGTACAGGATTATCCGCATCCAAGCTTGGCGGTGTGGAAGACAAAACGGTCATTCCAGCGCGAGGACAGATTATCCTTGTGCGGAACGACCCGGGCGCCATGTTCGCGGTTTCTGGAACTGATGATGCAGACGACGAAGTGTCGTATATCATGGCGAGGGCCGCTGGTGGTGGTACGATCCTCGGGGGGTCGTATCAGAAAGGTAATTGGGAGTCACAATTTGACCCCAATCTGGCCACACGGATTATGAAGCGATGCGTGGCCTTGTGCCCACAGCTTACTGGCGGAAAGGGCATTGAGCACCTCGACATCATTCGGCACGGTGTGGGTTTGAGACCGTTGAGGATGGGCGGTGCCCGGATTGACAAAGAGAAAATTGGAGGCATTTGGGTTGTACACAATTATGGTAAGCAGCCAGAAATGCTTAGGTTAACGCAAAGGCTTACCATGCCAATAGGTCACGGGGGGTTTGGTTACCAAGCATCATACGGATGTTCGCAGGAGGTCGTGAAGCTTGTGGATGATGCACTGAAGGTGAAGGAAAGGCTGTAGGCATTGCAAACGGAGGAACAGCTCCTCCTCTCCATCAACGAGGAGAGAGTTGGCTCGACGTTAGGATGAAATATTGCATCGCCGAAAGGAAATGTGAATGATCAATCCCCTTTAAAAGTCCTCCAAGTTTCACCTGAGACCTTTTATTCGGGCTAGCCAAGCTCAACAATACAGCAAGACTGTACATGCTTAGCGTCCCTCACTTGACCCCTGCCATAGAAGATGGTGACTCTTCTGGTAGCGTTCGGTCTCATGCTTGATGAGCATATACGTAGTTGTCATTATCACTGTGATACACGTATGCACATAGCTGGCCTAAGCCAGCCAACTTCCTATCGTAGTCATATTGCCCGTCTACCTCGTTTGCTCTGGCACCATTGTATCATTCTTTCCTACAGATAATTCTCGTGTGCTTTTAGAAATCCTGATACCAGAGCGAGACTGACAACAGAGCCATACTGTTACTTAAGTAATGCTGATATTAGAGCGATGCTGATACCAGAGCAGGGCTACTGCCATAACAATGCTGCCGCCAGGGCAATCCTGATACCAGAGCGATGCTAACACCTGAGCAATGCAAGGATATTGACACACGAAAATGGTGGCACTGGAGAAACGCTGCTATCAGGAGAGTGCTGCCACCCGGAAAGTACTGCCACCCGGAAAGTGCTGCCACCAGGAAAGTGTTGCTTCAAGACCAGGGGCTGCCACCAGAAAAATAGTGGTATGGGCAGAATCTGTCTCTCTAATAGAGGAACTAGGATTGACCTGCTGGAGAACAACTATAATCGATTGCTTATTGCGTCTGTATCGGACCAACGTTGCATCTGGGCGACGGGAAGGTGAAATGTTTCATCCCCCCTAGGCCTACCTGCATGCATTTTAGTTGATGGCGACATCAACGACCGCTCAGCGATCTACACTCCAGGCTGCACCGCCCGCACCTTACTCATTACTGGCATCCAATACAGGTGTGCCTGCACTCTGCATAACGCCTTCACAGGATGCGAAAGTACGTAATGATGCTTCACCACTCGAATTCATCTACTAAACTTGATATTCAATCGTCGGCATGGCCCAAGCGAAGCCTGTCTACATCTTTGTCGGCGGTGTTTCACACACGCCCGCCTTCTTCGAGGACCTAATCAAGCAAATGGCCGCCCACGGCTACGAGTCAACCGCCGTCGCCTTCCCCACGTGCGGCGACAACACCGAAAACGTAAAGCAGTGGGACGAAGTTACGGCCATCCAAGACACCGTCTCCCGCTTCCTTGACGGTAAGAACCAGGATGTCGTCCTTGTCCTACATTCCTACGGTGGCTGGCCTGGAAGCAGGGCCGTCAAGGGCCTCGATAAGGAGACCCGCCAAAAGAATGGCAAATCTACAGGCATTGTTGAGGTTGTCTTCCTCGCCGCTTTCTTGCTGCCCGACAATGCCCCCATGGCGCAGTACTCCTACCTTCCACCTTGGCTGACTGTAGAAGTGCGTATCTGTGCCCTTCTATTCTACCCCATTTTGCTAACATCGTGTAGAACGGCCGCCGCATCCCGAACGAGTCGTCCATCCCCCTTCTCTTCAGCGACATGGAAGCCGCTGCCCAGAAGCACTGGTTCTCGAAATTCGAGTGGCAGCGTAACGATTTCACCGCCGAGACCGTCCCCGACGCACCTTGGCATCTCTCAATCCCCAAGACGTATATCATCACGACAGACGACAAGACCGCGACGGTCGAATTCCAATTCCAGATGTTGCAGCGCGTCATCGATAAGACCTGGTCCGTTAAGAGCATCAAGACCGGCCACGAGCCCTTTCTGAGCCAGCCCGCCAACCTCGCTAAGATCCTCTTGCAGCCGACTGTCTAGATTTTAGTTTCACCAAGCCATGTTTGAGCGTTGGGCTGCTAAGACGGAGTGGGACGCTCTTGAATATAGCATGTCGTACAGAATAAATACAAAAAGTTTTAGAATCAGTACTCTCTTATTCATTCTCATTCTACTTTTCACTCTGGTCTTCTTGCAACCACTGTCTAGAACAGGGCCGTGGCTTGGGCTAGACCACTTCGGATGGCCGGGACAGGCCACCCAGATAGGACAGACCATGACTGCGATAGACCACCAAGAAATCCCATCCAATGCCTGTCCCATTCAAAGTGGTTTGTCCCACTCCTGGCCTAGGCCACCCGAAGCAATTAGAAAGAACTACAGCGGGTCAAGACTTGCGTACATTTTCAAGTCCATTTTGATCGTCGAATCCGCCGTAGGCCGTGTGTATTCAAGGACAGCCATCTTCCAGTCTTTTGCCTAAGCGAAGAATGACTTTGATGTTATAAACCTCCCGATTTGATAGCTCCATTCCAAAAACGACCTAACGACACAAACGTCGACGGGGATCGGGAAGTCTTGAAATAATTAGACTCCTCATAGACTTTCTGACAGAATGTAGGGTCGATCTCATTAGCTTGAGCCCACGAAGCAAGATGAGGGGCCATGAATGGAACAGTCTACGGACTTGGTCCAAACATCTCTGACTGAATGTGGTCCTCAACTTTGTGCTGTCTGCGTGCCCAGGCGGCGCTAGCTGAGTGCGTTGACCGATTCGGGCTAACCAGTTCCTCGAACCATTTAGCTTGCGGGTTTACCTTGCCCGTCTTATGAACTGGACGGCAGGATTGCCCTGGCTGAGCGGCCGAAATCGGGGGGGGACAAGATGTTCCTCTGAAGGAAATCGCTGAAGGAAATCGGTGAAGGCAATTAGTGAGAGGCCATCTTGCCCGGAGACGGACTGCGGCCTTAATATAGGTGCATGGTCCATGAGGTCTTTACTGGACAGTAAAATCATAGGGAAGAGAGAGGGACGGGAGGCCATAGAATTCAAAACAGCTTCCTTGTACAAAGTTCTTAGCGTAGCAGAAAGCGTCAAAAGACGCCAGATTCGGCGCCGCTTTCACTCCGGTTGTACACCTTTTCCGAAGTCCTTCAACGGCCTTGCGGAGTCGTGGCATTACATGATTGCAACAATGTCTTCATGGCCGCCAAGCATATTATCTTTTCCATCTTATTCAGCGTTGGTCTATTGGACTATGCATTGCCCGTGCAATCGCTGAACATAGCCAGGGTTCGTCGTCAAATTTCCCATCGGCGACAAAGCAGCGTTGCATCAGACGCGTAAGTATTCATGCACTCTTGCACGCAGTCATATTTTCACGGGGATTGGAAGGTTTGTTCAAATGAGGATATGATTGCAGACCTAACGACTCGCCCGGGGTCATTGTGGCGCAAATTGATGATCCATGACGTGGTGGGGCTAAGGTGTGTGCCCTCCTCGCTACTCGCTAGATTTTGGGCTTCAAATTCGGACCTCAAGCCACTCCGCAAATCCTCCGATGGCAGCAACCCGCCCCCAGCAAAGCTCCGTCAAGCTGAAGGACTCTTGACGGGGGCTTCTTTCAGCTTCTGTAATCTACCTTGGCCTCTGCCGGACGTTGAAGCAATATTACGTATCACGCGGTCATGATTAGCCAGGAACAAGGCAATTTAATCCTGTTCCGGTGGTGGCCGAGTAGCTTTGGAATGCAGGAACCAAGACATTATCGCTGGGGCCATGTGGCCGCAGCTGTCATACTTTCATACCGGACCCGCAGCATACTCTGTCCTATCTTTAGCCTTGGAGGATTCCCAGTTATCAGATCCTTTTGAAGCTCGGACGGAAGGTCATCAGTCTGCGACAAGCGTGAGGCCACCTAGAAAGTCCTCCAATGGGGAATCGCGCCGGCGCTGGTAGGTACCTCGTAACCAAAGGCCGAGATCAGCCAGATGATCAGAAATGGGTGGCGTCTGGGACTTTTCTAGGGCGATCGCTTCCGCTTCCGACCACCACTGCAGAGTTGATGGTGCCAGTCCTGCTCGGCCCAGCGCTGCGCGCTGGTCCATCACGTCAAACCATTGACACGAGATGTTGCCGTGATATGAATCTAACGCTCAATGCCGAGAAACACAACGACTGCCAGCAGAGAGGTGCGTGACCGCGGTGAGAATCTGGACGAAAGCGGGCAGATCTTGCATGAACAACTTGCGTGTGAAAGTGGGTTAAGCGGGCTTCTTGTGGCGTCATAGCTCGAAAAGCAAACAGGCCAGACTTCGGGCCCCGAGTGGGCCCTTACCGTCGAATTTTGCTTCAAGATTCGCGCTTGGGGACGAGCCTAAAACAGTAGTTCCTTGCTCGCTGCGTGCTCGCTCCAGGCTTCTGACTCTCTCTCTCGCGGGGCCCGTTCTCGCCATAATGCAAATCCTCGACTGATCATGTTACCTCCCTCGGCCTCGCTCTCTCTTCCAAATTTTCATCCTTAATCATCGTAATCTAACAGTTCATTCCTTCACCCAATGCATCGCTCAACCTGTTTGCCATTCCTTACCACCAATGAACCAATACTACGGCTTGCTGCTCGCCATCCCTAGCGCATCATCCGAAACGAAAGTGCGTTTTCATCCAGGGTAGCCACTTGCGCGACAAAACGCGTGCAGCATATGCGGAGTCACTCCACAAACTCGCTCGTTGATGCATTCTTACCTTTCTCCTGCCGCTCGGTTTACGCAACCGGGATTTTGAAGCCCCACTACATCACATCTAGTCGCGGAGTGGCGACATCGTGAGCTTCTGCTTCGCGATTTGGTGACAGCATGGGCTTTTGGCCTTTCGGTGGAAGCAAAAGGAAACGCTCGAGCAAGTTGCTAGAACCGATTGCAGAGCCCATACATGAAAAGAGCTTGGATCCAACTCCAATGGCACGAAGCCAGCAGGCTGAACCGCGGGACCCCGAGAAGATGTCTACCCCCGACAACAAAAATCAGTTTACTGACAAGCCGGGAAAGCTCTCCAAACCCCCGGGTTCCGCGTCAAGGGATCTAGAATCTTCACCTTATTCGCGCAGGCTGGCAACGCCAGTGGGCACTGCTAGCAGCTCAAAGCGTCCTGCCAAAACCTTCCTTGAGCACTTTTCTGCTACCGAACCTATTTACAGTTCCGAAAGAGGTAGCTCCAACTCCATGTACCATCAGAACCCTGCCTCCCATTCCAGTATAGGGCCTGAGAATTTCAACGTCGTCAGAACCCCACCTACCCTCCGCAAGCGCAGCGATCAGGATCAATCTGTGCCACGACATAAGTCGAGCAAGAGAAAGGCTGAGGAGCATGCTAGGGAGCGAGAAGTTAGAGCAATGAGCTCGCCTATACCCATAACAAAGAGGTCCTCTATGCGGTCGGAAGGCCTTCTGCAGAAGGAGACTAAGAAGATCCCTGGCGACCTTGACATACATTTCGAACGTCCTAAGTCTCAAGTGTCACTACCATTGCCCGAGACCTTTTCCGAGATGAATGAACCAGTCGACCAGCATTCTTTCAAAGTGAGCGCTTTTGCCGTTCTCAGCCCGCGACCAACCATACGGTTTAGCGGCAGTTCCCGCTTTGTTCCTCCTCGTTCGACGATCCAATCCAGAGCATCCGCACGTCAACTCATTGCAGAGGAGGACTTTTCGTCGAAGAAGCGCATCGATGATCTGGCCGATGACCTGGACTCTGGTGGATTGCGTGAACTTATGGAAAGAGATAGACGTCGCCGAGAAAGGAAACGAGAAGGGGAAAAGGCGAAACTTCATCGAAAACTCCAGCGAAACGCAGAAAGGCAAAGGGAGGATGAGCAGCGCAAGGCTCAAGGGCCCGAAGCCAGGCCCTCCACCCCCAAGGGCAAAAGTCGGAGAGCTGAGGAGGATGTTGGCATGGATACAGAGATGAGCAGCAGTCCCCCTGTACCACAGAGCAGCGAACGGTTTGACCGAGGAGGCCAATACGAAACCTCGAGTCCACTTCCGATGACTACCACGGAGCATGCGAGAGGCGATGATCCATTTGCTGATGAGAGTAGCCCAGGGCCACCTGGAGCTCGCATAGCAGATGGTGGTGACAATGAAGGGACTGAGAATGTGGTTGACCCATTCTCACGTGCAGAGGACAACGAACGAGAGTTGCCTGTTCAGTCTGTACCTGACACACTCTCACATACAGGGGGTAACGAGCCTGTACTCCTCGGAGGTACCGGCGAACCTATTCCTATTGAAAAACCCCAACCGTCAGATCTACCCGCTCGATCTCCGTTGAGGATAGCTGAAACTCCAGAGCCATCAAGGCAGGCCGTAGTATCTCCGCCTACGCCCCCAGAGCAAGTATCGGTGGAGCACACACCTTTCTCGCAACCAGCAACTGTACATAGAGAAAAGGCGCCTGACGTTCTTCCGAGCACAGAAGCTGGCCAGCGAGACTTGGAACCAAGCGTACAAACCAATACCTGGGCCACCTTTTTCAAGCGTGGTGGAAGGCGAAAGCGGAGCTCGATGGACCATGGAAGAGAGACACCATCGGAATTTTCGAACACTTCTCGAGAATCTTTCTCTCGTCAGCAGCCCCCGCCAATCGTACCGCCACGGAGTTTCAAACGGTCTGGATCCGGCACACCTATTACGCCACAAAGAACTACATCCAAGTTTCGAGAAGACTTGCCTGAATTACCAATATCTCCCCCCGATTCGAGAATGCAGTCTCCTGAAATCCATGCTGCTCATCATGCGACAACAATAGTGGCGCGATCCGAGGCCAACGAGCCCAACCAGTCTCCTGTCCATCCTGCCGATGGAAGGAGTTTAGCAACGAGTTCGAGTATACCAACTTTGGATAGAAGCAGACACGATGACCAATTGAGCCAGCAACGGTCTATGGATTTTCCTACCGCTGAAGTTCCTCCTCCGGTGCTATCTCAGTCGTTGGCCTCTGTTGATTCGGAAGGTTCATGGCTCTCTGGAAAGCCTGTGAAGCGAGGCTCGGGGCAGATGGGCCGGCCCCTTCGACAAAGCCAGTCATCGTTGGGACAGCATATCGCGACCACGTCTAGTGAAACGGAGGAGAATGACGTGGCCGAAGACGAATACTTCAGCCAGCTTACGCCAGCTCCAGAAGAGACGCGGAGGTCTTCATCTGCCTCGGCAAAGCGCAAAGCCAGCAGCACCATCATCGATCCAGCTAGAGAAGGAGAGCACTCTCCCGAACCGGAAGTACCTCCACTGCCAGACAGAGCAGGAGAGACGTGGCATGGCAGTGTTGGTCGACAGGCGATGATTGTTCGCCACACGAGCCGAGCTAAATCCAATGAAGGGCTTTTGAACGAATTCCTTGCTGATAATGCAGAGCCTCCATCTCCAGAGGACGAAGGCGACGCGCCCGATTTTGAGCCTCCTGCTGAGGAGCTCCAAGACTCTCCACTCATGCGAGCACGTAGCGTCGATTATAGCAAAGGTCACGCTCGGCATATCAGTGCGGGAAGTGCGAGACTTTTAGATATTCGTCGATCATCGGTACAGTCGGAAGGGTTGTCTACAGGAGAGAAGAGCCCCAGTGCCACGCGCGGCATGAAATTTCTACCGTCTGAAGAGGAAGAGAAATCTCCAGAGTGAGGTGGACGTCTACATTCTGAAACAGCATTCCTTTACAAAACAAGTTTTTCTTTGTTTGAGGCCCAGGGGACTGCAGGAGCAGGCATTCCCTGCATTTCATTTGTTTTCACGTGAGGTCGAATAAAACACGTACTCATGATGATTGACTGCACGCAAGATACCCTCGAATCGCTCTTTTTGATCTACTTTTGAGATATCAAGCCTTTTGCAGTTAGCGTGAGCGGTTTGCCGCGGTTGCACATTTTCAGCAAGCTGGATTTGTTGACAGATACTGAATTTTAATGGGAAGCTGGCTTCTGCATACTACTTTTCAGTATCAGGGTGAGACAGCTTGAATTGGATATTTGATCCAAGACGCAAATACAGCGGGGTGTGGGACACCACGTTTTCCCCGTGGAACTGTAACGATGAGTCTCGGGCGAAGGCCCAGGTTGCTAGAATAGAAGATTAGTCAATGCCAATCTGTCCCAAAAGGATCCGTCCCACGTGATTTATTCCAAATCTCTGCCGCAATGGCGTCATTCGGGAGATGGGCCGTTCGTGGGTGGGTCTTGGAATTGGATCGGTGGCGCTCTGGAAGGTGCTCGCGCCCCGTCGATTTCCAAGCAGTCGCAACTTTTGCACCCTTGCTTAATCGATCATCTCAGCGTTGTTTCCTCATCAGCAGCCTCGCAGCTTCTATTTCCTTCGATACAACTCCTACCACCACCACCCCAACCGCGGATAAATACATTCGCCGTGGCTACCTTCAGACTCCCAACAGCACTCACACGAACCATTACTCGCACATCAACATCAATCAGACCAACAATTAGATCGCAACCGCCGCAACCAACGCTCATCTCCAGAACCGCACGAAGCTTCAGTACATCTCCACAGCCACAGTTCCATCACACATCACTAAAAATGGGCGTCCACAACCTCGCTGAGTATGTCGCCCACCATCAACGTGCCCGCACGTCACTGTCTCCAGCCCAAACCACCCCCTCCGTCCCTCAGAAGCGTGGAGTACTAACGCTCCACAGCAAGTCCGCCTACGAGTCCGACATCCTCGGCGCCGACGCCTCGACGCTCGTCGTCCTCGATTGCTTCGCCACCTGGTGTGGGCCTTGCAAGGTCATTGCGCCCAAGGTCGCCAAGTTCAGCGAAGAATACCCGCAAGCCAAGTTCTTCAAGGTCGACGTCGACGAAGTGAACGATGTAGCGATGGAGTTGGGCATCCGGGCCATGCCGACCTTCTTGCTCTTCAAGAACGGCGAGAAGGTTGGAGAGGTCGTGGGTGCGAATGAGAGGGCGTTGGAGGCTGCTATTAAGCAGCATTTGTGAAAAGAGACAAAAAGACGATGAATCACACGGTCTCTCAAATTGAGAACCCACTCCAATATGCAACGAGAAGCGCTCAGCAGCACTGAGGATAGTTGACATTGTTAGAAATAGATAGGAAAGCACCCAATAGCCCATCGAGGCATTGCACAACAGACATCCTAAGCTTCGATTCTTACCTGGGTAGACACTTAGGTACATCGCTCCGTACGCTCGCGGTGAGAACCGTGGGAAGCGACATGTTTGAGGTGAAAGCAGACTTCGTATCCAAAGTATCTCATTCCTCTAATTCTAGGCTATTCTAAGCAGGCAAACTCCCGTAGGAGCTCATGCCTCGGCCTTCACGAAGGACAGCTATCTCATAACTCATAAACCATGAGTCAAAACATGACAAAAAGCTCTTTCCCAATGCCATCCCACTTTGTGGGCTATCTCAACATTCCCACTCGCTTGCTCCTTTGCTCCGCTCATGATGAACGAGGCTTTCCGGGGTATCGTGAACTAAGCAAAACTGACCGCTCAAATGCCTTTCCCCTTCCTAATGTTCTTCCCCTTCCTAATGCTCAGGTCGATTTGGCCGTCTGGGTATCGTAAATGAAATATAGACTCGTTTCCAATGTAAGGCCCGCCCAAATAAACCTTCCTGTAAGCTATAAATGAAATGAAAAGTCGTGCCCAAACTGGAGCCAGTAAATGCCCCAGATAGAAAAAGAAACGGCCTTTGGGTTCCATTATCTACGCATGGAAAATTCCTCCACATGGTGCTCCCTTCATAGCAGCCACATGGCCTTATCTTTCCCACCGCTCTTGCTCCCTGCAACAGTTCAAAGTGCTGGAGCAACCTCGTCAGCTCGGGCGAGCGTTTTGATGCCCTTGACGAGGGCATTCTTCACCCTCTTCTTTTCCAGATTTGCATCGACCAAAGGTGCAGGTTTCTGCAGCCTACTCCCAACTCTGGTCCATGACCGGTTACCCCGCTGAATACTTGCAGATTGTACATCTGCCGCGGCTGCAAAACCAGCAGTAGATTGCTTGCGCGTGTTGCTCTTGAACAAAGCCTAGTCAGGCCTGCTATCCCGTATGGCTCGTTGGTCCGGAACGGGGGCTGTGATGAAGACATCCCGATTCTGGAGGAGCTTTGCCAAAATGACAGAAATTCGCCCCGAGCTCACCCTGCTCCGGTTATTTTTGCAAGATCTCTTATCACTCATTGCCATGATATCTCCCGATGTATATCAGTTGGTCAATCCACTCTGAGCTTTTATTCCGAGCGTAATATGTCGGCGTGCAGTATCTTTTGTCCTGCATCACCAGAGCGCGTTCCACAAAACCGTCGCCCTTTTTCTCCAGTCGATACAACAAAGCTTTTATGTACTCGCTATTCAAGGATTTGAACGCATAGTGCAGCGGGGTTTGTCCATGGTTGTCTACTGCAAGGATGTCGGCACCCTTATCCAACAGACAATTCGACACCTCGACATGATCATCCTGGGCAGCGCAGTGTAGCGGTGTTTGTCCATTGCTGTTTGCGATAAGGACGTCGGCACCCTTATCCAACAAGTAATTCGATGCTGCGACATGACCATTCTGGGCGGTGTAGTGCAGCGGCGTCTGTCCATTGTTGTCTGCTGCAAGGATGTCGGCACCCTTTT
>Ga0335072_10001444_pt1 | contig 38670 bp, 24 predicted proteins | sample Lox_Sample_21_FD_206725 | JGI IMG/M metagenome (GOLD analysis project Ga0335072, IMG submission 206725) | Soil microbial communities from Loxahatchee National Wildlife Refuge, Florida, United States - Lox_Sample_2.1 | ecosystem: Environmental > Terrestrial > Soil > Wetlands | place: USA... | reverse complement strand
CAGCTTCGATATCGACAACCTCTACCTCATCCATGCCGTCTGGGTCGACGTAATTCACCGGGTCGGCGCCAGTGTACTGATAACGGTGCAGACTCTTGAGGTTGTGACGCTCGCCAGGATAAAGATCCTGCGAGACAAACCGGCCGCTGGCGGGGTTGTAATACCGGGCGCACTGGTAATAGAGCGCGAGGTCCGGATCGTACTGCTCGCCGTTATAGAGGTAGTTGTTCGGTGTGGACCCGCTGACGGTGAATGCATGACCAAAGGCGTCGTATTCGTAGCTGCCACAGGTGTCACTCAAGACCCAGCGGCCTGCCATATTTGATGGCTAAGTCCTCAGGAAGATATTTCGATAAACGGCCCCTTGGGATGCCAAAATACAGGCTCTTCTTTTCTTTTTCCAGCAACTCGAACCCACGCCCAAGAAGAAAGCTTCGAACCCCGCTCGCTTCAAGCCATTTAGCCGCTCGTTCTGTACACAACCGATGTCCAGTAAGAGGCCAAACGAAAAAGAAGTCCTCTCCCGTCCATTGATCCCAATCGATCACCTGATCGAAATCCGTAATTGGCCCATAGCTCTTCCGAAAGCACATCGGGCAACTATCAAGTAGACGCATCCCAGACTCAGGACGCACGACGCCTGCCCACCCAGTGATGGTGAACTCCCGATACTCATCGGATGTTTGACCATCCAAAAATGTCACTCTCGCGGGTTGTGTGCGGAATCCCGTAAAACCTTCACGCTCAAATTTCTCGATGACGCTGGCATGAACAGCAAGCTCTGATCCCCAAATTATGTACTCGTTGCGATCATTATGCCTTACATAAAAGTTTCGTAATTCACTCTTACGACGCCCGCTTCTGTGGCCGCATCCCGGAAGCGTCGTATATTCATAGTGCTTAAGTTCCTTTTCAAGGTCACTGAGCAGTTCTAACACGGACGGATTTTGAAATTGGAAAAACGAGATCATATCACTCCCTATCCATTGCTTATTGGCACGTCAAGTCTTCGGCAAACTCCGTAAGCTTCGACTGCGCAAAGGATATTACTTCATTGATTGATGGGCATTCTCCATTCAAGCCACCCCATACGTTGTTAATCTGGTTTATCCACTCAACCTGCCAATTCGTGCCATTGCTATTCCCATTAATTCTCAGATGACAGTTATTGGGTAAACACATTCCAAAACCAGGGCTGTCAAGCGGGATTCCGCATTCTTCAGCCCATTGGCGAATGCCATTCCCCTGTCGGACAATGTGATGCCAGTCTTCCCCAGGATCGCAGGCATTTGGGCTGTGATATGGTCCGCGAGGTTCGCTCCAAGTAATGGGAAATGGGAACGGCAATGGATAAACCGTTGGCGGCGAGTTATCAGTGGGTGCCGTTCCAGTCGCTGAGCAATCGGGAAAATCCGCCGCGATGTCAGAATATCCTTTTACCCCTAACGCGCCCATCGAAAGCAGAGCATTTATTGCGCAGGTTATTGGCGGTAAGCTCTTCTCCGCAACCGGAATAGAAATCAGGCTCAAAAGCATTACGTATTCGATCGGAACACGAGTCCGACCGATTGTGATGGAGATCCCGGTCCCAGTTCTTCCGGTTGGGTCGGATAGATCGATTGGGTCCCCATCTGCATAGATGTACTTGTGTAGTGTGATCGGACTTTGAAACGTTCCGTCTTCCGGGTCCCTGCTCATGAAGCGGCCGGTAAGCGGATTCATGTACCGCGCCCTTAGATAAACGAGGCTCAAATCGGGGTCGTACTCCTCGCCCCGGTACAGCATGTTGTTGGGCGTGGTTCCCTCGACGGTCCAGTGATTCCCGAAGGCGTCATATTCGTAGCTGTCGGTCACGATTCCAGTCGAGCTTATTAACTGCCGAACTTTTCGGATAACATTGTTCCATCTGCTGCGCGTTAGTTATTAGGCTCAAATTCGTTGCTCTTCAGGCTTTTTAGGGTTTCCACAGGGTCCTGAGTAAATCTCATCGCACAAGAATTCACTAATGCTTCATGCACTTCAAAAAATTCTGGCCGAAGGAGATTGTAAGTCTTGGTACGAACGACGCACCCCATGTCTGTTGCCCAATTACAAATACGCAGCACAAACTCGTTTGAGAGATTTGAGGTATCGATTCGAATTTCAATTTCCTCAACTTGCTGCCTCGCTTCGGTGAGATAGCCCACCAAAACGGCATTACTCCTCTCAACGCCCCAAATACGTAATGATTTGGACCATGAAGGCGATTCAGGAAGAATTTGGGAAATTGCGTCCTCGAACCCACTCTTGGGCTGATGACCGGCCCACCAAGGAGTACCTTCAGCGATATCCATCGAAAGTTCTGATGGCGCTTCACTGAACATTTGATTGACCGATTCCAGAGGAATCAGGTACAACGAAAACTGCCAGATGGCCATCTTCCCCTCCACTCAATAACTACAGCCACAATCTCCCATGAAATCTGCCGCCGCATTGATGACATCTTCTTCTGACTGAAATCCTAGAAAAGGCAGCTGCACTTCTTCAAATTCAAGTTGGTCCGCGAGCCCCAGTTGCCGAGCAGCCATCAGTCTATTATTTCCACAAAGCACATAATTTGCACCTCCAATGGGTACAAAACTGATCACGTTGTTCAGGATTCCATTGTTCTGAATGTCATTCAAGAGCCTTCGATACCCGCTATTGGACATACGATCCGTATATCGCAGGTTGCACGGGCAGGATCCGGCATTGTGGACGAGGAACCCAGTCTGCCCAACGAAGTAGTCGTGGTCCTTGGCGACGGTGAAGTTGTAAACCGTCTCTTCCTGTTCGATTGGCGTGATGGATGTGATCCTGCGCCAGTTGCCCTCGGGAGTTTCAAGCAGGTCACCGATACGCAGCTTCTCTGCCTCCATCCATTGTCCATTCTGGTCGTCCCCGCGTCTAGCCCAGAAGGGGTGGCCCACGCTCGGACGTAACGTGTCCCGTTCACCTTCGACCCTGATTTCGAGCAGCTTGCCCTTGTGTAGTGGCGTCAGAGCCGTCACCGGCTCCATCTCCAGCTTGCCGGTTTTGCTGTCGCGCGCGACAACCTCATCGCCAACCTGAACCTTCTCTATCGGAACGTCGCCGTGGTTTGTATGCACCGGAGTTCCGGCAGCAAAGCACAGTGGGCAAGTAATGCCCTCGTCTGATCCGCCTCCCGAGTTCGGTTCCTCCGGTTCTTCAGCTTCTCCCGTCGCGCTGCAGGCTTCAAGGTTGTAGGAGAAGTTGATCAATGTCTCCAGACCGAAGTGAGCTATTACGTCAAGCCCGGCAGCAGCCGTTCCATACAGGCAATTGATCCGCTTTCCGAGTGCTGCCAGTTCTTCGTTTTCCGCCGTCGACACTCCAGCTTCGATATCGACAACCTCTACCTCATCCATGCCGTCTGGGTCGACGTAATTCACCGGGTCGGCGCCAGTGTACTGATAACGGTGCAGACTCTTGAGGTTGTGAAGCTCGCCGGGATAAAGATCCTGCGAGACAAACCGGCCGCTGGCGGGGTTGTAGTACCGGGCGCGCTGGTAATAGAGCGCGAGGTCCGGATCGTATTGCTCGCCGTTATAGAGGTAGTTGTTGGGCGTGGATCCGCTCACTGTGAATGCATGACCGAAGGCGTCGTACTCGTAGCTGTCGGTCACTGCGCCAGCAGAGTTTGTTAATTGGCGGACGTCGCCTCGGCCATCGTAGATATAGAAGCTCGGTGTCCACTGGTTGCTAATGACCTGATTTTCGCTGATACGCTTCCAGCCATAGGAATACATCCTTGTCACTGCACCGCTGCCGTTTAGCTCTTCCACTACTTGCGGGAATCCCGTTGGATTCAGGTCATCGACTAGGTAGTGCGTGGTCACGCCATCGACAGTTTTCGCCACCCGATTGCCGAGAGCATCGTAGACGAATGTGGCCGCGGCTCCGTTCATGGAAACAAGATGATTTTGTGAATCGTAGGTGAACGTCTTGCCGCCCTCGGCGATGACGTTGCCGTTTTGGTCATAGGCTTCGCTCGAAAGCTGGTCGTCTGCATTGAAGCTGAAGCTGCCCGAAGACACGCCGGTCAGTGATGAAAGCTCCGAAAGCCTGTTGCCGACCGGGTCGAGCCCATAGCTCACGCTGCCGTTGTTGCCGCTTGCTGCCCCGCTGATGGTCTGATTCGTGAGCCGGTTGATGCCGTCGTAGCTCCAGTTGACAGAGCGACCATTCGACTCGGTGGCGGTAGTCAGGTTGCCGACGGGCGAGCGTTGGTAGGTATAGCCCGCAGGCTGCGAGGATAGTCCGCTGACCCGGTTCAACTGGTCGTAGTTGAAGGTGGACTGCACACCGTTGGGGTAGGTTACGGTCGCAATATTGTTGGCCGTGTCATAGGTGTAGGTGGTTGTGTTCTGACCGGCAAGCCGGTTGTCGGTGACCGTGCTCAGGCGGTTTAGGTCATCGTAGGTGTAGGAGAGCGAGACACCACCCGAGTTTGACGAGTTGACAGAGGCCACATGGCCGGCCACGTCGTAGGCATACGTAAGCGTTCCCTCCGGCGTGGCTTTCGATGTGAGACGGTCGAGGCTGTCATAGCTGTAGGTTGTGGTGCCGCTGGCGTCGGTCGTCGTGGCCAGTTTGCCGGTAGGTGTGTAGGTATAGCTCACCGCCGCCTCGCTCGGCGTGGTTCGACTCAACAAGCGGTTAAGCTGATCGTAGGTATACGATGTCGTTGCGCCGTTATAGTGTGTCCACGAAGTGACGTTACCATTCGGATCGAGTTGCACGGACTCGCTGGAACTGCCATCCGGCTGCACCTTGCCAAGCGGCTCACCGAGTCCATCGTAGCTGGCCGTGGACTGATGTCCGTTGGGATCGGTCCAGCTCAGCAGATTGCCCTCTCCGTCATAGCTGTAGCTTTCGGTGTTGGCCGATGTGTTGGGGCTGTTGACCTCGACAACGTTGACCAACTGGTGCGCCGCATCATAGTTGTACTGAATCTCGTTGCCGGCCTGGTCGGTAATCGAGGCAATGTCTCCGTGGCCGTTGTAGGTATTGATCTGGGTCGTCTGGTCTGGATAAATGACCTTGGTCGGGCGCTTACGAACATCGTATTGGTATTGAGTGGTGTTGTTGTTGCCGTCCGTTGCCGAGATCAGGTTGCGCGCATTGTCGTAAGCGAAGGTGAAAGTGCCTTTGACGCCAGAAACGCCGGTCAGATTGTTGGCGGCATCGTAGGCATAGGTGGTAGTGTGACCGAGCGGATCGGTTTCGGAAACGATGCGGCTTGCGGCATCGCGGACATAGCTGGTCGTCGCGGCGCTTGAGCTTCCATAACCCTGGGTAACCGAGGCAAGTTGTCCGGCAAGATCGTACTGGTAATAGGTAACGTCTCCTCGCTGGTCCTTTCTGGTTACGACATTGTTCCGGAAATCATACGTGAAGCTGATCGTCGTGCTGTCGGGATATGTGATCAGGATAAGGCGGTTCAGCCCATCGTATTGATACGTTGTCGTATTGCTGTTGCCGTCTGTATATGACGTGAGATTGTTGTTCGCGTCGTACTGCCATTTGCTTGCACTGCCGATGAACGATACCGATTCGATCATGTTGCCGAGTGCATCGAATTGGTAGGTTGCTGTTTCTGTATTGACACTCGGACCCGAATCCATCGGCCTGGCTGCAGAGCTAAATGCAGTGAGGCGTCCTGATCCTCTTCGTGCCGCGTCTGCTTGCGGACTACCTGCGACTGCAGAATTGGGGCCGGGCTCTGTCTCCGAGACCTTATGACCGAGCGCATCGTAGGTAAACGAGGTCGTTCGTCCAAGAGCATCGGTCTTGCTGGTCAGATCGCCATTCGCGTCATATGCGAACTGAGAGGCTGATGAAGGCGACTGGGAAATATCGACGCCAGCGGCTCCCGCCTGCAATGTGCCGTTGGCGTTGAACGCAGTGCTCATAACTGTACCGCCACTGTCGGTCACGCTTTGCGGCAGATAATTCGCGTCGTAGTTGAAGGTCGTGGTGTTGCCAAGCTCGTCGACAGTCGTGGTGGGTTCACTGAACTGGTTGTAGTTGATGTAGCTGGTGGTGTTGGTGCTGGCCCCTGTCGCCGGATAGGTCTGCGAGGTCTTATTGCCGTTCGAATCGTAGGTGTAGCCGGTGGTGTGACCAAGCGGGTCGGTTGCCGAGAGTAGATTCTGATTGACGTTGTAGGTGTTGGTGGTGGTGTGGCTCAAAGGATCCGTCGACGAAAGCACATCACCCATGCTGTCGTACACCATGGTGGCATGGCCAACATTCCCGCTCGCATCTTGAGGATACGTAATGGTGGTCGTGTACGTGGAGAGATCGTAGGCGTAGGTAGTGGTCTCGCCGAGCCCATCGGTGACGCTTTGCAGCTTGCCGGCCAGCGGATTGCCTTCCGTGTCCGTCTCGCCGCTCGCATAGTACTGCACCGTCGGCAGTGGGTTGCTACGGAAGTCGGTCCCGCTGAGGTAATAGTGATTCGTGGTGTAGGAATATGTGCTGGGTTGCGGAGTGTTGGGGTAGGTCACGCTGGCAAGATTGCCGTTCTCATCGTAGCCATAGAGATACACGTTCCCTTGGGGATCGGTGATCTGCGTAATGCGGCCCTGGTTATCGCGCATGAAGGGCACGTTGAGGCCCGTGGTGCTGGTGATTCCGCTCGCGGTGATCGTTAATCCGTTGCCATTGCGATCGGTAATCGACTGCAGAGAACCGCCGGCGCTGATTGAGTATTGCGTGCCGGTTGGATCGGTGTAGATGTAGCCGGGCGGATTATATTGTCCGCTGCCGCCGTAGCACTCCCAGAGCGATCCATTGGGAACAACAATGTCGAGCGGGCAGCCCGGAGACGAGTCGGTAAGCGTTCCGTACAGACCAGGCTCCGGTGTAAAGGCGACGAAATAATACGGGAACAGGCAGCCCGCGAGCGTGCAAGGCGGCGCTTGCGGCGCGAGATAGAAGGTTCTGCGCTGCCCACCAAGAGTGAACGTGACATTGCCGCTTGGATCGACCACGAGATCGACATTGATGCCGAGATTCCACCCGTAGCCGAAGTCGCCAACGGTCCCGGCGTTGAGGCTGTCGTAGGTCCTCTGAATATTGATTGCCAGGCCAGTGGAAGGAACGATCAAGTCGGTCACTGTCGACGTGACACGGCCCGGCTTGTAGTTCCCGCTGACCGTCACCTGGACGAGGCTGTATTGCGAGTTGCCATTGGCGTCTGTGGCCTGCATCTGGATCCAGTAGGAGCCGTTTGCAAGCATCGTTGTATCGAGCACGCCAATCAGTCCCGTTCCCGACACGTTCGGGTTGAGAACGGTCACATTGTTGACGTTGTTCGTTGGCATGTACGACAGGGTGCCGCTAGAGAGCGAGACGCCAGAGGCAAGCGCGATGGGGACGAGACCGGAGACCGATGAACCATACGCGGGAGTTCCAATCCATCCCTGCGATGCCGAACCCGTGACGGGCTGGAGCGCGGTCACTGTGAACTGTGCAAACCCCGTGTTCACTGAGTCCGTTGCGGTCAGTTCAAGGACATAGGTTCCGATTTGGCTGAAGGTGATGTTGGTACTTGCCTGACTGGGATTGGCAAAAGTGACGGTTCCCGGACCGCTGACTTCTGTCCAGGTCACGCTTGGAGTCAAGCCCGAGCTGTCTGTCACCGTGCCCGTAAGCGTGAGAGCATTCGGCATGGTGACCGTCGTATAGCCGCTGATACCAATTGAAATCGTGCCGCCCGTAGAACCTTGCGTACCGGACTGACCTACCCAGTCGTTGGTAAATGGCTGCGTGATGATGACGTTTCTGTCCACAGTATCGACAGCGATCACCCGGTAATTGCCAGGCTTGGTGTGAGTGTAGACAAAATACGCTTCGCCTCGATCATCGGATGTGGCCGATGACTGAAAACTATCTACGCCGGTAATATAGAAGCCGACGTTGGCATTTGGAACCGGATTGCCTGATGGATCTTTCGCATAAGCCGCATAGTTCTCATAGATTCCAGAGATGTTAATCTCGTTCAACGACAAAGAGCCAACGGTTGGCGGCGTGGGATAGTTGACCCAGGTGATGCTTGCCTGGCTGGAATCAAGCGTTCCCTGCCCTGTCACCACGGTCTGGGCTTGCAGACTGTCATTGCCCGCGTTCTGACCCGAGTAGATAAACGCGGCTGTGCCTGTTGAATCGCTCGTCGCCTGATATTGCCCCGGATTGGCGCCGCTGACATTGAGAGTCACCGCTGCGTTCGCGATCGGGGCTCCAGTAGCGTCGGCCACTGCCGCGAAAATAGTCACCGGCTGGTTCTCAGGATACGAAGTGCCAGTGGTATAAAGCGTCGGGAAATATGCGCCCTCAAGCAGTTGGGTTCCCGTCGTAAAGTCGGGCTCGCCATTCGCGTTGACGAGCGGCCGAACTCCGAAATCGGTCGACACAGTTCCGCTCTGATATGCAATGGTCACACCTTCTCCAGCGGTAAGGCTTGCTGCCGCCACAATCGGATTGGAACCATCATTGACGCCATACTGGTAGCTGTTGTTGAGAGTTCCGGTCTGCCAGTTCCACGGCATGGTGGTCGGCGGGATCGTGACATTCAATCCGTTGACCTTGACGACAAATCCAGCGCCGCCATTGTCCTCGTAGTAGTTGTCATTGATTCCCAACTGCAGGCGCGTTGCGCCCGCCGGCGTCACGAAGGTTCGCGAAGCAGTTCCGACGACAATGGGTTCGACCACATCGCCGTTGTTGTCAGTGAACGCTCCGACCAGCGCTCCTCTCCCTGGAGATGGCTGGGGCAGAAGCGTAACAGTCGGTGCTTGAACCGGCGGCGGCGAAAGCCAGGTGGCAGTCACTGCATTCGAAGTGAGCAAGGACCCATCGAGACTTGCCGAAGCCTGGATCGTGTCCGTGCCACTATTCGCGCCGGTGTAGGTGAATGAGGCGTTTCCATTGCTGTCAGTGGTCGCGCTTCCAACACCCTCGTTGACTCCAGCAACGGTGAAGTTCACCGGAACACCGATTTGCGGGTTATTCTGTGCATCGACGAACGCAACTGTGAAGGTCTCCGAACTGCCCGTCGAATAAGGAGATGGAGAGGATGAAGAAAGCGTGATGGGTTGCGGTGTGGGCAGCAAGGTTACAACTGCCGAACCGAGTATGGCGCCGCTCGACTGACTTGTCGCATTGACGGTCGCCGTCTGCTGGCCGTTGATCACAGTAGGAGCCGTATACAGCCCAGCTGAGCTAAGCGTTCCCAAGGAACCCGAGGGCAACGACCAGGTGATCGTCGCATCGCAGGTAGCAGGAACCGCGAACTGCTCGGTCTGCCCGGCCAAGAGGGTGATCGAAGATGGAACAACCTGAATCGCGCTGGGTGCGTAGAACTTGTAGAAGGTCGATGGCGAGCTTTGGTTATTGTACTGGGTCTCGATCCAATCGCCAGAGCGCGCCGCATTCGATACATTAATTTCGTCGATCGCACCGTTCCAATAGATCCAGGGGCGATCGTCAAGACTGGAGGTATCAGTCGCGGGGAATTCGGTTCCGACAAAATAGGCATAAGTTGGACTGTAGCCTGGAGTCGCTCCCTGTCCGTTTCCCACAAGTTGGCCGTCGGCATAAAGCTGGCTCGCGCCGTTCGCGAACGTAATCACGGCGTAGTGCCAGTTGTTGTCATTGTAGGTTTGAGTTGTTGCGCCTGTTCCCCCGCCCGCCAGTTGGCCGTTGAAATTGACAGAGAGCAGATCATTCCAGCTCCCGTCGGGAACACTTCCGGGCTCCTCGGGGTCGCAGAAGAAGAGAACGCAGGTCTCGCCTGATGTTTGCTGTAAAAGGCCTCCCCATGAGTTTGTCTTGAACCAGATTCCAAAGGTCGCCGAGAAGGAAGTCCCTCCAAAGTATTGATTGAGACTTTGGCTGCCAAGCGCTGCAACCGGATAAGACGGGAAGGCCGTCGAAGGAATCTGCATGTAGCTTGAAGCGCCGTTCAGCGCCGCGGCTCCATCGATCCGGCCGTTATCGGGCGTAAATGACGTGAAAGGCGCATTGTTTGTATTGTTGGTCGAGTCCGTTGCAATGTCGGTCGATGGCAAACTGCCAAGATGATAAACGGCCTGATAGTTGCTATCCCATACGCCGGTCGGATTTGCCTGCAACGTTGTGATTGCGGGATTGCCGTAGAAGGCGTAAATCACTGTATCAGCCGAGTGAGAGAGGTTCGGTATGCGAATCCACGCCACCAACTGGCCGGTCGCGGGATTGTACTGTTCGACTTCGAAGTCGAGCTTGGTTTGTCCATTGGGGCTTGTGCTGAAAATGATGTCGTATCCATTCGGGTTCGCAACATGGCCTCCATGATCAACCGTTGCGAGATCTGGATCCGTTGTATTGAAGAGGAACGGGAAGTTAACCTGATCGGAGTTTGCAACCTTGGTGTGGTCGATGACGATGACCCGCTGATAGCCATATCCAGTTGAGGCACATACGCTCGGCGCAAGTGTGATCATAGCCGACGCGGACTTTGTGGGATCGGCTTGGCTCGTGGCCGTTATCGTAACGGTTTGCTGGGTATCGATCGACGAAGGAGCAATGTAGCCTCCGGTTTGGTCGATTGAACCAACACCCGCGGGGCTAATTGTCCAAATAACGGCAATGTTAGCGGTATTGTCCACTGTCGCCGTGAACTGCTGAGTCTGATTTGCATTCAGTGTGAAGCTGGCTGGCGAAACTGCAACTGTCACAGACGGCAAAAGGGTGATCGTGGCCGATGCAGATTCAGTTGATCCGGACTGGGTCGTTGCAGTCACGGAGAGGATCTGCTGTTCAGTAATCGAGGTGGGGGCTGTATAAAGCCCGTCGGGCGTGAGTGTTCCTGGAGCTCCCGCAGACAATGACCACGTCACACCGGTGCTGCACAAACCGGGCGCCGCAAACTGCTCGCTCTGGTTGGCATACAAACTTGCCGAAGGAGGCGTAATCCCGATTGGGCCTTCCGGAGACAAGGTGAAGAAGGTCGAAGGCGAACCTTGGTTGTTGTATTCCGTCGCAATCCAGTCGGAGGACCGCACAGTATTCGAAATACGGAACTCCGCCGTCGAGCCACTATAGGGGCTTGTTGTTTGACCCGCAGAGGCCGCGTTCGCCAAGTAAGCAACCTGCCCCGTGTCGTCGCCGACAAGGCCGCCCTGGAATGGCCCTGTACCGCTCTGAACGCCGTTGATGTAAAACGTGGCATTAGCGCTCTGTGTGAGGCTTCCGTTTAACGTGAAGGTGATATAGGACCAAGCGTTGCTTCCGATTGCAGTCAAGCTGTCACGCCCAACGGATCCATTACTCTGAGGAAGGACAAATTCTGCTTTTTGATTTCCGAGCAGAGACAGTGCCCAACCGCCGCTCGTCCCGTTAGCGCCGTCTTTGCCCATCAGGATGCCAGCGCCTGGACTCACCCAGACAGACAAAGTTAGCGGACCTTGAGCAAGATTTGTTAGATCAGACGGAGTGCCGATGGTTGCATAACTACTGCCATTTGTCAGCATGCCTCCGCCAAATGGACCGGCGGTGGCAAGCGCTCCATTATTTGTCGCGTTGTTTGCGTTACTGGTGCTATCTACAAGCGAAAGTACAGAGCCATTCCCAAGATGCCATACGCCTTTGTAATTCGAGTCCCACACATTTGCAGCGCTCTGCTGTGAGGCTGTCACCTGTGGGTTTCCGTAGAACAGGTAGATAACGGTGTCGGCGGTATGCGAAAGGGTTGGAATTCGCACCCACGCAACGAGCTGGCCAGTGGCGGGGTTATAGCTTTCTATTTCGTAGTTCAGCGCATTCTGGCCAGCTGCGTCTGAGGTGAACAAAACGTCGTAACCGTTAGAATTGGCGAGGTGGCCGCCGTTGGTTGTTGTGGCCAACAGCGGATCGATTGTGCTGAACAGGAACGGGAAATTCGTTTGATCCGTGTTAGGCACCTTCGTATGGTCAATAATGATCGAACGGACGTAACCGTATCCGTTCGAACCGCATTGCGTTGGAAGCAGGATCACCGTTGCCGATGCCGATAGGCTTGGATCGCTCTGGCTTGTTGCCGTCACCGTGACGGTCTGTTGCGAACCGATAGAATCCGGAGCCGTATACACGCCGTTCAGATCGATACTGCCCGTCCCCGCGGGGCTGATGGACCATGTGACAGCGCTGTCGGTGACATTGGTGACCGTCGTTGTGAATTGCTCTGTCTGAGCAGGGTAAAGAGCTGCCGAGAGAGGGTTGATGCTGATCGTCGGAGCAGGCGTAGTGCCCAGCGTCACGGTTGCCGATGCCGACCGAGTTGCATCTGCTAGGCTCGTGGCAATGACGCTCACCGCCTGCTGCCCGTTGAGCGTTGAAGGCGCCGTGTAGAGACCGGTTGGGCTGATTGAACCAATCCCGGCGGGATCCACAGACCATGTAACGCCCGTATTATTTGCGTTGGTAACAGTGGCCGTGAATTGCTGTGTTCCACTAACCGGTAGGCCGACCACACCGGGAGCAACCGTAAGAGCTACCGGCGGCATGAGGGTAATGGTGGTGGTCAGCACCGTCGAATTCGCGCCGAGTGTCGTGGCGGCGACGCTTACCGTCTGCTGTGTGTCGATGGTTGCTGGGGCGGTATAAAAACCCGTTGGGCTGAGCGTTCCCGGGCTCCCAATCGGCATGGACCACGCAGCACCGGTTGCACTGCACGAGCCTGTAGAAAGAACCGTTAGCTGCTGGCTCTCCGATCCGTAGAGCGTCACCGAAATTGGATTAACGCTAGGATTCGCACCGGCCTCGGCGCCCAGGGCAAAGAACGTTGCAGGCGAGCTTTGATTGAGATACTCCGTCCTCACCCAATCGCCGGAACGTGCAGTTGATGAAATCTCAACCTGATCGAGGGCTCCACTGAGGTAGAACCAGCTATTGTTGGTCGACTCCCAGGAGCCCGCAAATCCGTCGCCGAGAGTGTAAGTATAGGATGAGCTGTATCCGTCCGGAGCGGCCCCGGCCTGCGATCCTACAACTTGTCCGTCGACATACAGAGTCTCAATTCCATTTGGTTCTGACTCGATCCCGAAGAACTCATAGGTATTTGTCAACGCATCTGTGTCGAACGTCAGCACAACATGATGCCAGTTGTTATCGTTATACGTCGAAGACGAAACCATTTGCTGCGCGTTCTTTAGGTTAAAGAATGAGCCTCGCAGATAGCCGTTGGTATCGATATAGAGCGCCGGCACCCATCCGCTAGGATCGCCGAAAGTGCTGCTGGTGCTTGTCTGTCCAAGAATCGTTCCCCACGACGAGGTCTTGAACCAAGCGCTGAATGTTGCGTTGAATATCGCCCCGCTTGTTCCCGAAGCGGGATACGAGGCGAAGTCGTTTGTGGGAAGTAATACGAAACTCGATAGTCCGTTGAAATCCCCTGCTTCACCCGGTATTCCCGTAGCTGCTTGCACGCCGGTGGTCGTCGCATTGTTTTCATTGGCCGTCAAATCGGGCAGAATTCCAGATTGGAGCGCATCGAACTGGTATACCGCGGCATAATTACCATCCCAAACGCCGCTGGGATTCTGCTGCGGAACAGTGATATTCGAATTACCGTAAAACATGTAGATCACGGTGTCCGAAGAATGCGACACGTTGGGTACGCCAACCCAGGCTTCAATCTGGCCCGTCGCGGGATTGTATTGCTCTAGTTGGTAATTGAGCAGATGTAGACCAGCCGGATCGGAGCTGAATTCGAGGTCATAACCAGACCCACTCGCCATGTGGCCACCATTTGCGGTCGACGCCAGCGTCGGGTCAGTTACTGCGAAGTAGAATGGGAAGTTCACCTGGTCCGAGTTGGGCACCTTGGTGTGATCGATGGTGATTGCGCGCTCATAACTATATGCGTTCGCGGCGCACTCCGTCGGCATCAATGTCAATACTGCGCTTCCGCTAAGGGAGGGCGTCTGCTGGCTCGTGGCCGTAATGGTGATCGTCTGCTGTGAAGTTACTACAGGCGGAGCAGTATAGAGTCCAGTCGCGCTGAGAGTTCCATATCCAGATGGACTCATGGACCACGTCACGGCCGTGTTGCTGCTGTTGGTTACTGCCGCTACATATTGTTGGCTCTGCCCGCTCGTCAGCGTAGTGGTGGCAGGCTGAACGGTAACGGTCGGTGTGTTGGGTATTAATCCAATGACGGCTGTTCCAGTAGTTGAAACGCCCTCGACCAAAGCGGTAGCAGTAACAAGCACAGTTTGTTCCGTATTAATTGTCGCGGGAGCCGTATATACTCCCGAGGAATCGATTGAGCCAAGGCCCGCGGGACTGATCGACCAATTGGCACACCCTGATCCAGAGCACCCGCTATAGGGATTCGTGGCGGAAAACTGCGCGGTTTGATTGGCGCTTAGCGTTGCTCCAGGAGGATCTACTTGCAACGGCGCAACATTCGGAAGTACTGTGACCGTAGCTGAAGCCGATAGAGTCGGATCTGCTTGACTCGTTGCGGTAACCGTGACGGTTACGGGTTGAATCGTCCCCTGTGATGTGAACAGGCCTGTTGAACTGATCGATCCTAAATACGAGGGACTGATCGACCAGATGACGGAAGTGTTACTCAGGTTTGTGATTGTCGCGGTAAATTGCTGGTTCTGGCCGCTTTCGATTGTCGCTGTTGAAGGGGCCACACTCATTGAAACGGGCGGCATCAGAGAAATAGTCGCAGTACCGGCAACGGAACCATCCGTCTGACTTGTCGCGGTCACCGCAATTGATTGCTGAGTTGTGATGGCCGAGGGTGCTGTATAGAGCCCGCCTTCGGTCAGCGTGCCCGGAGCACCCGCAGGCATAGACCACGTTACGTTTGCTGTGCCGCAACCGTTTACGACGGTGAACTGCTCGGTCTGCGCCGCATAGAGCGCCGCATTGTTTGGAACCGCTCCCGAGGTATTCTCTGGATAAAGCTGGTAGAAGGAGGACGGCGAACTCTGATTGTTGTATTCGGCGTCGATCCAATCCATCGACCGGGCGGTATTCGAGATGCGAAATTCATCTTCTGCTCCGCCGAACGGTGAAACAACATTATCGTCGAAATCTCCAGCATCGTTGTTGGCCAGATAAGCAGGATAAGGCGTATCGTCGATTGGGCTATCGATTTCAACCGTATTTGTGCCTTGTAGTTCACCGTTTACATAGAGTTGAACCTGACTCTGCCCCGGACTTGCTGCGCTCTGATTGATAGTTGCGACAACGTAGCTCCATCCGTTGCCAATCTGCGCCTGGGTGCCAGAGTAACTGCCGGTAGAAGCGTCGTATATGATGAGCGAAAGCTCGTTGTCTTCGTTGATGGCCAGCGTCCAACCGCCTTCGTTGAAACCGGCCTTACCCAGGATCATTCCGGTGCTATAACCGCCAACCGGATTGATACCCGGGTTGATCCAGGCTGAAAACGTCGCATTGCCGTGGGCTAGATTCGCAAGATTGGCTGGAGCACCAAGAGTGGCGTAGGTGCTCCCGTTCGTCGCCATACCGCCGTCGATTTGCCCAGCAGTGGCTATCGCACCATTGTCTGTCCCGTTATCGCCATTGCTGGTGCTGTCGGCCAAAGAAAGCTGCGTCCCGTTTGGTACATGCCACACACCCATATAGTTGGCATCCCAGACTCTGGTCGGGTTCTGTTGGGATGATGCAATGGCCGCATTGCCATAGAACATGTAGAGCACAGTATCGGTCGTGTGCGAGAGATTCGGGATCTGAATCCACGCGACGATCTGTCCGGTGACCGGGTTGTACTCTTCAAGCTGATAGTTGAGCTGATTCTGCCCGGCCGGATCTGTTGTGAAGATCAGGTCATCGGCGTTGACGTTCGCCATGTGCCCACCATTAAACGTGGTTGCGAATGTCGGATCAGTCGAGTTGAAAAGGAACGGGAAGTTGGCCTGATCGGTATTGGGGACCTGAAGGTGGCTGATCACAATTGGCCGCTCGAAGCTGTAGCCGCTTGGTGCGCAGATCGCCGGAGGCAGGGATGGGGGCGTGAGAGTGATCGTTGCCGAGGCCGATTTGGTTGGATCGAATTGACTGGTTGCGGTAATCGTGACGCTTGTTGTGCTGGTGATCGATCCAGGTGCGGTATAAAGGCCAGTCTGATCGATTGTTCCAGTTCCCGACGGACTCGCGCTCCAAGTCACCGCCATATTCCCGTTGGCAGTGTTGGTCACTGCCGCTGCAAACTGCTGCTGCTGACTGCCATTGGTGATTGTCGCGGTTGCAGGCGAAACTCCGACCGAGACTGGCGGCAGCAGAGTGATCGTGGCACTTGCTGAATCGGTAGGAGTGGTCTGACTGGCCGCAGTGATGGTGACCATTTGCTGCGTGGAAATTGTAGCGGGTGCCGTATAGAGGCCACTCTGCGTAATTGATCCGAGTCCAGCGGGTGAGATCGTCCAGCCAACAGCGCCAACGCAGCTATTCAGTGTGGTGGCTGTAAACTGCTGCGTCTCTGATGCGTAGAGGGTTCCCGAAATGGGACTGATGGTAATTCCTTCCCCCGAGAGGCTGAAAAAAGTGGAGGGCGAATTCTGGTTAGCATATTCAGTGGCGATCCAATCGGCTGAACGAATCGTGTTTGAGATCCTGAACTCATCGGCCAGGCCACTGAGTGGCTGGCTGGCCGCGTCTCCGAATGTGGCGTTCGCAAGATAAAGGACATCCGCGGAATCATCCGTAGTTTGGGCGGCACCGCCACTGCCGGTGTTGCTTGGAACTCCATTCACGTAGACCGTTGCCTGGCCCTGGCTCGCTGTGCCATTCAGCGTCACAACGACGTAGTTCCACTGGTTACTCGGAATCGGCTGCTGGCTGTACAACTGGAAATTCGCTTCGTTATAAATGACCGAGAAGTCCACATCGTTATTGCCGTCGAGCCCTAACGTCCACCCCGAGCTGATATTGGCGTCGTCTTTGGCCATGATTACGCCGCCGTTGGGATTGTCGGCTGCATTTACCCACGCGGAGAAGGTTGCATTGCCTTGGGCCAGGTTTGCTAAATCCGCCGGGGTGCCAATGGTTGCGTAGGTCGATCCGTTGGTAGACATGCCGCCATCTATCTGGCCCGCAGTAGCAGTGGCGCCGTTATTCGTGCCGCCGTTTCCGTTAGCTGTGCTGTCGGCCAGAGATAACTGCGTGCCATTTGGAACATGCCAGACAGCAAGGTAATTCGCATCCCACACCTTTGTGGGGTTTTGCTGCGAAGCGGTCACGCTGGAGTTGCCATAAAACAAATAGATCGTTGTATCCGTGGTGTGCGACAGCGTGGGAATCTGCACCCAGGCAATGACCTGTCCCGTAGCCGGGTTGTACTCTTCTATCTCATAGTTCAGCGGACTCTGCCCCGCTGCGTCCGAGGTAAAGATCATGTCGTAGCCGTTGGTGTTCTGAACATGGCCGCCATTGGCTGCTGTAGCCAGCAGCGGATCGGTTGTGCTGAAAAGAAATGGGAAGTTGATCTGATCGGTATTGGGAACTTGAGCGTGGCTTATCGTGACGGCGCGTACATAGCTGTAACCATTCAAGCCACATTGGGTGGCCGGCGTCAGCGTGATGGTCGCAGTCGCGGCTATCGATGCATTCGCCTGGCTGGTCGCAGTAATCGTGACTGTCTGTTGCGAGGCAATCGATGCCGGCGCGGTGTAGAGTCCGGATGAGCTGATGCTTCCTGTGCCCGCAGGACTGATCGACCAGGTTACCGCGGTATTGCTCGTATTCGTAACGGAGGCGGAGAACTGCTGCGTCTGGCCGGCATTGAGTGTCGCGGAGTTTGGGCTGATACTCACGGTGATCTGCGGCAATAGCGTTATGGTCGCAGTCGCAGTGGCAGATGAATTCGCGCTGCTGGTTGCGGTGATTGTGACGGTCTGCTGTATAGAAATCGATGCCGGGGCGGTATAAAGTCCGGAGGCACTGATGCTGCCGACGCCCACAGGACTGATCGACCAGGTCACTGTTGTATCACCCGTATTCGACACGTCCGCTGTGAACTGCTGTGTGCCGCCACCATAGAGAGTGGCTGTAGCAGGCGACACGCCGACGGTAATAGGCGGTGTCAATGTTACCGTTGCACTGGCCGTAGCCGAAGAATTCGCCTGGCTGATTGCGGTGATTGTCACCGTCTGTTGTGTGGTGATCGATGCTGGAGCGGTGTAAAGCCCAGACGTACTAATACTGCCGACACCGGCAGGACTAATAGACCACAACACAGTTGTGTTGCTGGCATTCGTGACGGTGGCTGTAAATTGCTGGGTCTGGCCCGAGTAGAGTGTTGCGCTGGTGGGCAAAACACTGACGTTGATGGGCGGATAAAGCGTGATCGTGGCCGAAGCCGATTTCGTACTGTCAGCCTGACTGGTCGCCGTCACAGTAACGGTCTGTTGCGTGGTGATGCTGGAGGGAGCGGTATAGAGCCCCGAGGAATTGATGCTCCCTGCGTTCGTCGGAGAGATTGACCAGGTGACAGCGGTGTTGCCGCTATTGTTGACGGTGGCGGTAAATTGCTGGGTTTGAGCGGCATAAAGCGAAACGGATGCCGGATTGACGCTTACCGTGATGTCGTCGAAGGGGCTGCCGTTCTCGCCAAAATTCGAGCTGCCGTTGATATAAATCTTGTCGGCGACGAGCATTGTGTAGCCGCTGGCGTTGCTTCCAGTAATTTCAATCTTGTCGCTTTTGAAATAAAGGGCTCCGTTCAGAATTGCAGTCGAGCCACCATTGATCTGATCGGTACAGGATCCCGGCGTCGAGCAACCAGTTCGGTTGCCGAAAAACAAAATGCCGTTGAGAGAGCCGCTGGTTGGAGCCGTCAGCGAGGCCGTGACCTGCCCGCTAATGATCACCGGAGTGTAGTTATAGGTTCCGGAGCATCCCCATCCTGAACTCGATGTGTTGTAGAACGTGACCCCAATTCCGCTCACCACGGCCTGGGAGTTCAGCGTAAGCCCTCCACCAGCCATGATGTAAACGCCGGGACTAAAAGTGAATGTTGTCCCGTTGGTATTGCCGATCGTCAGACCACCGCAATAGATGCCGGGCGAGAGCGTGTTATTGGGCGGCTTGGAATTGGAGTCGTAACTCGCATGACTCGCACTCACGATCGTTCCGGTAGTTGGCGCCGAGATCGAAGACAGTGGGTCGCCCGGACTCGTGACCTGCACTGCCTGCACGTCGCCGCCGTTGATCGTGTCGTAGAGATAGGTCTGTCCGTTGAGTTGCGCACTACCGACTACGCTTACCTGCGCGTGATTTTCGAGATAAAGAGTCTCCGCCCCCTCCATTTCAAATGCGCTGCTCGAATTTGATTCTGAAACTACGCCGCAGGCGGTATACACCGATTGCGCACCCGCAATCTGGAACGCCTTCGCCGCCGTCGAATCGAGTGCATAGAGACACGCACCGGCCGGCACACTCGATTGAGCCGTAATTCTGGCAGCGGGGAATAGAGTGGCAACCAGAAACACGAGGACAAACCGGATTGAGGTTCGAGCACAAGCCCGACCCCTCGGTTGCGTTAAAGAATCGATTGAAAGGGATAGAAAGCGGCGAGAAACACAAGGCCCTGCTGCAGTCACGGAACGTCCTTTCTTGCCAAACGAAGAACCCGTTCTGTAACAACGCAGGTGGCCGATGCAAGCTCGCATTCGGCTCATTGGTAGAGTAGATCGCGAAGCGGTGTCCTCAAAGTTCGGGCCGCTCATCGTGCGATGGCGTCCTGCACCCGCTCGGTCTCTCTGACCCGATTACGTCACTTTTCTAAGGGGAAAATCTAAACCATCATTCTCCAATTCTGATAGCGCGTCAAGATCGATTCTGTTGAAAAATCCAAAAAGCAAATCACACCTACTCCGAGTGAAAACGCATTCACAGTTCTGCGGCAAGCTGCTCAGACGCAAAAACCCGTGTGCCCGAGCAGCATTGCTTGGATAAGTGACACGTTCAAACGCAAACTGGGGAACGGGAATACCGTGTCGTAACGCGCAGGAGGAGCCCAAGGCTGCAAACAATCTGAACTGCTGGCTGAATCGTGTTAGCAGTGTCCGAGAATCTGAGATTCCTGTCAACTAAAAAGTGTGACGCTGCTGGTTCGATGCCCTTTGGAAAGGGCTTCTTCAATGAAAAGAAAATGGCAGGCGTCAAGGATGCGAGTCAAAAACAAGTCCGAGCCCAACGGCCCCCGTGCGCGACTCGGACTGGCTACATTGGAACATTATGATATGTGTCTGAGATTGTTACCAGGCAAGATACGATCATTCAAGCATACTTCTGGCCGGATAGATACCAAGTTGGCGGACGATTTCTCATATCAGAGTGCATATAAGCTGGGTGACTCGGGGAAGGCCGCCAATCAGCACGGGCGGTTCTTAGCCTCCACATGCTGCTTTTTTGGGGGGGCCGCCGTTGCGCAAGCGACCGGATAGATTTGATCGGAGCGACTTCTGGGTGGCGGCGAAGTACTATCCGACGGAACAGATCTGCATGGCATAAGCACCTAGGATGAAGCGTTCCTTCAACTGAGCGAATGCGATGCGATAGCCCTCGATGCGAGCTAAACTGCTGCGATTGTAGCTCGACGGTGTTACACAATTTGTCGATCCCGTTTCGAATGGAATCTAATCTTTAGGTAGTGTGCAGAGTCTCAATGGCGCACAGTAGCTGAGCATCGGAACCAATGTCATTTCCTTCGCACGACCAGGGTATTGAAATATCTGGCGTGATGCCCGTCCCTTCAATCTGAACTCCTTTGGCACTCACATACGCAGCAATCGGAATCACGAGCCTGTAACCGAAGCCAAGTTTGCTTGCTCTACGGGTAACGAGACGGCCGGCTGTCTTCATTCCAACGATCGTCGCCAGCCCGTTCTCCTGAGCAAACTGCGCCACCATCTCCGCGGCTCCGGCGGTATGCTCGTCCACGAGGATTACTGTCTGTTCGTGCCACGGACGAGGACCAAGCTCTTCCGTATAAAGAAAAATCGAAGTTTTAGAGAGGAACTTGAAGATCAAGAGGGGGAGGGCTAATTTGGAGCGAGGAACTCGGTCAAATACCGGTAGGCTTTCCGGTGACACATTATGGCGAGCCATGTCGCGGCTCTTACTATACCCAATTGGAATCCGATCGGCAACCATGTAGCTCATCAAGGTCAGACCGCCGATTCCTCCACCGGGATTCCCACGCATATCGATAATCAATCGTTCAGCGTTCTTGAAACGTCCAGCGAAAATCGCATCCAACTCGTTCGCAAAATCGATGCCGATGGCTCCTGGGAACATGCTTACCCGCAGATAGGCGATGTTTCCGGTGCGGGTTCCAGTTGTCAGTGCGGCAGGTTCCGAATAAGGGTTATCCTTGTACTTTGGGATTGCCGTATGAAGTGTGAGGGACAGTTCTTCACCCGGATCGCCGCGCAGAACTACAATCGGTATCTCCTGCCGCATCTCAAAGTGCGGCGAAAAACCGTCTGAGATCGATGGGTGGACTGTCTCGCCGTCAATGGATACAAGGACATCGCCAGCCTTGACTCCAGCACGTGCTGCGACGCCACCTGGAAGAAGGTCCTTGAAGATCCAGTGCGGTTGATCACCGATGGTTCGGACCGAAAAGCTCGCATTGATCGCACTGGGAGGGGCAATCAACGTACGGTCCGACAGGAGCGCAAGAGGACTCGGCGGCAGTTCTGCAAGCATCGTTGCAATCGCTCTCTCAAAGGATGGACTGCCTTCGGCTTCCAAGATAAACCTGCGATGCTGTTCGACAATGTTGTTCCACTCAGTCTCATCGAAGTTCGGATCGAAGTACTTCTCTGCAACGAGCTTTTGAATCTTCGTCAAGATCATTTCGCGTTGTGAACGAGTGAGCATCATGATAAGTCCTCGGGGTGTTAGAGAGTTCCGGTGGGGTCGCCAACGATCTGGACGCCTGCCCAAAAGTATGGGGCATATCCTTGTCTGAGTAAATCGAGTTGCGCCGAACGAAGAGCATCGATTTTGCGCTCATGCAAAGCGAGCTTCGAATAAAAGTCGCTCATCAAGTATTCGGTTGATTGATCTTCGATTTCCCATAAGGTTGAAACTACGGTGTCGGCACCGGCCTCGATGAAAGCATTCACAAGATTGTTGACATCCGCTTCGCCTATAGGTCCCACTCCGGTATCGCATGCCGAAAGCGTGACGAGTTTCGACTGCAGGTGGAGTGCTCGTATCTCACGGACCTGCAGCATCCCATCGTCAGGCCCATTGGGCTCAGGCGCAAATATTAAAGCCGATCGATCCGGATAGTCGAGGTCGGCATAACCATGCAAGGCAAGATGAATTACTTCCGCATTCTTGGCTGATAAAGTTTTAAATTTGGTCTCCGTCGCATCCGAGCCCAATAAGATTATGTCAGGCGGTGGAAGATCGCGGGCTATAGTTTCGACTTCGGCTCTGCTCTCCGGCAATGGCGCAAACTGACTGCGTGCAGGACCACTGATCGCTCGAAGGAGCGGATTCTTCTGCGTAGGCGCCTCTGTCCAGGCCGCGACTCCGAGATAGGGAAGTTGCATTGAATTCTTGATGAACAATCGCTTTTCCAGAAGCACGAAAGCAGTAGCGGAAGGGGCTACATCGACCGTGTGTGTGGTGAGTACGTAGACATGGTCACTCACGAGCGCGGAAAATGGAAGCAGATGAAGCTCACCATCGGGAATAATAATCAGTTCTTTTTTCTTCCGGTACTCTTGAATCGGCGCCAGGATCTCATTAAAGATCGTTTGCGCCAGGACCGGATCACTCTCCCTCTTGTGAAGCTCTTCGCGATATCTGGTCGCGTCCGCTTCAATCGCCACCCTATTCTTCAACGGGTAGGATCGGACACTTGTGCGCGTTACGGCGAGAGCGTATGAGCTGGGCTGAGCCAGCACATATTCAATAAGAAGTTGGTCGGGCGCCAGGGCCTGTTGAAGCTGATGTAGATCGACCGGGTGAGCGATGGATGCGTCTGCCATTTTGCTAGGCCCGACCTGAAGCTCGGTGTTATAGATCTCATCCATCAGGTTCTCGCGTTCGGCCGGGTTGTCGGTGTTGATGAGAGCGACATTCAAGCGCGTAAGCTCCAGTTCTTCTGCAGTCGGCGCATGGATCGGTTGCGATTCGTGGTGCTCTAATGCCTCAGTTTCAAGGCGGCCTCGCACTTTCTCCAAGACCTGCAGGGCCTCGCTATACCGGTCTTGCGCGGCCAAGGACGCGAAGTAGCCCGAGTAGATATCGCTCATCTGAGCCAGCAATTGACGCTGAATGCCCACAGTTGATGCGTGCTGGATCATAGTGTCGACCAGGGTGATGTCTTTGCGGTAAAGACCGTCCGCTTCGCTTCTGTTTCCCATTTTTTCGAGAATCTCCGCCTTCAGAAGGAGATTCCTGGGAACCAGGTAAAGTTCATCCGGGATTTGAGTATTTGCACCGATTGCGGAGTCGACCGCACCAAGAGCATCCTTCAAAGCTCCGCTATCAAAGTAAGCCTGGGCCAGCATGCCAGCAGCATCGGTCTGACCACGGAAATTATGCATCTGCCCGGCAAGCTGTAGGGCAGCCGAATAGTCCGTGACTGCTGCGTTGAGATCTCCGCGACTCGCCTCGATGAAACCTCGGGAGACGTGTAATTGAGTTTTTTGTCCGTCATAAGGAGTTCCCTGTAGACGGCTGAAACAGTCATCGGCCAACTGCAGTGCTTCATCGTAACGGTGAAGACCAGCAAGGGCGTCAATCTTCGTATAGATCGCAATCGTTGGATATGCGACTTCAGGATTCGCATTTGCGATCTTGATGGCTTCATTGAGCGGAGTCATTGCCTCGTTATAACGATTCACAGCGACTAATCCGGCTCCGTAAGCAGAGGCGTACCTAATCGATGCGGCTGGATCGCGTTCGAGTTTGGAAAGCTCCCAGGCAGCGACCACCTGCTTTCGAGCAGCGAATACATCTCCCAATATGAAGGCCGCAATTCCCTGCTCACCAATTGCTCGCGTTGCCAGTTCGTAGTGATGCAGCCGCCTGGCAAGGCTCTCAACTTCTGACCATGTGGCATGGGCCTGTGCCGCGTCTTGATTTGTTTGCAGAATTCCGCGTACGGTCAAGATGCGGAGGCGGGTTTCCGGGTCCGCAGCTGCCGGCAGCGTCAGGTCTGTAGTCAGCTTCCAAATCGTCGCTGGAATATCCACGGATTCATCCGGAGGGATCTGGCTCACCGATGCGTACAGGACCTTTGGAGCATTGCCGGCATGGGCAAACAAAATCTGTGCACGTTGATAGAGAGGCCTTGCGTCCGTCCATCGATTGTTCCAGGCGAGAGCATCTGCGCGTTCAAGCAGGCCCTGGGCAGACTCTGGATCAGTACTAGTGTGGTGAGGCGTGACGGCATAAAAGTAGATGCCTGCCGCGAGTACAACTAAAGCTCCGAAGACCGCTGAGAAAAGCTTGCCGATATGGGAGAGGCGCATGACGTGTCTCATATCATCGAATTGACGGTCAGTTCCCTGTGATGTAGCGGCTCGTTTTCAGACAATGAGCCGCTCATTCATCCATCCACACCAATTGATTTCGAGACAACGCTTGATTACGAGGAAAAGAACGACGTGCACGCTCGCGCAAATGGCCGTCCGAATGCTTTCGCGGCCGACTTCATTTGATTTCGAGCGGATAGTAATACGATGCTTGGTCCTGTTCGTGCGTGGTGGAAAGAAAATACTTCCCAGCTTTGGCTCTGCGTAGATCGAGCTCAACGAGCACGCGCTGCTGGTTTTTGACGGTTTCCGTCATGGACTGACCTTCAGCGACGACCCCATTTCCATCCCTATCACGTGTGACCGCGATCAGATATTGTCCCGGAGCACTGAAGGCCGGAAGAATCACTGTGGCCTTTATGTTTGCGGCCGGCAGTGAAACCGACTCCAAGGTATTCATCTCTGTTCCACGAGTGACTCCGGCATTCCAGAGGTCAATGGTTTGGGCTACGGCTATTGGTGTGACCGAATGTTGCTGATTCCAGTAGCGCACAGCTACAACGAGAAGCACAGCAAACGTCAGGCATGACGTGAAGGAGATGCCAGCGATCACTCTCCGCCGATGCGAGCGAAGCCGTGGCCGAATTTCAAGTAACCTCTTCATGCACCTGGGACAGGTCGCGGCATGATCGACTCGCGGATCAGAGAGGGCGATCCGTTTCGATCTTCGAGCAAGGTCGTTGAGGAATGCGTCATCAGGGCACGGGCCAGTCGGAGTCGTTTGACCGGAAAGGACACGCTCCTGATGGCGTTGCGCGATCCAGTCTTCGATACGATGCTCTGCGCGTGAGGTCGGAGACAATTTCAGTCGCATGAGCGAACACCTCCGCTCAAAGAGATGCCTTGTACCAAAGATTCGAGCTCCCGAAGATAAGCACGGCGCACCGCTGTGTGGTGCATCTCCAGCTGCTGTCCTATCTCCCGCCAGGAGTACCCGAGCAGCCGCCAATGGACGACAGCCTGCATGAATGGAGACAACCGATCGAAGAGCTCGCTTGCTATGGCAATCTGTTCGGCTCGCGGAGGAACTGCAAGCATTTTTTCCAGTTCAGACAAGGAGCCAACTGAAACCTCGCGACTGTTCTTGGCGGCGAGCCTCTTGGCGCGGCTTCTAATAGTGTCCTTCAGCCGGACGGTGAGATCCCCAGTCCGAATATCGGAGTGGTCCTTGATGTACTCGGATGCAGTATGGATAGCGTGATCCATCAGGTCGTAAGCGCAATCCCCGTCGCTTAAATAGGTCCAAGCGCACAAAAGAGCATAAGGCCACGCGGCGTTAGCAGCGGCCTCCATCCTCTGATCGAAAGCAGGGTACCTGGTCGAATAGGCCCAGCTCCACGTCAGCTCTTGCCAATTACTGCATTTCGGCGGCATTCGTGAGCAACATCCCGAGTGGGAAATTAACGACCAATGATCTCGTAGTATATGCACAAAATCGATTGCTTGACACAAAATATTTTCCCTGCGTGCTCCAAATGCGCTTCTCATGGGCCGTAAGTATATGCACGAGGTTCGGCACAAATCACCTTCGAACGATCAGTGTTCGGAGCACAGGATTTTGCGCCTCAAGGGAGCCTCTCAAATTTCCTTTCATGGCAAATGACCTCACCTCGACGACGGAGTGCAGGACTCTCAAGCAATGGTCGAGTGAGGCTTACCGATCTGCTGGATAGTGCAATTCAAAACTGATCACCGTCGATTGACAATGAATCGTTGGGAGCGAGCACGAGTGATGCTGGTTCTGATCTGGTGACCAGATATTCCTCATGCAAGCTTTTGGGTTCAGTGATGCGTCAACTTAGAGTCACAATGGACGCTCAGATAGCCTTCCTCGCGGTTGCCGAGAAAGGTTCACTTGAAGGTGCCGGCAAATATCTCGGCGTCGGAGAGTCTGCAATCCGGAAGCGCATTCGAAGTATCGAGAATGAATTGGGAACGACGTTATTTTTAGTGATAGGGAAAAGGGCTATGCTCACCGAAGCCGGAACGCTTTACGTATTAGCAGCGCGGGAATCGGTCAGGCATGCATGGCTTGGAATGCGCCGCGTGCAAGCATTTCTACAGGCTCGCACCAGTGATCTCCGCATCGGGTACTCGACTTACCTGAACACGAAGTTGCTCGATATTGTGCGGAATATCCAGCCCAAGAATATTGGTCTTCGGTCGGTGACGAGAGAAAGCCTGACGACGAATCAGGCCGTCGCCGGGGTTCTGCAGGGGCAACTCCATGTCGGACTCGGCGTGCTCCCTCTTCTGGAACCGGACCTATTGACACGATTACTTTTGGAAGAACCTCTTATGGTGTGTTTGCCTGTCGGTCATCGTCTTGCGTCGCGGTCAGCAATCCATCCTGAAGAGTTGGCTGATGAGCCAATGATATCGATCATGCAAAGAGCGCTTCCGGGAAGACATGATGACATTGTGAAGCATTTTGAAAGTCTCGGGATTTCCCTCAATTTTAGCTACGAGGCCTTTTCCGTGCGAGAGGCGCTCTCGCTGGTGACGCAAGGCCTCGGTGTAGCTTTGATGACCAGGTTTTCCGCCATGTCGCATCGCTTCGACGTCGCGGTTAAACCCATCTCTGATCGGTTGCTCACGGTGAAGAGCGGCATGTTTATCCGCCGGGATTGCAGACAAAAAGCAATAAGTGACTTCGTTGATCTTGTATGGTCTGTAACTTCCCCTCTACGCTCAAAGTCAACCTAACTTCATGGCTTGCGTTTTTATGTTTTCTTTCGCTTGACTCGTTCCTCCGTTTGGAGTGAACCTTTGAACAGGCACAATGCCAGCACTCAAACGGGCAATAAGAAAGTGAAATTGCTCAGAAGGGTTGCACGATGAAGCGATTGGTTATTCTCCTCTCTTGCGGCTTCCTGTTATCTGCTGGCTGCGATAGCGCCAGCAAACCGAACGCCGCTAACTTCAAAGCCGCGATCGATCAGTATCTGACAAAGAGCGGAAAAACCTGCGTTCCGATTGAAGAACCATTCCCTGTTGACATTCCAGTTGCTCAGATTAAAAATGCCGGAACGCCGGCGCAAATGGCTGCACTCGAAAAGGCAGGCTTATTGCGCTCCAGCAATACGACCGCAGTCGTTCACAGTCTCCTCGATCCAATGCGTGGCCCCACTCCCGCTCAACCTGTGAGGCGGTATGAACTTGCTCCAAACATGATTCAGTATTATCTGCGGTATCCAACTTCGATGGGGCAGATGAGCGGCTTCTGCTATGGTCATGAACAAGTAGACTCCATTGTGAAATGGGATGTGCCAACTACGCAGGATGGAATATCCATCACGGAAGTAACCTATACGTATAAATTCCAACAACTCGCGAATTGGGCTAAACAGCCCGATGTGGAACAGGTATTCCCAGCCATCAAGTCAACAGTTGAGCAGGCAGGGACAAATCAGGTTATCGAGGTTCATCTGACGAATCAAGGCTGGGAAGCGGGATCGTGAGCGATGAGAGAAATCCAAATGATTGCCGTTAACCCATAACCTCTTCATCGGCAGGGTCGGAAGCCAGCAGGGCGCGATACTTCTCGATCACTGGATAATCTGTGAGTGCTCCTTCGAAGGCTGAGACTCTGTCCGGCGCGAAATCGTCGTAGTGGACAAGCAAGTCTGACACATCGAAGTACACGCAGAGATCGCCTTTGTGCCAGTTGATGCAGGAGCCATCCTCAAAGACCGCCAGACGGTGATTCCCACCATCATCACATTTGGTTTCAGCGTCATCGAGCAATGCTTCAAGCACTTTGGGGTCGCTGCCACTTAGTTGATACGCAAGCCACCAGCGCCCAGCCATCGTAAGTTGACAAATCTGCTCTTTGAGCTCGTGAGAGAACGCGTTTCCGAGTGTGAGTTTAAGATTTTTCATCTCCCGTGCCTCATGTCCGTGCTCGATGGAGGTGGTCGTTTCTATTGTCTCTCCATGCTGTTGTTTTAGCTACTAGGCAACCCGATAGTATCTGGATCGGGTTCGACGGCCAGATCAAGGATGCTTTTCACTCGGCGCTCTCCGCCGTCGCGATCAATGTGAACGATGCGATGAATGGACGAGCGTATCTCGGCCTCGGCTTCGGCTGGAAGTAGTGACGAAGCACCACGCATGAGCAGAGTGCGCAATCGGAGCAGGGCTCCCTTGGCGCTGCTGGCGTGGATGGTAGCCAGTGCTCCACGGTGGCCAGTATTCATCGCATCAAGTAGAGTGCGGGCTTCGGTTCCACGAATTTCGCCGAGGATGATCCTGTCGGGACGATGCCGCAGTGCCGCTTTCAAGAGGTCGTCGAAAGTGATGGGCTTCCTGTGCGTATCGGTCTGAGCCTCTTCGGCGACCACATGAGGTTTGCGCAGGTGCAGCTCAGCGGTATCCTCAATGATCAGGATGCGTTCCTCCTCCGGTATGGCGTCGGCCAGGACATTGAGCAATGTTGTCTTTCCGGTCCCGGTTCCGCCTGAGATCAGCAGATTGTCGCCGCGCCGGACGGCCAAAGTGAGAGATTCTGCCTGCACGGCAGTAAGCATTCTCCGCTCGATTAGATCATTCATAGCGAAGTTCCGGGAGGTGAACCTGCGTATGGTCATCAGCGGCTGGGGATGGACAATGGGTGGGATGGTTGCGGCAAGTCTGCTGCCATCCGGAAGACGCAGGTTCATGATCGGCGAGTCGGGATCTAGCTTCTTGCCAAACCGATTGGCGATCACTTCCAGTCCGGTCAGAAGTGCGCCATCATCAAATCGGACATCAGGGAGAGGTTGAATGCGGCCCGCTTCCTCGATCCAGACGGTTCCATCCGGGTTGACCATGATCTCCGAGATGGAGTCAGATTCGAGCAGATGCCGGATCGGTTTCAAGAAAGGGATGATGACTTCAAAGCTCATCGCTGGATCCTCCGTGGATCGAATGCAATCCGCTCCTGATCAAACCAGGACATAGTTATGGGCAGGAAGTCCGGCTTCAGGTAGCAATAGGTTGGCGGCAGTGGACTCACGCCATCGAAGGCAACGACGACGGACTGTGCATTCTTAAGATCGAAGAAGACCTTCTCTTCGAAGAGCGGCTCCTTATGTTTCTGGTACTGCTTGGAAGCCGAGACCGATCCTTTATTGGACGAGGTGCGGCCTGAGAGCCAGCCGACATTGGCATTGGTCGAGGATTCGGAGACGGTGTAGCTGATCCTTGTTCGGTCGGCTTTGCCGCACAGCTCAGAAGCATAGCGGGCGGTTTCAGGATCGGTAGTGGTCAGGAAGATCTTATTGCGCAGAGCCTGTAGGAGAGTTTTGACGCCTTCATTGGGCAGCGCATCCTTGAGGCTGGATACGCTTTGGGTGGCCACGATTGGAATGCATTTGGGCTGCCGCGAGAGAGACAGAAATCGCTCATCGCCGGTTGGATTGTCGGCGCCCACGGTGGCAAAGTGCTGGTACTCATCGCAGATGAAAACGGTCGGGCGGTAGTGCCGCTCCGGTTCCGCGTCCATCTTCGGTATACGCAATTGCACGCCCCGCTGATAGTCGATCTTCATCATGGTGCCGATGGTCTTGGCCAACGCCGGATTCAGGGCGACCGGAAAGTTCAGGCCGACGACCTTGCCCGTTTCGATCAGTTCTTCGAACGGTTGAAGTACCCGGCCCTTCGGATCGGCGGCGCAAGGTCTGCCGTCATACAGTTCCTTGGGCGGACAGAAGACGCGGCGCACCTGCGGATCAGTCTCGAACAACGAGAGAAAGACAACGATTCCTTGAACAATTGAAGTTTTGACCTCGGAGCGGAAGAACTTCCAGTGTTCCCAGTACCAGTACTGAATGCTGTCAAAGCGGTCGCGATGTTCCGGCTGGCAGGGTCTGCGACTATAGACTCCGAACTCGATAGCTGTCTGTTCTACGAGCAGTTCCTCCACCTGTTCGGTCCAGGGTACGAGATAGAGCCCGGCATCTTTTCTCCACTCGAATCCCAATGGTGACAGCAGAGACTCATAATCGCGATACTTTTGTTTGGACATACCGATGTAGCTGGCGGTGCTGAACTGGCTCCCGACTTCAGTCAGCATTGATTCGAGCTTGCCGGCACTGATCACGGTGCGGAAGATATCGACCAAGGTGAGATACCCATCGCGAATGCGGTGAAGCAGAATCACGTACCGGACCAGGTCTGTATACGATTGCTGCCAGAATGGTTCCTTGCCCTTGCCCCAGATCGAGGTGATGATGGAGGCGATGTTGAAAGCCTGTGCGTAGGGATCGAGAGAGTTGTTCAGAGGGTTGTAGCGAATGTCTCCGTCGAGTGAGACCTCGACATAATCCTGTTCTCGGCCGCACCACTTCAGGATGCGCTGAAGCTGCCGGCAGAGATCGCCCTTTACTTCGAGCACGATGCCGGAGAGTCTCTTCTCAGAATCGTGAGCCATATAGGCAAACAGTTGGCGCATGGCCGGTAGGATCAGTCCATAGGTTTTGCCCGAACCGATGGAACCGAACGCCGCAATGCCTGTGTAGAGGCCACGTTCGGGGATCGAGAGCCACTGCGGGGACGAGCTTGGTTTCGGCACGAGCTGACGATGCACCTCGCCGAGAACCAGAAAGAGTTCGTTGCGAGTACGCGGATTGGGATACGGGGGCAGCGGTCCGGCAGCAGTTTCCGGCTCACTCCTATATATATGGACATAAAGCAGCGAGACGATCATGGAAAAAACCATGAACGGAACGCTGTACAGGAAGAACTCATAGCTCCACACCAATCCGCGGAAGACAGAAACCTGCGTGAGCGCGATCAGACGCAGGAGCGGGTCCGCCATGTTGACCGGAAAGAGGCTGTTGAGAAGGATGCCGCTCGCTGCACTGAGTCCAAGAGCGAGCAGTACCCGGTACTCAACCAGCGGACGGACGAAGCCTTGAATGGACGCGCGCAGGTTCATACAATGAATGCCTCCCTACCCTTTAGGTGTGCTCATGGCTGCAGTTGGATCAACCTTCGGTATCGCATCAATTGCGGACTTGGCCGAAGTTGAAGCCGGTTTCGCATGGGCCGGTGAAGACGAAGTCTTCGATAGAGTCGCCTTGTACTTCTGAAAATCTTCTTCCTGTGCAAGAGCGAAGCGTAGAAGCTCGTTGACGATAAACTTCCGGTCGTTGTTCGACCAGCTTGTCAGCAGATCGATATCGTTGGCGATCGTCTCCTCAATGTTGGTCTTGAGCAGGACCAGATTGATCCTGCTCACTCCATGCTCGATTTTGAATTTGCTCATCGTTGGTCTCCTTTTCGGGTGTATTTCCAACTTGCGTCGGTTGATCTCCAGTACTGGCGCAAGTCTGATTCGTGCCCTGGTTTCGACCTGACGTCGTACCAACTGTGGACCCTGACCAGGTACAGTACAGGGCCGAACTGAGTACCGTATTAGGTCCTGAGTTTGTTGTTGGGCCGAGGCCGAGGCGGGAGCGACCAGCGCGGCTTCAGCCGTCGCGGAGGCTGGAAGCCGGGTCGCTCCCGCCTCGGCACCTACTTGCACTTACTCATCCCCTTTCGTAAGCAACGCATTCTCAATAGCTTTTCGCTGAAATAGCGGCATCCGCATAGACCACTCACTAGACCCAAGTTTTCCTTCAGAGCTCCGTTCCCGTTTGAGCTGATAAATGGGGTAGCTGTACGGGACACAGATCGCGGTGAATTTTGCATGAGGGCCGCGCTGCTCGAAGCGCTGCCGGATCAGATCGGTGCTGGTGCTGCCAACCTTCCAGGCAGCACAGAGCGCACGATGTTCCAGCGTGGTGTAGATCAATTCCCCTTCGTGAAGAACTTCGAGATCGCGCAGCGTGATCGGCTGCACTTGCGATTCGGAAAGCTCGAACGCACGGAGGTATTCGAGAAAATGATCCACACCGCGAGGCGTCATTGGTGTCATTCCCAATGCACGCGCCCTTGGGTAAAGCGAGGCAAAGAGACGGCCGGCACGCTCGAAGTTCCAGTTTGTGTCAGCCAGGTAAAGGAGCTCGAAGCCGGGTAGCGCGGCGAAGACCGCGCGATGCCTGCGCAAGAAGTTCTCAAGAGTGCTGGTCGAAAGAGAGCCTTCGTCGAAGAAAGTAAATTGCGGGCATTCGGGATCGCTGGCTAGAATTGGAAACTTTTCGGGAAAGAGCTGTCCGTTTCCTCTGCTGGATCGCGGAAGCTGGGAATGACTCATATTCAGTCTGGTAGCGAAAAAGTTTGTCTTTGCCTCGGCGGAATCAAGAACGGAGCCGCCGAGATGGTCGAGAACGAAGTCGAGAACCATCAGGCGGGCTTTGATCTCGGCGTCTCCCTTCAGTCGGCGATGCTGCGAAGCAGCCAGCCCGACCGCATCGTAGATTTCTTTCGCAGTGAGATGATAGACAAAGCGAGCCTGCCCGCAGGCGATGCTTTCAAGATGCCTCCGTGCCATCGCTTTCCGCAGGAGTTGCGCGGCGATCGCTCCCCGCTCTCTCTCGATGAAGCGGCCATACTGTCGGCGCAGAAAGTAACCGGAGTGCAAAGCGACCAGATAGAGAAACGCGGCTTCGCGCTCCGTGTAGCCCACGGACTGGAGGACGGGAATCGGATCGTAAGCCAGCATCAGAGATCCAGAATCTCCCGCATCATGTCATGATCGTCTTCGATCTTGGAGGTAATGGTGGCCTGCTCGGCACGAGCGGCAAAGGCTCGGAAACCTGCCTGCGCCTTGCTGCGCAGATGGCCGCGCCGGTAGGCGGCGGTCAGCACCTCGATATCCTCGTGGCCGGTGCGCGAACCCTGGTCCGGGTTCAGATCGGATTGCTGTTTGCGATCGAACTCAATGCGGGCATCGGGAATCTGAATCCGGCCATTGACGAACGGCAACTCCAGGCGCTGGGCAACCTGCTCTTTGATCTTCGCCATTTCGTGCTTTGGATCGGCCTTGCGCTCCGCATGAATAGCCCTTTGCACCTCGGCCTTGATCTCGAAATCGAGCTTGACGCGCAGATTCGTGCCACCATCGTCAGCGATCTTCTCGGCCTGTTTTCGATAAGCGCGATAGATCAACGAATCGTGCTCCATCTCGCGTGGCTTGACAAACCCCGCATAGACCGTCTGTCCCTGCGGCACCCCGCCGCTGTTGCGCAACCATTCACGCCCATCTTTGGTCAGCGTGGCCACTTCGATGCGCTCGATCTGACGGCGCTTTCCATCACGGCGGAGATTGATATGCCGCGTTGCAATCAGTCCTTTGGAGCGCAGATACTCGAGGTCTTTATTCAATTTCTGATGCTTGCCTTCGTAGAGGGTGTCGGCAAGGTCCGAGGTGCGGACCACGCGAAAGCGCCCCAGTTCCAACAGAGCATTGCGTTCCTCGGGTCTCAATTGCATACCGATGGTCTGCGCCGGGATGCGATTGCGTGACGTGCGCCGCGGATCCGAGGTTTCGCGCGGATCGCTGGTTTTCGGATGTGCCGGGGTGTCGTGCTCTTTCTGGGCAGGCGCCGACCGTGCGCGGGTTGGCGGCTCGTGATTCAGTCTGTTCTGGCTGGCGCGTTCAGCGAGCGCCTTCAACCGACGCAATATGGGATGCGATTCCTCCGTTGGAATACCGGCATCAGCCGGCCGCGGCGGTTCCGGCGGAATCTCGCGCTGCCGGGGAAGGTCATCAGGGATATTCAGTCTCATTGTTTCTCCCCGGCATTGCTGTCCTCAGCAGAAGGAGCTCCAAAGTCGATGTTGGACTGTACGGCTTCTTTCCGGACTGGCTTGGGTCCATGGCCGACGACACGACGCACGTCGTAATCGGCCAGGCGCGTAAAGCGGTTCATCTCTTTTTCCGCCGTCTCACGCAGCTTCCGTATCTTGGCGACAAGGTCCGGGGTACGCTCCATATACTGGTCCTCGCTTAACATGGCTATCGCTCCTGTTCATCTCCGAACTGCGCAAGGATCTCTTCCGAGAGCTCGCTTTGCCCGGTATGAATCTCTTGATCGAGATGCCGCAGTTTGCGGCCCGTATCGCGCAGGAAGAACTTGCGTTCGATCCAGATGGTGAGGCCGAGCAGATTGGTGAAGAGCAGAGCGCAGTAAAGCGCGATGCTCTTGAGGTAGTGGTGCAGGATGAGACTGCGCCACGCCACAAGGAAGCGCAGCTCATGGCTGAGCCAGAAGCCGAGCGCGAGGAAGATTAACGTGGCTACGAAAACGGCGTTGGCAATCATCCCAATCCTTTCCACCCCATAGAACCAGCGGCAGTGTCAAATTAAAAGCGGAGGGGTGAAAGCCCCTCTGCAAGACAGAGGCGGGATGGTTTTAACCATCCTCGCCGTAATCGACCAGTGCTTCGGGCCGGTCCAGCCGCTGGATACGGACGGCGTGGACGGCATAGGTTGAGTGCTTCAACGGGAAGCGTTCGCCGGCAACGACAACCCGGCGTTCCTGCTCCAGTGCGCGCAGCTCTCCTTCGACTTCGAGGTAGTCACCGCGCCGCATGCCCCGGACCATCCCGCAGAAGAACGGGCCTGGGCAGATGATGCGATGCCAGTCCGTACGGGGACGCCATTCGTTGGCTCCGAGATCCCATACACCCGAAACGGTCGCCAGCAGCAACGCTGCAAACGAATCGTTCTTGATATGGTCCGATGAAGGGGTCTCGGCATCCTGAGCCAGGAAGCCACGTAGAAAGACACTGTTGGCAAAGAGAGTATTCATGATTGCATCTCCCCAATGGAGGATGACGCCGCTTACGCGGCGTCATCCTCCGTGATTGGTTCGGAATCGAGATTCTCACCCGATGCAGGCGATGTCAGCTTTCTGACGATGCTGGCGCGGATCTCCCAGCCGCGGCGTTTTACGGTCGTCTTCTTCTTGCCCTCGCCGACCTCTGCGTCGTACTCGGTGCTGCGCAGCTCGCCTTGGATCTCGACGTAGTCGCCTTTCTTAAGATCTTTCGCGTAGTCTGCGGGTTTGCCGAAGGCCACGATGCGGTGCCATTCGGTGTGGTTTACCCACTCGCTCGTGCGCTTGTCCTTGTAGCCGGACTTGGTGGCCAGCGACAGAACCACGAAGGCGTTTTGCTGCTTGGTTGCGATGCTGTGGGCGTCCTTGCCGATGTAGCCCTTCAGCGTGACGTTGTTTTCATAAAGTGCCATGATCTTTTCTCCTGTTTGGATTTGCCCGGATTGTCCTCGGGACACTCCTGCGCGAAGCGACGCGAGTACCGGGGTCCCCGAGCATGCGCGCTCTGTGCGCCGGGGTGGTGAATGTGCCCCGCTCCCAAGGCCGAGGGTGCATTTTCCGGAGTGGGGACCCAACGCACCTGGTTGGGGGAGGAGGCTGGAAAAAGCAGAACCCGATGCGCCGCAGAATCGGGGTCCTGGCGCACGTTCGCTGTGCGCTGGGGTGATGTGGCGCGGGATAAGCACCGAGCGAGTGACCGAGGGCGAGCAGGGAAAATACGGGGAGATGGTGCTCTATGAAAACCTTTTTGCTGAAGACCATTTGCAAAGGATGCCTTTGCTGACCTGGCTGCGCCCGAACCATTCGCTGCCGCTGGCCACATATCCTGCTGCAAAAGCCGAGTGCGGGTGAACCATGCTCTGCAATGGTCTGCATCGTCTTCCACTCCCCGCAATACGAAAGGTCTGCGTTTGGGAGACGGAGTGAGATACAAGCTGCACAGCTCCGGCGTCCGGGCGACAAGAGCGAAAAGACGACCTGTCTCTTTCGGCGTTTGGGAGATGCGTCCTGGTACCGTCTGGGCGAGCCAACTCATCGGGATTTCTCGTCGCCGTGCCGATCGCGAAGGGTGGCTGAGTTAGGTCCGCGTTTGCGGCGACACAATACCTGCAGCGCGGCGAGGATATGAGCCATGGTGGTATTACGGCCATAAAGAACCATTGCGGCATGCTGCTGGGGCGCAAGATCGCCGATTCGGTCGACTACCAAGAGAGGAACGCGAGATTTCGTTTCGAGCAGCCGATGCATCACTGTTCGCGTCAGATCACCTTGTTGCGAGTGAATGAGGATGCCGCAACAAAATGCCGTGTCGACCTTGGAGATCATTGCTGCGGCATCGCTTTCATCGCTGACCACAGTAACTTCATATGGATGAAGCCGCAGGGCAAAGGCCGTCGCCGCCAGCGATTCCTGATCGGCGCAGCAAAGAAGAATCGGCTTTTTCGGTCGCATGGTTGTTAATCCTCGAATGCCTGGTCTTCGTGGACGTAGGTGATGACGAGGCCAAGGGGGTTGGTCAGCAACATCTGATTGGGCACATCATCGCGAAAGCTGTAGATCACGTTGGCGGTCCATCGTTCGCGTCGCTGCTCCTGGCCGTCGGCTGGCGAGCGGAAAACCTTCTCAAACTCGATGTGTCCTCGATAGGGCGACTGGCGCAGGTCTTCGATTACGACTGCGTTGATCTGGATGTCTACGTTCGGCGTGCCGGGATCAAGCAGGAAGCTTTCAAGAGTCTTGGCTTTATTGATGCGCAGGAGCGTAGCGGACTGCAATTGGTTCGAGAAGAAGTTCAGCGACTGTGCAAAGTCCCGTTGCAGAGTCGCATGATTGCGCCCGTAGTAAAGCTCAGCCCATTGTGCGAGGTAGTATTTGCTGACACGCTCGACAGGAATGTTTGAGAAGTCCGCATAATTGGCTACCTCGCCACGACCGGCGGCAGAAACGGAAATGACAAGCGGCTTCAGCCGCAAGGCAGCAGTTTGGGCGCGATAGAGGAGCGCAAGCAACGCGAGCGCAACGACAGACAGCACCAGCAGCGCGATCTTCAGATAAGTGTTGGTAACGACCGGCTCTGCATACATCTCTAAGAACTTGTGTCCGGCTTCGGTCGCTGCGAATTTTGTTGTTGTCTGAGTCATGGTGCTACTTCTCCATCAGGTTGACCCAGGTTCCACTGCGACCGCTGAGGATCGCGCCAGTCAACTCCGGTATCTTGAACAGGCCGTACGCGCAGATAAACAGCGTGAGCATCAGCGCCGGCAGCACGGTAAAGGCGTTCGAGACGCTGATCTTCCCAATGACCAGGAACATCGCGGTAAGGACCTTGGCAAAGACGAAGATGAAAGCGCTGGCGATGAGCTGATAAAACGAGAACCCAATAAACGCCTTGAGCCATCCCCAGAACAGCCAATCCATCTTGGGCACGATGAACCAGGGAATGAAGACCGGGCCGACCAGCACGCAAACGGCTGCGGCCACATAACCATAGGCGATGACCGCGAATGCCACGGCCTGCGTAGCAGCCAGCATGAGCGCGATGACCAGGAAGACCAGTGATTCGAGGATGTTGTATTTGCCGGGAGGCGCACCGAGCTCGCTCTCCGCCGTAGTGATGGAATCGGCGATCTGCTGGGTCTGGTTCGATTCGATCTGCGCGGACAAACTCAGTGATTCCTTGCTGATGAGATCGCTGAAGCTGTACCCGACGCCGGGGATCGGCGTCGAGTAATAGGTCAGCATGCCAAGGCCGAAGGAGATCATCAGGATCAGGTCCGCGAACTGGCCGAAGTGAAAGCCGCCGCCGTGACCCTGCGAAGCGGACAACGCGGATTTAATCCCGAACCAGGCGATAAGGATGACGGCCAGACCGCGAAAGATATCGAGGCCGGTCGCTTCGAGCGTTGAGCCACCCGAGGTAAGCAGTTGGCTGATCGCCTGGTTGAGATAGGTGAACGGATTTGGTTGCATGGCTCACTGTCCTGTGGTCGAGAGGGAGATCGAGTGGATCGAATCGCTCACGCCGCCAGTGACGTTCTGCATGAGCGAGGGAAAGTTTTGTTGAAAATAAATCGCCTGGTTCATGAGGCGATTGCGCTCGTCGAGGTCTTCCTTAGTTTCAAGAGCCTGTTGCGCGGCGCTTGCGGCGAGGATCTGGTTGGTATCTTGTTGCGAATGAATCTGCAGCATGGTGGCGGAGTTGATCTTGCCGAGCAGAGCATTCGAGGTCTGCTGATTCGGGTCGGTTGAATAGGTGTCCGATTCAAGATTGGCCAATTTCTGCTGGAAAGTCTGCGAATCGGAACGGATGGTGCCCACCGTGGAGAGCAGATTGGTGAGATTCGACTGGC
>Ga0335072_10001443_pt1 | contig 38675 bp, 31 predicted proteins | sample Lox_Sample_21_FD_206725 | JGI IMG/M metagenome (GOLD analysis project Ga0335072, IMG submission 206725) | Soil microbial communities from Loxahatchee National Wildlife Refuge, Florida, United States - Lox_Sample_2.1 | ecosystem: Environmental > Terrestrial > Soil > Wetlands | place: USA... | reverse complement strand
GCCAAACGGGCACAAACCGAACCACGCAGGCCGAAATCTCTAACCTCCTGCGGCTGAGTTTTCCGGGGCGGGTCAATTATGGGAGAACTCTCACCGCCTGTGGACTAATCGCAGGGGAGCAGCTCACCGGATATATATCAACGCACGGCGGGTTTGACACTGGACTTGTCACCGACCAGCAAAGGCGACCTTCCGTGACTCGGCAACCTGTGTGGGGTGTGACGAACGCTGGCCATCCATTCGGTGGATTTAGCACATCGGAGTCTTCGTGTTCAATACTGCTGTAGGCGTACGCGCACGTGATCGGAAGCACATACCTGTTATGGACCCTCACATAGGCACGACTCCCGATCCGGCCACCCGTCCTCAGGCACAATCCCCGGGAGAGACGCCAGCGAGTCCACCGGGTCGATAGCAGATTAATCACGAAAGCAGACCCAGCCCCTGCTCCCGCGCCAATCAGTGTTGTTCTTAGATCGGACATGACTAGTGCTGTCACCGGGCGGCGGCCTTACTGGTACATCTCTCTATCCGAGCCTTAACCTAACTGTCCGCGATCCCCAATCATGAATACTCAATTCACAATGACTGCTCGCCGCTATCATTCTATCAATATCGCCAATGAGAAGGCTGGACTAAGACTCCGCTCCTGCTGTTGGGAGATTCGGGAGGCAGAGCGAACCAAGTGTGCGAAAACGCTCGGCAAACGCGAGATTCAAGCATGGCAAATCGGGTAGCTTGATTCCGAGATTCACTGCGTAGGCAGCGGCTTGTGACCGGGCATTTCGTGGTGGAAGACCTGCCCTAGATCGCGCTGATCGACGGCCTGACCACATTTGCGACAGACATAGAAGTGTTCCCGCTCATCCTCAGGGGCGGCCCCAACCCGTTTACCAATGATCTTCCCAGGCTTCACAGAAGCGATTCCGGCGTCCTTTAGGAATTCGGGAATGGTCGGGCGTTTGGGCATATAGGGAGAGATGACAGCACAGGCAAACATTTTGCCTCAAGCATCTGATCGTCGCCCGTAGCGGACCACGGTGCATAATCGGAATCGGTTACGTGCCCCGGCAGATCAACCTGAGGAGCAGTACCGGAAACCAAAAGGAGACGTATAGCCTGTTCTTATGTGTGGTCGCTATTACCGCAGATCGGATAAGCAGATAATCGCTGAAGCGTTCAAACTGGGCAAGCTGCCGGATGGATTCGTGTTGCCAGACTGGGACTACAACGTGGCACCAACTACCATGCAGCCCGTGATTCGGCTCAACCGGGACACTGGGGAACGCGAGATGGTGCTGATGCGTTGGGGCTTGATTCCGTATTTTGCCAAAAGCGCTTCCGACTTCAAAGGCTTCTCGACCATCAATGCCAAAGCCGACACCCTAGAAGAGAAGGCGCTGTGGAAGCGGCCATTTGAGAGACGCCGCTGTCTTGTCCCTGCCGATGGCTTCTATGAGTGGGCGAAGATCGACCCGAAGACGAAGAAGCCTTACGCCTATTCATTGTCGAACGGTCAGCCCTTCGCGTTTGCGGGTCTATGGGACGCCTGGAAGGACCCGGCCAATGGGGAATGGCTCCAGACTTTCGCCATCATCACGACGACAGCGAATGAACTCACCGGCCAGGTGCATGACCGAATGCCGGTAATTCTTCACCCGAGAGATTATGACCGCTGGCTGAAGCGTGGCGAGGCTCAACAGCCGCCGATCGACTTGCTGCGCCCCTATGAGGCAGAAGAGATGACCGCAAAGGAGGCCAATCCCGAGGTCGGTAGTCCGAAGAACAACGGGCCGGAGATACTGGAGAAAGACGTAGCCTGACGCCTCGTTATTCCTGTAAGCAAAGGAGGGGGAGCATTTACGGGTATGGCACTTATACGCCAAAATCCGTTAATGCTCCTATGAAAGCCTTACAGCTCTCCTCCCCCATCAGCGGAGAGTCGCGCAAGGGGTATGCTCGGGGATAACTTTTCAGGAGGGTCAAGTGCATAAACGACGGATATTCTTGTTCGTGTTCTCAATCCTGTTCGGGATTTTTGCGATCCTGAACGTCCTGAGCAGGCCGGGCTTCGGCGCGGCGCACGGGGCGGATATAGTCCAGCTAATCGCCGCAGGCTTTTGTATAGGAATAGGTGCGGGAGTCCTATTGGGCGCCAGAACTTTTCCGGGCGAGCGGCAGGCGAGAATACAAAAGCCGCCCGTTTCTTGAGGGACCATACACCAAAAGAGCAGTGGCTGTCGGTCGTCAAAAAAGCCGCCACCCGGTGTAGGAACCGCGCGGCACAAGGGAATCCTTTGTCTTCGCAATTTTCGATAGTCGGTTCGCGGGCAAAGCCTACGGTTCACGATTCGTTCACATGTTGCGAATGCACCGGCTGTGGCGCATCGATGATTGCCTCTCATGCTGACGAATCGCTTGACGAGTGGGAGAGCGAACACGTGTACGAAAGCGCGGCTGGAACGCAAGATTCAAGCACGGAAAACCGGGTAGCTTGATTCCTAGATTCACTCCGTAGGCAGCGGCTTGTGGCCGGGGACTTCGTGGTGGAAACCCGCGAGTGCGGCGTCAGCCAAGCCTCGATCTGGAAGTCGAATTCGGCGGCATGCGATGTCAGCGAGGCGCAACGTTTGCGCTCGCTGGAGGATGAGAACTCGCGCCGGAAGCGGCGAAGGCGCCGATCTCAGTCTGGATGGGGCATGTCAGTCGTTACATCGGGCGAATTAGGCAAAGGCTCCAATAGTCTTCGGATCCCCGGGTTTACGAGGGCAGCACGGACTTCAGTGCGTGGAGGCAATTCGTAGGCATCCCATTGCCCTTCAGGGATTGAGTCTTCCAACCATTGGGCAGCTTCTGCCAAAATCTTCAGTACGGCATCGCTGATCCGTTCCATTAGTGGCCTCCAAAGGCATGATACTTTCGACCTCGCAAGATAGAGGCGCCTTCTTGACTCAATCTATAGGTACCCATGGGGGCTGTCAGGCCGCCTATGCCCCTCCATAATAGCCTTGAAACAGCAACAACGAGGAATAAGTTCGCCATCGCGTCAAACAAAACTATGCGGAAGCACTGCAGTCCAGAATCATCCGACTCCAGCACAACTGCCTATTTGCCCGCGCCTTCGTGATGGAGGCGCGGCCCAACCACTGGGGAACGCTCTTGGCGGCTCTCCAGTCCTCTCCCTGTTGCGAGCGAGATAACCCGACCTCCCTGCTGACTTATTCGCTTCTGAATTGAGCGTTACATTGCCGAGGCGCAGCTGAGCGGACCTCCAGTACGGACCTCCAGTAACATCAGAGCATGTTACTGTGGTCATGAAGCTTTCTTTAAGCGTTGGCAACGCTTCGCCGCAGCGCCCACTGGGCATTCAAGGACGGAAATCTGACGCCGGCTATAGATCCGGATAAGTTCTTTCCGGCGCAGGCATCCCAATAATCTCGAGAAAATTGACGCGCCAGTTTTCGGGATTACTCGGCAGTATCTCCGTACTCCGGAACTTATATATCTAACCAAACGCCGGTGGGTACATGGAGGCGCGAAGTGTTCGAAGGCGAGGTGATTCTCAACGGTGTGCATGTCACATAGCGGGGAAGACGCCGCACCAGAGAGTGAACTGGCTTACATGCTCAATTGCACACTGGGGAAATATACCATGCCCCCCTACGCGGCACTGATGGTACGGCAGTTGCACATTTTTGTTGACACCGCGTTAATACAATATTAAGCTGAGGTCAATTTTGGAAGATGTAGATAGTAAGCAAGTTCATGCTTTCTTCAGTGAGGGTCCGGATGCCCTGTCACCCTTGCTCTTGAGCACAGTTGCTCATGGCCTCATGTCGTGGCTATAGTCTCGTAGCTCCTTCAATATGTATTCGCGCTTGTGGAAAAACCCTTTACCAGGAGGGAATAGCGAAGCTTTGCTTTCCCGCTTGGAAATGGAATCTATCTGCATTAGAGGAAGACTGATTTTGGGCTCCATGTACGGACTTGCTGATTTGATCCCAAGGTGGGTAGCTGTCCGAGTCGCGCCTTGTCACGAAAAGCGCGTCTCGCTTCACCTGACTCAGAGAAGTGTTGAGCATTATCTTCCACTCTATGATTTGCCTCGCAAATGGAGAGACGGTTCTAAGGTTGTATTGGAGATGCCGCTCTTCCCCGGATATCTCTTCGCCTGTATTCCTCTCCAGGAACGCGTGCGAGTCCTGGAGGTACGCGGGGTTCATTCCATTGTCGCCGGCGTAGGTGGCAAACCCGCCATCCTGCCTGACAGGGAGATGAGTCTGCTTCGTCAGGGCTTGCACTTCTACCGGCGTGAGCCACACCCCTGGCTCTGCAGCGGCCAGAGTGTCCGCATCCTCCGCGGGCCTTTAGCCGGACTGGAGGGCATCGTTGCGCGCGTCAAAGGCCAAATGCGCGTCGTGCTCACGCTGGAGCTCATCATGCGCAGTATAGCCATCGAGATCGATGCCGAAGACCTGATGCCGTTGGGCGAAAGCTGGCCGCTCGCCTCCGGCAATGCAGCCAGTTAGTGAGACTCATGATGAAAGCAATCAGCTCCAAGGCGGCAAACGACCGCATCCTGGCGGCAGCAGCTCACCTCTTCGCCAAGTATGGATATAACGGCGTAAGCACTCGCAATATCGCGGTCGCCGCGGATGTCAATGAGGTTACCATTTACCGCCACTACACGCGCAAGCGCGATCTCTTCCTTGCGGTGCTCGAATCTGAACTGAGACAGGTGCATCTGGGCGGTTATCAGTTGGCCCGCCTCAGCGAAGCAGCCAGTTGCGATGACGCCGTCGAACGCACATTTGAATGGATGGCGACTACCTTTACGCAGCGCCCGGACCTCGCTCGCCTGCTCATTTTCGGTGCCCTCGAGCTCGACGATGATTTGCCATCCCTCTTGCAGAAACACCTAGGCGAACTTATCGAGGTAGTAGCCCGATACATCGGGCCGTGGCTGGGCAAAGACGGCAAGGAGAGTGCTGATGCCCGAACCCTGATCGTCGCTATGGCCGCCCTCTTCTTCGCCGGCCATTTACTGCCTCAAAGGACGACTCCCGATGGAACCGCCGCCAGCAGCTCGGTTCAGACCTACCTCGCCCTCGGTCACGCCGGCGAGTTTGTGAAGCTTTCTCTTTAAAGCTCCACGTCGATTGCAACAGCTCGAAGCTAGGACGCCTGCTTCAACGTCCGCACCACCATCCGCCACATATTCATCTCGGCCAATCCCCAGCTGTGACACAAGGACTGAGAATGCACGTTCTGATACTCGGCACTCGCGGCGTTCCCGCCGTGCATGGTGGCTTCGAGAGCTTCGCGCAGGATCTCTCGCTCTACCTCGTCTGGCAGGGTCACCAAGTCACCGTTTACTGTCAAGCCGCAGAAAACACCTCAGTCCGCCAGGATCGCTGGCAGGGCATCGAGCGTGTCTTTCTACCAGCAGCGAGTCATCCCTGGGGCACAGTACAGTTTGATTGGGCCGCTACGCGCCACTCCTGCGGCAAGGGAGGAGTGGCGCTCACCCTCGGTTACAACACCGGGGTCTTCAGCCTGCTCTACCGCCTGCGCGGCATCCCCAGCGTGATGAACATGGATGGCATTGAATGGCAACGCCAGAAGTGGTCCGGCCCGCAACGGGGTTGGTTATGGTTCAACGAGTGGGCCGGCGCTCGCTTCGCCAATTATCTGGTCGCCGATCATCCCGAGATCGCGCGCCATCTCGAGCGCCATACCACCTCTTCGCGTATCACAGTTATTCCCTACGGCGCTGATATCGTCGAAGATGCCTCGCCTGGGCTGGTGAGGGAGTTCGGCCTCACGCCAGGCTCTTATTACCTGGTCATCGCTCGCGCTGAACCCGAAAACTCGCTTCTCGAAATCGTCGCTGCCTACTCGGCGCGCCGCCGCGCTATCCCACTGGTCATCCTCGGAAAGTATCTGCCGGAGAGGAGCCAGTACCACCGTCGCGTGCTGTCCGCGGGCAATTCTGATGTGAAATTTCTCGGCGCCATCTACAAACGTGATGTGGTCCGCGCGCTCCGGTTTCATGCCACTGCTTATCTGCACGGCCACCGTGTTGGAGGCACCAACCCTTCCCTGGTCGAAGCCCTAGCGGCCGGGAATCCCATCGTAGCGCACGATAACCGCTTCACCCGCTGGGTCGCAGGGCCGCAAGCAAAGTATTTTTTAGGTATCGACGATTTGCACACAATCTTCGAATCGCTCGAAGCGGATCCCGGCCAGTTGCTCAGGATGTCCCAGGCCAGCCGTCGGCGCCATCAGGAGGACTTCACACAGGAGAAAGTTCTCCCTGCCTATGAAAACCTCCTGTGCCGTGCTGTCGGCTCCACGATGTCTTCGCCCGAATCGGTCCTGGAGACACAATGACCGGGCTGCACACCATCGCATCGCAGCCGGCCGAGCCGGAGCATGGGCCTGCATCCGGGCAATGCTGCTCGCCGGGAGTAGCGGAATTCGCCGTCACCCCTGCCCGCGTGAAAGGCAGAATTCGCGGACGGGCCGTCGCCGCATTGACTACCACATGGTCCCGCAATCGCTGGACCCTCATGGATCAGGCGCTGGTCAGCGCGATGAATTTCCTCACCACCGCGGCGCTCGCCCGCATGCTCGGTGTCTATTGGTTCGGCATCTACAGCGTCCTGTATATCGTTCTCCAGTATCTCAACACGCTGCAGCTGGCCGTCGTAGTAAATCCCATGATGAGCCTCGCCCCGCAGCTCAACCAGCACGAAGAGCGTTCCTTCCTGCGCGGTATGGCGGGCTTCCAGTACCTCTTCTCGCTGGCCTGCTGCCTCGCCGTGGCCGCCTACATGCTGGCAGGGCGCGCGACCATCATCCCCGCGCGCTTCCGAGTGCCGGCTGCGCTGCCGTTTCTCCTCACAGTTTTCTGTTTTCAGCTGCAGGACTGGTACCGTCGCTTTTGCTATGTACGCGAGCGCACCCGAACCGCGTTCTGGAACGATGTCATCAGTTACGTTGGTCAGATCGCTATCCTCGTCCTACTCTGGGCCACAGGCCGAATGGCGCTTTCCCCGGCCTACTACGCTATCGCCGTCACTTCTTTTGCCGCCTTCCTCGTTGGCTACCTGAGCACCGAGCTCCGCACGACAGCCGGGGAAATTCGGCGCGCAGCGCAACGGAGCTGGCCTGTTGGCCGCGGCCTTTTGGTGACAAGCCAGTTCCAGTGGCTCGGTTCACAGGGGATCTATCTCATCATCGCCGGAATCACCGGCGTGGCTTCAGCCAGCGGCATCCGCGCCGTCATCGCGCTGATGGGCCCCGTCAACGTGCTCTACCAACTGCTTGACAACGTTATTCCCGTCCGGGCCGCACGTATTTACGCAGCCGCGGACAGCGGAGCCCTCCTCGTCTACCTCCGTCAGGCAGGATGGAAGCTGGCAGTGCTGGTCGGAATCCCAATGCTCGCGGTCTCGCTTTTTGCGCGTCCCATCTTGGTTCTGGTTTTCGGACGCGCCTATGGCGCCTTCGCCAGTCTGGTCGCATGGGAAGCTGCCTACCTATTGCTCGGTCTCGTCTACCGAGGACTGCTCTACTACAACCGCACGCTTGGCACGATGCTCACCCTTGCGCGCTCCGCCATAGTTGTCGCTGCTCTTAGCGTGCCGCTTTGCTTCGTACTTACCAAAGCTTATGGAGTGAGCGGAGGAATGGCAGCCTTGGTCGCTGGCCAATTGCTGAATGTTGCCTTGCCCTTATCTGCCGCTTTCACCAAATATCCCCTCGGAAGCTCGTGCACTTAGCAAGGCCTATCAGTGCCCGTGAGAAAGACCTCAACCCGGCTCTCGTCGCCGCCAACTGAACGTCGCGCTGTTCGTTCCGCCAAGTGACATGTGAGAAAGGATCTCGACGTATGCATCGTAATGATCTCAGCCTCTCGCCTCCCGGCTTCGAAATGAGCGCAGGAGTTCCCCTCCCGCTCAACGGTGCCCGTGACGAGGAGTCGCTGCGCAATGTAATCCAGATCGTGCGTAAGCGCAAATTCTTCATCCTTGCGGTCATCGGGGTTGCGGTGGGTCTCGCGTTGCTGGTATGCACCTTTATGCCGCCCCAGTACACTTCCACCGCGACTCTGCTTGTAGACAAGGACAACGCCTCGGGACTCGACCTGGGTTCGCTGTCCGGACTGGCCTCGGCTATTGGTGGCACGGACGATGTTAAGACCGATCTGCAGACCCACGCGAGCGTCCTTCAAAATGACTCGACGATCCTTGAAGTTGTCCAGGATCTTCACCTTGACAAAGCTCCTCCCTACAAAAGCACCGGGGGGTGGTTCGGAGTCAATCGGCGCATCAGGGCCGAACAGGGCCTGCCCATTGAGCAGGCGCCAGCAACGCGGGAGCACATCCTCAAGATTTTCTCCAAGCACCTCAAAGTCGAACCCGTCCAGGACACCCGCCTCATCACGGTTGCCTACCGCGACAGCGATGCTGACCGCGCCGCCGCCGTATCCAACGCCCTGGTCGAGGTCTACATCCAGAAGTACCTCCGCACTCGTTATAAAGCTACGGCCGACGCTTCCAAGTGGCTGGGCGCGCAACTGGATGATCTGAAGGCGAAGGTCGAAGCATCGCAGAGCAAGCTTTCCGACTACGAGCGGAAGACCGGTCTCAGTACACTCATGCTCGGTCTCAGTCTGGGGAGCGACAGCCAATCTTCGGCTGGCCAGGGTGGCGGATTCTCCTCTTCTGGCGGCGTTCACATCCCTGCGGTCGAGAAGCTGGATGCTCTCAATGCCGAGTTGACTGCTGCCGAATCCGATCGCATCGCCAAAGAGGCCATCTACCGGCTAACTCAGAGCGAAAGCCCTGATGTGGTGGTAGGCCTCGGCCAGAGCGACCTTACCAGCGTAGGCACTGAATCTTCGGTCACCCAAAACGACGGCCTAGCTTTATTGCAAGATTTGCGCCAGCAGGAATCTTCACTCAGGATCAGTTATGCCGATGCCGCCAGTAAATTCGGAGCTCGCAATCCGCATTTAACTGAGATCCAAGCTCAGTTGGACGCACTCTCCGGCGACATCCACAGCGAGATGGATCGCATTCGTGCCCGTGCCAAGAATGACCTGCGCATTGCTCAGGACAACGAGAACGGCATCCGCCTTGAATATGCGCGCCAGCAAGAGGCCGTCAACGCACTCAATGACAGTACTATCCAACTGGAGATTCTGGCGACGGAGGCGCTATCGAGTCGCGCCCTATATGAGGGGCTGTACAGCAAGCTTCAAGAAGCCAACGTGGAAGCTGGCGTCAAGGCCACGAACCTCATCGTTGCCGATCCCGCACGGCCCGCTTACACCCCCACGCGTCCAAATTGGATACTCTATCCTGCCATCGCTCTTGGCGCCGGCTTTCTGTTCGGCGTCGGGGGCGCCTTCGTTCGTGAAAACCTCGACGATAAGCTCACCACATCCGAGCAGATCGAACACCTATCCACCTATCCCGTACTAGCAGCCATTCCGGCTTTCCGCGCTGAGGATCTGCGCGCGCCGCAGCTGAAATCTGCTACTTCGATCTCCAACCCGGAGATGCTGATCAGCAGTCCCACAGCTCCGATCTCCGAATCCTTTCGCACGCTGCGCACTGCCATTCAACTCTCCAACACGAACTCTCCCCTTCAGACCCTGTTGATTACCAGTCCTACTGGCAGCGAAGGCAAGAGCACTATCTCCTGCCACTTAGCTGTGGCCTTTGCACAGCACTACAAGCGCGTCTTGATCATCGATGGCGACATGCGCAAGCCTCGTCTGCATTCTATTTTCGGAGTCACAAGAAGCCCGGGCCTCACCGAGGTGCTAAGCGGCAATCGCAATCTGGAAGAGGCCATCCAGCGGCTGCCGGCGATTCCGTCGCTTTCGGTGATCGCTGCCGGCATCGCTGCTCCCAATCCTGCCGAACTTCTCAGCTCAAAACGCTTCGACGACATGATCGAACGGCTCCGACCTAATTACGACCTGATTATCATCGATAGTCCGCCCGCCCTGCTGGTCACGGACCCCATCCTGCTCACGCGCAAAGTCGACGGAACCATAGTTGTTATCCGTGCCAGCCAGACCACCCGCCCTGCCCTGATCCGCCTCTCCAAATACCTCGACATGACAGATGGCCGCAAGCTCGGCTTCATCCTCAATGACATAGACACTCATTCCTCTGAGTACTACTACTCCTACGGTTACTACGGAAAAGACAAGTACTACGAACAGGAGGCCAACTGATGCGAAGCCATACCGCCCCTCTCGCTCTGCTCATGTTCTTCGCCTTCGCTCTCATGCCTTTCGCACCCTGTCAGCAAATGCAGATAACGGTACCCCAGGCTATGAGTGCGGTGCGTCCTGGGTCGGATGCCACGGCCGCCAACCTGAGCACCCGCCTCACGGGCAACGGAGTCATTGCCGTCCCCGAGGACTTCTCGAAGCTCAGGATATCGCCAGGCTTTCTGCTCAGCGTCGATGTCTACGATGCGCCAGATCTCTCCGGTGAATTGCGCGTAGATAACGCCGGCAATGCCGCGATGCTGCTGCTGGGTCCACTTCACCTCGGAGGGCTCACCCTCGCCGAAGCCCGAGGGTTAATCGAGACACGGCTTCTCTCCGACGAGATCATGAAGCACCCCCAAGTCACCGTGAACATCGAGCAGTATGCACCCTTCATCGTGGCAGTAATGGGTGAGGTGCAGAACCCGGGACGCGTCCAACTGCTTGCTCCTCACAGCCTGCTCGATGTCATATCCCAGGTAGGAGGTGAGACTCCAATGGCTGGCAACGAGATCGAGGTCCGCCACATCGTGGAAGGGAAAGAGCAGATCGACCACTATCCCTATGCCCGAGGTAGCAATGGCTCTTCTATTGCCAGTGTTTTGGTCCACGATGGTGACACCGTCATAGTTCCGCAGGCTGGGATCGTCTACATTCTCGGTGCTGTCAATCGACCGGGCGGATATCTCATGCAGGAAGAGGGACACCTCGATGTAGCTCAAGCCCTTTCTCTGGCCATGGGAACCTCTCTGCAGGCCAAGGTCGGGTCCATTCGCGTTCTGCGTCATGCTCCCGACGGCGCCACTGTCGAATATAAAATTGACTACAAGGCCATCTCCGAAGGAAGAGAAAAGCCCCTCCGCCTCGAGCCTCGCGACATCGTCTACGTGCCTATCAGCAAGGCGAAGGCGATATTCACCAGCGGCTCCTCCATCGTCAGCGAAGCGACGTACGCCACTGTCTACGCCGCCAAATAGTACGGTGGCCTGCAGAACAGGGGCCTTTCCCAGGCAGGATTCCAGTGCGCACGCCTGAGCAAGCCTTCGTTACGTTGGACGAAACTCGGCACACCGCACAACGACGGACCTGCAGTTTCTTCCGTTCTTTCCACGGTTTTCAATCCGCCCTCCCCACGAGAACACCGCTGATGCATTCTTACGGACAAAAGCTCTATCCCCTTCGGTATTGGCTGTTCGTCGCTTACGGTGTCGGTATCCCCGGCTTCATTGACTGGGGTCCCGCCGGGCACGGCATCGAGCACGGTCTCTTCAATCCCTACTCCATCCTGCAGATCATCCTCACTCTGGGCTGCGGCATCGCTCTGTTCCTGGTCACCCTTTCGGGTGGCAAGGCCATCTCAGCGCGTCCACTGGCTTTTCGCTCTGCGCCGCTGATTCTTCTTCTGCTCCTCCTGTGCGTTACCAGCGTTCTGTCGCCGAAAGACAATGTCGTCCTGAGCATCTATCGGCTGCTCGAGTGGGCGCTCGGCTTCCTGCTTTTCATCAGCGTCTACACCCGCGAGCCGCTGGCGACCGCAACCGCGCTCGGCACCGACATCATCGGCAAGATCTGCTGGGTGTGCATCCTGCTTGTGCTGGTCTTTTTGGTCATTGACCCGCCCCTCGCCTATCAATCCATCGAAGAGGTTACAGGGGCAGTTCAGGTCCGCCTCGGGGGCGCCGTCATTCACCCCATTCGCCTGGGGTTGATGGCCGCCACAGCCTTCTGGCACACGCTGTTCTTTGGTCGCCGCCAATGGCGATCCATCGGCTGCAGCGTCGCCCTTCTTACGATGCTGTTGGCGTACTCGCGCATTGCCTGGCTAGGCTTCGTGATCAACGCAGTTCTCTACGCCTGTCTGCGCCGCAACGTGCTCGCTCGCGTCATCACCATCTTCGGAGCCGCTATCTCGGTTCCCCTCGGCTACGTCTTCTCTGACAAGATCATCAGCATTCTCGGCCGGGGAGAAGGCACCTCCAACCTCACCAGCCTTACCGGCCGCACTGCAATCTGGGCCATGGCACGCCAGGCCATTGCGCGCCGCCCCTGGGTTGGCTATGGATACATCGATGGAGTGAAAAATGCCATGTTGCGGGTGCAGCTTACCGTCTGGGGCCAACCCGGTAATTTACACAACGAGGTCCTGCAGGCAATCGGCGGCGGTGGGATTATTGCCGGTCTCCTCGTCCTCTACATCTATAGCCGGCTAGTGCGAGATAGCATTCGAGCCGCCCGCCGCTCTCCCGAGGCCCTTTTTCTCCTCATGGTCGTCGTTCAGCTTGTGCTCTATGCCTCCGGAGGAATCATTCTCGGAACGGCCATTCTTCAACCTGGCGCCATGCTCATTGTTTGCCTGATCTGTACGTCGGAGCTCAACATCCTGAGCCCTGTCGCCACCAGGCAAGCACGCCATATGGCGCCATTAGTGCGGGCGCGGATCGAGGCGGCGTGATCGCATCTATTTTCCAGTTCGTTCCGCTCCTTCTGCTTCTCGTCTGGCCGCCACCGACCGCACTGCAGGGAGCCATCCATCTGCAGCCCCCGACGGGCTCTGTCCCACCCGCCTTCATCGGTATCAATCTGCAGCGTCGCACCTATACCGAGCCGTTGCCTCCGGCAGAGGTACACGCCTGGCGCTCCTTCGATGCCGCTTGGTACAAGGTTGAGCCAGTGCGCGGAGATTGGCACTTTGATCATTCCGATGCCACCGTGGCCGACGCACAGCGCCTGGGCGTAGACCTCGACTTGGTGCTGACCAGCAGCCCTACTTGGGCCTCAGCGCGCCCCACCGAATCTGTGATCAGACCCTACTTCCCTAAAGGTATGCGCGCTGAGGCCGCCAACCTCGACGATTGGACCCGGTACGTTCACACCGTCGCCGAACGCTACAAGGGACGTGTGCATACGTACGAACTCTGGAACGAACCCAATCTTAAGGACTGGTACAGCGGAGATGCCGACCACATGGCCGCTCTATGCCTCGCCGCTTACCGCACCCTCAAGGCTGTCGACCCGTCCATCACAGTCATATCTCCCGGCTTCTCGCCCTACAGCCATCCCGAGTTTGTTCAAGCCGTGCTTCAGCACCAGCCTCGCTTCTTCGATGTACTCGGGTACCACTTCTACACCGAGCGGTCCACGCCTGAGCGCCAAGTGCTCCTGCTGCGCGCGCTTGATGACATATGCCGCGCCGCCAGATTGCCTGAAACACTGCCGGTGTGGGACATGGAATCGGGCTACCTGGTGCGTAGCAGCGCAGGCGCCAAGCACAGTAACGCAAGTATCCTGCCCGCCTATGCGTACGCCCTCGACGATAGCGAATCGGAAGACTTCCTCGTCCGTGCCTACGTGCTTGGCTGGGCTCTCCACATCGAACGCTACTATTGGTTCAGTTGGGGCAGCGATATCTACGCCGTTGTCGATGACGCCGGCGATACGGAGAAGCCAGTCACCCGAGCGCTCCGCAAGCTCTCCAGTCGACTCGTGGGCTCCACAATGCTCTCCTGCGATCGCAGTACCGAGGGCCTCTGGACCGTAAATCTTCGCGACCCCCACGGACACCCGTTCACCATTATATGGAGCGACGCCAGTACCCAAGCCATTTCCTTCAGCAGAAAATGGAAGACAGCACGGACCATCGATGACAGCTCCGTTCCGCACGGCGATCACATTGAGATCACCGGTACCCCAATCTTTCTCTCCTGAAGTCAAACCCGGATCGCCCACATACCCACCCGAGCACAACCGGTGAAATGATGATGTCTTCCGCCAGCACTCTGCGTTCTTCCGTTCCTTTTCAGACGCCCCCGATTTCCAAGCCGGGCGAACAGCGACGCCCCAAATACCTAGGCCTCCAGGTCGCGCGCCTGCTGGCCGCCGGGCTCGTGCTTGTCACCCATGGCACCTTCTACACGTCTGAGAGGCTCTCGAGGGGCTTCTACGTGTGGCGACAGGGAGCAGCCGGGGTCGACCTCTTCTTCGTCCTCAGCGGTTTCGTTATGGTCTATTCGTCCACCCGCCTGTTTTCGGACCCTGATGGATGGAAGGTTTTTGCCGAGCGCCGCATCGTGCGCATCGTTCCTATCTACTGGATCGCGACCACAATTAAGGTTGCGATTATGGTCCTTACCGCCGGACTGGTCCTCCACTCACAACTCAGCCTGACGCGGTTGATCTGCTCCTACTTTTTCCTTCCATCGCGCAGTGCCGAAGGCGAAATCACCCCCATCCTCTCCGTCGGTTGGACGCTCATTTTTGAGATGTTCTTCTATTTCCTCTTTGCGCTTGCATTGTATCTCCGTCGCAACGTCTATTACTTCACCGGCTCCATCCTTGCCATCCTGGCTGTGGGCTCCTATTTCCGCAGCGCTCAGTGGCCGGCACCCTCCTTTTATCTCCAGAGCATCACACTCGAATTTTTCCTCGGGATGCTGATCGCTGGCAGCTGCCTCTTGGGCGTGCGTCTGGGACGCCGCGTCGCGATCCTGCTTCTCTTCCCAGGATTCTTCTTCCTGCTCTATCCTTGGCCGAAGGTTCACGCACCGCAGCTCTTGCTCACCGGTGTGCCTGCCGCATGCATAATTTGGTCCCTAGCCTCGCTGGAAGGCATGTTTGAGGGCACTCCGCGGTGGGTGCTCTATCTTGCCGATGCTTCCTATGCCATCTACCTCTTTCATCCGCTGGTGGCGCCTTTTTCCCCGCTGATGCTGGCGCGGCTTCACGTCCACATGCCTTGGCTGGCCGTGACCGGCTGCGTCATGCTCGGGCTGGGCGCGGGCACCCTCATCCATCGGTTTCTCGAGGTGCCCATCACCAACTATTGCCGCGACCACTTCCGCGTGCGAGGGCGCAAAGTGGTACATCAGGCGGTTTGAGCCCATGAGAATTCTTCTCTCTGCTTATGCCTGCGAGCCCGGTAAGGGCTCGGAACCAGAAGTCGGCTGGAACTGGGCCGTCGAGCTAGCTCGTCAGGGCCATTGGGTTACTGTCCTCACGCGCGGCAATAATCGGACCACCATCGAACCCGCACACGCTCACCTCCAGCTCTCCAATCTTTCGTTCGTCTACTACGATCTGCCTCGCTGGGCCTCCTGGTGGAAGAAGGGCAGTCGCGGCGTGCAGCTCTATTACCTCCTTTGGCAATGGGGGCTGCTCCGTTATGTGCGTCGAAAACAAGTCGCTCACGGTGCCGATCTCGTCCATCACATCACGTTTGGTGCGTTCCGCCCCGCCACCCGCCTGGGAGCACTCCGCCTGCCCCTGGTAGTCGGTCCCATCGGTGGCGGTGAGACCACTCCTAGTGCCTTCATCGGCACCTTCCCCTGGAAGGGAAGAGTCATCGAATACATGCGGCGCCTCGGCAACCGTCTGTTCCTTCTCGACCCCGCGCTCCATCGCATGCTTGCGCAGTCCACAGTCGTGCTCTGCCGCACCCCGCAGACAATGGCCGCGCTGCCCATGCGGTACCGCGCAAAATGCGTTGTGCAGCCGGAAGACGCGGTTTCACCGTCGTGGATCGCATCTGATCCCTCGGCCAACCGCAGCAGAGAGCTTCTCTATGCGGGCCGCCTGCTTTACTGGAAGGGTATTCATCTGGCCATTACTGCGCTTGCACGAGCCCGGCGCGACGAGCCCGCACTTCGCATGGCCATCGTAGGCCGCGGGCCCGACGCCCGCTGGCTCCAGCGCACCGCCGCCAGCCTTGGCATCGAAGACGCCATCACCTGGCACGATTGGCTTCCTCAGGATGCCCTGCGTCAAAAATACCGTCAGGCCCTGGCACTTGTTTTCCCCAGTCTCCACGACTCCGGTGGCACTGTTGCCCGGGAAGCCTTGGCAGCAGGTACTCCCGTCCTGTGCCTCAAGACGGGTGGTCCCGCCGAGATCGTTCCCCCAGATGCAGGCTTTGTCATCGATTGCGACAAAGGAGTCGAACTGACCATCCAGGCAATGGCCCAAGCCATGCTCCGGCTCATCCGAGAACCTGAGCTGGTTCAGCAGCTCGGCGCGAACGCCATTTGTCACTCCCGGCATCGCGGCTGGGCCACTGCTGTCGATCGCGCCTACCAACACCTCGCCGCCCCCCTCTCGCAGCCACCAGAGTCGAGCCACGCATGGACGAGCTAACCGAAGCCATCGACAATCGCTGCACCCCCGCGCCTGAGAAACCGACTAGCTTCTCGGCACCCACCGCCGAGCACATCCTTCGCACGCTGTTCCGCGAAGAAATGGCCGCACTCCACCGCAGTTTCTACGCCATCGGTAAACAGGGAGAACTCCGATGGATCGTGGACACCGCCGCGATTGCTGCTCTCGACCCGGTCTGGGAAGCTTGGATTCCGTATACGCGTCGCAGTCGGCTGCTTTGGCGACTCATACGCGCAGCCGCACTCCTTCGCTGCCTCGGCTTTCTCCCAGGCGTTTCCCGTCTACACCCGGAAAAAGCCGTGCTTGGCGATTGGGTTAACAGCGTCCCGGGGCTTCGCAATACTGCTCCCATCGTCTTCGTCGGCAAACCCAGCACAACAGCCAAGCTCACTGTCTTCCTCGCCACGCCGCCGGGCGATATTGCTGCCGTAGCCAAGATCGCACTGGTCCCCGGAGCGATCTCCAGCATTGCCTGCGAGGCGGCCGCACTCGACGCGCTCCATGGCCGCGTCTCGGGCATTCCCAGGTTGCTCGCACACAGCCCGGGGGTCTGCCTGGAAAGCTGGTCTCCCGGCCGCAGCATGGCGCGCACGCTTACCCAAGGTCAGGTGGAGTGGCTTCTTGCATTGCCCCGCAGCGGCCGTCGTGTCGCCCTTGATGATCGCCTCCAACAACTCTTCTCCCGCCTTCCCGCCACCCACCGCCATCGCGCCCGCCCCCACAGCTTCCTTATCCCCTCGGGACTCACCTTTAATGAGGTCTGGGAGCATGGCGACTTCGTGCCCTGGAATATCAAAAAAGATCCAGACGGGAAATTGGCGGTCGTCGATTGGGAGTACGCCACCGCCTCTGGCATGCCCCTCCTCGACCTACTCCATTTTCACTACCGCCAGCACTATCTATTTCGCGATCTTGGCGACGTTCACGAGCGGATCGCCGCCGATCCCCTTGTTGCATACTATTGCCGGGCCGCCTCGATCGACCGGCGCCAAGCCCTGGCCCTCGAGCGATACTATCTGCTCGGCTGCCTCGCTCATCAAATTCCGGCCCTCAGCGCCTTAGATACTTACGAGTACTTTATTCACTCTTGCCTCGCCCGGCTGGCGGTATGAATCAATGCCCTCAGAATCCAACGTCTTTTCGTGCAAACACAATCATTCGAACAGCACTGGCATTCCTGTCAGCGCCACCTCGCTACCCCTTGCGGGACACGTGCCATCGATTGCTACACAGGAGGTCGTATTCGCGGGCGTCGCGATTGTCACGGGAATGTCGTATTCGTTCCACAGCACGTAATTTCTTCGTCCACTCGCTGAGGTTAGCTCGAGCGTCCAGGTACCCTCGGAAATCCCCTGAGCCGAGACGAAGCGTAGCGCCGCTCAGCCAGGTGGCGACCCTACTCACGGCCCGGCTTGCAGGTTTGGTGGTGTGGCATCGTCGTCCACCAGCGCGAAGGCATCGGAGCCCAGGCAAATCAGAGCACCTCGTCCACGGCCAGCACTTTGCCGACAGGAAAGTGCGCGCCAGTCACTCTTGGGAGGTGCGGTCATCAAGTACGTTGGCGTATGAGGGATAGTCATCGTAGGGTGACGGTGCTACGGCACCCGAGTGAATGTAGTAGCCCCGTTTCCGTCAACCATAACTAATCAACCGAAACCGGCTTCTTCACAGCATGCGAAACCTCGCCTATCCTGGTTGATGAAGCATTCTGGGACACTGAGCCGTGCGCATCCTTCCTTCTCTGTCTCGATCACCTAGAACCAAACAGCCATAAGAGAGCCTTACGTTGAACTCACCACCCGCACTGTCAGATCCCGCCGGCGTAACTGTCCCATGCGGCGGTGTCCTCGCCATCCGGCGCGCCGCCGGCGCGGCTCTACTGGCGCTCTTTTCCATCCTTGATCGCGCCAGAATCAGATACGCCGTTCTTTCCGATTCCAGTCAACTCCCCGGCACGCTCTGTTCAGATCTCGACCTCATCATCGAAAACCGGGATCTGCCGGTCCTTCCGCCGCTGATTTTCGCCTTTGCCCGCACCATCGGGCTTTCTCTTGTTCGAGCTATTTCTTACGAGCCGCTTGCCACGAGCTTCCACCTCGCCAGCCTCGACGGTGAGACGCTGAGTCTCCTGCACGTCGATTTCTCTGGTGACATCCGGGCATCCATTTCGCTGTCTGCCAGCGAAGTCCTCGATCGTCGTCAGCCAAACCCAACTGGCTTCTTCGTTGCCGCCCCGTCCGATGCCTTCGCATACTACCTGGCAAAACGGCTTGCCAAGCGCTCTCTTGAGTCTCACCAGGCGGGCTACCTCTCCCGCCTCTTCCACGAGGACCGCGACGGTTGCACGGCGATGCTTCGCGTTCATTGGGGAGCTGCGCAGGCCGACGCGATTGAACACGCGGTCGCCACCAACGACTGGACGCGCATCATCGCATCGCCTGCCAGTTTCCGTCCACGCCCCCCACGCCGCAAGCCGTGGATCGTCGGTGCTGCTGCCGTGCGACGTGCGGCCCACATCCTCCACCGCGTCCGCCAACCTACTGGATTCTTCCTTGCCTGCCTCGGCCCTGACGGAGCAGGCAAATCCAGTGTCATTGCCAGCCTCGAGGCCGACTCGCGCCAGGAGTTTCCCCTGGTCCAGGTTTTCCATCTCCGGCCCGGCCTTCTCAGGGGCACCCGCGCAGGACGGCAATTCACAGCGGAGCCTCACGCCCGGCCTCCACGAAGCCGGGTCGCTTCCGTCGCCAAGTTCCTGTTCCTCTCTGGTGACTATCTTCTTGGCTACTGGATTCGCGTGCGACCCCTCCTCACCCGTTCCGTGCTCGTCATCTTCGATCGCTATGTCCAGGATCTGGCGGCCGACGCTCGCCGCTTTCGGTACGCCGGCCCGGCTTGGCTCATCCGCATTGGGATTCGATTCCTGCCGGTACCCGACCTGACCCTCGTGCTCGATGCTCCCAGCAGCGTTATCCATGCTCGCAAACAGGAACTCGGCATCGAAGAAATCGACCGCCAGCGCACAATCTATCGCGCGCTTTCGTCGCCCTCACGTCGCAACCACGTCCGCATCATCGACGCCTCCCGACCTCTCCATTCCGTCCTCCACCAGTGTTACGCGGCCATCCTCGGCACCCTCGAAGATCGCACGCTCCGCCGCCTCGGCATCATCCCTGAGCGAAAGCAGCCATGAAGACCATACTCTTCGTCCACAACAGCAACGACCTCTACGGCGCGGAAGTGATCCTGCTGAATCTGCTCAGGGGACTCGACCGCTCTCGCTATCGCATTCTGGTGGCCCTGCCCGAAGATATGCAGCATCTTAATCAGCTGTCGGTGTGCCTCGAAGAGGCAGGCATCCCCTGCCTCTTCCTACCTCTCGGTGTCCTGCGCCGCAGATACTGCCGTCCGCGATATATCTTGCGCTACGCCTTTGAAGTGCTACGCGGAACCTTCGCATTGGTTCGACTCATCCGTTCAGAAGGTGTTGATCTGGTTCATACCAACACCCTTACTGTTTTTTCGGCTGTCTTCGCCGCCCGAATCACCGGTCGTCCCCATCTCTGGCACGTACACGAAATCTCAACCTCTGGCCTTCGCCGCCTGCTGCATTGGCTCTGCACTCACCTGTCGCAACAGGTCGTCACCGTCTCGGATGCTGTGCGACGGAATATCCTCAAAGACCAAGGTTGGGCGGCCAACCGCGTGCGTACCATCCGCAACGGCATCGAGCTCGAGCCCTACCTTGTTCCCCGCGATGGTACTGCCGTCCGTCGCGAGCTGGGCATCCCGTCTGGCGCGCTCGTGGTTGGAATGGTTGGTCGTGTCTCGCGTTGGAAAGGCCAACCTGTTTTCGTCGAAGCCGCCCGCCAAATCCTCTCCCACCGGCCCGATCTCTATTTCGTCGCCGTGGGTGGTGTCTTCGATAATGAACACCAGTATATGGATGCCTTCCAGAAGCTGGTCTCCAGCTACGGCCTCCGGAACTTTCGGATCTGCGACTTCCGTCAGGACATACCCCAGGTGCTCGCCGCGTTTAACCTCTTCGTCCTGCCCTCCACCGAGCCCGATCCGTTTCCGACCGTCATCATCGAGGCGCTCGCCTCCGGTCTCCCCGTCCTCGGTGCAAACCACGGTGGGGTGCCAGAGATGATCGAGGCCGGCATCGATGGCATGCTGGTCAGGCCTGGAGATGCAGGTGATCTCGCTGCCGCTATCCTCACGCTCATCGATGATCCCATGCGACTTATCAGGATGGGGATCTGCGCCCGGGAGCGGGCGCGGCGGCAATTCCAGCTCAGCGACTTTGTTAAGGAATTTGAAGCAGTCTACGACTTGATCATCCGCGACCACCCCGAAGGTCCGATTCAGCCCGTCGTCTCAGCGCGTCCTGCGCGAGACTGAGACATCGTCGCCCGGAGGGTAAGACAAAGCCTACATGTCGTCGTAGTTGTCGGAGCGCGTTACGCCCCGCGCCCCAAGCAGCACCAAGGGAAAGACTACCAGGGCCAGCAAACCAAATCCGATCATGCGCAATCTCCGCAACACTTTACCCTCTTCGCCCGCTGAGAGGATGCCCCAGTGTGCAGCACCTTGTGTTTAAGGGAGATCGACAGGAGATGAAATTCTGATAGGAACGCACCGGCTCAGCCCGAAGCCGCGAGATGGGGTTGCGGTCTCTAGGGGTCACCTCAGCCATGGGTTATATGGAAGATAACATTTCCTGCAATTACGGGCCAGCGCCGACCAACGCCACCCCGAATCAGGTTGTCGGCGGCGTTTATCTCAGCTGCTCGCCGTGACCTCGTTTTCAGCTTGTGAGAATGCCCGATCGAGAAGGTTCTCCAGACCAAATCGACAGCAGTCCCTGTCACAACATGATGCAAGCGGACGTGCTCTCCGATTCATGAAGCATCTCGCACCTAATCTGAGAGTCGCCTCAGAGCACCTCGACCCTCAGTGTCCCTGTAGAGGCTGCTTCAATGACCGGTCGGTATCCGGCTACGCGATCCCGTCGGGATGCCCGGATCTCTCCCCTCCCTCCGGCTGCTCCCCTGCCGGCCTGGACTTCGGTCCCAGCGAAAGCCGACGATCCTCATAGAGGTTTTGCCGGACCTCATCATTTCTGACCTTAGAATGCCAGGGATGTCGGGGTTTGAACTGCTCTCAATCGTTCGTCGCAGGTTCCCGCACATTCCCACGATTGCGATCAGCGGGGAATACCTCCTTTCCGGCATGCCCCTCGGCTTGCTGGTAGACGATTTCTTCCATGAGGGCGGCTATACAGCGGAGCAACTCCTGGCGAAGATTAAGGAATTTATCTCTGATTCACTTATACGCCCCCACTTGGGCAAGACAACCAAAGCTCCCTTGTGGATTCCAAAAGGAGATGCGGAGTACATCGTAATCACCTGCCTGAGTGCTTGCGCTCTTCTCCAATTCCAGATGACGGCACTACTGGAGAGTTGTGCGAGGTCGAATGCATCGCCTGTGGCAGCACGATTCGTTATGTGCTCGATTCGGAAGCTCACAAGGTGCTCGACCATAAGAAGAATAGTTCCTGTGCTGTGGACCTTTGAAGTGTAAGCGGAAGCGATGCAGCCGATCCCGAGTGTCCAGGTGACGGCGGGTGGAACGGGACTTCCGAAGGGGTTGGGCGGCGGGGATCGCCTTGAGTTCCTGGGGCCCCTTCTACTCAGCAGCGTCGCGCCGCAGTCAGACCGCGCACAGAACCAGCCGTGAGTTAAGCATCCTGCTTGTGTCCGTTCCGCTCGTGTCTCGTATGAGTCCGACGCACCGGGTGTGGTGTGCGGCTCTCAAAGGGAAATGGGCTTTGTCGGAGTCGGCCTGGGTGTGTGTCGATGCGGGCCGCGACATGTGTCGTGGCGGATCAGAGTCGGCGGTCTGCCCGGGTTAGTCTGTCGTCCGATTTAATGGACAACGTGTCGTTAGGTCCAGTTCTGGAAATTAGACCTCTGACAGGCTCACGGTCATAGTTCTGGCTCCCGCTTCCACTCCGAGGAAGCTCTTTCCGGCAACTTTAAATCCTGCGATACGCCGGGCTGCCGGAACGGGCGGGCCCCTCCTCCACCTGCGGCAAAGCTATGGCGATGGCACGGATTTCGGTGAGTTCCACCATGTGACAGACTCCTGCCGGAAAGAGGTTTGATTCCTGCACTCTCAGTGGATGCCATTATAACGAGCGAGTTGTCGGCGACTCGGAGATAACGAATCTGGAAACACCACGCCTCGGTCTTAACCAAAGCGTAATCTCCGCATAGCCGGTGACTCATCGGACCTTATGAGGACGCTCGGTGGCCGGTGCTTTGCCCGTTTTTGGGCAGGGCTGTTCAATTGCGAACGCCGCACTTTGTTATGGCAGACGGTGGATAACGGATGGCCGAACGCGGCGAACCAGCGAATGAGCGAGGCGAATCAGTTAGATTCAGGGGCTAACGAGCGACGGGCGGCGGTGATTCGCCTCCTATCCCATGAGGTGCCGCAACTGGCCGCCAACGTGCTGCTCCGGCGTAAGAGGGCACTCCCATGTTCAAACGTGCAGTTCTGTTGCTTCCCCTTGCCTGCCTTACAGCGAACGTGGCCTGCGCGGTGGACGATCCCATGTTGGGCGTCTGGAAGCTCAATCCGGAAAAGAGCACGCTGATCGACGAGATGAAGGTGGCGAGCCTGGGCGGGAACAAATACTCCTTTGATTTCGGAGGCGGCACGCCGGAGATCATTGTTGCGGATGGGACCGATCAGCCGGGACTCGCCGGGACGACGCTGGCCGTGACGGCCGTGAGCCCGGAGGCGTGGAAGGTAGTGCGCAAGAAAGAGGGTCGCGTGGAAATTGTGGGGAACTGGACGCTCTCGAACGAGGGCACCGTGCTGCGCGACGATTACACCGAATTCAGCGACAACGGCAAGACGATGCATGTCCTATACCTCTACGACCGCCGGGGTAGTGGAGAGGGGTTTGCGGGTGACTGGATAAGCAAGAGCGCGCAGATGAATACCTCATACGTCGTGCAGGTGCGGGCGTATGAAGGAGACGGACTTTCAATCATTCATCCCGCAGAAGGGACCACGACGAACGTAAAGCTCGACGGCAGGGATTATCCAAATGTGGCTCGGGGCCGAAATTTTATGTCGTCGGGTCAGCGGGTAGACGCAAGGACAGTCGTGCTGACAAACAAGATCGGCGGGAAGACCCTGAGTACGACCGAAATCAGCGTTTCCGAGGACGGGAAGACCCTGACGATGAGAATCCACACGCCGCGACGGAGCGAGCCGAACGTACTGGTATTCGAGAGGCAGTGAATTTAGAGGCGCACCTTCGCATTCGGGGCGTATTGTCGGCAATACTTCCCCTTCAGAGGTCCCCCTCCGTGACCCGCCCCGGCAGGCCGAATGTTCCGGGTTGTTTGAATGCTAAGTCGAGGAGGAGCACGAGGTGTTACAAGAAGCTGAACTCAGCGCGGAAGCTGATTCAGAGAACAGCCTCGGAGGCTCCTCAGAGACGACATGTACTACATCGGACTGGATGTCACAAGAAGACGATCAGTTATTGCGTGAAGGACGCGGCTGGTTGTGTGCATCAGGAAGGCAGGATCGGTTCCACACGGCGGGAGCTGGATGCGTGGATCAGGACTCTTCCTCAGCCCCGGATGATCGCGATGGAAGCGACGATCTTCACCGGCTGGATTTACGACCATCTGCTTCCCCAAGCCGAAGCGGTGAAGGTAGCCCATCCGCTGATGCTGCGGGCGATTGCAGCCGCGAAGCGGAAGAACGACCGGATCGACGCGGGCAAGATCGCCGACTGTCTGCGCTGTGACTTCCTGCCCGAGTGCCACATGGCTCCGACCCCGATCCGGGACCGGCGCCGGGTGCTGCGCTACCGCAACCTGGTGCTGAGGCAGTCGGTACAGATGAAGAACCGCCTATCCGGCCTGCTGATGGAGACCGGTGTGAGCTACAACAAGCTGCGGCTGCACCGCATGGGTTACTTCGCTGAACTGCTCGCAACCAACGAAGAGGTCAGCCGCAAATCGTCCCGAAAGGGCATCGCAGCAGCGAATCGTATGCAACTGAAAACACGAATCGTGACAAAGACCCGGCGAGTGTTTCAAAGGTATGGGTTTAAATACAGTGGCCTCGATCCCGGAGCGCTGGGGCTCACCTCGCTTTTCGATTTAAAGAAATCGCGTTCGCCGTCGCCGACTCGTTGGGAAGAAGGTTGACGGCAACTCCTGCACCACGCTCCCCCGAACCACCCAGGACCAAGAAAGGCTGGGATCGCAACCGAGCCGGAGCTTCGATAAGTCGGAAGAAGGACGAGATCTCCAAAGAGAGCTCGCCCTCTTGTTTTGAGGTGAATCCCACTGGGCCGAAGTTGTCGTCTGCGGAAAGTCTCCGAAGATATCTACTGCGGACATTGATTTTCAGGTGTTCGTCTCGAACTGGTGCGATCTATTGTCCTTGTGCATAGCCATTGACGAGGCCACCGGAAAGACCCGAGATCCAAGGGAAAAAGTGGACGATGCAAACACCCCTGGGAGTGATATTTGTCATCAGCATTAGCCACCAATAAACAGCGAAATGCAAAATGGCCAAGCCTACCCATTGGATAGCGGTGAGAGTGCTCAAGGCCGCCCATCCCTCGGCAATTATCGATCCAATGATCGCAATAGCGCTTCCGCCAGTCGCCGAGATTACCTTTTGGAAATCACTGATGAGGGTCTGCGCGCAGTCGTGACCGAGGCAGATTTTGATGCCAACGGGAACGAACCAGGCATAAGCCACGGAATAGCCAGCACCTTTGAAACAGTTGACCATGTCCTCAATAAGGGTAAGGACTTCCGCAGATAGAGCGTTGTTGCTACTGGCTGGTTGGGGCGCGGCTGGCGGCGGGGGAGAAGATTCTGCCTGTGTAACGGTTCCCGTAGGTTGAGGCTTTTCGATGCCGATCTTAAGACCTTGGAGACCAATAGGCTCGACCTCTGTAGGCTTAAATATCGGCGACTCCGCGATCCTCGCCATGGGCAGCACTGTCGGCAACGTGGAGACTCCAGAAGTCTTCTGCAGGGCGGAAAGGTAGAATTGGGCGGACGCAGTTAAGCTTTGCGCGTGAGCCTGATCCAATACGTACTCTGGGTGATAGGAAAATCTCCCACCAATCGCGGCTGACAGCTGAGTAGTCTGCGTGGCAGCGTTTATCCCCAACCAATCCCAGTCTTGCTGCGTCATCGATTGAAGCGCCAACGGATCGTAGAGAGACCTCCAGGGAATGAACCGGAAACTCGGATCATCTTGCGACGGAGCTCCAGTGGGCACGACAAATCCGTCTTGCAGCAGCGCAAGAAAGTTTGCTGCGGGATCGTTGGCACCGCCATCGCCGATTACGGTTCTGATTCCCTTTAAGATGTCACCGCCATTGTTTATCGTCGTTCGTCCTGTTTTCCAGTCGATCGATCCATTTCCAAGGTTACCGATTTGATTGAAGAGATCGGACATTCGTTTTGTGGCTGCATCTGTGCCAGTTTTGAGATCCTGCGCCAATACTTCGTACATGATTTACCTCCTTTACCTGCGTGTCGTTATGCGTAGCGAAACGCTCGACTGTGCTACGCAACTCGAGTTATGGAAAACACCGGTGTCCTCGCGCTTTGAATTCGCGAATTTGAAGCGAGGATTCTTAACGGAGCGAAGTCAGTTCTTGAGATATGTGTAAACAGTTACCGGCGGCCGATATTGCTCGTTATTGGCTGAGACCGACCCTGACCCATCTAGACCACCAATCGCATAGACGAGTCCATTCGTGTCAGCGGCCGCAAATTGCATTCTCGCCGTGAGTATTGGTGGGGCCGCCCGCCAATCGCATAGATTTTGCCGCTTATTGCCGCCGCGGCTAAACCATACCTTCCACGCTGCATCGGTCCTGCGGTATTCCAGGTGTTAGAGGCGGGGTCGAATACCTCCACGTTGTTGAGGGTCGGGCTCGAGTCGTTGAATCCGCCGACGGCATAGATTTTGCCGTTCACGGCGGCCGCAGCCAAATGAGATCTTTGAGTCGGCATAGAGGCGGCTTGACTCCAGGTATTCGAGGATGGGTCATACACCTCCACTGTATCGAGGGTCGAGGTTTCGCCATCTCCACCGATCGCGTAGATCTTACCTTTCACCGCCACTGCCGCCAGACCTTCCCTGGCTGTTGGCATGGGTGCGGCTTGACTCCAGGTATTCGAGGCGGGATCGTATACCTCCACGGTGTTGGAAAACCCTGAGCTGCTGATCCCGCCAATTGCGTAGATCTTGCCGTTTACGGATACAGCCGCCAGGCCAATTCTCGGAGTTGGCATGGCAGCTATTTGGAACCATGCATTACCCATCGGCGTCGTCCCAATGAGCACGTACCCGGGAGGGGGAAGCGGAGAGGAACTGGAGATCACAGATCCGCTCGCGCCGGCGCTTGTGGAGGCGGTGGTCAGCGTGGTTCCATCAGCAAACTGCACGCCGCCGGATGCGATCAGCTTGCCGTTAACGGTCTGGTCGCCGGCGAAGGTATTGGACGCGCCGGTGAGCGCGGCCCCGGTTGGCATGGGTCCGGCGGGTCCGAAAGGTCCCGGAGGCCCGACCGGCCCTACTGCTCCCTGAGGACCCGTTGCTCCTTGTGGTCCCTGAGGCCCCGGCTGTCCTGGCGGGCCCTGCATTCCTTGCGGTCCCTGGGGACCCATCGACGAGAGGATGAGGTTCAACTGCGCCGGGTGGCTGGTGAGGATGTTTTCTTTGCTATCGAACGAAACGGCGATCAGACTGCCCGGACTCGGCACCAGAGCGATTCCATAGTTCGAAGAAGGTGTGTGCACCCAGTTCTGGACAACCGAAGTAAGGTCGAAGGATAGATATCCCGCCTGGCTCACGGAAACCTTGCTGAGAAGCAGAGAACCAAGTGGTGGAGTTGTGCCGTAGGTGAGTGAATTCTCCGACCACGGCCCGTTCAAGGCGTAGACATCCATTGTTCCTGACTTGAGAACGGCGTCTACAAAGAGCACAGCGCTGGCGCCGGAGATGTTGCTTGCCGAGGTATCGGGCGGCAGGTTGGCGAGGCTGAACTTCAGATAGGTGTTTGATCCTGAGGTCACGACTAAGGCGATGCTGCTGCCATAGTTCAATTTTGGTGTTGCCGAGCTGGTGAAGCTGTCGTCGGTCAGCACGGTTTGCGCCGAGGCAGCCACACTCAACGAGAGCGATAAAAATATCCACTGCGACAATCTTCGAGCGAAGTTCATACCGTCACCCCCCGCGAAACGGGGATTCGAACCCTAATCGGCGCTAATAACACTGCGACTATTCGAAGCGGTTCTTGTGCGCAATACACAGCCATCTAATTCGTATTAGTTTTTCTGCGCGAAGCACAAAGTGCCGCTATACCGGAAAACAAGTTGTCTCGTCGCAAGGTCCACCTCTCCGATGCTGGTGAAGTTCCCGGTCGCGCCGGCAAACCGGCCGGTCCCGCCCTTCAGATGTGTCGCATAGCTCACGACGCCGTAGCGGGTCGATTGGGGTCCGCCCACCTGTTCCACGGTCGCCCTTGCCTGGTCGAAGAAGAGGAGATCCCCGGATTCGGTCACCCAGTGGTGCTGCACGGTGAAGATCGCGATTGCCCCGCCGTTCTGCTCGTCGATATTCAGAATGGTTGCGCCCACGGCGCCCTTCAAATCTCCGGTTGCTACTCCCATCGTGGTATTCGTGTCGATCGCGCCCAGATCAGTCATCAACATTCCGCTCGCCGACTGGCATGACTTAGTCTGCGCGATCACGGTAACGGTAAACAGCATCAGGTAAACGACGACAACGCCGACCTTACTTGATTGGCTTAGCATGTTTTCCCTCCATTGCGCCCGACGTTGATCGTGCTGGTCGGTTCATGTCGGGCAGAGTGCGCTATGCCGGCGTTTGGGTCAATGAATGCGCAATGAGGCTTCAATGAGGGTCTTATGAGGGAAGCTAACCCCAGATTTCAGCGCGTCTTAGCTACATTCCGCTATACTGGTGCCCTCCAAACTCATGGCGAGGTGTCCTTTGGCCACCCATTTAAAGTCCCCGGAAGACCGCATCAGTTTCTCGGAATTTGAGTTTGACTGTGGTACCCGGGAGCTCAGAAAGAACGGGCAGACGCTTCGGATCGAGCCCCAGCCGGCAAAGGTACTTTCGGTGCTGATCCGTAATGCTGGTGAAATAGTCACACGTCAGAAATTGATGGAAGAGGTCTGGGGTTCTGAGACTTTTGTCGATTTCGATCAGGGCCTGAACTACGCGATTCGGCGCATTCGTGCCACGCTGGATGACGATGCAGATGCACCACAGTTTCTGGAGACGGTACCGAAGATTGGGTATCGATTCATCGCGCCAATCGCACGGTCGAAGGCGGGCGATCAGGCAAGCGTAGCGTCGCCTCCCCCGCCAACGCTGAATCGCGCCACTGTCGCGGCACTCGTCCTGATTCCGGTTCTTACCCTCTCCACCATCATCGCCTGGAGGGGTCGGCACCGGGAGCCCGCGGCTGGATCCGGCGCAAGGCTCACATCTCTCGCGGTGCTTCCATTGCGCAACCTCTCGGCTGATCCCGAGCAGGAGTATTTTAGCGACGGTATGACGGATGAACTGATCACCGACCTTGCCAAAACCACGGGAGTGAAGGTCATCTCGCACACATCCGCGGAGCGCTACAAGAACACGACCATGCCACTTCCACAAATTGCCCGGGAGCTGGGCGTTGACGCTGTGGTGGAGGGTACCGTGACCCGAGCCGGAAATCGTGTCCGCATCACCGCCCAATTGATCGATGCGCGAAACGACACTCATCTCTGGGCTGACTCCTACGAGCGAGACATGACGGACACCTTAGCAATCCAGGATAACCTGGCTCGAGATATCGCTTCACAGATCCGGGGCAATGTCCTGCCGGCGCCAGAGCTTCACGAACCGTCGACAAAGAATGTTTCTGCCATCGCCCTCGACAGTTACATGCGCGGCCGTTATCTATGGAACCAGCGAAACCCGCAGACCATTGCGCGGGCAAAACAATATTTTGAAGATGCAGCTCGACAGGCTCCCGAATTCGCCTTAGCCTATTCCGGCCTTGCCGACTGTTACTGGGCTTACTGGGGCGGGCCGCCCAATCTGGCTTTGGCAGAAAGATATGCGCGAAAAGCTCTTTCCCTAGATCCGGAACTTGCCGAGGCCCACGCTTCGCTGGGAATCGTTCTGCTTGCCGACCGCCGTGACAACGAGGCGCAGCCTGAACTGCTGCGGGCAATCCACCTTAACCCCAACTACGCAATGGCGCATCACTTTTACTCCGGCTACTTGGTTAACCGGGGATTGCCCGAAGATGCGCTGGAGGAAAATGATCGGGCGCGGCAGCTGGACCCCTTCGGCGTCGCGGTGAACGCCTTGCGCACAGTGATCTTGATCCACTTGCGCCGATTCAACGATGCATTGGTTCAGGCTGGGCGTTTGACTGAGCTGTCGCCGCCAAACCCGGTCGCATACGGCTACCTGGCTCGAGTCTACTGGTTACAGCAACGCGTTCCCGAGGCGCTCGAAGCCGAAAGGAAGGAAGGCTTGGCGACACATCAGGATCAGTGGCTTCTCGACCAGTCGGAACTTGAGGAAATTTACAGGCGAGCAGGGCCGCAGCCGACACTTTTCCGGGCGGCCGAATTGATGGCGATGCACGGACATCAGGTTGCAGCCGCGTTCGAATACGGAAATTTGCGGAATTCGGAAAAGGTACTCGAACTTCTGAGAGCGAATTGTGACAATGGCGATGTCGTTCTCGAAATCAGATCCGCGCCGGAGTTCGACTTTCTGCGCCACGATCCGCGCTTTCTGGAGATCGAGCATCATGTCCATCCGGATTATCTATGACGGATGTGCGTCCATGATCGGGCGGTCCGTTAAGAGGCGAAGCTTGCAAACCTCTTGAGAAAAGGCGAAAAACGATGTGGAAGATCAGGCTTATTCTTCTCCTGTTGTTGAATGGATGTATTGTCGCTCTTCATGCGCAGCAGGACTTCGACAAGGTCCACGTTCAGATTGCCAAAGTTGCCGGCGATGTCTTCCTGCTGACGGGGCAGGACGGCAACATCGCTGCAGATATCGGAGACGACGGAATTGTCCTTGTCGATGATGAGTACGCGGCGCTGGGGGACAAGATTCTGGCCGCTCTCAAAGGGGTTACTGACAAGCCGATTCGATTTGTAATCAACACCCATTACCACCCTGACCACACAGATGGAAACCAATATTTCCAGAAGCAGGCCCCCGTCATCGCCTACGACAATGTTCGCAAGCGTCTCGAATCCGGCGGCCAAGTGGGTAACCGCGGATCTCTCGTATTCGGTGTCGTCAGTCCGCAGCCCGAGAGCGCACTGCCCATCCTGACCTTCGATCACATCTTGACCGTTCATCTGAATGGCGAAGATATCCAGGTGACGCATCTTCAAAATGGTCACACCGATGGCGACAGTATTGTTTACTTTCCCAAGTCGAACGTCGTGGCCATGGGCGACGACTTCCTGCGCATAGGATTTCCGTTCATCGACCTGTCATCGGGCGGTTCCGTTCGCGGCCTTATCGATGCCCTTGACGATGTCATTGCGCGCATGCCTTACGACGTGAAGGTGATCCCGGGCCACGGTCCTGTCTCCAACATCGATGACATCCGGACGTTGGCCACGATGCTCAAGGACACTCGCGCCGCAGTGGAGAGGGGATGCAAGCAGGGAAAGACACTCGACCAACTCAAAGAGGAAAAGGTGCTTGAACCTTGGAAGAATTGGTCGGGCCCCATAACCTCGGATATCTATCTCGAGACCCTCTATAACGACATCACTGGCAAATCTGCTTCGCTCGTAAAACCACAATAGACGATACCTGGATCGGAAATGACGAGTCCTCTCAATTCCATGCTCAGAAAACTGTGGGACATTCAGAGAGGTGGTTCACCTCCGAATGAGATGCCGAAACGGGGTCCTGTGTTCAAATCCAGCCAGCGAGTTGCACCGAGGCGAGCACGGACTGCGTTGCTTTAACTCGCCCGAACCGAAATCATGGCCGTCAACTTCCATAGATGGCGCGAACTGGGTTGCAGGGTTGAGCTGCCCCCGTGGTTTAGTCCGGGTAAGTGAGAGTGCTCGCGGTTGAGTTTAGCAGCGAGATCGTCTCGCCGCAGTCGGGGCTCTGCGAATTGTATGGTCCGCCGCCTGATTGAAAGTGAAATCGCTGTCATGGTGATTGGTCTGCTCAAATGTGTCCGGCCTGTTTGTGGAGCTGGGCTCCTGGCCATAATGGAGTCCGCGCGTCGCCGGTCTATAAAGTGGGTCGAACTCGTGGTTCTCATTCGCACGCAGGCTTTGGCAACGCCGGTTGTGACCGTTCACTCACGCATTGATTTTTCTCGCAAACCCGGAAGGTCGTAAAACTGCTCGCAGCCGCAGGGTTGGAAATGTGGGAATCCGCGTGGTTACGGATTTCCAAACGAAGTGGGAAAGTCGGGCCTTTCGACTTTTCCGCGAAGTGTCATTGTGTGCCGTGCATGTTCGATAGCTGGTGGGGTGCAAGTCCCCTATCCGGCCTGATGGAGGTGAAGGATTAGCGAAGCGCAAGGGCGTCATCGCGAGGTGGGGTCTGAAGGAAGCGTGGAGCAAAGGCGTGCGCCGATGGACAAGAACCGGATACGAGGCCCGTACTCGCGGGCGAGTTGGCAATGAGCAGCGAAGCCCATATCCATCAAAGGTGAGTGCGGGTAAATCCGGCGGTGGTGCGCTGAAGGCGGTCGAACTTACCACGGGAGATCTGTTGCATGTCGTGGAATCACGACTGGAGAGGGAGCAATCCTTCTTGACCGTGCAGCAGAAGTCAGCAGAAGGCATAGTAGGCCATGTCGTCGGCAGGGCTAATGAGGCACTCCAAAGCCGAAAGGCGGAGTCAACAGCTAGGCAGAGCCGGGAACGGTGGACGAAGGCCCGAACGATAGGAGAGGCAAGTAAGTGGCACGACTCAAGGGCGCAAAGCGGCAGAAGAACCAGCTTGAGCTGGCCTTCGGGGAGCAGAGGACGAGTGAAGCTCGGAATCCGTCCCAGGAAGGGACCGAAGCACCCGTGGCGAAGTGCAGTGCAGAAAGCCTGGCTCCGGAAGAGCAGTGGATGGAGAAGGTCTGTCAGAGAGAAAATCTCTGGCAGGCGTTCAAGCGTGTGAAAGGAAACGGAGGCAGTCCGGGCATCGACGGAATGACGGTCGATGATTTTGCGGACTACCTGAAGCAGCACTGGATAACTATCCGGGAACAACTGTTGAGTGGAATCTATCAACCGCAGCCGGTACGTCGGGTGGAAATCCCGAAGCCGGACGGTGGGATGCGGAAGCTTGGCATCCCCACCGTGCTGGATCGACTGATTCAGCAGGCGGTGATGCAGGTTCTGCAACGCAGTTGGGACCACACCTTCTCTGAATCGAGCTATGGGTTTCGACCCGGACGTTCGGCGCATCAGGCGGTCGCTCGTGCTCAGCAGCACATCGCTGCGGGACACCGCTGGGTGGTCGATCTCGATTTGGAAAAGTTCTTCGATCGGGTCAACCACGACAAACTGATGAGTCAGGTCGCCAAGCGGGTAAAAGATCGACGCCTCTTGCGGCTGATTCGGAGCTGGCTTACGGCAGGCGTGTTGGAGAGCGGACTGGTGGAGCCGACGGAGGAGGGTACGCCGCAAGGCGGACCTCTCTCTCCTCTGCTGTCCAATCTCGTTCTCGACCAGCTTGACCGGGAACTGGAGCGACGAGGGCATCGTTTTGTTCGATACGCGGACGGCACGCCGGTACAGATGTCCAACTTAAGGGGTGCGAGTCCCCTGATCCCAATCGTCCGTTCGGGGATCTAGCAGGAGGTCGGGTTGGCGGCGCGAGCCGACGGCTTAAGTGACCTTGAACGAAGATGCAAAACAGCGGGCCGTAATAACGATGAACTCGAATCAGCCTCGTGATATTGAAAACAGTGTGAGCCGACCGTATCGTCTGCGCGGGAAGGCTGGCAACGGGTGGGGATTAACGGGCATTTGAACCATTCGTTCACACCGGGGTGTTGGAGATGGCACGTTGTGAAAGTGGATATTCCCAGGCCGGGAGGTCTCATGCGGTGCCAGTTGACCGCTGGCAACAGGCCGGTATAAGCAACACGAAATCTGGTCTGGCCGTATGAGAGTTCCGCGGGGTTCATAGTACCGTTTGAGGGCTGGGACAACATAACCCAGTCTGAGGGAAGGGACCCTGCTTCAGTTAAAGAGGTGCAATGCAGTTGGGGAGGATTTGATTGCCGAATGGCTACGAACGAATCAGAACGAGTTCAGCAACTGCAACGGACCCTATATCGCACAGCCAAGCAGTCCAGGGCGGTGAAGTTTTACAGTCTGTACGACAAGGTATGGCGCAACGATGTGCTCTGGGAGGCATGGTCACAGGTAAAAGCCAATCGGGGTGCGCCGGGCGTGGATCGCGAAACGATCGAAGGCATTGTGTTGCGTGGAAAAGAGGAACAAATGCTCAGCCAGTTGCAAGAGCAACTGCGAGGCAAGAACTATCGCTTTGATCCGGTGCGGAGGGTGGACATCCCGAAACCCAAAGGGGGTACCCGCCCGCTGGGGATAGCGACGGTGCGAGACCGCGTAGTGCAAACAGCAATGAAGCTGGTGTTGGAGCCGATCTTCGAAGCCGACTTTCATCCTTGCTCCTACGGTTATCGTCCTCAGAGAAGCGCGAAGATGGCCTCCGTGGCTATTCGCGAAGACCTGTATGCGAGAGCCTGGGGCGTGGTGGAGATTGATTTTCGCAGCTATTTTACGACCATTCCGCATGACAAGCTGATGATCTTGATCAAGCAGCGAGTTGTGGATGGGAGTATGTTGCGTCTGATCAAACAGAGCCTAACGGTGGAAGTAGCGTATCAAGGGAAGATGGAGCCGACGGTAGTGGGAGCCCCGCAAGGGTCTCCAATCTCACCGCTGTACAGCAACATCTATCTGAACCTGCTGGATCAGGTGTGGCACAAGCGCGGCTACCCGGATAAGCTGGGAGCTTCGCTGCACCGCTATGCCGACGATGCAATCTTGGTATGCCGCAAGAGCGCCGAACAGGCGCTTGAGGCATTTGCGGCGATTGCCTCGCGAATGGGACTGACGATCAATCGCGAAAAGACTCGGATTACGAAGCTGACCGAAGGGTTTGACTTCATCGGGTTCCAGTTCGTGAAGCGTCGCTCTCCCAAGAGCGGCAAGCCGAGCATCTACATCTTTCCCAGTAAGGGGGCGCAGCGCAATATCCGACGGCGGATTAAATACTTCACCAAGCGGCGGGCGGCAATTACGCCTGCGGAGTTTGTTGAGCAAGTGAATCAGACGGTGCGCGGTTGGGCAAATTACTTCCGCCACACCAACGCCAGTGAGGCATTTCGCCGCTTGCAGCGATTCATCAACATTCGCTTTCGCCGGTACTTGAACTTTCGTAGTAAAGGTCGAGGCTTTGGGTGGAAGAAATACCCGAATGCGGCCCTGTATGCCCGAGGCATCATTTACATCGGGAGCAGAGTCGTCGAGTACCCGCGTTAGACTGTGCATGCTTTGCGACGAAGACTGTCGGACCGCCGGATTCGGGAAAACTGAACGTCCGGTGGGATGGGAAGGGAATGGTGAACCGGCTATGGCGAGGCTAGTGAGGCACTGCGCATGGGGAAACCCGCAGCAACAGATAGGCCCTCCTAACGTCACTGAGCCATTCCTTTACCCTAGACATCGTCCTCGGGTTGCAGTGGGGAACCGACGCAGACCGTTTTCGCCAGAGTCTGGGAGAACGGCTGGGGAAGTTCGGACTGGAACTACACCCGGACAAGACGCGCCGGATCGAGTTCGGGCGGTATGCCGAATCGAATCGCAAACGCAGAGGGGAAGGGAAACCGGAGACCTTCGACTTCCTCGGCTTCACGCACATCAGCGGGAAGAGCCGGAAGGGGTCTTACGCTGTGCGACGTATGACTGTTCGCAAGCGCATGCGCAAGAAGCTGCAAGAAATCAAACAGCAACTTCGCCTGCGAATGCATGATCCGGTGCCACAAACAGGCGCCTGGCTCAGATCGGTTGTGCAAGGCTACTTCAACTACTACGCTGTACCGGGCAACATCGATAGCCTCGGGTTGTTCCGGGAACGTGTGCTCCGCTACTGGGGACGCACGTTGAAGCGCCGTAGTCAGACGCGGCGGTATGCCTGGGTGCGCCGCTTGAAATTAGCTGCACAGTGGCTCCCAATTCCTCGCGCGCTTCATCCCTGGCCCTTTGATCGCTTCGCCGCCACACATCCGAGATAAGAGCCGCATGCGCTAATGAGCGCCCGTGCGGATCTGTGCGGGGGGCGACCAGCAATGGTCGTCCCTACCGCGACCTCGTCCACTGAAGCCCAAGCTCGGACCTGTCATCGGCGGTACCAACCTCGAATGACCTTCGCCATTACCCGGTTGGATCAACTGGGTCGTCGCGCGCGTATTTCGACAAAAGCCTGGTATGCAGCTTTTCTTCTTTTGAAAAACCGCATCGACCCAGCTGGCTCTCACATCGCCCGTCCGTTTTTCAACAAAAGCCAGGTACGCAGATTTTCTTCTTTCGAAAGACCCCATCATCGGTCCCCATTTCTTTCTGAGGTGACCGCCTGATTCGGAACATGAACCTTTACCTTCATGGCTGCTCTGCGTTCGCAGATTGGCCGAGATCTATGCCCGAGTGTGGAAGCTGCATCGCCTTGCCCTGGTTCTGGCCGTTTGCTGCCGCGGCCCTTTCGAACACGAGATAAATCTCTGTCCCGGCGGGGACACTCACCACAATATGCTCCAACGTGAGCATCCTCATGATCTGCTCATCGCCGGCGTTCCCGATATTGTTCGCCACCTGCATTCGCATCAGATCTCCTTCGCTGAAGGAGCTGTTCACGCTGGGTGCGCCCACAACCATCGCTGCTGTCTCGCCAATTCCGGACAGCGAGCGGACCAATAAGTTCTTGCCCCTTTGACGCCCGGTCACGGAGCCCTTTATGGCCTGGAGGGTCATATTGGCGGCCACAGCATCGATTGGGACGGTGGACCCATCGGGGTATTCGAGAGAAGAGAATTCGATATTCACGAGTCCCGAGGGATCCGCCTGAATGATTTTGCCCACGGCCCGGGCCCCGGCGGGAATGATGATCTCTCCATCGCGCTCGTAGTTGTACTCGATCACGGCCACAACAGGCGCGTGCACAGCCGTTGTAGCCATTGATTCGAGGCGCGCCGCCACATGGTAACCGGGGGCCAGGCCAAGGTTGTCGACGGCCGCCACCGAGTTCTGCATCTGCGGATGAACTGCTGGATTCTCATGTGCCGTGAAGACCAGAGAAGGAGCGTCCAGCGCATCCACCGCCTTCTTTTGTACCTGGTGATTTTCCGAGTTCACACTTCCGTAAGGCGGTGGCGTCCATCGAGACTGTGCATTGGGAGCGGTGTTCGGCTCATCAAATTTCGCCACCTCGCCGAGAGTTCTGGCGTTGTGGGATGGATTCGCACCGGCCTCCTCGCGAGGCAGGGTCTGTGTAGTCCCAGGCGATTTTGTCCGCTCGATATCGGCAGCATCGACGGTGCCGGGTTCCGGCGCACCGTTGGGAGATGGCTTCACCGCGTTATTGGGCAGAAGACTTGTGCCGGGGCCGGCGGTCTGTAATTGTCCGAGATTGGGCCTGGTGGCCTGAGAGAGCAGCCTTTTCCTGACTGTCCCCTTGGTTGAAAGGAATGCGACCATCCCAATTCCAAGCAAAGCGATCGCGCCGAGAACAATCAGCATCGTCGCCAGATTGCCGCCGCCTGAACCGCGACTTTTCTTGAGAACAAATGGCCGTTTGCCTACCGATCCCAGCGGCGTCCCATTCTCCTCTGCGGGAGCAGTTACGGGGTCTACCTTCTGGACTGCTTCCTCCATTTCTACCGTCTGTGCCTGACCCATGGTCCACCTCGTTTCTTGAACTGATTTCTTTGTTCACTGTCCGGGAGCGACAAAGGGCAACTGAAGTAGCAGCGGATCATCCCCAGCGCTGGCCGTTCCCAGCTCCAATACCAAATGGTCCGCGCTCTGTTTAAAGCCCGGCCGCGAAAACTCCACGGCGCCGTCTGCTCGCTCTCCGGGAGCGAGGCGGCGGGCAGTCAGTCGATACTCGGATACGGGCACTTGGTCTGCCAGGACCTGATCTCTTTTCTTCTTCTTATGTCCATCAGCATCGGGGCTTCGGAGTTCGACCTGCGGCGGCAAAACCTCGATCCAGTGGTCCGATCTGTTGACCACCGAATACGCGGCGAGCATGATCTGCCCTCGTTCCCGCACTGCCCCGAGTGCCCCAAGGATGGGCCTACTGGAGGCAGCTCGATCCGAATCGTTTGCATTTCCGCTGTTGGTGGTAGACCACTGGGGGCTTGCGATCCCTGACTGCTCCTTGAGCGCCACGTCGATCGCCGATGGCCTTGCTGGCGGGTCGGGAACAGATGCGGAGTTTCCGCCGACATCGTCTGTAGATCCGATCAGGAAACTCTGCCTCGGTTCATAGTTCACAACGAAGTCGACTGGAGTGTTGGTGCTCCTGCCTTCGGAAAGCAAGCGCAAACTGATCTCCTGTCCTGATTGAAGAGAGATGATCAGATTGCTCGTTGTGGCCCCCGCCGTCGTGGGCTTGATGAAAACCAGCCTTGGATCGTCAGCTGAGTGCTCAACCTTGAACAGGGTTGGCGCTCCCACCGCGACGGACGTCACGACGTCGGGCAGGCGAATCGTCGTGGTGAAGAAAGGATGGAGATGTACATCCGTCACCGTGCTCGCGGAGATCGGCAGATCGACAATTGCGGGATCCACCTGCTGTACGTCACCCTCATTCGGGCTTGTCTGCTGCGCACAGGAAGAACCCACCGCCGCTGCGAAAAAGATGAGACTGGCGATGACAAATCGCTGATATTTCATATCAGTTTCCTCCGTTCGGCCCATAAGCCATACGGTCCGCTTGGCTTTGAAGATCGCTCTGGTAGCGGCGACGAACAGATTCCACGTAGGCCACCACATCGGGATTGCTGTAAGAGAAACCTCGTTGAAGAATGTGCCGGGAGCCGCAGTAGTACGCC
>Ga0335072_10001442_pt1 | contig 38679 bp, 27 predicted proteins | sample Lox_Sample_21_FD_206725 | JGI IMG/M metagenome (GOLD analysis project Ga0335072, IMG submission 206725) | Soil microbial communities from Loxahatchee National Wildlife Refuge, Florida, United States - Lox_Sample_2.1 | ecosystem: Environmental > Terrestrial > Soil > Wetlands | place: USA... | reverse complement strand
TTCACATTGTTGATGTTCTTAAGACCTTCAACATTCAGCCAGTCTTCCAGCGCCTTGGCACCCTGCTTTGCGTACACGGGGATTCCTTCCTTCCATGTCGCCCGTCCGCACAAAACACCGGAGTAGGGGGCGCCCGCCTCGCTCGCAAGCTCGAGCGTCTCAAGGAACACATCATTGTCAACGCCGGCAGACAGGTAAATGAACGGCTTCTTCGCGGATTCCGCCGCTTTGCGGAAAAGCTCCTTCGCTTCCTCGCGCGAGTAAGCCGAAGCCCCCTTGCTCGCCTTGGAACCGGCCACGTACGCCATGTTCACGGGCACTTCGACCTTCAGCACATCGACACCGTACTGCGGCTTCGAAAATTCCTCCATGCTCTTGGCGACGATCTCCGGCTTTTTCTTCGCATATTCCAGGCTCTTTTCGTCGCCCTTTTCTTCGTACCCCACGAATTCGAGGAAAAACGGAATATCGACGGCGGCGCATTCCGAGCCGATGCGCTCAGTCCACGCGTGCTTGATATCGTTCACTTCGTGCGAATCAAATGGGTTGTAATAGAGCAATATCTTCACGCAATCCGCGCCGGCGGCCTGCAATCTCCGGGCAGACCACACGTCGAGAAGATCCGGCAGGCGCCCCGGGCGGGTATTGTCGTATCCACTGTTCTCGTAGGCGAGGAGAAGGCCTGCGTTCGAAGCGCGCGCCCGCGCCGCCGGGAGACCGTATTCGGGATCGAGAAGAATCGCGCTCGCGTGCGGCGTCAAGGCGCGCGTCACGCAGATCTTGAACTCCTCGAGCATTTCCGGAGGCACCTGGCTCTTGTCGACGCCTTTCTCCTTGGCAATCGCGCTCTTGAGCGAACCCCGCTGATCCATCGCTGCAGCGGCGATCACCCCGCGCCCGTCCGAAACCGCCTTCAGGCCCTTTTGTTTTCCCGGCGTGATCTTCATCAGCGTCTCCCTTGAATAAAATTTCGGCAGGACGAAAAGAAAGGACATATTAGCACGAAAGCCCTGAACAGATGAGCGCACGAGGGCACGACTGAGAACTCAAACGAGCATTGTTAAAATCGGAAAGAGGTCAGGCTCGACTTCCCTCTGTACCCTACGTGAGATGTTCACACGGCATATGCACAGGCGTCACAGAAAGACAATCTGGTGGACGGGAGAAGCAGAGGGGCCAGAATCGCAGGGACACGCCAGCCGTGCGAGCGAGTCAAGAAGCGGCGCTCCATAGGCCGCCAGAAAAGGAAGAAAGCAGAGCTCTCGTTCTTGAAGTTCCCTACGCGGAACCAGCGAATCGAGGACTAGGCGTTCGTGCTCATCTATCACACCCGAGCGAAACGCGTCCGCCCGCGCCGCTCGCGACTTGAGCTTAAGAAACTGGTGATGGATTTTCCCTTCGGCCGTATCCCTTGCGCCCACTAGCGTCTTATCCAGCCGTTCCAGCGGCTCCGTGTACGCCTGAAGCAGACGCCGAAGAGTTTTCTCATCTTTCGCGAACCGGCTCGCGAGGCCACGTGGCAGCGCCCGCAACTCCATCCGCGAGCGCACGTTCCCCCGGTTCAACAGAATCTCCCTCACATCGAGTTCGTACTTCTTCAGCAGGCGCGCAACGGGCGGCTCGACCAAAGTGAATCCTGCCCGAGGCAACATCGCGGACATGCGTCCCAGAATTTGCCTGTACACCACTTGGGCCTGCGCCATGTAGGCGATCTCTGCAGGTCCGCCGATATAAGCCGCCGTGGGCAGCAGCGTATCCTGCACAATCGGGCGCAGAAGCACGTTGGGCGTGAAATTTTCCGGCGCTTCTTCGATTGCTGCCAGCAGCTCTTCGCGCGTGAATGATTCCGTCCCCGCAGAGAACTTTCCATTTCGTTCCCGTAGGGCCTGCCGCTTCCCCTGAACCGTGGCGAAAAGCAAGGTCGATTCTCGCGTCACTTTTACTTGAGCATGCAGGCCGCCCTGCTCCAGATCTTTCGATCTCTTGAGCAGGGCATCGCGGAGAGTCTCGGCATCCTCTACGGCCCTGCGGTAAACAGGCGCCGCCAAGCGGTGAAGACTAGCGTCGAGCGGATCCAAAAGGATCAGTCCCCTGCCCGCAAAAATTCGCGCAAAGAGCTTCCCAAACGCTGAACCGAACGTATCCGCCGAAGTGTAGGAGTCCCTCAGGGCCCCAGCGACGAAATCAACCTCCGCGCCTTCGAGCGCATCCACTGCCCTGCCGACCGTATCTGCAGCATCCGTCAGTGGGATTTCTCCCACACGCCGTCCTGCGTCGGGCTCGTGTTGCGGAACTTCGAGGTGCACCAGCCCGCGGCGCGAATTCCACAGGACGTGATTCACCTCGGCGAGATCGTGGTCTTCCGTAGCTAGCCAAAAGACAGGCACGGCCTCGACCCCTTCTTTTGTCAGCGCATCGGCCCAGCGCAGAGCGCTCAGCGCCTTATACACGCTATAGCTCGGTCCGGAGAACAAACCGACCTGCTGGCCGGTGACGATGGCCACCGCGCCCGCGGCAAGCCGATCGAGATTCCGCACCGTTGCGGTGTTCACAGCTCTGCCGGGCGCAAACCTCGCGTTCTGCTCGCGCAGGATTTTGACCACCTGTTGCCTCGTCTCCGGGTCAAGAGTAACTTTCCCGGCCGAGGCGCGGACTCCCTCTAGTGTCGGCGGGTGGTCGTAGTAGGCAGTCACGCGCGAGAAATCGTCCAAAAACGTTGCAAACAGCTTGGAGGTCTGCGGCAGCTTCGAGAGAGGAAGGGCTTGGGACTGCATCGAGGAAGTCATGATACACGCGGCCCGGGGGCTGGACAAAGGCCGACAAGACACCAACGACAACGCAGTTGCGACCGGGAATGGCGGGGCCCTTGCACAATCCAGTTGGATGATTTAGACAGGTGAGGGATTCAAATGTCTGCGCGTCAAGTTATCAATCCGAAGTCGCGGATAGTTCCGCTACCACTTGGGGAAGCGCCGCGTCAATTTCCGCCTTCGCGGCGTCGCTGATGGGCAGAAGCGGGAGGCGTGCTGGACCGCCATAAAACCCCAGCCGGTCCATCGCATATTTCAACCCTGGAATTCCAAACCGCTGGCCGAACAACTTGCCTGCAACAGCAAGCCGGTCCGCGAGGGCGCGTGCGCGGCCCTTTTCCCCGGCGCGGCAGGCCTCGTAAATTTCGCAGCACAGTTCCGGAAAGGCGTTGGCAACCGCAAGAATCGCCCCTACAGCGCCCGCTTCCAGAGACTCAAACAGTGTCGCGGCCGATCCCACAAGAGTCTGAAACGACTTTGGGGCCGCTGCAAGGATCGCCGATAAACCAACGGTATCGCCCGAGCTATCCTTGATTCCAACAATATTTGGATGTGATGCGACGCGCGAAACTACTGCCGCGTCGATTGCAACGTGGGTGAAAACCGGCACCGAGTAAAGCAGGACCGGAATCGGCGAACTATCGGCGACGCGCAGATAGTGCTCGGCCAGAAGTTCGGTCGAAATCGCCGGTTTGTAAAAGCTCGGTGTCCGAACGAGAGCTGCATCAAATCCAAAAGAAGCCGCACGGCGCGTGTGCTCAATGGTTTCGGCAGTCGCCTCCGCGCCCGTACCCGCAATCAGAATTTTCTCGAGCTTCACATGCTCACGCGCCGTCTCCCACAGGCGATAAATCTCCTCCCACCGAAGCAGGACAGACTCGCTCGTCGACCCGTTGACCACATAACCAGCCAGACGTGTGCGGTCGTAGCGCTCCAGATTCTCGCGAAAACGCTCCACAGCAAGCGATCCATCCGTGGTAAACGGCGAGGTGAGAGGCGCAAAAATTCCGTTCAGGTTCATCGAAGCCATTCTAGTCTCTTGGAACCGCTTCCGCTCTTGCCGATTTCGGCCGGTGCAAATCCTGGAGCGCCGCTACGTCAGGCTGGCGTCCCGCCATGGCGCGAATGCCGCGCGCCGCCGCACTCGCCGCCGAAAGAGTCGTGATGCACGGGATGTTGTAGCGGATCGCTGCGCGCCGAATTGATTTCTCGTCGTAGAAGGATTCGCGGCCCAGCGGCGTGTTGATCACGAGATTCACTTTTCCCGTCTTGATCAGGTCGACGATGTTCGGCCGTCCTTCGTTCACTTTGTAAACGGATTCGACCTCGATGCCCGCAGCCGCCAGCGCCGCCGTCGTGCCCCGCGTGGCCAGCACAGCCAATCCCGCAGCCAGCAGATCCTTCACAACCGGCGCCACGTGCAGTTTGTCGTGGTCATTCACGCTCAAGAATACCGCGCCCGATAGCGGCAACCGCTGTCCCGCTGCCAGTTGTGCCTTTGCGAAAGCCTGCCCGAAGGTCGAGGATATTCCCATCACTTCGCCTGTCGAGCGCATCTCCGGCCCCAGAATTGTGTCCACGCCGCGGAACTTGTTGAACGGGAACACGGGCGATTTCACTGCAAAGAAATCGCCGACGGAAATTTCATTCACTCCGTTCGTCGCGACCGAGGGCAAATGCAGGTCACGGAGCTTTTTCCCCGTCATCAAGCGCGCCGCCACCTTCGCGAGCGGAACGCCCGTAGCCTTGCTCACGTAAGGTATCGTCCGCGACGCCCGAGGATTCACTTCGAGCACGTACACCGTGTCTCGCTGGATCGCATACTGCACGTTCATCAGGCCGACTACTTTCAAAGCCTTCGCCAAGCGAGCCGTGTAGTCGCGAATCCGCTCGAGAACGGACGGCTTCAGCGACACCGCCGGAAGCACGCACGACGAGTCGCCCGAATGAATCCCCGCTTCCTCGATATGCTCCATGATTCCTGCGATCACCACGTCCTCGCCGTCCGCCAACGCGTCCACGTCCACTTCCGTCGCATCTTCCAGGAAATGGTCGATCAGGATCGGCCGCTTTGGATCAGATAACGACCCCAGTTGCGACGCCTGCGCCACATACTCGTGTACGGTCTTCAAATCGTACGCAATCACCATCGACCGTCCGCCCAGCACATAGCTGGGCCGCACCAGCACCGGCAACCCGATTTCCTCCGCCACGTGGACGGCTTGGTCCGGAGCCAGCGCCGTCCCCGCCCGTGGCTGAGGGATCTTCAGATCTTCCAGCAGCTTGCCGAAGCGTCGCCGGTCTTCGGCGAGGTCAATCGATTTTGGATCCGTCCCGATGATCTTCGCGCCGTTCCGCTTCAATTCGATCGCCAGGTTCAGCGGAGTCTGCCCGCCGAACTGCACGATTACGCCCTCCGGCTTTTCGCGGTCGATGACGGCGAGAACGTCTTCCAGTGTCAGCGGCTCGAAGTAGAGCCGGTCGGCCGTGTCGTAGTCGGTCGAGACCGTCTCCGGATTACAGTTGACCATGATGGTCTCGTAGCCGTCTTCCTTCAGCGCAAACGCCGCGTGGCAGCAGCAATAATCGAACTCGATTCCCTGCCCGATGCGGTTCGGCCCGCTGCCGAGAATCATGATCTTTGGCCGCTCGGTGACGTTCGCCTCGTCCTCTTCTTCGTAAGTCGAATACATATACGGCGTGAACGATTCGAACTCGGCCGCGCATGTGTCCACACGCTTGAAGACGGGCAGCACCTTCAGAGCCTTCCGTCGCGTCCGCACTTCCGACGGCTTTACGCACCAACGCAGCGCCAACTCTTCATCGCTCGCCCCGGACCTCTTTGCCTCCAACAGCAACTCGGATGTAACGGCATTGAAGCTGGTCGCCGCCAGCCGTCGGTCGAGCGCGACCATGTCCGCCAAATGCCGGATGAACCAGGGATCGATCTTCGTCAGCGAGCACACGTCGTCAACCGACATATCACGTTCGAACGCCTCAAAAAGCCAGTGCAGCCGGTCAGGGCCTGGAATCGACAACTTCTCACGCAGCATCACTTCGGTGACTTCTGCTGGCGGCCTCCACGCCGTGTGTGGTTCGAGCGCGCGAATCCCCTTGCACAGCGCCTCCGGAAACGTCCGCCCGATTGCCATCACTTCGCCGACCGACTTCATCTGCGTGGTCAGCGTCGGGTCGCTTCCCGGAAATTTCTCGAATTGCCATTTCGGAATTTTCGCCACCACGTAATCGATCGTCGGCTCGAAACAAGAAGGCGTTTTCTGCGTGATATCGTTGGGGATTTCGTCGAGCGTCATGCCCACGGCCAGCTTCGCCGCAATCTTCGCGATGGGGAACCCCGTCGCTTTGCTCGCCAGCGCCGACGACCGCGAAACGCGCGGGTTCATTTCGATCACGGTCATGCGGCCCGTCGCTGGGTCGACGGCAAATTGAATGTTCGATCCGCCTGTCTCCACGCCAACCGCTCGGATAATTGCCGCCGCCGCGTCGCGCATGTGCTGATATTCCTTGTCCGTCAGCGTCTGCGCAGGAGCGACGGTGATTGAATCGCCCGTGTGAATCCCCATCGGGTCGAAATTTTCAATCGAGCAGATGACCACGAAATTGTCCCGGCAATCACGCATCACTTCCAGTTCGTACTCTTTCCATCCGAGCACGGATTCCTCGATCAGTGCCTGATGAACTGGGCTGGCGTCGAGCGCGCGCGAAATCAGGTCCTCGAACTCCTCGCGGTTGAACGCGATGGACCCTCCCGTCCCTCCCAGCGTGAACGACGGCCGTATGACTACCGGATAGCCGAGCTGGTCCGCAAGCCGGATGGCCTGGTGCACATCCGTAACGACTTCCGACGCCGGCACTTCGAGGCCGACCTTGCGGCAGACGTCTTTGAACAGCAGCCGGTCCTCGGCAATTCTGATCGCGTCGAGCGACGCACCAATCAGCTGCACGCCGTATTTTTTCAGGATGCCGGATTCGGCCAGCTCGACCGCCGTATTGAGGCCCGTCTGCCCGCCTACGGTCGGCAACAGGGCGTCGGGCCGCTCGCGCGCGATCAGCGCTTCGAGATATTCCTTTGCCAGCGGCTCGATATAGGTGCGGTCGGCAATTTCGGGATCGGTCATGATCGTCGCCGGATTGGAGTTGACCAGGATCACTTCGTATCCTTCGGCGCGCAGAGCCTTGCACGCCTGCGTCCCCGAATAGTCGAATTCGCACGCCTGTCCGATGACGATCGGCCCCGAGCCGATAATCAGAATTTTCTTGATGTCAGTGCGTTTGGGCATTTTAATTTTGTACGGTCCTATGTTTCGTCTGCGACGCTAAATCTGTTTGTCATCCCGAGGGTGCAAAACTTTTCAAGGCCGCGGTGCCTTTCCCCTGCTAATTCCACCCATGCAGGCTGTCGTCGATATTTCAACCACGAGGGTTCCCTTTGAAATTTCCGGCTTCCAGCCCGTGACCTGCACTTCTCCTACGTTTTCCAGGTGCCCAACTTTGTTTGTAGTTACGCGGTAGATCCCGTGTGGAAGGGACGAAAATTGGACTTTGAACTTACCACTAGCATCCGCGTGCACCTCTATCTTGTCTGTGCCCGTTTCGCTTTTAAAGAATAATTCCGTGCCCGGAGCGCGCTCGCCGATTTGATTGATCACAACTCCTTGCATCTCTCCAAAGACCTTTGTCGGCTTGGCAGCGGCGCAAGAGTTGGCCCAAATCGTGACCGGGGACAGCAGAAGCGCCATCGCTATCACAACCAATACAACTTTAGGCAGTGCGCATCGTGCGCATCCTTTCGTCGACATATTCGGCAGTGCTGGACTCAGTTGGTTCGGCGCACCAGCCTGTATCATCGGGAACTCGCCTCGTTCATCATGGCGATGAAATTATCGAAGAGGTAGCGGGCGTCGTGCGGCCCCGGCGAAGCCTCCGGGTGATACTGCACGCTAAAGAGAGGCAGCGACCGGTGGCGCAATCCTTCATTCGTATGGTCGTTCAAATTGAGATGCGTGATTTCCACATCGCTCGACGGCAGCGAATCGGGATCAACGCAAAATCCGTGGTTCTGCGCCGTAATTTCCACTTTCCCCGTGAGCAGATTCTTCACCGGGTGATTCGAACCGTGATGCCCGAATTTCAATTTGTACGTCCGCCCGCCGAGAGCGAGCCCGCAAAGCTGATGCCCCAGGCAAATCCCGAAAATCGGCACACGTCCAAGAAGCTTGCGAATGTTGCCGACCGCGTAATCGATCGGCTCTGGGTCGCCGGGACCATTCGAAAGGAACACTCCGTCTGGTTTCAGTGCCAGAACGTCTGCGGCCGAGGTTTTCGCTGGGACGACGGTCACCGAGCAGCCATGATCCACGAGCAGCCGGAGGATGTTTTGCTTGATGCCGAAATCGTAGGCGATCACGTGGCGCGTCTTTTCCTCGGCTTCAGCCGCTCGCTCCTTCGCCGCCCCTTTCGCAGCAGAATCGCCGCTCGCCTGACCACCCATCTGGCTCTTCGCCGAGCCGACTCCTGCCGCCGCCGCGACCGCTAGTGGCTCCGCAAGATCAATCGACCCACGCGCCCACTCGTATCTCCGCCCGGTTGTCACGCGGCTCGCCAGTTCTTGCCCTGTCATGGTGGGTAGCGCTCGCGCCTCTGCAATCAATTTCTCCGCGGACGTCCCGTCCGTCGCCAACATTCCGCGCAACGCGCCAACCTGCCGCAGGTGCCGCACCAGCGCACGCGTATCGAGCTCGTAAATCACGGGGACGCCGTGGCGCTCCAGATACTTCTGCGCCGTCTCCAGGGCTCGCCAATTCGAGGAAAGCTGCGCGAATTCACGCACCACGAGCCCTTCGATATAGGGCTTCGCGGATTCCTCGTCGCCCGGATTTGCGCCCACGTTGCCGATGTGTGGATACGTCAGGCAGACAATCTGCCCCGCATAGCTTGGATCGGTGAAAACTTCCTGGTAGCCCGTCAGGCTGGTGTTGAAAACAACTTCGCCGCCGCGGCGCGTGCGTGCGCCGGCCGCGCGGCCGTTAAATACGCGCCCGTCTTCGAGCGCGAGTATCGCGCGAGCTTCCCCTGCGTCGCTCAGCGTGTCCTCCTGAAGAATTCATTTCGAAGCTGCGTTCACTGTCGAAGGTAGCGCCAGAGAGCCGAAATGATCCGCGGGCCAGTACGCGAACACCGCCTTGCCGTAAATGTACTGCCTCGGAACCGGGCCGAACATTCGAGAATCGTTCGAGCTGTCGCGATGGTCGCCCATCACGTAATAGCAGTCCGGAGGAATCGTCACCGGCGGATAGCTCTGTCCGTCTAGATAATTCCCCGGCACGTAGGGTTCGCTGTCCGCATGGCCGTTGATGTAGACGTGCCCGGAGCGGATTTCGATCGTTTCGCCCGGGAGTCCCACGACGCGTTTAATGAACGACTTCGAGAGATCGCGAGGGTACCAGAACACCACCACGTCGCCGCGATCGATCGGCTCGAACCGGTACACAAATTTGTTGATGAAGATCCGTTCCTGGTCGGAAAGCAGCGGCGCCATGCTCGTGCCTTCCACTTTCACCGGTTGGTAGAGAAAAATGATGATGACGAGAGCCAGACCCAGCGCCACGGCCAGGTCCCTCGTCCAACTACGAAGCTCCCTGCGAAAGGTGTGTTCCGTTCCGCGCGCGGGCGGAGTCAACGGTCCCGTGCTCGAACCGGAATTCGGCGCCTCGGACATTCCAAATTCATTTTACAGCAGGTTTCCTCCATGCAGAAGCGCCGATTCATTCACCCAATGCAAAGCGGACCACCGCAAGCGATGCGATCACCGCCGTCTCTGTCCTGAGGATGGTTGCGCCAAGCGACGCTTCAACAAATTTGGCAGCCCTCGCCGCCGAGATCTCTTCGTCCGTCCAGCCTCCCTCAGGACCAATTGCCAGCGCCGCAGACGCACTTGCGTTCGCGGACGACGAGCTCTGGCTCGCAAAAATCTTTTTCAAAGATGGTGCGTCCGTTCGCTCGGATAAAACCACCCGGCACTCAGCGTCAGAATTTGCAAACGCTTTCGCTGGCGTCGCAATTTCGGAAAGCAGCGGCGGACGAAGACGCCGCGACTGTTGCGCCGACTCCACAAGTATTTTTTGCCAACGGTCGCGCCGTTTCTGTGCGGCGGCAATCAATGCCTTGTCGGTCCGCGCCGCCGCCAGAGGAACAAATTCCGTCGCACCCAGTTCCGTCGCCTTTTCGAGCGCCCACTCGAACCGTTCGAATTTCACGATCGAAAGCAGCAGGGTTGTCCGAAGACTTTCCTCATGCGCTTCCACCGGCTCGACCAGCGAAAACTCAATTCGCGGCTCGCCGCGTTTGGTAGCCACGTATTCGATCTTCGCAAGAAACACGCTCTGCCCGTCGGAAAGTTCGTAAAGTTGCCCTGCCTGCGCGCGCAGCACTCGCCCCAAATGCTCCGCAGCGTCTCCACGCATCACAGCCGTGGCATCTTCAAATCGTTCGACAAAAAATCGTCGCCGCATCGTGGTCAGGATTGTAAATCAGTGGAAGGCCTAGTCATAAATCGACAGCGCATTCATGAAGGCAGGCGTTTCGCCCGTCGCCCATCCAACGCTTCAACTCCGCCTATCCGAAAATGTCCTTCACTTTGTCGAAGAACGACGACGATCTTTCCGCCGGCTTGTTGTCCACGCGCAGCGTCTGCCCAAGCTGTTCCAGCATCCGCCGTTGTTCGCGCGACACCTTCTGCGGGGTCACCACAACCACGCTGATGTACAAATCGCCGCGACCTCCGTGCGGATTCGGCAGCCCCTTTCCCTTCTTGCGGAAAATCTGCCCGGATTGCGTCCCTTCGGGAATTTCGAGTTCTTCATCGCCCTTGAGCGTCGGCACGCGGATCTTCGCTCCCAGCGCCGCCTGCGAAATGCTGATCGGAATCGTGCATGTCAAATCCGCCCCTCGCCGCTCGAAAAATGCGTGCTCCTTCACTTCAAGAAAAATGTAGAGGTCTCCGGCCGGCGCGCCGTTCGTTCCCGGCTCGCCTTGCCCGGCCATCCGCAGCCGCGTCCCGGAGTCCACTCCCGCCGGAATCCCTACTTCCAGCGTCCGCTCGCGCTGGATCCGTCCCTGCCCGCGGCAACCGGTGCAAGCATCCCGAATCACCTGCCCCGTTCCCTGACAGGCCGGGCATGTGCGCGTGATGGCGAAAAATCCCTGTTGATAGGCCAGTTGCCCGCGTCCGTTGCAAGTCTGGCAGACGGACATTCCCGTGCCCGCCTTTGCGCCCGAACCGTTGCACGCCTCGCAGAGTTCGTTACGTGTCACGCGAATCTTGGTCGTCACGCCGCTGGCTGCTTCTTCGAACGTCAGTGACATGTCGTAGCGAAGGTCTGCTCCCCGCTGCCCGCGTTGCCCTCGGCCGCCGCGCCGGCGGCTGCCGCCGAAACTCGCGGGATCGATTCCCAGCATGTCTCCGAGAATGTCGCCAAAATTAAATTCCTCGAAGATCGACGAATCGAATCCCGCACTCTCGAATCCGCGGCTGTTCAACCCCGCATGGCCGTAGCGATCGTAGACAGCGCGCTTTTGCGTGTCGGAAAGCACCGAATAGGCCTCGCTCGCCGCTCGAAAATTCTCTTCCGCTTCGTGCTTGTTGTCCGGATTTCGGTCCGGATGCCACTTCATGGCTGCCTTGCGATAGGCGGACTTGATCTGGTCCTGCGTCGCCTCTCGCGCAACACCGAGCACTTCGTAATAATCACGCTTTGTCGACATAAATTCCTATTTGCCTCTCTGCCGCTTTAGACGCCCCGAACCTGCTCTCGCTTAGTTCACCACCGTCGGCGTCGCTGCCACGCGCACCATGGCCGGCCGCAGCACTCGCTCGTGAAATAAATAGCCGGGCTGCAATTCCGCCACCACGATCCCGTCCGCATGTTCGGTCGTCTCGACCCTTTCCAGAGCATGGTGCAGATGCGGATTGAACTCCTTCCCGACCGCTTCGATTCGCTCCACGCCCTGCTTTGCCAGCACATCCCACAATTGCCGCCGCGTCAGCTCAAATCCCTTCAGCATTTCCGGAGATATGCCCGCCCCCTTTGCCGACATCGCCAGATCGAACGCATCCAGCACCGGCAGCAGGCCCTCGAGCAGTTGTTCCACTCCGCGGCGCCGCTCCTGGTGCTTTTCCTTCTCCACGCGCTTCCGGTAATTCTCATAATCCGCCTGCCGCCGGATAAGCGTATTCATCAGCTCCTGTTTCTCCGCCAGCAACTTCTGAATCTGATCCCCTGCCTGCGCGTCCGCTGCGCCGGACGATTCCGCCACGGCTGTCTCCGGCGCTTCCGCGGCGGCTTCCGCTTTCATCGTCGCTTGCTTTTCCTTGTTGCTCACGAGAGTTTCGACTCCTCCTGCGTATCCGAAAAAAATTGGGCCATGAACGCCACGGCCGTGATCACTCGTTCGTAGTGCATGCGCATCGGCGCCACGATGCCGAGCGTTCCTTGCACCTGGTCCTTCGTCGAATAAGACGCCGACACAAGCGCCAGATGCTTTCCCGCCTCCGATATCTGGTCCAGCCCCAGCTCGACGTGCACTGGTTCAGGCGCCTCGATGCAACTGCTCAGCAGCGCGATCAGCCGGTCCTTCTCTTCGATCGCTTGCAGCAGGTCATGCAAATGCTCCTGCGAAGAAAACTCCGCCGAAGCCGCGATCTGCGCCGTTCCTTCCACATAAATCTTCCTTGCGCTTCCGTCCTCGGTCACCACCGGATCGCAAAGCAGCAGAGCGTCTCCCGCCAGCCGCCCATACCTCTCACGCTCGTTTTCCAGTTGCGCCCGCAGGTCCGCCCGCATCGCTTCGAGCGTCCACCCTGCGTACTGCCGGTTCAGGTAGCCGGCAACTGCGTCGAGATCGTCCTGCCGGAACGTCCTATCCAGCCGCAGCAACTTGTCTCTGGTCGCGCCTCCCGGCGACACCAGCACCACCAAAATTCTTTTGTCCGGCAGCAGCAGGAAACGAATGTGCTCCAGCACGCTCCGCGCCAGCGGCGGCGCAATGAAAATTCCCAGCCCGCGCGACACGGCCGACAACACATGGCTCGCCCGCTCCATCACTGCCTCCGGCGTTTGCGCTGCTTCCAATTCTCTGCGAATCCACAACCGATCTTCCGGGCTCGCTGTCGCCTGCGACGTCACCTGCTCCACAAAAAAGCGGTAGGCGGAAGCCGTCGGCACGCGCCCTGCGGAAGTATGCGGCTGGTAGAGATACCCTTCCTCTTCCAAATCCGCCATCACGTTCCGCACCGTCGCCGGACTCAGCGGCTCAAATTGCCTCCGCGCGATACTCCGCGACGACACCGGTTCGCCCGTTTCGATGTAGGTGCGCACCACGTCGGAAAGGATCTGCTGATGTCTTCGCTGCTGAAGCACGGATGGGCTCATCTTGGGGTCTGTCGCCTCTCCCCGTGGCCTGACGGGCGCGCCAAAGCCGCCCACCTATACAATCCCTTTTTAATTCTATGCACTGCCGCCCGACGCGTCAACTCGCCCTCATTCTACGCGGTTACGTGGGAGCGACGCTCACACTTCTTGCATGAAAATGAGCGCACGAGGAGGTGTCGATTTGAGTACAATCTCGGCCAGAAAGCGCGCCTGCCAACCTGAAAATGGGAACCAATCAAGGGCGAGCCGTTTGTGCCTGAGCCTGTGGTCTCGGCCCAAACTTGCGGCCGGAGTGGAATTGGGATGTCGCTTCTCACCATCGTGTTCACAGACGTCGTGGAGTCCAGCGCAACCAAGCGGGACATCTCTCTTGGCCGCGACAGCCGTGAACGCGACCATGCCTACCTCGAGAAGGTTCAGAACCGCCATTTCAATCTTATTCGCCAGTGCTGCGCGGACCATAGCGGCAAGGAAGTCAGCACCATGGGGGATGCGTTCTATCTGGCATTCGATGATCCCATTCAAGCCGTCCGCTGCACGGTCCAGATTCAGAGAAAACTCGCGGAACAGCCCATCGAGACCCCTCTCGGGCCGCTCAGGCTCCGCGTAGGCATCCACACAGGCCTCCCCGAGTTTTACGAAGGCAGTTGGCACGGTACGGATGTCGATACCGCTGCTCGCGTGGAAGCAGCCGCCACCGCCCGCCAGATTCTTCTCTCCTCCACAACCTACGAACTCGTCCGCCACATGGCCGACGTGAAGTTTCACAGTCGCGGAGAATTCGCCCTAAAAGGTGTCGAGCGAATTGCATTGTGGGAAGCGGATTGGGATGGCAACGGCCCACGCCCGACCGCCGTTCCGCCTCTTCCATCGAAGGAGCGCCATAAAATTATCGGTGCAGGAGCCGCATTCCTTGTCCTGCTCCTCATATCCGTCGCCGCTGTCGCATACCTAATTCACTCTGAATTGATCCGTTCAAAGGGCGGGATCGAGCAGACCGTCTTCCCCGCCAGGCACCGTCCCTCCGTCGCGGTCCTTGGATTCAAGAATTTGACCGCCGCGGATGTCTCCTGGCTCTCGGAAGCACTCACGGAATACCTGACCACCGAACTTGCCTCCGGCAGCGCTCTGCGAACCATCCCCAGCGAGGATGTCTCCGCGGCCAAGACTGACCTTTCCCTGGCCCCTGCTTCCGCTTACGGAAAGGCCACGCTCGAAAGGGTCAAAAAAATCCTGGGGACGGACTACGTGGTGGCCGGCTCTTATAGCGCCGCCGGCAGCACACCTTCCGACCCCATCGAAATGGATGTATGGCTGCAAAATGCCTCTTCCGGCGAGACCGTCTCCACATTTCAAGGCTCTGGAACTGTCGGGGCCGTCTCTGAACTTATCCGCAAGGCTGGTGCGACCCTTCGACAGAAACTCAGCGTTCAGGAGCCAAGCGAAAAAGATGCACAGCAGACCTCCGCCACTCTTCCCGCCGATCCGGAGGCGATGCGCCTTTACTCCGACGGCGTGACAAAGTTGCACACAATGGATGCTTTAGGCGCCAAAGACTCCCTGGAGAGCGCCATTCAACGCGCCCCGCAATTGGCTGTGGCGCATGAAGCTCTTGCAGGCGCCTGGCAGATTCTCGGATATGACGACAAAGCAAAAGCCGAGGCCAAAACTGCCCTCGATCTTTCCGGCGCGCTTCCCGACGAAGACAGAAAATCCATCGAGGGCCGCTACCGCCAGTTGAATGGACAGTGGGACGATGCCATTCACATCTACCAAAGCCTGTGGGACATTTTCGACGATGAGCCCAACTATGCTCTTGAGCTCGCTCGCGTTCAAATCGATGCCGGTAAGGGACAGGACGCTCTTAGCACGCTTGCGAACCTTCGAAAGCGTCCGGGTATGAACGACGATCCTCGCGTTGACCTCACGGAAGCACTTGCCGCCGAGTCTCTTTCCGACGTGAAACTCCAGCGCGCCTCCGCCACCTCTGCGGCTGAAAAAGCCAAGCAGGAAGGCTCCCGGCTGATCGAGGCTCACGCCGATTGGCAATTGTGCAGCGCACTTTATGCGATGGGCGATTTCAAGAATGGCGAGAAGGCCTGCCAGGCCTCGAATAACGCCGCGCCTTTCGACGACGAAATTCGCGCACGCAGCCAGACCGTCTGGGCCAACATCCTCGAAGCCGAAGGACAAATTCCGGAAGCCGTCAGCATGCGCCGCCAGGCTCTTGAGACCGCTGAAAAAATCGGATCGCAAAAAGACATTGTTGGTGCCGAGCAGAATCTAGCGGACATGCTCGAGCTGCAGGGCAATTCGCAGGAGGCAAGGTCCTATTACACCAAGGCTATGCAAACGGCCGAGTCTATCGGAGACAGTTTTGGCCTCGTTCAGGTCCAAAACGATTTCGCGGGCCAATTGGCTGGGAATGGAGATTACGCTGGCGCCGAAGCCCTGTTTCAGCGCTCCCTCCAGACGGCACGGATGATTGGTGATAAGGGCGGCATTGCCATGGCGCTTGAGAACCTGGGCCTGCTCCAGTTGGAACGGGGAGATGTCGCACAAGCGCTCGAAAACACTCAGCAGGCATTGTCCCTTCAAAAGGAAGCTGGGTTAGAGGTCGATAGCACTTACGCTCTCAACTTGCTCGGTGACATTCTCCTTGCGAAGGGGGATTTGCCGGGAGCGCGAAAGAACTATCAAGAGGCTCTAAATATCGCCACCAAGCAAAACGTCCCCGCGGCGATAGCCTCCAGTCGCTTGGGCCTTGCAGGCTTGTATATTGAAACGCGGGATTATCAGCAGGCGGAAACTCTTGCGCGCCAAGCGGCCGATGAATTCTCCTCCGAAAAACAGGCGGATGCCGAGGCCGAAGCGCGAAACACTCTTGCAGACGCGCTGCTTATGCAAGGGAAGGTCCCGGAAGCACGAGCCGAATTCGATCGTGCCGCAGCTTTGCCCTCGCACGACTACTCTATTCGCATGTTGCTCTCCATCACTGGAGCCCAGCTTAAGGCTCGCGAGGGAGACCAAGCTGCATCGCTCAAACAGATCGATGCAGTTGTTATGGATGCTGAGAAAGAAGGGCAGGAAGTTACGCGGCTAAAAGCCATCCTTGCCAAGGCCGAAATCGAAGCAGCATCCAATCCATCGGAAGCGCAAAAGAACTTTCAAATCGTTGCCGACCAAGCTCGCAACAAGGGTTTGACGCTCATCAGCGAAGAAGCCACCGACAAGCAAAAGAAATTGCTCAGGTGAGCTACACGCGAGAACACCCGCTTAAGATTGCGATAGCGGCAAAAAAACTTGCCGCAGCCTCGTTACGCTCTTTTCATTCCTCGGAGCAACAAGCCGAAGAGCCCCGCCCCCAATAGAGCAAGTGAGGCAGGTTCTGGCATTGACGATGTTGAAGACACGGTAGAAATCGATATGGCGGGGAACGGCGAGGAGGAGCTGTAATCGTTAAGGTCGAAAATCAGCGCAACGCTGTTGTTTCCGGCCATCACCGCGAGGCTGCACGGAGTGCTCGTGCCGTCCTGGATTGCGTCCGTCCCACTGTTGAATGTCTCCGATAGGTCATTTACGCAGGTCTGCTGGTCGGCCGACAGCAAGGTGATCAGATCTCCCGAGGAATCGGTTGATGTGCAATCTCCGAAAAAGCTGTCCTTGCAATAGACTCCCACCGTCTCTCCCAGCCCCGTAATGTCGATTGTGGTTCCGTTCGGCAGGTTCGGAACGATCACTTCAACAACGTAGGAGCCACCGTCAGAGGGACACCCATTGCTGAACGTGCAGACAACGTTTATGGCGAAGGCGTTGCCGGAACTGTCGTCAATGGTCTCTGTGTTAAGAATCTCCGTGAATCCTGCCCCCGGACCACTTCCGTAGCTGGATCGTGACTGTGCTGGGATGCCGTTTGCCCTTGTCCCGAGGGGATAGCACACAACGAGGGCCAGAGCAACGAGGCCGAGTGACAGGATTCGCATAGTTCCCCCAATCTTCAGTTGTAGACGTTCCGGGAGTTTGAGAATTGTTCTGCAAGCTTACTGCCGTTCTCTCAAGTCATTTCGCCTTGGAAACCTCCGCAACTAAGTGAAAGAAACTCACCCCGTTATCCCCTACCAGTTTCACTCGCTGAACCAGATCGTTGAGCCACCTTTACAAGACTCTGCAAGACTTTGCGCACAATAAGAATTCCCCGCTCCCAATTTGCTTCTTGCATCTTCATCGGACCAGTACTCAACAGAGTCCAAACCTCGCTCCCACCTTCCCTCGTCCTTCAGTCCTTGCATCGAATTGCCTCGTGGATTATCCTTGGCCCGCTTCATTCGGCGCTCCACGGGGCAGGTGCGCTGGCTTTCGTCGTGTCGCAGGGCAAGAAGCCGAAATCTTTATCAACAGGGGGACAAATGCAACGCGGGATCTCGCGACCGCTATTGTTCGCTATAGGACTCGCCATTCTCGGCTTCGCCGGCTGGACCGCTCGCGCCCGCCCACGCAGTCTCGCCGGACAGTCCCCTAAGTCACCGGCTCAAAAGCCCTCCCCCACGCCGGCTTCTGCGCAGGCCACCCCTCCCGCCGCTATTCCCAACCCGCCCTCCACCTACTCAATGAAATCCTCTGAGGGAGGAACGCCTCTCTCCACGCGCGTCGTTGCCTACCAGATCGAAGCTCGCCTCGATCCTTCCAAGCACGCCATCGCCGCCACTGAAACGCTCACCTATCACAACCTTACCGGCCAGCCTTTGCAGACTTTTCCTTTCCATCTCTACCTGAACGCCTTTCAACCGCAGTCCACCTGGATGACCGAGGTCCGCCTCTACGGCACCCGTGGCACCCAAGCCGGCACCGCCTGGGATCCCAAGCACTTTGGCTCAATTACCGTCACCAAATTTGAAGTCGAGGGTATGGGCGACCTGACGAACAAAATGGAATTCACCCACCCGGACGACAACAACACCCTCGACAGAACCGTTTTCCAGGTCGCGCTCCCGAAGCCTGTCGCCCCCGGCGACTCTGTAGTCTTTCACCTCGCCTTCAACGACGTCATGCCCGAAGTCGTCGAACGCACCGGCTACAAGCGCGATTTCTACATGGTCGGCCAATGGTTCCCGAAGGTCGGCGTCTGGTGGAAGGGCGCCTGGAACTGTCATCAATTTCATGCAACAACGGAGTTCTTTTCCGATTTCGGCACCTACGACGTGAAACTCACCGTCCCACAAGACGAAATCGTCGGTGCCGGGGGAGATCTTGTCGCCTCCGCCACAAATTCCGACGGCACCAAGACGCTCGAATATAAATCCGAAGACGTTCACGACTTCTCCTGGACCGCCAGCCCCCATTTCACGGATGTCGAAGACTCCTGGACCGGCAGCGCCGGCACGGTGAAGATTCATCTCCTCATGTCTCCCGGCAACATGCGCACGGCACCGCGCTATTTGGCCGCGGTGAAGGGTACACTCGAAAAGTATGACGAATGGGTCGGTCCTTATCCCTATGACCGCATCACCGTCGTCGATCCTCCCCACGGCGCACTCGACGCCGGCGGCATGGAATACCCCACGCTGATTACTGCCGGTACCAGTTGGGACATGCCGAATGGCATGCTCGTGCCAGAAGTCGTCGTCGAGCATGAGTTTGGCCATCAGTATTGGTACGGCATGGTCGCAACCAATGAATTTGAAGAAGCCTGGATGGACGAGGGCATCAACAGCTACATGGAAGTGAAGGTCATGGACGCCCTCTATGGGAAAAACTCCTTCATCAATTTTCCCTTCGCCCAGCTAAGCGAAGACCAGGAGCAGCGCGTCAGCTACTTGAGCCTCCCCGACGCTGATCCCATTACCCGCCTCGGCTGGAAGTTCCTCGACACGCAATCCTACGGCGGCATCACCTATGGCAAGACGGCCACCGCACTTCTCACTCTGGAAAAGATCCTCGGTGAAGAGACCATGCGCCACGTCATGCACGAATATTTTCTCCGCTACCGCTTCACCCATCCCACCGGAGAAGATTTTTTCAAGACCATCGAAGACGTTTCCGGCCAGAATCTCCGCTGGTATTTCGACCAGGCTTTCTACGGCACTCAGATTGCCGACTTCGAAATCGAGGACGCGCACTCCGACCGCATAAACTGGTGGGAGGAGGAAAAGCCGGGAACGAAAGACCAGACCTATCGCACCTACGTCACCGTCATGCGCAAAGGCGATTTCGTCGCTCCCGTCGATGTTCTCGTCAGCTTCGAAAACGGCAAGACCGTCACCGAACACTGGGACGCCAAGGACCGCTGGATTCGCTACAGCTATATCGGCAAATCCAAACTCGCCTCGGCCGTCGTCGATCCGGAGCACACGATCTGGCTCGACCGCGATTTTTTCAACAACAGCTACGTTGTTAAGCCGGACGCGCGTGCCACTCACAAACTTGAAAATCTGTGGATGTTTGCCGTCGAGTGGCTGTCCCAGGTAACGAACTGGCTTACTTAGAGTCCGCGGCAGCGCGCGCTTTCTTATTTTACGGAGAGGGATTCGAACATCATGATGACACCGGCGAAACCGAAAGCGTTCCTGGCAGGCGCGGGCTTGGTCTGGCGCCGCCAGCGCGTCCTCTGGCTCATTTACTTCTTCACGCTCCTCCTAGCCTTCCTCTCCACGCGCGGCCTCGTCCACCGCGCTGCCGACGTCCTCGACCACAGCGCCGAATCCGCTCAGCGCCTCGTCCACGGCTTCGACATCAGCGCCATCATCGAGCTTCAGCAGATTCCGCAATCTCCTCTCACCGGCTCCAACGACATTTTCGGTGTCGCTCCCGTGATCACGCTTCTCTTTCTTCTCTTCATCACCGGCGGAATCCTCACCGTCTACTATCGCGACGAAACTCTTCCCTTTGGCCCCTTCTTCGACGCTTGTGGAGACCATTTCTGGCGCTTCCTTCGCCTCCTCATTTATTTCGCCATCGTCATGATTCCTGTCCTTATCCTCATCGGCGTCACTTCCGCCGCGTATCACCATATTGACGAAGTTTCCGTCTCCCCGCTCACCGCCGTCCGCTTTGCCCTTGTCGCGGGCACAATTCTGCTTCTCATTTCCATGGCTCTCCGCCTTTGGTTCGACATGGCACAAGTCATCGCCGTCGCCGAAGAAGAGCGCGCCATGCACCGCGCCCTTCGCCAGGCCGCCGTCCTCTTCGCCCGCAACTTTTTCTCGCTTTTCTGGCTTTATCTGCGGACTAGCATCGTCGCCGTCGCCGGCTTCGCGCTCGGCCTCTACATCTGGATGATGGTTCTCCGCCCCGAATCCATCCACAAGGCTTTCGTTCTCGGCCAGCTTTTGATTCTCTGGTGGATCGCTACGCGTCTCTGGCAGCGCGCCAGCGAGGCCAAGTGGTATTGGGAGTATCGCGGCTCTCAGCCTTCCGCAGCTCCCGCATGGACGCCGCCCCCCGCACCTGCCGTGCCTCCTCCACCCGCGCCCGCTCCCAGCGTCCCCGCCTAACGACACTGCATTTTGTGCTTGTGTCGCCTGAGCCTTGCAAGAGCCGCCCACGCGAGCCTTGAGGCTATCGTCTCAATCGCCCCTCTATCCTGTTTTTCTTTTTTCTCTATTTCCGCTCTTACGGCGTCCAATTCCAATCCCCGCCCGACTTGATCTGAAACGTGTCGTAGGGCTCCGCTTTCTCCGTCGGCGCCGGTTCTGCCGCCGTCGGATCGTCCACGGCCACGTAGCTGCAATCGATCTCTTTCGCGCCCACGTCGATAATCAAATATCCGTGCTGTGAATCGTTGAACGCGTCGAGCGTGTCCGGCTGGTCCGCGAACTTGTATGGGCACCCCTTCGGATTGAACATTTTCGAATCCAGCCGGTGTAGCTTCTGGTTGTAGCCGCCCGCTCCCGCCACCACGCACACCGCCGGCTTGTCGTTCAGGTATCCGGTAAACCTCTGGTAGTCGTGCACGTGCGCCGTCAAAATCAAGTTTGGGATCCGGTTCGCCGTCTTTGTCACCTGCTCGAACACCGTCTTCAGCTTCTGGCTCCCCGGCTTGTTCCCGTAGGCGGAATACAACGGATGGTGGACCGCCACAATCACAGGCAGATTTTTCGGCGCGCTTCCCAGTTCCTGTTCGAACCAACTGATTTGTGCCGGCGCCAGATCGCCTCCTTCCGGCACGTTGCTGTAAAGCCCGATAATCGTCGCCATCGGGGTCAGCAGTGTCCAGTAGACGTTCGGTTGTGTCATCGCCAGGCGCGGCGCATCGTCCGCTTCCGGCAGGTGAACGGCGGCCTGCGAGCAGAAATTCCTCACGAATCCTTTCAGCGAATCCGAAGGCTTGTTGTTCGGATCGATTGGATCGATATCTCCATCGTGGTTCCCGGGAATCGCAAAAATCGGCCGTGGATACGTCGTGTACGGCTCGTAAAACTCCCATTTGTAATTCTGGATCTCGCCGTCGTAATACACCACATCTCCCAGGTGATAGAAAAACGATGGATTCCCTCCGCTCGGGTCCGGCGTCTCGAAGTCCAGTTCCATATACGAAGCCACATTCTGCTGGTAGGTCACTGTATTCACTCCGCCCGAATCCCCCAGGCTGTGAAACACCAGCCTCTTCTTCGCCTTGATCTGCGCCATCGCGTCGTCGCTCAATATCGTGGCCAAATCCATGTGGTACGGCGGATTCCCCGTCGCCGGCGGAAGATCGAACCATTTGTTGCTCGGCTGCTTGCGGGGATCTTTTTCGGTCTGAAATCCCGGTGGATCATCCGTGAACGCCCTCGGCGTCCGGCTGGCGTGAAATCTCTGTCCGTTCCTTCCGATGGCAGGTGGAAAAACCGGAGCCTTGAGCACCGTCACCTTTTTCGGCATAAGCGTCTCCTTTCAGGCGCGCGTTTCCGCGAACCTCCTTCTGGAAATCTCAATTGTCGGCCGGACTTGGTTACCTGGGTGTGAATCTTGCTTATCGGCTTCTGTTGGCTGGGCAATCTCTCATCGCGCGGTTTCCGGGTCGCGAACAGTTCATTCCTGCTTGGTTTTCAACGCAGCGATGTCTCGCCTTCTTCCATGTCTCTGGCCATTCGTACAGGTCCTCCTCCGCGGGAACCTGTACCAATCACAAGTTCCGCTAGTCGAATACTAGACCCGTCCTGTTTCTCTGCTCTCGTTCAGCTTCTTTCTGGATCCGGCCCTGGTAGGCTACCTCGCGAGGGTTGGCAGAATATGGAAAATTCCGGCTCAGCCTACTTTCTGATTGCCGCATATCCCCCGATCCTGTCATTTCGAGGAGGAGCGGCCCGATTTTCGCGCCTGCCTCCTAGGTCAGCGCGAAAATCGGGCGCTTTTGCGACGACGAGAAATCTCGGTGCCGGAACGGCGGACACCTCAGCGGGCGAAAGGCCAAGTGGTTTCAATGCGCACGCCCCCTCGTCCTCACGCGTGCCCCCGCCCGTTTCTAATCGCGACTCAGGGCGATTAGAAATCGCCGTATCTCCTTCAAAACACTCAGCCGGCCTCATTTCTAATCGCGACTCTTTCCGGGGGTCACAGCTCTCGCAATTCTTTGAGCGTTTCTTTGTGCCTCGGTGCCTTCTTTCGCTTGTCGGGGATAATCCGCTCTTGCGGCGGCTGGCCAATCTCCGCCCGCGCCCGTCTCCTGGCTTCCTTCTGCTTCACCAGTTTCTTCTTTCGTCTCCGTGCCATGACGCCCCGCCTTTCCGACAACCTATCACGCCCGCCTCACGGCCGCGAAAGCTTTCTCCACGCCCACCAAAGCCCCAGGTCGTTCTTCCGCACCATCGCCTTCTCAACGCATTGTCACCCCGGCGCTCTCGACGTAACATTCCTCCGCCTCATTTACAGGGGGACAATCAACTCATGCACAGATCATCGCCGCGCTTCCGCATTTCTTCTGCGATCGCTCTCATCGCCTCTCTTGCCTTCTTCGGGGCGCTCGCCGCTGCGCAGTCCCCCGCCCCATCAACGTTTACGCTCCAGCAGATCCTCAGCGCTCCTTTTCCCACTGCGCTCACGCCTGCTCCATCAAAAGGCCGCGTTGCCTGGGTCTTCAATGCCGAAGGCAAGCGCAATATCTGGGTCGCCGAGCCCGATCCATCCACGGGAGAATATTCCGTTCGCGCCGTCACGAACTATTCCGAAGACGACGGCCAGGACATCGGCGAACTCGCTTGGACTCCCGACGCGCAATCGATCGTCTATACGCGCGGCGGCGATCTCGAATTTCTCGACAGGCCCTATCCCAATCCTTCGCAGGAAACGCAGGGCGTCGAGCAGGACGTCTGGGTCGTTTCTCTCTCCGGCGCTGAGCCGCAAAAAATCGGCGAGGGCCATTCTGCCGCGGTCTCGCCGGATGGAAAGCAGGTCGCTTATATTTTCAAAGGCCAAATCTGGCTCGCCGCTCTCGACGGCAGCCGCAAACCCGAGCAGCTCGTCCACGCTCTTGGCAAGGCCAGCCAACTCCGCTGGTCCCCTTCGGGAGACTCGCTCGCCTTCACCAGCGACCGCGTCGACCACAGCTTCATCGGCCTTTATACTTTGGCGCCTGCCTCGCTCGCCTACCTATCGCCCAGCACGGACGAAGACAGCGACGCCGTCTGGTCTCCCGACGGCAAGCAAATCGCTTTTCTCCGCCTCCCTTCCCAAGCAGGTACTCTGCCGTTCGGCGCGCACCGCACCGGCCCTCCCTGGTCCATTCATGTCTGTGAAGTTCCCTCGTTGAAATGCTCGGAAATCTGGAAAGCTCGCGACGGACAGGGCAGCGTTTTCCGCCAAGTCGAAGCGTCCAATCAATTGCTCTGGGCCTCCGGCGATCGCATCGTTTTCCCCTGGGAAGCCGATGGCTGGACGCACCTCTACTCCGTTTCCGCCTCCGGTGGCTCCACCGTTCTTCTCACTCCAGGAGCTTTTGAGGTCGAAGACGTTTCTCTCTCTTTCGACCGCCGCGAAATTCTCTTTTCCTCCAATCAAAGCGATATCGACCGCCGCCACATCTGGCGTGTCTCTCCCTCCAGCACCGCTCCTGCAGAAATCACTTCCGGCGCGGGCATCGAGACCTATCCCGTGATGGCCGGTGGCAGCTCGACCGTCGCCATTCTTCGCTCCGACGCGCGCCTCCCCTTGCGCCCCGCCCTTGTCACATCGTCCGGTGAAATCCGCGATCTCGCCTCCGGTCAAATTCCCTCTTCGTTTCCTGCCGCTCAACTCGTTGTTCCGCAGCCGGTCCTCTTCCCTGCTGCCGACGGACTCATGCTCCACGGCCAGATTTTCCTTCCACCCAATGCGTCTCCCGGCACGCGCTATCCAGTGGTCGTCTTCTTTCACGGCGGCTCGCGCCGTCAGATGCTTCTCGGCTGGCATTACATGGACTACTACAGCAACGCCTACGCCATGAACCAATATCTCGCCAGCCGCGGATTCATCGTCCTCGCTGTCAACTATCGCAGCGGCATCGGCTACGGCCTCGACTTCCGCGAAGCCCTCAACTTCGGTTCCACCGGCGCAAGCGAATACAACGACGTTCAGGGCGCCGCTCTTTACCTCCGCACCCGCTCCGACGTTGATCCTCATCGTATTGGCGCCTGGGGCGGCAGCTACGGCGGCTATCTCACCGCTCTCGCTCTCGCCCGCTCTTCCGATCTCTACGCTGCCGGTGTCGATATGCACGGCGTCCACGATTGGAATCTCGAAATTCCCAACTGGGTGCCGTCCTACAATCCCGCGGCGCATCCCGATTTCGCCCGCATCGCTCACGACTCCTCTCCGATTGCCTATATCTCCTCTTGGCGCTCGCCCGTTCTTCTTGTGCATGGTGATGACGACCGCAACGTCCCCTTTGCCGAGACCGTCGAGCTTGCCGGCGCGCTCCGAAAACAGGGAGTCGAATTTCAAGAGCTGATTTTCCCCGACGAAATCCACGCGTTTCTCCTGCACCGCTCCTGGCTCAAGGCCTATTCCGCGGGCGCAAACTTTCTGTCGAAGCATCTGCAGACCTCCGGCTCGTTCCAGGCGGTCTCTCCGTGACAATTTCGAGCGCCTTGCGAAGAGCTGCATCGTCTCTTGTTCTGATCTTGCTCGTCGCTCTCGCCATCCGCGTTGCATACTTGTGGCATCGCCAATCCATCACTCCGCATTTCGCCCTCGCTTCCGTTTCGTTCCTCTACGAGCCAGGTAACATCGCGTATTCGCTCGCCACCGGTTCCGGATTTAGCTCGCCCTTCCGTGCTCCCACCGGACCTACAGCTTGGGAAGCTCCCATTTACCCTCTGCTTCTCTCCTTCATCTTCCGCCTCTTCGGCACATACACGTTCGCCGCGTACATCGCCGCCGTCTCGTTCAATATTCTCTGCTCCGTCCTCGTCTGCGTTCCTCTCTATTACACAGGCACGATTGTCTCTGGACGCGGTGCCGGGCTTCTCGCCGCATGGCTTTGGGCAATTTTTCCCAACGCGTTCGTCATTCCCACCGACTGGATTTGGGACACGTGCCTTTCCGCTCTTCTCGTCGCCACGATTCTCTGGGCCACTGTAGCGATCCACAACTCTCGCCGGTGGCGCGATTGGATCGGCTACGGTCTTCTATGGGGCTTCGCTCTCATGACGAATCCGACGCTGCTCTCCGTCTTGCTCGTCCTCCTCATTTGGTTCGCCTATGGCGCCTTTCGGCAGCATCGCGAACCGTCACAAGCTCTTATTCGCCGTCTCGCTCTTTCCGTCGTCGTGATCTCCGCCTGCTGCGTACCCTGGTCGGTCCGCAACTACGCCGTCTTTCACAGCTTCATCCCGTTCCGCTCCGTCCTCGGATTGCAGCTTTGGCTCGGCAACAACGACGCATACAAAGACCATTTCCCCGGCCAACTTCATCCGCTCGACAATTCCGCCGAACGCGCGCGCTATGTCGAGTTGGGCGAAGTCGCCTACATGCACGAAAAGCTCGAATTAGCGCTCGGTTGGATCGTTTCTCATCCGCGCCGCGAGGCGCAGCTTTCCATCCAGCGGTTTGTCGCGATTTGGGCTGGCACGACATCTCCCTGGAAGTATTTTCGTGCCCCGGATTCGCCTCTGATCCGTTACGTCTTGGTCTCGAATATCCTTGCCGCCCTCGGCGCGCTCGCCGGAATCGTGATCCTCTTTGTTCGCCGCAACCCTTTTGCGATTCCTGTCTCTTCGTTTCCCGGCGTCTTTCCTTTTGCGTTTTATCTTTCGCAGGCGCTCCTCCGCTATCGCCTGCCCATTGATCCCGTGGTCATGCTGCTATGCGCCGTCGCAACCGGCGCCGCCCTTCGCGCGCAGTGGAAATCCGTGCGGGAGACCTGAGAAATGCAAAACCAGAGAAGGAGAGAATTAGGGAGACACAAAGGAGAAATCGAGAAGCGTAAAATCTAGCTCGGTATCCAGTGCGGATGCGTCGTGAAAAGCCCGTTCACGATGCCGATTTCGTAGACGATGAACAATCCGAACGCCACGCTGATCAATCCCGAGGCAACCCGCAAGCTGCGATTCAGCCTCGCAAATTTCCGGTCCGAATACGCAAACGGCAGCACCATCGCGCCGGTGATCAGCATCATTCCCGCAATCGTTCCCACGCCGAACACCAGCAGGTAGGCAATCGCCCACTTCGGATTGCGGATCGTCGTCAGCACCAGCAGCGCCACAGCCGCCGAACCTGCCAGCCCGTGAACCAACCCCACCGCCAGCGGCCGCAGCGCTTGATAGAAGCCGATTTGGTTGAAATGCCGGTCCAGCCACGCGACGGGATTCTCGCCTGCTTCATGCGGATGCGACTCCGGGTCGTGCCCGTGCGGGTGCGAATGGACGAAATCGCCATGGGCATGAGCGTGCGAATGCACAACGCCGGAATGCGTGTGCCCAGGCGTAACGTTGCGCGTAATCCAGTCGAGCATTCCGGAAAGATTCAGCACGCCCAGCAGGATCAGCATCAGCCCGACGGAAAACTCCATCGACAGCCCAACGCGCGTGGGAATTACCCAGCCGAACAGAATGATTCCGCTGCCAACGAGCAGAATCGTCAGCGTGTGCCCCACGCCCCAGAACGCGCCGATCAGCGCTGCGTGGCCGATCTTTCGGTGTCGCGCGACAATCGTCGTCACGGCAATCACGTGATCGGGATCCGTGGCGTGCCGCATCCCGAGAAAAAAGCCCAGCGCGATGATGGAGACCAATCCGATCATTTGAATAAGAACAGGGAGTATCGCCCAAGACGCAAAGAAGGGAAAGTGAGAATCGTCCTCCTCGTCATCATTTGCAACTCCGGGCCGTCCGCTGAAGAGCTCTATGCATGTCAGAAAGCCTCTGGATCACATGCTCGTTTGTCGCTTTCAGTGATTCCGCCGCGCTGCGTCCACCGGAATTTTGTGTCTGCCTCATGGGCATGGTTGCAAAAACAGGGCGAACGCTTCCTGGAGCATTTCGGCGTATTTCTTTCGGTCGTAGCCGCGCCAGCCTTCCCAAAGAGCGTAAGCGCGCACACGGTCGTTGGGCACGGCAGCGTTGGCATCCGTGATGACATATTCGATCGTCTGGCCGGGCCGGAGCTCCACGTTGCGCCCGAAAAGTTGCTGCGCGGCAATGGCCGTGAAGTTGGCTTTTTGGTACTCGCGCGGCGAGCGCGTGAGCCGCTTGCTGATGACGAGATCCTCAATTGCCAAGCTCCCTTCCTTCACACGCCTCAAATAGTCCGTGAAGATTTTCCGTGCAACAGTGAGTTTGCTCTCATAACTTTCGAAGTCCTGCGCCTCGGAGAGAATGGCGAGGACTTCATTCTGCATCTCCGCCACAATGGGTGGCGTGTCGTGGCGGCGCAGTTCCAATCCGCGCACCTTGAGCGTCCCGTCCTCGTTCACGCAGAAAAACCGGTTGGGCACGGGCACGGTCTCGAATTGCCGTGAAGGAAAAAAAACGAGGTATCTATAGATTGCTTCGATGGCTATGGGTAGTTTTGTCTTCTCCTCGATTTCCTGAGCCAAGAGCTCGTAGTCTTCCCGCGTCGCCTGATTTTTATGGACGTAGAGTGAATCCACGAGCGCATGTAGCAGCGAAAAACCATGCGTCTCGGCGATTTCTTTCGCGACAAGCAGCGTCTCCCGCGCAACAGCATTGATGGCTTCATGCGCTTCGATCTTTCCAAATCGCGCATTTTTGTAGCCTGTGTAGCCGAAACAACAAACCAACAGCCATTTGAGCGCATCCCTTCGCAATTTGTATCGCTGAGCGGCATCCGGCGCCGAGGTGCGTTGAAGTTCCTTCCACGCGGCGCGCTTTGCAATAAGACGCGCCACGACGCGGCCGGTAATCCCCTGCCGTTTCTGGCAGACGCGGTAGCCGAGTTCGGGAACGCGCGGCGCATCGGGACAGCACGGACAATTTACCGTCTCCGGCGAGATATTGAATCGAGCCATGATGGACGGGTATTCGCTGACGAAATCGAGTTCGGCGACATTTTCGAAAAAGCCCAGCTTGGGCGTAAAGACAAGCCCGCCGCGATCCGCGACCAGCAACTCATCGGGTGATTTCAAATCTTCAGGCTCTGCCTTTTGTGAAGGAATGAGAACGTTGTCGCGCCAGGCAAGCTCCATTTGCATGTAGGAGATGCCTGTCCCTGCGGTTGTTCTCGTGGCGTATTGTACGGGGAGCTTCGTTACGCGCGCGAATTCCCATAATCCTGCCAGTTCACACTTGCCGGCCATGAATGAATTTGAGGAGTCCACATGCAAGCGGCCAAACAGCGTGGTGGCGGATTCCTTGAACAAAATTCGCCCATAGCTCATATAGCTGCGCCCGCGACTTTGTTGGATCGGCAGGGAATCCCGATTCAATGGAAGCCGGATGCGATAGCGTTGCGCCTGCCGGAGTAGATGAGGCAACACGGTCGAATCGCCCCAGTTGGTGAGCAGCAAATCCGGGTCGTATCGTTTCAAGAGCCGCGCAAGATTCTCGGCGGCAGGAGTATCGGAATCATCGAGTGAATAGGTTTCACTGTCTATCTCGACCTCGAGCGCGCCGCGGCGTCCGTGCGCCGGGTTCACATGCGAAAGGCCGGCGATTCGAATCTCCATGATGCGGAATGGCGGCAGCTCGTAATCGAGCGCCCACGGATCGTCCGCACAAGCGAGGTGGAGAACTTGTCCCTCGGCATCCACATCGGCTTCCACGCGCGCCAGCGGGAACAGGTTCCGTTCCCAGCAATACAAAGACGCAAGCATCAGATCGGAGTTGTAGAGGCGTATTTCCGCATCGACTCGCTGAACGAAACGAGTCACCAAACGAAAAAGTGTCGGGTCGCACACAGACACTTCGAGCGTTTGAATCGGCTTGGCTTGCCAAATATCCACACGCTCTACGGGACGGCACTTCACGCGGAATTTTCCTGCGAGCAGATGCGCCGCTCTTTCCAGAGACGGCTCCGAACCATGAATGTAGAACGAAGGTCGAAAGGACGCGTCAGTCAGTTTGTGTGTGCTCTGGTTTCGTGTCAGCAGCCACAGCGTCATTCCCTGCGGGCAGGGATAAAGGTCGAAAATCCAGCCTTCGAGTCGCATCGAAGATTCCCTCACTACACAACAGCTTTTCGAGAGTGGAAAGGCGCTTTTCTTGATCGAGCACGATGGAAAGCAGGATTGCTTCCATCGGATTGTCGTTGCACTGGTAAGTGGCCGCTTGCGTGTACGAACGAACACGCAAGAACAGCCGGTCGAAGTGCTCCTGATCTTCTCGCCGCAAAGCTCGGCGGAATTTTGCCCATCGCTCGATCGTTGTTTCAATCTGTTGCCGAAACGTAGGAACAGTACGGCCCATCGTTATCCTCTCGCCGAAAACAGCGCGGGTAAGACCCCTTTTTCCTCGCCGATGGCGGGCGCGCTATCTTCTTTCACAGTGAACTTCCACACCTGCCCGGCGCATGCCTTCAATTGGCTGAAGAGTCTGCGCCGCGTTGTGGGGAAAGAAACCGGGTCGGAAAATACCGCGACCGGCAAACGAATATCGAGTTGCTGCAAGGCTCGCAATCCTCGATGGAAGGATGCGATAGCATCCGCCTCATGCACGTCTTCGTCGAAATAGAGTTCCGGCAATGCCGTGACCATGACAACGTCAGCCGGGAAACCTTCGAGCAGCCGGGGCGCACGGCAAAGCAGTTCTGTAAGCTGAAAGCAGGTGAACGCGCGTGCGACGCGAATATTCCGATTGAATCCCCGCGCATCCTTGCCGCGTTGCCTAGCCAAGCGCACAAGCAGGAGCGGATCGAAGCGATTGGCCCCATCGAGGTAAAGCACCCGCCTGCCTTCGAGAAGCACTCCCGGAAGAAAGTAGTGGGAGAGTTTGTGAACCTGCGGACAACCGTAGTAGACAGCCAATCCCTGCACAGGCAGCATCCAGGGCTTTAGAGGCAAATGCTCTCGGCCAGCTTCAAGGGCGAGTGAGACCACGTTGCCGTCTCCATCGGGAAGAATCCTGAAGATAAAAATGATAGGCGAATATAAAGCGAAAGTCAAATTCAGGCGGAATCGTGGCGGAGAGGCTAAAACAGGGTTGGCTCCTGCGGCGGATCGCTGGCGATCTTTTCCAGTTCAGGGTAATGCTGGCGCAGCCGCTCGGGAATTCTCGTCTTGCCGCCACTGAACAAAGCGATGAGCTGCAGCGCGTTCACCACACCCTTCCCCTGATAATGGTTATTGGTAATGACGAATGTGGTTTCTGCCTCACTCTCCACGGACCGAATGCGCTTCGCCCACGGCTCAAGTTCTTTTTCGCTGTACAGATAGTTATAACGCTCCGAAGGCGGCATGTTCGGATCATTGCTGAACCAGGTATCGTAACGCCGTCCATGAAGGCGAATGTATCCCACGGGTGAGGTGATCTGTTGGCCGGGCTGCATGGCGCGCCCAATGACCGGCTGATCTATGTTGCAGAAACCGACGCCTAGTTCGTCCAGCATTTCGTAGAAGCCCTTGTCGTTCCACGATGCGTGCCGTACTTCCACCACGAGTGGATAATCGGCAAATTGCTTTAGCAGCTTTTTGAGGTAAGCGAGGCTCTCCGCCGTGCGGTGGAAGGAAAACGGAAATTGCGCGAGCACGGCTCCGAGTTTCCCGGCTGCGCGCAGCACGTCAAGCCCCGCCCGGACGAGACGCTCATCTTCAGAGGTTGCTCTCGCTTCGTGCGTAAACTTCTGCCAGAGCTTTGCTGTGAACAGAAACCGATGATTGGCCGCAACTTGCTCAATCCATTGCTGGCAGTGTTCCGGGTGAAGCGGCTGATAAAACGATGTATTGATTTCGATCGTGTCGACATATTCGGCAAGATAGGCCGTTTCGCGGAAGGTTCCCGGCTTGCGCTTTGGATAAACGACGCCTTTCCAGTCCGGGTAAGCCCAACCCGCCGGGCCAATATACAGCCTGCTCGCGTCCTCATTCGGTCGGTTGCGACGCAGCTTCATGGAGAAAAGCGGCTCGGCGCCTTCAATTTTGCCACGTATCCTGCGAAGCGTTGGAAACAGAATGGGAGCAAGCCCCCGGGTCTATAAGGCCAGGATTCGGCTCTCGCTACTGCAAATGCAATTGAACCAATAAGAGTTTGGCGGAAGCGTGTGGGAGTCGAACCCACCATCCTGGCCGCGAAGGACAGGATCCATGGCTTTGAAGGCCACGAGGATCACCGGACCCCTTTCGCCTCCGTTGCAGTCGATATCTCTTTTAACAGAACACGAAAGGCAAGTGGGAATTATAGAGGCGCAGACGAGGCTGGTTCAACTCTTGGCGGCGGCTTCGGCGAATTTCCTGCGCGCGATTTCGAGCAACTTGGGGTCCGTGCAGACTTCGTAATAGGCGCGCCCGCCTTGTTGTCCAATCTTACCGCCCGGCAGGAGCTGTCGCACGAATCCCTTGCGAACCACAATCGGCTCTACGGAATCGCCGATCGGAACGAGGCCGAACGAAAGCTGCGCGCGGTCTTTGCCCCAGGGAAAGGTGAAGCTTCCCGTCATCGGCGCGAGAGAAATTTCTTTGGCGAGTTTCTGATAGCCCTCTTCGTTCAGCTCGATTCCGTCGAGATTGAAGCGCACGAGCAATTCTTCGCCTTCGTCCTCGACGGCGTCTTCCATCAACGATTGCAGCAAGAAAACGTTGAAAGGCGACGGATTTTCGCGAAACAGGCGCTTGGCCATTTTCGAGCAGCTCGACAGGCGGTCGGAAAGATTCAGCGCGCGCGAAATCATGATGCGGGAATCGGCATCCATCCAGAGCGACGGCGCGGAATCCTGAAATGCGACGCCGACGCCAAGCTCGAGCGGCGGCAGATCCGAAGATTTGGCACGGGAGTTATAGGCCTGCGTGACGGCAAGAATTTCGCGCGCGAGCACACAGGCGCGGGCAACGGCGCGTTGCGTGGCGCGCGTCGCTTCGGTTTCGTAAATCGCCAGAATGATCGCATCGCCTTCGATGAACACTTTCGCCGCTCCGTAGCGTTCGAGCATCCGCTTCACCGGCTCGTGCAGCGCCATGCTGAAATGCGACGCGGGATTCATGCCGCGCGCCAGCAGGTCCTTCGTGATGCTTGTCGAGCCGCGCACATCGGCCTTGATGACCACGTGGTTGATGATCGGGTCTTCGGCGGGACGCCCTTCGTCGGGATGGAGAAACTCGTAGAGGCACTTGTTGGCGCGCGAGAGTTCGCGGGCGCGTTCTTCGCGGACCAGATTGATGCGGTCCATCGCCGCAACGGCTTGATGATAGTTCCGGCGGTCTCGGCGCAGGCGCATCAGGTCTTCGGAAAACTGTTGCGCGATCACCACCGTCTCTTCATGCGTGCGGCGGCGGATGGCCCGCGTTGCATCGTCGAGTTTCTTGGTGGAAATCTTCCGCGCGGGAAACTGTTCGAGAATGTGCTCGACGCGGCGGGCCTCGTCGCGATTCACGAGAGCCTTCTTCAACTGTTGCAAGTGGATCGGCGGGCAGTATTCGGTATGAATCCGGCGCAGTTCATAGCCGGCGAGCATGTGGAAGAGCAGGTCGTGTTCTTCGAGGCGATGCACCCATTCTTCGAGAAGATGCGCGCGCGTGGCGACGGCCGCTTCGGATTCTCCGCCCGCGTTCGCAGGGCTGAACAAACGGCGCGCATTGTCCGGCTGATTCAAATAGTCGCCCAAGCGGTTCTGGTATTCCTCGGCAAGGAAATTCATCCGCTGATTTGCATTTTCGATTTGCGGGGCCAGCTCTTCCAGGTTGCGCTCAACGGTGGAATAGCGGCGGCGAGTTTCTGCGATCTCGCTTTCGGCGAGAGAAGATTGCGCGGCGGATTTGCGCTTGAATAGGCGCGTAAACGTGTCGTCGCCGGCTCCGGCGCGCGAAGCGGCTTCTTCGATTTCTTCTTCGAGACGCTGGAGCTCGGAACGCAGCAATCGCGCCTGCTCCACCAGGCGTTCGTGGGCCTTGCGGGCCTTGTTGAGTTCGTCGGTGTTGTCGCCGGTAAGAATCAGGTCGCGGACGAAATCGAGGAGCAGCAAATCGAAAACTTCGAAGCGGTCCGGGTCGTTGACGAAATTGCCCAGCAGCACATAGTGTTCGAGGAACAAGTGATCGTCGTTGCCGCCTTCGACAAACAGCAGGCGGTTCTGAAGGATCTCGTAGGTGTCGCGAAAGCCGTCGCCAAAAAGCGCCTGCCGCGACTTGGCAATCGTTCCTTCTTCGATTTCAGACCAGATCCGGTGAACCGTCTCCCCCACCTGGCGGAAAACGCCCTTGCGACCGGCCTGCACCTCGGAAATCTTCGAGCGCATCACGTGGGCCTGCTCGCTGTGTTCGAAGAGTTCGCCACGCGAGCGGATCCAATCCTTGCACTCCACCAGAAGGCTCGAAAACTGGTTGATGATTTCGGCCGTGATGAATTTCAGGAGAGCCAGGCGGTGCAGGAGGTCGGTTTCAATCGAGCCTTGAAATTTTGCGTTCGTAAGGGACGCTTGCAGAACGTCCGTGAGCAGACGGCGGAAGGCGCCATGCTCAGGCGCGCCGGCACCTTTGCGGTCTTTATCCTTTCCGTAGGCCAACGGAATATTGACGCTCTGCCGCACCAGGTCGAGCAGGTACTTACGCGAGAATTCGACGAACTTGGGGCTCAGAAAAACGTCATAATGGATGTTGTCGACGCCGACGGAGATTTTTGTCAGGCGCAGTTCGGCCGTGTAAGGCTCGAGCTTCATGCGAGCCGGATGACTCGGCGACGGCGCGATGTGCGTATCAGACATGAATGTGGAATCGGCCGAAATTTCAATCTAGCCAGAAGGAAGCGCTGGACGCAATGGAACGAGTCGTATCCGTTAATGGAACAGTCGAAAACAGGCGCTCAGCAGGCGGCGGATTCGACCCTCATCCGACCGGCGACATCGGCTGGGGCGATCAGGATGAAGTGTTCCCGGAAGTATCTGAAGACACACCCTTTGCGCCAGCGCTGCGTTCGTCCGTCGCAGGCTCGACGAGAACTTGCCTCTATTTCGGCCCGAGAGGCGAGCGGTGCAGCAGGCCCGCGCTTGCAAATGGATTCTGCGCTGCGCATCAGCCTGGAGCAGCCAAGGAACCGGCGTCTCCCGCAAAGCGAAAACGCATTCTGGGGGCCATCATCGGAATCATCGGTGTGCTTTGGCCACTCCTTTCCGAACTGTTCCATGAACTGTCTCGCTGGATGCATCCGCACTAATCCCATTTCTCATCGAGCGAAAGGAGCGGAAGCCGTGACCGGAAACTGGCTTTCCGGTTACAATGCCGCCCTATGCCAAAACTGATGGAAGGAAAGACGGCAATTGTCTTGGGAGTGTGGAATCAGTGGAGCATTGCGTACGCGATCGCGGCGGCGTTTGCGCGCGAGGGTGCAACGCTGCTGCTGACCTATCAGAACGACCGCGCGAAGCCGACCGTAGAAGACCTCGGCAAACAGCTCGGAGCAGCGGGCTACTACCCCTGCGACGTGCAGGTGCAATCGGACATCGACGGGCTTGCCGCATCGCTGAAAAGCGAGGGAAGGAAGCTTGACGCCGTGGTGCACAGCCTGGCGTTTTCAAAACGAGAGGATTTGGGGCAGCCATTCGTCAATACATCGCGCGACGGATTTCAACTGGCTCTGGACGTGAGTGCCTATTCGCTGGTGGCCGTGACGCACGCGCTGGCGCCTCTGATGACCGATGGCGGCTCGATCATGACGCTGACGTATCTCGGTTCGACACGCGTGGTGACGAACTACAACGTGATGGGCGTCGCGAAGGCCGCGCTCGAAGCCTCCGTGCGGTATTTGGCAAGCGAACTCGGGCCGCAGAAAATCCGCGTGAACGCGATCTCCGCCGGCCCCATCAAGACGATTTCCGCGCGAGGCATCAAGGATTTTTCGAAGGTGCTCGATTTTGTGGCTCAGCACGCTCCATTGCGCAGGAACACGGATCCTGCGGAAGTCGCCGACACCGCTGTTTTCCTGGGAAGCGATCTCGGGAGGGGCGTGACGGGCAACGTGATCTATGTCGACGCCGGATTCCAGATTATGGCGCTGGGATAGCTGTGGAATCGTCGATCACGATCCGGCGGGAATCTTCGGAAACGTGTTCGAGCGAGATGCGAAGCATGGGCCAATCCGTGCGGAGCTTCAGCCGGTCGGGCCATTCGACAATCACGATAGCTTTTTCGGAGAATACGTCTTCAAGGCCGAGCGTCTCGAGATCGTGCAAGTCGCCAATGCGATAGAGATCGATGTGATAGACGCGCGTGCCTCGTTCGAACTTGTGAACGAGAGTAAACGTTGGGCTGGTAACGTCTTCCTCGGCGGCAGCTCCGATGCCGCTAACGATTCCCTTTGTAAGCGTTGTTTTTCCCGCACCCAAATCACCGGAAAGCAAGATCAATAGCGGTGGCTTCAGCCCCGCGCCGATTCGCCTTCCCTCCGCAACAGTCTCTTCCATGGACTGCGTGACGATCTCGCGTTTAGACACGATCGAGCCCGGAGTGGAATTTGTGGAGCGCTCGAGGAAGCGCCTGGATGAGATCGGAAGCGATGAGCGGAGCTTCACCGTACTCGGCAGCCGCCACGTCACCCGCCAGACCGTGCAGCCAAACGCCGAAAGCAAGCGTCCGCCACCAATCCTCGACGCCATACTGCGCGGTCAGGCTGCCGAGGATTCCCGTCAGCACGTCGCCGCTGCCGCCCGTCGCCATGCCCGGATTGCCTGTGGAATTGAGCCACGCTCCTCCGTCCGGAGCGGCAATGATGGTGTGATGGCCCTTCAGAATCACGATGCAGTTCCATTCCGCCGCGGCGGCCGTGGCGATGTCGATGCGGCGGGCCTGGACATCCTTTACGGTGGCGTCCAGCAGACGGGCCATTTCACCGGGATGCGGCGTGATCGCAAGGCGTCCCTCGTCGCGTGCAAGATCCTTGGCAAAACCGTCGAAGGCGTTGAGCCCATCCGCGTCGAGAATTACGGGGACTTTGCGGCTGCCGGCCACCTTGCGGATAAACTGCTGGGTTTCTTCCTCCGTGCCAAGCCCAGGGCCGATGGAGAGAGCCTTTTTGCCGGAGCGAATCGAATCGAAGCGGCCACTTTCGAGGTCATGCAAGGAAATGCATCCGGCGGCGGTGGCGGCAAGCGGCTCGGTCATGATCTCCGGAGCGTGCGCCGCAACAATCGGCAAGATGGGTGCAGGAATGGCGGCCGTGACGAGCCCCGCGCCACAACGCAGTGCCGCCCAAGAAGACAAAACAGCCGCGCCGCTCTTTCCCACCGCTCCGGCGACAACAAGCACGTGGCCGTAGTCGCCTTTATGTCCTTCGGCGCGGCGGCGCATCGCATAGCGCGTAAACTCGCGCGGCTCTGACCAACGCAGCGAACCCTTGCCGACTTCCTCAACGATCTCTGGCGGCGAGCCGATGTCGCCGACGACGAGGGTTCCGATGTAGTCGGATGCTTCGCCTTGGAACATGCCCGTCTTCGGCGCGGTGAAGGTGACCGTAAAATCGGCACAAACGGCCGCACCATGAACTTCACCGTTGTCGGAATCGAGACCAGAGGGAATATCGACCGCAAAAATGCTGGCAAGCGGTGGACGGCGATTGATTTCATCCATCGCCGCGCGCAGAAGGCCAGTGACCGGACCACGGATTCCCGTGCCGAGCAGAGCGTCGACAACGATGGGTGTTGCACCGGATGATTCGTCCCAGAGCTTCGGCAATTCATCTGGGGTTGAGACAGATGTGACTTCGACGCTTTTCAGGCGCTTGAAATTTTTTGCCGCGTCGCCCTTCAAGTCTGCCGAGTCCGCAAAGAGAAACACCTTCACCGACGCTCCCATTTTCTGCAAATGGCGCGCAACGACGAAACCATCTCCTCCATTGTTCCCTTTTCCACAAAGCACAAGGATGGGAACATCGGCAAACTGCGGGCAGCGAGAGGCGATGAATTCCGCGACGCTTTTTCCCGCGTTTTCCATCAGCGTGAGGCTGGCGATGGCGGCGCGCTCGGTGGAAAGGCGGTCAACCTCTCTCATTTCAGCTGCAGTGAGAATTTTCATGAAGGAGGGCTCGTGGAGAGCGAAAGAATCGCTCAGGTTTAAGAATTAGAGCATCCAACCACCACTGACGTTGAGAACCTGTCCCGTAATGTAATCGGCCGACTCCGAAGCGAAGAACTTCACGGCCGCAGCGACATCTTCGGCCGATGGCGGGCGGCCGATGGGCGAACGCGCGTCGCGAATGCGCCGGGCTTCTTCCGCCGTCAACTCTTTCTCGTCGATATTGGAAGGGTTGATCACGTTGACCGTGATGCCGTTCTTGGCTTCCTCGACCGCAAGCGAGCGGGAGAGCGAAACTACCGCGGCCTTCGCTGCAGCATACGCCGAAATCGTGGCCTGGCCGAAGGCGCGCTCGGCGCCGACAGCGCCGAGGTTGATGATGCGCCCCCATCGCTGGCGGCGCATCGCCGGAATTGCATATTTGCACGCGTAAAACACACTGAAGAGGTTCGAGGCAACGATGGCTTCCCATTCGTGAGCAGTGCTTTCCGCAACGGGCTTCCAATTGAATTCGCCGACGTTGTTCACCAGAACATCAAGGCGCCCAAATTTTTCCAGGACTTTTCCAACCAGAATCTCGACGCGCTTCGGATCCGTAGCATCGGCTTCGATCGCAAAGCATTCCGCACCGGCCGCCTGCACTTGGCGGAGCGTATTCTGCGCAGCAGTCTTGTTCGAACGGTAGGAAATCGCTATGCGCGCGCCTTCGTGCGCCAAATTTGTCGCAATTCCCTTCCCGATGCCGCGGCTTCCGCCGGTGATGAGCACCACGCGCTGTCGCAAAGACAATTCGCACCTGCCTGGATTCAATCTGCCAGTATAGCGAAGACGGCGCAAGTGTCGAGTCCAGCGGTGATTC